>ENA-OPZM01000136-OPZM01000136.1-human-gut-metagenome-genome-assembly--contig:-NODE-136-length-31373-cov-1.723421_pt1 | contig 31373 bp, 40 predicted proteins | sample MGYA00242478_ERZ504493 | MGnify/ENA primary metagenome ERZ504493 (study PRJEB26092, sample SAMD00036227) | human gut metagenome | host: Homo sapiens | study: EMG produced TPA metagenomics assembly of... | reverse complement strand
CGCAAAGATCCAGCTGATCCGGAAGTTTGGAGAACTGAAGTCCGAAGAATACCGGGAGGACGGGATCTATGTGCAGGCCTATGTTCCAGTGGAGATTTATGAAAATGTCAAGGTCTCCCGGAGATTCCTGAAATTGCTTTTTGTATGCCCGGGAGAAAGTAGAGTAGTCCCGGAAACCGCAGTCAAAGCATGCCTGGGTTCCCGGAACACCTGATAAAATCAGTTCTTTTGCAAGCAGGAGCCGTTTCTGGGTGATGTACTGCCCCAGAGTATAGCCGGTTTCCTGCTTGAATAGTCTCATCATATAATATTTGCTGATATAGAATTTTCCCGAAAGCCTGTCAATAGAAAGATCTTCCGAAAGGTTTTCGTTGATAAAGGCAAGGATATCCTGGATCTTGGAATTATAATCCCGGGTATCGATAAATTCCAGCCGGTTTTTTCTTGCCGCCCGGTTCAGATGGATCATAAATTCCAGAAACAGCACCTGGCGGTAAAGCTCCGCGGCATAGCCGTTGTCAGAGAATGACTGCTCCAGCCGTGTGATGGCGCGAAACAGAGAGCTTTTCTCCAGCGAAGGAATACGAAGGACATTGGAATGCTCAAGCTCGGCCTTGTGAAAGCAGTAGCTTAAGTCATAGGAATCCGTGTGGTAGGCGTCCATAAAATTCGGTGAGATATAGACGATGATCCGTTCGTACACCTTCGAATTATCCACCGAGAGCCGGTGGATATCGCCATGCCGGACCAGCACGATGTCATAGGGCTTCAGATCATAAGACTTGCCCTCGATCATATAGCTGACCGAGCCCTTGATAAAAATCGTAATCTTATCAAAATCATGATAGTGGTAGCGACCTCCTGAGTTTCTCGGTCTGTCAGATGAAACAGCCGGAACTCACTGTTGAGGTAGCCTTTTTTTGTATATATTTCCATAAAAATCTCCATTGGGGACAGGGGGTAATGTAATTGGGGACACCCGCCAAGATAATTGGGGACGTAGACCATTGCGATTGGGGTACGTCCCCAATCGCAATGGTCTACGTCCCCAATTTACCACGGAAAGGCAGGATTTGCAATATATACAGCATGATTTGTCTTGTATTGGGAAATAATGCCTGTTATGATAAGAAAAGAAGGTTTGAAATCGGATTTTTCGGAGGTTATGTTTATGAAGGTTGTTTTACAGAGGTATCATGGGCTTGGGAATGATTATGTGGTGTTTGACCCGAACAAGAATGAACTGGAGCTGACGCCGGAGAATGTGCAGCTGATCTGTGACCGCAATGAGGGTCTTGGATCAGACGGTGTGCTGGAAGGCCCGGTCATTCGGGAGGACGGCATGTTTGTCAAGGTCTGGAACCCGGACGGCAGCGAGTCGGAGACCAGTGGAAATGGTGTCAGGATCTTTGCCAAGTATCTGAAGGATGCAAGCTATGTGCTAGAAAAAGCATTTACGCTGTATACAGGAAAACGGCCCGGTAGAGGTGGCTTTCTTAAATGAGGACGGCAGCGTCTGAAAGTGTCTATGGGGAAACTTTCCTTCTGGAGCGATGATATCCCGGTGACAGGCGAGCGCAGGGAAGTGATTAATGAAGATATGGTGTTTGGGCGGACGCTTTATCCGGTGACCTGTGTTTCCATCGGTAATCCGCACTGCGTGATCCCCATGCGTGAGATTTCCAAACCGCTGGTATGTAAGATCGGTGACTATGCGGAGATCGCCCGGTATTTCCCGAACCGGATCAATACCCAGATCATGAAGGTGATTGACAAGGAGCATGTGGCTATCGAGATCTACGAGCGTGGAGCCGGATACACCTGCTTCCGGTACCGGCGCCTGTGCGGCAGCGGGAGTAGCCTACAAGCTTGGGATGACCAACAGCAAAGTGATCGTACACATGCCGGGAGGCGACCTGCAGGTGGAGATCGAGGATGACTGGAATGTCTACATGACCGGAGATGTGTTCTATGTAGCCAAGCTGACGCTGAGCAATGAATTTACCGAGAAATTGCGGAACGCATAAAAAGAAAGAATAATACGGCAAGAGGAAGGAAAATGCTGCGGACTGTGAAAAGACAGATTCGGCAGCATTTTTCTTTTCCGGCAGCAGCCGGTTCCTTTGTGAATACCTTTTGCCGAAAGTGTGGTTTCCTTTTCCTGAAAGTGCGTTGAGAGAAAAATCATATCGTGATAGAATGAAACAAGAGTTTAGCTGACAGCTGGGAGGAATTATGTCATTACAATTTATTTTCGGACCTTCGGGTTCAGGTAAATCCTATGAATTATATCAAAGTGTGATCAAGGAATCCATGGAGCATCCCAAACAGAAATTCCTAGTGCTGGTGCCGGAGCAGTTTACCATGCAGACTCAGAAGGACCTGGTGGCGATGCATCCGCGCCATGGGATCATGAATATCGATGTCTTGAGCTTCGGAAGACTTGCCTATCGGGTGTTCGAGGAGACCGGCGGCGGAAATCTTCCGGTGCTGGATGATGAAGGGAAAAATCTGGTGCTTAGAAAGATTGCCGGGGACTACGAAGATCAGCTCAGCGTTCTGCGTGGAAATATGAAGAAGCTGGGCTATATCAGTGAAGTAAAGTCTGTCATTTCTGAATTTACCCAGTATGATATCGGAGAGGAAGAGATTGAACAGGTGATGGAGGCCGCGGGGGAAAATTCCAGGCTCTACTTTAAGCTTCAGGATCTTAAGATTCTGTACCGCGGGTTCCGGGAATATCTGGAAAGCCGCTATATCACCAAGGAAGAGCTTCTGGATGTCCTAAGCCGGGAGGTGGAGAGGTCGGAAATGCTGAAAAACAGCACTGTGGTGCTGGACGGCTTTACCGGTTTCACCCCGGTGCAGAACCGGCTTTTGCTGGAGCTTCTGAAGTATTGCCGGAAGCTTTGTGTTACGGTGACTATGGACGAGAGGGAGGATCCTTTCACCTACCGTCACCCCTATCAGCTTTTTGCCCTCAGCAAACATATGGTTACCGGGCTTACAGAACTGGCCAGGCAGGCAAAGGCAGAAATCCTGACGCCGGTGTATCTGTATGGCCAGCCGATACGTCGCTTTTTAGATAATCCATCGCTGGCTTTCCTGGAGAGGAATCTGTTCCGTTATCGGAAAAATGCCGGAGAGGCAGAAAGCACCTGCCCCGGAGAAGATCAGGCGGTGGGCATCCATGTGGCAAGAAACCCAAGGGCGGAAGCATGGCAGTGGCGGGGCAGATCCGGTCGCTGGTGCGTAAGGAAGGCTACCGATATCGGGAGATCGGTGTGATCGTAAGCGATATGAGCGCTTACGGCGACTATCTGAAACAGGCCTTTGAGGTCTATGAGATTCCGGTGTTTATGGACCAGAAAAAAAGTATTCTTCTGAATCCGTTTGTGGAATACATCCGCAGCCTTTTAAGTATGGCAGAGCAGAACTTACAGCGGAAAGCGTCTTCCGGTTCCTTCGTACCAATCTGTCCGGCTTTACCATGGAGGAGACAGATGCGCTGGAAAATTATGTGATCGGGCTGGGGATCAAAGGGTACAAACGCTGGCAGGAGCGGTGGATCCGAAGGCTTAAGGACACTGCGGAAGAAGATCTGGAAGTATTCAACCACTGCCGTGTAAGGTTGGTTGAAAAAGTGGACGGCCTGTTATATGTATTAAAGCAGCGAAAGAAAACGGTACGGGATATTACCATGGCCCTTTATGAATTCCTGGTGCAGGAGGAACTTCAGAAAAAATTGAAGGTGCAGGAAGAGGTCTTCCAGGAAAAAGGAGAGCAGGCGCTGGCAAGAGAATATGCACAGATTTACCGGATCGTGATCGAGCTCTTTGACAAATTTGTGGAGCTCTTGGGAGAGGAGCCGGTGAGCCTTAAGGAGTATGAAAAGCTTCTGGACGCCGGCCTTGAAGAGGCAAAAGTGGGCGTGATCCCGCCGAGCCCGGATCAGGTGGTGGCCGGAGATATGGAGAGGACCAGGCTCAAAGATATCAAGGCGCTCTTTTTCGTGGGCGCCAATGATGTATATCTGCCCGGGAACCTTCTGCGTACCGGGCTGTTGTCCGAGCGTGACAGAGACCGTTTCTCAAGGGAAAAGCTGTCCCTGTCCCCGGGCGGTAAAGAGAAGGCCTATGAACAGAAATTTTATCTCTATATGAACCTGACCAAGCCGTCTAAGAGGCTGGAGATTTTCTACAGCAGGGTATCATCGGACGGAAAAAGCCTGAGGCCTTCTTATCTCATTCAGGAGATCCGCAGACTCTATCCGGACCTTGTGCTCCAGGATGAGGAAGCCAAAGGATTTGGAGAGCGTGAGTGGACAGAAGGGCTGGGACTGGAGGCATGGATCCACGGGCTGGCAGTCTGGGGAGAGGTGTGGACAGCGCATGGATGGAACTTCACCGGAAGAGCCGTGTCGATCCTGCCTGGAAGGAGAAAACGGACAGGCTTCTGGACGCGGGTTTTACCGGAGACCGTCAGACCCTCTGACGGAACAGACGGCCCGGCGGCTGTACGGGGAAAAGTTTGAGGACAGTATTACCAGGATCGAGCGGTTTTCCTCCTGTGCGTTTGCTCATTTCCTTACCTATGGCCTCAGGCTTAAGGAACGTCAGGAATATGATTTCCAGGCAGTGGATCTGGGGAATATCTGCCATGGCGCTCTGGAACGCTTTTCAGGAAAGCTGGAGAAAGAGGAAAAGGACTGGACCACCCTTTCAGAAGACGAACGAAAAGCATATATTGATGAAAGTGTGGAAGAAGCCGTGACCGATTATGGAAACAGCGTGCTCTACAGCAGCGCCCGCAATGAATACATGATCGTGAGGATCAAAAGGATGCTGGAGCGTACGGTCTGGGCGCTGACCAGACAGCTTAAAGCCGGGGACTTCCGCCCGTCGGCCTATGAGATGCGCTTTCGGGGAGGAAAGATCGACCGGATCGATACCTGTGTAGATGGAGACAAGGTTTATGTCAAGGTTGTGGATTACAAGACCGGAAAAAAAGCCTTTGATGTGACAGCGCTCTACTACGGCCTGCAGCTTCAGCTGATGGTATATCTGGATGCGGCGGTAGGGCTGGAGGAAAAGCGTCACCCCGGTCAGGAAGTGATTCCTGCAGGCGTCTTTTACTACCGGATCGAGGATCCGCTGGTGGATAAGCGGCAGAAAACAGAAGACTCCGGGGAAGAAATCCAGGAAGATATCTTAAAAGAGCTGAAGCCGGACGGGGTGATCAACTGTAAAGACGAGGTGCTGGCCCATCTGGACCGCCGGATGGAAGGGGAATCTCTGGTGGTTCCGGTGAAATATAACAAAAACGGAAGCCTTTCCAAAACATCGAAGGCCGTGTCTGAGGAAGAATTTGCTGTCATGATGCAGCATGCGGTAGGAAAGGTGAAAAGTGTCCATGAACAGATCCTGAAAGGAGAGGTAGAGCCAAGACCCTACCGGAACGGGCAGGAGACGGGCTGTGATTACTGCGGATACCGGAATATCTGCGGATTTGACACCCGGCTAAACGGGTATGAATATCGCAAGATCCGGAAAATGAGCCTGGAGGAAGCCATTGCAGCAATGAAAGGAGTAGGAAAAACATGGGAGTAGCCTGGACGGAAGAACAGCAGAAAGTGATAGATCTCCGGGAACGCAATATCCTGGTTTCTGCGGCGGCAGGATCCGGAAAGACCGCGGTGCTGGTAGAACGTATCATCACCATGCTGACGAAAGATGAGCCCCCGGTTTCTGTAGATGAGCTTTTGATCGTTACATTTACGGAGGCGGCAGCGGCGGAGATGAAGGAACGGATCCGGGACGCCATCGAAAAGAAATTAAAAGAACAGCCGGAAAACGAGCACTTGAGCCAGCAGGCTACTTTGATCCACAATGCCCAGATCACCACGATCCACAGCTTCTGTCTGTCGGTGATCCGGGATCATTTTCATGCAACCACTCTGGATCCGGGATTCCGCGTGGGAGAAGAGGGAGAATTAAAGCTTTTGCAGCAGGATGTGCTGAAAGAGGTCCTGGAAGAAAAATATCAGGAGGGAGAAGAGGATTTTCTTGATTTCGTCTCTGCCTACGGAGGGACAAAAAATGACCGGAAGCTGGAGGAGTGGATCCTGAAGATCTATGAATTTTCCAGGAGTTATCCGGACTCCTCCGGATGGCTTTCAGACTGCGTCCGGGCCTACGAGATGGAAAATGCAGACGTTTTCGAAAGAAGCCCGCTGGCGGAGCGCATCAAGACCCGTACCAGGCAGTATCTGGAAGATGGGAAGCGGGAGCTTCAGGGAGCTCTTTCGGTGTGTCTGGAAGCAGACGGGCCGCAGGCATATGAAGAGAACATCCGACAGGACCTGATGCTGGTGGAAGGGCTTTTGCAGACAGAAACCTATGAAGGCCTGCAGAAAAAGATGGAAAGCCTTTCGTTTAAAAGACTCGCGCCAAACCGGAGAAAGGATGGGTCGGAGGAAAAGGCGGCCTATGTAAAGGCGGTGAGGGAAGAAGTAAAAAAACTGATCCAGGATCTGAAAGACCAGTATTATTATCAGAATATAGAAGGAATGCTTGAGGATCTTGCAGTCTGCCATCCGGCGGTCCGGGTGCTTGCAGAGCTTGTAGAGCTGTTTGCCGCACGTTTCCGGGAGGCGAAGGAGAGCCAGAATCTCATTGATTTCTCAGACATGGAGCAGTATGCGCTTCAGATCCTGACGGAAAAAGAAGACGGAAGATTTGTGCCTTCGGTCATTGCAAAGGAGTATCAGCAGCAGTTTAGGGAGATCATGATTGATGAGTATCAGGACAGTAATCTGATCCAGGAGACGATTCTTACCAGTGTTTCGACTGTGTCTGAAGGGCGGTACAATGTGTTCATGGTAGGAGACGTGAAACAGAGCATTTACCGGTTCCGGTTATCGAGACCTGAGCTTTTCATGGAAAAATTCCACACCTACACGACTTCAGACAGCCAGACCCAGAGGATCGACCTGCATAAAAACTTCAGGAGCCGTGGAGAGGTGCTGAATGGCGTGAATCAGATCTTCCGACAGATCATGGCGTCGGATCTTGGCGGGATCACCTACGACGATCAGGCGGCATTGTATCCCGGGGCCAGCTATCCGGAAGGAACGGAAGTGGATACGGAGGTCTGGGCGATAGACACAGGAGCAGAGGAAGCAAAAGGCGAAGAGCGGGCGCTGGAGGCCCGTATGATCGCAGGAAGGATCCGGCGCCTGATGAGAGAAGGTCAGGTGACGGATAAGGGAAGCGGCATGCTTCGCCCTGTAAGATATTCGGATATTGTGATCCTGATCCGGAGTATCCAGGGATATGCAGATGTTCTGGCTGAGGAATTAAACCGGGAGGGAATCCCGGCCCACACGGGCACAAAGGAAGGATATTTTGCGGCGAGGGAGATCGGAGTTCTGCTGGATTACCTGCGGGTGCTGGACAACCGGCAGCAGGATATTCCGCTTGCGGCAGTGCTGGCTTCGCCCATTGGAGGATGCACGGATGAAGAGCTGGCAAAGATCCGGGGAGCCTGCCAGGGGCAGCCGTTTTATGAAGCGGTGGAGAGTTATCCGTCTCTTCCGGAGGCAGATGAGGAACTGGGCGAAAAGCTCAGGCGTATACTGGAGCAGATGGACGGATTCAGAGAGCAGGTCCCTTATACGCCATGCATGAGCTGATCTGGAAGATTTTGAAGGAGACTGGCTTCGGAGACTATATGGCAGCCATGCCGGGAGCGAGCAAAGAAGCGCCAACTTAGAAATGCTGATCGAAAAGGCCAGGGCCTTTGAATCGGCAAGCTATAAAGGGCTGTTTCATTTTGTAAGATACATGGAGCAGCTTAAGAAATACAATGTAGACTATGGAGAGGCCAGTATTGAGGACGAGCAGTCGGATACCGTGCGGATCATGACCATCCACAAGAGTAAGGGACTGGAATTTCCTGTCGTCTTTGTGGCGGGAATGGGGAAACGGTTTAATATGCAGGATGCCAGAAGCAGTGTGCCCTGCATCTTCATATGGGAATCGGACTGGATGCGGTACGCCTGGGGGAGCGGACCAAGACACCCAGCCTGGTAAAAAAAGGTGATCCAGAAGGAGGAAGCGCTGGACAGTTTAGGAGAGGAACTTAGGGTACTCTATGTGGCGCTGACAAGGGCAAAGGAAAAACTGATCATTACCGGAACGCTTCCAGATGTGAAAAAAAAGATAGCAGGCTATGAAAATAACCGTGAGGGGGAGGAAGTGCTTCCCTTTGCAAAGAGAAGCCGGGCAGTTACGTTCTGGACTGGGTTCTTCCTGCCGCTTTAGCTGTGAAGAACATGCGCCGCTACACATCTTTGCCATCGGACCGGAAGAGATTACGGCAGAAGCTGTGGAGGAAGAGACCGCCGGCCGGATTACCCGCAGAATGTTGGAAGAATGGGACGTGGAGACTACTTATGATTCGGAAGCAGAAAAGGTGATGGAAGAGCAGTTCGCCTATCAGTATCCTTATGGGGCCAGCCGCCATCAGAAGATGAAGTTTACCGTATCAGAACTGAAGAAGCGGGCCTATCTTGCGGAAAGTGCTGGGGATGAAGCCTGGGAGACGGGCGAAGAGCTATATGAGGAGCCGGATGTGGTGCCCCTTCTGCCCAAGTTCTTAAAAGCGGAAGAGACACTGGTCGGAGCGTCCAGGGGTACGGCCTACCACCGGGCTATGGAATTGTTGGACTTTACGGCTCCGGCAGAAATATCCGCGATAGAAGAGGCTCTTGAAAGATATCGGATGGATGGCCGGATGACGAAGGAAATGACAGACTGTGTCCGGGCAGAAGAACTTCTGACCTTTCTTTCAAGCTCCTGTGGAGAGCGGATGAAGCAGGCGGCAAATGCAGGGCTTCTATATCGGGAACAGCCCTTTGTCCTTGGCGTTGATGCACGGGAGATTTATCCGGAAGAATCGGAAGGAGAGCTTCTTCTGGTCCAGGGTATCATCGATGCATATTTCGAGGAAGAGGGTGAACTGGTGGTGCTGGACTATAAGACGGATCAGATATTTTCGCCCCGGGAACTGGCGGAAAAATATCACACTCAGCTGGACTATTATGCAAAAGCGCTGGAACAGATGACAGGAAAAAAGGTAAAAGAAAAGATCATTTATTCATTTACTATGAAGATAGAAATACAAATATAAAGGATGCAAAAATAATCCTAAAGGAAAGGCCCTTGCCGTGTCTTGTGCGGCAGGGGCTTTTTGCGTGTGTTTCAAGTTATATGCTCCTTTTAAATATTTTATAATATTCGTTGACAAAGTATATTATACGACATATAATATAGGCAAGAAAATAATATTATACAAATGAATGATATTATAAAACCAGTAAGGGAGTGAGACTATGGTATTTAACACCGGAGCGGCGCTTCTGGATGCGATCGTTCTGGCGGTCGTGTCCCGGGAGAAGGAAGGAACCTACGGGTATAAGATCACGCAGGACGTCAGGAAAGCCATCGATGTGTCAGAGTCCACGCTGTATCCCGTACTGCGCAGGCTCCAGAAAGATGAGTGCCTGGAGGTCTATGACCGGCAGTTTGACGGGAGAAACCGCCGTTACTACAAGGTGACGGAAAGAGGAATGGCGCAGCTGAATCTCTATCATGAAGAATGGAAGAATTATTCCAGAAAGATCAGTGAAATTTTTGAGGGAGGTGCATCCGTATGAACCGGATTAAATTTATGACAGAACTGGCATCACTTTTACAGGATATTCCGGTGGAGGAAAGAAAAGATGCGATGCAGTATATAATGATTATTTCGATGATGCCGGAGAGGAACAGGAGCAGCAGGTGATCGAGGAGCTGGAAAGTCCTGTGAAGGTGGCGGAAAAGATCAAAGCCGATATGGCGGGATTCAGGGAGGAAGAGACAAAGCCAATATGCCGGCCACCAAGGAGCAGACCCGGCAGCAGGGAGAACAAAGGCAAAGCCAGACCGGACAGCAGAATTACCAGCAGACGCCTCCTCCGGGGCAGCAGTCACAGCCGAAGTCAGACCGGACGCTGAAGATTATTCTGATCATTGCGCTCATTCTTCTGGCGCTTCCGATTCTTCTGCCGCTGGGAGCCGGACTTCTGTGTCTGGCGCTGGGGATTGTGATCAGCCTGTTCGCTGTCTTTCTGGGCCTGGTGATTGCCGCCGTTGTCGTGGTGATCACAGGAGTTGCGCTATTTATCTCAGGACTCCTTTGCCTGGTGCCGGATCTGGCGGTAGGATTTGCGCTGATGGGGATCGGGCTGATCCTGACCGTAGTGGGAGTGGCTGCGTCAGTGGCAGCGGTAAAGCTTTGTGCAGTAGCGATTCCTGCATTTGCCGGGGAATTGTGTGGATTTGTCGTAGACCTTTTGAAAGAAGGGCGGTGTAAAGGATGAAAAAGGGATGGAAGATTTTCTGGATCGTGTGCGGGATCCTGGCAGGAGTGGGCGTTGTATTCTGTGTGATTGCTCTGGCACTTGGGGTCACCACTGACAGGATCAGAATCCGGATTGGCGACGGGATCGGTATCGTCCGGGATGAAAGTGATGTCACCTATGCGGAAGATATACGGGAAACCTATAATGGCGTGGAGAAGATCGATGCCTATGTGTATGCCGGGACGGTGAAGATCCTGCCTGCGGACGTGCGGCAGTGACGGTGGAGACAGACGGGATCAGTGAGGAGCTTGGGTTTGAGTCCGATATGGACGGCACAGAATTAAAGATCACTACCAGGGAGCATTTGTGGAGAATTAATAATGTAGGAATCGGTACGATCTACATTTATATACCCAATGATCTGACCCTGGACGATATCTCCATGAAGCTTGGAGCTGGAAACCTCTACATAGAAGAGATTCATGCAAACGAGATGTCTGTCGATGCGGGAACAGGTGAAGCGGTGCTTCAGAATGTTCAGGCACAGAAGATGGGGCTTCAGTGTGGCGTGGGCAATATTGCAGGCAGTGGATGTGCTGCAGAGGAACTGGACGCTGATGTAGGGGTCGGAAGCCTGGAATTTACATTAACAGGACCGGAAGAAAATTATGATTATGATATCAGCGTAGGAGTTGGTGAAGTCAGGTGCGGACAGGAAGATTTTTCGGGACTCGGAGCCAGAAAGGAAATTGATAATCATGCGGGAAGGCTGATCAAGATAGACTGCGGCGCGGGATCCGCGGTAATAGATTTTGATGGAACCGGACATATGGAAAGGAAGGAGGAACATCATAATGGATACTAAGAGATTATATCGTTCAAGAACGAACCGCATTATATGTGGGGTGTGCGGAGGAGTGGGAGAATATTTTGGAGTAGACCCGACCATTATCCGACTTTTGCTGATCTTGTTTGCATGCACGGGCAGCGGGATCGTGGCATATTTTATAGCAGCGGTGATCATGCCGGATCAGCCCGCGTAGATTACCGCGGATAAAGGGTCCGGACTAAAAAGTATAAATGACGCGGCACCTGTCAATACTGATAAAAAAATGAAAGGGGCAGGTGCTGATGGCAGAAAAGAGTAATCGTCCGGTCAATATAAAGGATCTGACGGAGGATGAAAAATTAAAATATGAGATTGCAGAGGAACTTGCTTTTAGATCAGGTGATGACGGAAGGGTGGAAATCCCTTTCCTCAAAAGAAACAGGCCGGATTGGCGGCTGATGACCAGACGCCGCAGAGAGGAGCAGAAAAAAAAGGGACAAAAAGTAACAAAAATATTAAAAATATTAAGAAGTATGAACATTTCGTGATAACAGTTGAAAAGGAAATATCCATTTGCTATAATCGAAAACTGGTAAGGTAAATATGTAAGTGGGTGACAGCATGGAGCATAAAATTAGCGTTTTAGACGTAGATATTGATACCTGCACCGCAAAAGAAGCCCTGAAAAAGACCATTGGATTTATGGAGTCCATGCCGGTAAACATTGTGGAGATGGTAACGGTGGACGGATTGATGCAGATGGATGAGATGCCGGAACTAAAAGGAGAGATCCGGAAGTTTGACCTGGTGATGGCAGGTGACAGAACTATCCTGGAAGCAGCGGAGGTCACAGAGAAAAAATATCTTCAGGAGACAGAGGGACAGCTTTTTCTGAAACTCTTTTTGCGATATCTTCATAAAAATCATAAAAGAGTCTATCTTCTGGTGGAATCAGAGGAAGAAGGGCAGGCGTTTTTTGATTATCTGCAGAAATATTACGAAGGAATCCAGGTGGCCGGCCTTGCAAAGGTATCTGCGCAGAACCGGGCAGATGATATGCTGGTCAATGCCATCAACGGCGGAGAAGTGGATTGTGTCATCGCAGCTTTATCTGCGCCGCTGCAAGAGGATTTTATTATCCGGAACCGCAATCTTCTGGATGTGCGGGCCTTCCTCGGAATCGGGAAGAGTACGCTTCCGGTGTGCAGGAACAGTTTTGTGTCAGGAAAGCTTGGCCAGTTTCTGGTAAAATACATTTTTAAAAGAGAGATCGAGAAGAGAAAACAAAAATAAAGAGGAAATTGACAAAAATTTGCGATTTCCCCTTTATTTTTTTGGTAAAATATATTAAGATAAATCGTGTAGTATACATTTTTACCACATCTTTTTCAACTTTGTTGTGAAAAATGTATATTGAACTGGTGGAGGAGATGACATATGATATCTAATCAAATACTTCAAAATACGATTGAAGGATTGAAAGGGATTACACGAATTGATTTCTGCGTGATGGACACAGACGGGAAGGCTCTGGCAAGTACATTATCAGAGCAGGCAAATTATGAAGAAGAAGTGGTTTCTTTTGTAGAATCTCCCGCAGACAGCCAGGTAGTACAGGGATGCCAGTTCTTTAAAATCTTTGATGAGCATCAGTTGGAATATATTCTGATGGCTGGCGGCGAGAGCGATGATGTCTACATGGTTGGAAAAATTGCGGCATTTCAGATTCAGAATCTATTGGTGGCATATAAAGAGCGGTTTGACAAGGATAATTTTATCAAAAATTTGTTGTTGGATAACCTGCTTTTAGTGGACATTTATAACCGCGCCAAAAAATTACATATTGACACAGAGGTCAGACGTGTTATCTTTATAATTGAGACAAAGCATGAAAAGGACAGTAATACACTGGACAGTGTCAGAGGGATGCTGGGGAACCGAACCAGGGATTTCGTGACGGCGGTAGATGAAAAGAACATTATCGTTGTGAAGGAGTTAGAGGACGGGGACGGGTATCCGGAACTGGAAAAGACAGCGCAGAACCTGTATTCTATGCTGAAGGAAGAAGAGGGAGAAGATGTTCTGATCGCCTATGGCACCATCGTTGGTGATATCAAAGAGGTGTCGAAGTCTTATAAAGAGGCGAAACTGGCACTGGATGTGGGCAAGATCTTCTGCGGGGAGAAAAAAGTGATTGCCTTTAGTGCTTTGGGAATTGGCCGGCTGATCTATCAGCTCCCGATTCCGCTCTGCAAGATGTTTATACGTGAGATTTTTGAGGGAAAATCGCCAGATGATTTCGATGAAGAGACGTTGACAACGATCAATAAGTTCTTCGAGAATAATCTGAACGTATCGGAGACATCCAGACAACTTTATATTCACAGGAACACACTTGTGTACCGGCTTGACAAGCTCCAGAAAAGCACGGGGCTTGATCTTCGCGTGTTCGAAGATGCAATCACATTTAAGATTGCCCTGATGGTAGTAAAATATATGAAGTATATGGAGTCTCTGGAGTATTGATAATCAGGAGGAAAGTATGATTGAATTAAAAGAAGTTACGAAAGAGTACTCAAAAGGGGTTGCAGCCTGAACGGCATCAATCTGAAAGTCGATCAGGGAGAGTTCGTCTTTATCGTGGGTGACAGCGGATCGGGAAAGTCTACGCTGATTCGTCTGATCTTAAAGGAGCTGGAGCTACGTCAGGGAAGATTATTGTCAACGGCCAGGATTTAAGCAGGCTGAAACACCGGAAGATTCCGATGTACAGAAGAGGCATCGGTGTTGTATTCCAGGATTTCCGCCTTCTGAAGGACCGTAATATTTATGAGAATATTGCTTTCGCACAGAGAGTTACAGAGAAATCCACCAGGGTAATCAAGAAAAAGGTGCCGGCAGCACTTTCCTTGGTTGGCCTTGCACAGAAATATAAATCATTTCCAAAGGAGCTCTCAGGGGGAGAACAGCAGCGTGTTGCCATCGCAAGAGCTATTGTAAACGAACCGGCAATCCTGCTGGCCGACGAGCCGACCGGTAACCTGGATCCGACAAATTCATGGGAGATCATGAAGCTTCTGGAGGAAGCGAACAACCGGGGAACAACCGTGCTGGTCGTTACACATAACCAGGAAATCGTAAACGAGATGAAAAAGCGCGTCGTTACCATGAAAAAGGGAGTCATTGTAAACGACGAGAAAAAAGGTGGGTATAATAATGAGAATTAGTACAATAGGGTATTCGATGAAACAAGGGGTAAAGAACATCGGAAGAAATAAGTTGTTCTCCATTGCTTCCATCGCTACGATGGCGGCGTGTATTTTCCTCTTTGGTCTGTTCTATTCCATTGTGGTAAATTTTAATTATATTGTGGAGAAAGCCGAGGAAGGCGTGGCGATCACCGTGTTTTTGAAGAGGATGCCACAGATGAACAGAAAGAAGAGATCGGCGCACAGCTGGAGGCGGCAGACGGAGTGCTGGAAGTCAACTATGTCAGCGCTGATGATGCATGGAGCCAGTTCCAGGAGGAATATTTCGGCGACAATGCAGAGCTTGCGGAAGGGTTCCAGACAGATAATCCGCTTGCGAATTCCGATAACTATGAAGTATATATGTCAGATGTGTCCAAGCAGTCTGACGTAGTAAAATTTGCAGAGAGTCTGGACGGAGTCAGGAGCGTAAACCGCTCGGATGTGGTGGCAAGGACTCTGACAAGCGTAAACCGTCTGGTAGGATATGTATCCATTGCGATCATCGCCATTTTGCTGGCGGTATCAATCTTCCTGATCAGCAACACTGTTACTATGGGTATTACAGTTCGGCGGGAGGAGATTGCGATCATGAAATATATCGGGGCGAAGGACAGTTTTGTCCGGGCGCCGTTCGTGATCGAAGGTCTTCTAATCGGTGTTGTTGGTGCGGTGATCCCTCTGGTGCTGCTGTACTTTATGTATGACAAGGCTGTGGCTTATGTGATGACAAGATTCAGCCTGTTAAATAATATTATTGATTTCCTGCCTGTCATGAGTATTTACCGGACCCTTCTCCCGATTGGCATTGCGTTAGGAGTCGGAATCGGTTTTGTAGGAAGTTTCTTTACCATTCGTAAGCACCTGAGAGTATAATTTTAAAGGGGGATACATATGATACGTACAAAGCGAATCATGAGTCTGGCACTGACATGTACGATGTGCCTGGGGCTCGGGATCCAGGCGGATGCTTCCGAGCTGAATGAGACAAGAGAGAAAGCGTCACAGCTGCAGAATCAAAAGAAGGCGGCAGAGGACGAGAAAGCCTCGCTGGCGGCGCAGCTGGAGTCGATCGCCGCAGATATGGAGGAGATCCAGAAAAATATCGAGGCGAAGGAAGAAGAGCTTACTGCAAAAGAAGAAGAGCTGGTTCAGGCAAAGGTCGAGGAAAACAATCAGTATGAGGATATGAAGAAGCGGATCAAATATATGTATGAGAACGGAAATGTTCAGTTCATAGAGATCCTTCTGGAGTCTCAGACGATTGCGGATTTCCTGAACAAGGCAGAGTATATCAGTACAATTTCTGAATACGACAGAGATATGCTGGATGAGTTTCAGGCTGTTGTAGAGGATGTGGAGCAGCAGGAAGCCGAGATCCAGAAAGAATACGACGAGATGGGCGATATGCAGGATGAGCTGATCAGCAAGCAGGAAGAGGTATCTACGCTGGTGTCCGAGAAAGAAGCCAGATCAGCGAGCTGGACAGTCAGCTTGGCGATACCAATGCAAAGCTGGCAGAGCTTGAGGAAGCGGCCGCGGCGGCTCAGCGTAAGCAGAGTGAGTCCAGCAGCGGATATGTGCCGAATGGCGGCGGTGGATCCGTGATCACAGGAAACGGCACCTTTACACATCCGTGCCCGGGTTATACGTATATTTCCAGCTATTTCGGATACCGGGAACAGCCGATCCCGGGTGCCAGCACGAACCACAAGGGAATGGACTTTGCGGCAGGTACGGGAACGCCGATCTATGCGGCAGCGAGTGGAACGGTGGTGTTTGCGGCATATAGTGGAAATGCAGGTAATATGATCACGATCAATCATGGTAATGGCCTGACTACAACCTATATGCATTGTAATCAGATTTTTGTATCATCCGGACAGTCCGTTGGCAAAGGACAGAATATTGCAACCGTTGGAAGTACGGGAAATTCATCCGGTCCGCACCTTCATTTCCAGGTAGAGCAGGGCGGCGTGCCGGTGAATCCGCAGAATTATTTCTAAAATCAGGATCATTAGTTTTGGATGGGAAGAATTCAATGAAAGCAAAAAAGAATTTTTTACAGGGGGCGCTTTTTGGCGCCCTCATTATGTTATGTGGGACAGGAGTTGTTTCCTGCGGGATCAGACTTTCAGAGGACGCCTCTTCGGAGGAAAAGCTATCGGTACTGAAAGGGCTGATCGATGAAAACTATATTGGAGACGTGGATGAGGAAGCGTTGGAGGAGGGCATTTACAAGGCTATATCCAGGGACTTGAAGATCCTTATTCCGTATATTACAACGAAGAGGAGACAAAGGATCTCTATGAGACGACGGAAGGGGAATACAGTGGGATCGGTGCGATTCTAAGCCAGGATCTGGAGAGCGGTGTGATCACTCTGGTTCAGATTTATGAGGGTTCTCCGGCTGCGAAGGCGGGGTTAAAGGACAATGATATCCTGACGAAGGTCGGTGACATAGAGGTGACAGGTATGGATCTCTCCGAAGTGGTGACCTATATTAAGGGAGAGAAGGGGACAGATGTGGATCTGACCGTACTTCGCGGAGAGGATGCGGAAGAGATTACAGTGACTGCTACCAGGGATACTGTGGAGGCTCAGACGGTAAAATACGAGATGCTGGAGGGGCAGACCGGATATCTTTCTGTATCGGAATTTGATTCTGTGACCTATGCACAGTACGAAGAGGCGCTGAACAAACTGACGGATCAGGGAATGACAGGCTGATCGTGGATCTTAGGAACAACCCGGGCGGCAATCTGAATACCGTGTGTGAAATGCTGGATATGGTTTTGCCGAAGGGAACGATTGTGTACACCGAGGATAAAGACGGAAAGCGGGAAACTGCCACATCCGATGATGAACATCAGATCAATGTGCCGATGGTGGTGTTGGTTAATGGAAACAGTGCCAGCGCTTCTGAAATCTATGCAGGCGCCATTCAGGATTATGGGATCGGCAAGATTGTAGGTACACAGACCTACGGAAAAGGTGTGGTTCAGCAGATTTTTGATCTGGGAGACGGCACCAGTGTGAAACTGACCATTGCAGAGTATTTTACGCCCAACGGGCGAAGCATTGACGGCGAAGGCATTACTCCCGATGTGGAAGTGGAATATGAAGCGGACGAGAATAATCCCGAAGCCGATAATCAGCTGGAAAAAGCGCTGGAAGTGATGAAAGAAGAACAATAAGAAATGGAATTAGCCTTTTCTTTTCTGCGCCCCCTATGTTAAAATAAACTAAATGTGGAATTTTGATAGAAATATCCGAAAGATTTTCAAGGGAAAGGAAAGCAGATATGACAATTTTAATCCAAAACGGACACGTGGTGGATCCGCTGACAAAACGGGACGAGGTATGTGATGTGCTGGTCGCGGATGGAAAGATCAGAAAGGTTGGCGTATCCCTTCAGGATGAAGCGGACAGGATCTTAGATGCGTCCGGCTGCTATGTGATGCCGGGATTTATCGACCTGCATGTACATTTCCGGGATCCGGGGCTGACCTATAAGGAGACTCTGGAGACGGGCGGAAAAGCAGCGGTCAGAGGGGGAGTCACCACCGTATGTGCGATGCCGAATACCAGACCGGTAGTCGACTCCGGAGAAAAAGTGGAAGATGTTCATAAAAGGGCCAGGGAGGTTTCCCCCGCACATGTAATCCAGATCGGAGCCGTGACTATGGGACAGTCAGGCAAGGAACTGGCAGATATTGCCGGGATGGCGAAGGCCGGATGCCATGCCATCAGCGAAGACGGCAAATCTGTTATGAATGCCTCTTTGTATCGGAAAGGAATGAAGGAAGCAAAGAAAAACGGAGTGTCTGTCTTTGCCCACTGTGAGGATATCACGATGGTGGAGGGCGGCGTCATGAACGCGGATGAAAACGCAAAGCGGCTGGGGCTTCCCGGTATCACGAATTCGGTAGAGGACGTGATCGCGGCAAGAGACATTCTTTTGGCAAAGGAGACGGGTGTGAGGCTTCATCTGTGCCACTGCTCAACGGCGGACAGCGTAGAGATGATCCGTCTGGCAAAGGAAGAAGGCCTGCCGGTGACCGGCGAGGTGTGTCCGCATCATTTTACCTTGAGTGCAGATGACATCAGGGAGGACGACGCTAATTTTAAGATGAATCCGCCGCTTCGGAGCCGGGAAGATGTAGATGCGCTCCGGAAAGGATTGAAAGACGGCGTTATGGATGTGATCGCGACAGATCATGCCCCTCACGGAGAGGAAGAAAAGAGTCAGTCCATGATGGATGCGCCGTTTGGAATCGTAGGATTGGAGACGTCGGCGGCGCTGACTTATACAGAGCTTGTAAAGACAGGAATATTAAGTATCATGGATATGGCAGAGAAGATGAGCTATAATCCGGCAAAGATCCTGGGCCTTGCAAAGAAAGGCTCTGTATCAGAAGAAATGGACGCAGACCTTGTGGTGTTTGATCCGAAACGAGTTTACCGGATCGACAAAAATACGTTTTTATCAAAAGGAAAGAATACTCCGTTTGACGGACGGGAAGTGACCGGAGATGTGAAATACACTCTGGTAGACGGAGAGGTTGTATACGAAAATCAGGCATTGACAGGAGGAAAATAAGGTGATTGATCAGTTAGTAGCCAATATTAAGAAAACAGGGGCACCTATCGTAGTAGGATTAGACCCGATGCTCAGCTATGTGCCGGAGCATGTACAGAAAAAAGCGTATGCAGAGTACGGCGAGACGCTGGAAGGAGCAGCGGAGCCATCTGGCAGTTCAATAAAGAAATCGTGGACAAGACCTATGATCTGATCCCGGCAGTGAAGCCTCAGATTGCGATGTACGAGCAGTTTGGGATCCCGGGGCTTGTGGCGTTTAAAAAGACTGTGGATTACTGTAAGGAGAAGGGGCTGGTAGTCATTGGCGATATCAAGCGCGGAGACATCGGATCTACTTCTGCGGCTTACGCAACAGGACATATCGGAAAAGTACAGGTGGGAAGCAATACTTACGCACCGTTCGATGAGGATTTTGTGACGGTCAACCCTTATCTGGGATCTGACGGTGTAAAGCCCTTTGTGGAGGTATGTAAGAAAGAACAGAAAGGCCTTTTCATCCTGGTAAAAACATCCAATCCGTCCAGCGGAGAATTTCAGGATCAGCTGATCGACGGACGTCCGCTCTATGAGCTGTAGGTGAGAAGGTGAATGAATGGGGCCAGGAGTGCATGGGATGTTCCTACAGCTATATCGGAGCCGTTGTAGGCGCAACCTATCCGGAAATGGGAAAAGTACTGCGTAAGATCATGCCGAAAGCTACATCCTGGTGCCGGGCTATGGCGCCCAGGGAGGACAGGGCAAAGACCTGGTGCATTTCTTCAATGAGGACGGCCTGGGAGCCATCATCAATTCCTCACGCGGCATCATTGCGGCATATAAGCAGGAAAAGTACACATCCTTCGGAGCTGAGGCCTCGGAGACGCGTCCAGGCTGCGGTGGAGGACATGATCGCTGATATCAGCGGAGCGTTAAATGGTTAACAGGGGACGTAGACAAACGCAAAAGGTGTACGTCCCCAATTGACAAACAGGGTGTCCCCAACCGACAAACAGGGTGTCCCCGAAAGGAGATTTCAGATGAAGAAGAAGGAACGTGCGGCGGTGATTTCGCAGGAATCGCTGGCTGCAGGGATTTTTAGTATGTGGATCCGTACGGATGCGGCGGCGGAGGCGCGGCCAGGCCAGTTTATCTCGATGTACACGGAGGACGGGACGAAGCTCCTGCCGCGTCCGATCAGCATCTGTGAGATAGACAGGGAAGGTCAGGCGCTGCGCGTGGTGTACCGTGTGACGGGACCGGATACGGGAACTAGAGCAGTTTCCAGGCTTGGAGCCGGAGATGGGATCTGGCTTGTGGGTCCTCTTGGCAACGGATTCCCGGTGGAAAAGGCAGAAGGAAAGCGTGCTTTCCTGATGGGCGGAGGCATTGGAGTGCCGCCGATCCTGGAGCTTGCTAAGCAGATGAAATGTGAAAAAAAGCAGATTGTTGTAGGATACCGGGATGAACAGACTTTTCTGCGGGATGAATTTTCCCGGAATGGAGAGCTGTATATTTCGACGGAAGACGGAAGCGTAGGGACAAAAGGAAATGTGATGGATGCCGTCAGGGAAAACCATCTGGATGCTGATATCATCTATGCCTGCGGACCGACGCCGATGCTGCGTGCGATCAAGGCTTATGCGGCCGGGCATGGAATTGAATGTTATATTTCCCTGGAGGAGCGCATGGCCTGCGGGATCGGTGCTTGCCTGGGCTGCGTGTGCAAAAGTAAAGAAAAGGATGCGCACAGCAATGTGCATAACAAACGGGTCTGCAAGGACGGACCGGTTTTCCTGGCTTCGGAGGTGGAAATCTGATGAATACGAAAATCAATATTGCAGGTGTGGAATGGAAAAATCCTGTGACAGTAGCCTCCGGGACCTTCGGATCCGGGGAGGAATTTTCAGAGTATGTGGATCTGAACCGGCTGGGCGCGGTGACGACCAAGGGCGTGGCAAATGTGCCGTGGGCCGGAAACCCGACGCCCCGCGTGGCAGAGGTCTACGGCGGCATGATGAATGCCATCGGCTCCAGAATCCGGGAGTAGATGTGTTCTGCGAGAGAGATATTCCGTTTCTTCGGAAATATGACACAAAGATCATCGTAAATGTGTGCGGACATGCGCCGGAAGAATACCTGGCGGTGGTGGAGCGTCTGGCAGATGAGCCAATTGATATGATGGAGATCAACATTTCCTGTCCAAATGTCAATGCCGGTTTTCTGGCTTTCGGACAGGATGCCAGGAATGTAGAGACGCTGACGGCACAGATCAAAAAGCTGGCAAAGCAGCCGGTGATTATGAAGCTGACCCCCAATGTAACGGATATTACTGAGATTGCCAGAGCAGCAGAGGCCGGAGGAGCCGATGCGGTATCGCTGATCAATACGCTGACAGGTATGAAAATAGATATCCACAGGCGGACATTTGCACTGGCCAATAAGACTGGCGGAGTGTCGGGCCCGGCTATCCATCCGGTTGCCGTGCGCATGGTCTATCAGACGGCGCGGGCAGTAAAGATCCCGGTGATCGGCATGGGAGGCATCGCTACAGCTGAGGACGCGATAGAGATGATCCTTGCGGGAGCCACGGCCGTCGCGGTGGGAACAGCTAATTTTGCAGATCCGCAGACTGCAGAAAAGGTCGTGGAAGGCATCGAGCACTATATGGAACAATACGGAATTGAAGATATTCATGATCTGATTGGAGGGGTGCGTGAATAGATGAATTTATACCAGAATAGATTTGCAGAGAAACTGAGGGAGGCCCTGACAGCAGTGTCTCCCACAATAGGAATTGTATTGCTGTTAAGTTTTACGATCGCACCAATCCCGCCCAGTATACTTCTTTTGTTTTTGTTTGGGGCAGTGATGCTGATCGTTGGGATGATGTTTTTTACACTGGGAGCTGAGCTGGCGATGACGCCGGTAGGAGAAAGGATCGGCACCAGGATCGCACAGTCCCGGAAGCTTGGAATTGTTTTGCTTCTTTGTTTCGTTTTAGGGTTTGTCATTACGATATCGGAGCCGGATCTGCAGGTGCTTGCGGAACAGGTTCGTCCGTTCCCAATGCTGTACTGATCGTTGCAGTGGCAGCAGGTGTGGAGTCTTTCTGATGATTGCAATGCTCCGTATGCTGTTTTCGAAAACATTACGGATGCTTCTGATTATATTTTATCTCCTGATATTTGCATTAGCTTTTTTTGTGCCGGATGATTTTATATCCGTTGCATTTGATTCGGGCGGAGTCACGACCGGCCCCATGACAGTACCATTTATCATGGCGCTGGGTGTGGGATTTGCCGCAGTGCGAAGCGATAAGCATGCGGAAGACGACAGCTTTGGTCTGGTGGCGCTGTGCTCCATTGGCCCGATTCTGGCTGTCCTTTTGCTGGGGCTTTTATATCACCCGGAAAACACGGCCTATACACCGTCAGAGATTCCGGTGATCCGGGATTCGGTAGAACTCTGGAAATATTTTGCTACCGGCCTGCCACAGTATATCGAGGAGATTGCAATTTCGCTGCTGCCGATCGTGGCTTTCTTTGCGGTTTTTCAGATCATTTCCCTGAAAATGAAGGGACGTGCCCTTCTGAAGGTTGTAATCGGAATCCTATATACCTATGTGGGCCTGGTATTATTCCTGACCGGCGTTAACGTCGGGTTTATGCCTGCAGGAAACTATCTGGGGGAGACGATTGCAGGGCTTTCCTACCGCTGGGTGCTGATCCCGATTGGTATGGTGATCGGATATTTTATCGTTAAGGCCGAGCCGGCAGTTTACGTGCTGAAAGAGCAGGTGGAGGAAATCACGTCAGGGGCGATTTCCGGAGAAGCTATGGGACTAAGCCTTTCTCTGGGGGTGGCAGCCTCTATTGGCCTTGCATGATCCGGGTGCTGACAGGGATCTCGATTTTCTGGTTTATCCTTCCGGGATATTTTATAGCTCTTTGTCTGTCATTTTTCGTACCGAAAATTTTTACAGCTATTGCGTTTGACTCTGGCGGTGTCGCTTCCGGACCAATGACGGCCACTTTCCTTCTGCTTTGCTATGGGGGCGTGTCAGGCAGTGGGAGGAAATATCGTACAGGATGCCTTTGGAGTGGTGGCTATGGTAGCCATGACGCCGCTGATCACGATCCAGGTAATGGGTGCAATCTATAAATACCGGTCTGAACATACAGAAGACAGCGGACTGGTGGAGGCGTCCTATCTGGATACCTGGGCGGATGACGACATCATAGAATTATAGGAGGAGCCGAATGAATAATATTTATATGCTGGGGATCATCACCAACCGGGGGATGAGGGAAAAGTTTCTCCAGTTTTTTAAAGAATACCATATTGAGGTTACCTTTACGACGCTGGGACGGGGGACGGCAAGCAGCTCTCTTTTGGATTATCTGGGAATGGAAGCAACAGAAAAGGCGGTCTATTTTGCTGTTGTTACATTTGACACTTGGAAAAATCTGAAACGCGGATTATATACCCGGATGCGGATCGACGTCCCGGGACGGGGCATTGCCTTTTTAGTGCTCTTAGCAGCATCGGAGGAAAAAAGATACTTCAGTACCTGGCTGTCGGGCAGAAGATAGAAATCGAGGAGGAAAGCGTTTTGAAAAATACGGAATATGAACTGTTGGTTACAATTGCAAATTCCGGATATACAGAAACTGTCATGGATGCGGCAAGAAGTGCACACGCACCGGGCGGTACATTTATTCATGCTAAGGGATCCGGTGTAGAGCATGCGAAAAAATTTCTGGGTATCTGCCTTGCAGAAGAAAAGGAGATGGTATTCATTGTAGTGAAAACAGCTCAGAAAAATGATATCATGCGGGCCATCATGGAGCAGGCTGGCGTGGATACGCCTGCGGGCGCACTGGTCTTTTCCGTGCCGGTGACAGATACCGCAGGAATACGCAGGATGGAAGAACTGCTGGAAGAAGAGGAAAAGTAAAAGGCATCGGGCAGCATACTTCATACTTTGTGTGATAGATGATTTCGATAAATACAGTGCATATATAAGTATAATCAATTTGAGAAGAGCGGAACGCATTGCTATAATTGATGCATCAAGTGTTATACACAAAGAAGGAGGAAGTATATGAAAAAGAGATGGATCAGCCTGTTGCTGGTCTCTGCCATGACGCTTTCCATGCTTGCAGGATGCGGAAGCAGTGAAGATACGGCAGAGGATACAAGCGAAGGCGGAGAGGGAGATAAAATTACTTTTATGGTGCCTGACTGGGGCGTACCGACAGATGAGCAGCTGGCTGCTTTTACAGAGGAGACCGGGATAGAGGTTGAAATCGCAGAAGTAGGCTGGGACGACATCCGAGAAAAGATTGCTACCGCGGCATCTGCAAATGAATGTGCCGCTGATGTAGTGGAAGTTGACTGGTCATGGGTAGGAGAGTTCTATGCGGCAGACTGGCTGGAGCCATTGGAGGTTTCCGATGAAGATAAGGAGGACATGCCTACCATTGAGACCTTTACCGTAGATGACAAGGTATTGGCTATGCCTTATGCGAATGACTACCGTCTGGCGTACTATAATACAGAGCAGTTTGCTCAGGCTGGAATTACAGAAGAGCCACAGACCTGGGATGATGTTCTGGAAGCATGCCGGACTCTGAAGTCAACCGGAACTGTAGAATATCCATTTGCCATTGCTCTGAACGCAGAGGAGAAGACCGCCACATGTCTGATGTGGCTTGCATACACCATGAACGGTGTTGTATGGAATGATGACGGAACCTTTAACGAAGAATCTGTGATGGAAGCACTGAAATATATGGAGACTCTGATCAATGAAGAGTTAGTGGCTCCGGAGGATAAAACCTCATCTGGTATGGATGCTTATATGAGAATCTGTGGCGGAACCGCTAGTTTCCTGACAGGCCCCACATCTTTTGTATCCAGAAGCCAGAATGAAGAGATTTGCAGTGTAGTTGGACAGATCACGCCGATCCTGGTTCCTGGCAAAGACGGAAAAGCAGCGCAGACCATGCCTTTGCCGGAGGCGATCGGCGTCAGCAGCCTTTCTGAAAATAAAGAGGCAGCAAAGAAATTTGTAGAGTGGTATACATCTGCAGATATGCAGAAGCAGCTGAATGAGACAAATAGTGCGATTCCGACCCGCAACTCTGTATTGGAAGAGCTGATCAATGAAGGTGCGATTGAGAATCCTGGCGCGATGCTGGAAGAAGCACAGCTTGTTTCTTCTCCATTCCCGAACGGAATACCATCATACTACGCGGAAATGAGCAGTGCAATGTATAACGCTATCAACAAAATGGCGCTTGGCGAACTGACAGCAGAAGAGGCTTATGAGGAAATGTCTTCCGCATTAGACACATTACTCAGTGAAGAATAATTCAGGAAAGCATAGACTATGAAAAAAAAGATTGCACCATATCTTTTACTAACACCCATGATTTTAATCATGGGTGTATTAGTATTTTATCCGATTGTAACGACATTTACATATAGCTTAAAGAAATGGAAACTGACTTCCCCAGGGGACATCCGGTTTATAGGGCTGAAAAATTACCGTAATATCCTTCAGTCAGATTCGTTTTGGTACAGTATGCAGAATACCGTGTATATCCTGGTACTGGTGATCGTACTTACGACGATTCTGGGGTGCCTGGTGGCGGCATTTTTGAAAAATCAGTAAGAAATGCTCGGGGATCCTCTTAGCATTGGCGATCCTGCCCTGGGCTCTGCCGCCGTTCGTAAATGGAATCCTGTGGAAATTTGTATTTTTCTCCGGATACGGATTCCTGAATAAGCTGCTGATCGGCATAGGCGCTGTGGAGAAACCTGTAGAATTTCTTGCATCCAGATGGCTGCTTTTATTTGTGATTTCTATCGTAGTAGTTTGGAGAAGTGTTCCTTTTATGGCATTGGTGTGTCTGGCAGGACGGCAGTCAATGCCGGAGGATGTCTATGAAGCGGCTGAGATTGACGGGGGAACAAAGGGGAAAATCTTCCTTCACGTTACCGTTCCGCTGATGCTGCCATTTGTAGGCGTGGGTCTGACATCGACTTCGGTAACGGCGATCAATGTATTTGATGAGATTGTTGCTCTTTCCGGCTACAAGTGATCTTGCAAAGAATATTCTGATGGAAAGCTACCTGACCACGTTTAATTTCCTGGATTTTGGAAAGGGAAGCGCCATGACTTATATAGTATTATTCTTTGCATTGCTCCTTGGAATATTCTATCTTCGGAGTTTAAATAAGGAGGTGGAATATTAATGAAGTATGCAAAAAAAGCCGGATATATTGCAGCGCTTATACTGTTTTTAATATTTGCCGCCGGGCCGTTCGTGTGGACTTTTATCATATCCATTACGCCGGACCATGCCATGTTTGCTCCGACACCGGAGCTTTTGCCGGGAGAGGTGACATTTGAAAATTACAAAGAACTGTTTTCGGGAGGACAGAGGGGAAGCCGCTTTTTTGAGAGTATGTATAATTCTCTGAGAGCGGTGGCCATCACTTTATGTATCGGAGTACCTGTAGCGGTAATGAGCGCTTATGCTTTAAGCCGGATGGAATTTAAAGGGAGAAAGGTCATAAAAAACCTGCTGCTGATTACGATGGTTATCCCTGTTATGGCTACGATTATCCCGCTGTATCAAATGTTTGCGGCGGGAAAAATGCTGGACGATATTTTCTGGCTGAGCATGGTGTATGTCAGCTCCTACCTGCCTATGGCAGTCTGGCTGATCTCAAATTATTTTGCTACGATACCGGAAGAACTGGAAGAAGCGGCACTGATAGATGGATGCGGAAAATTTGTAAGTTTTTTCCGCATCATCCTGCCGCTTTCTTATCCGATTATTTTGTCTGTGATTTTGATCATGTTTTTAAATACGTGGAGTCAGTTTCAGATCCCGCTGATCCTTGCCTCCTCGATGGAGACAAAACCGATGGCGATCGTGGTGTCCGAGTTTATGACAAAGGATACCATTCAGTACGGGCTGATCGCGGCAGCAGGGATGCTGGCCCTGATCCCTCCGGCGCTGACGGCGCTGATCTTCCGGAAATATCTGATCTCCGGGATGACAAAGGGATCTGTAAAAGGATAACTGTATTTCTAAGACAGCGCAGCCGCGCTGTCTTCTAATTTTTGCTTAGCGTCCTTAAGTTCCGCAAGCTGGGCGTCGGAGACTTTGTCGAGCCGGCATTTCATGGCCAGCTTGTTCAGACGGTTCAGATCGTTCCTGATCTGTTTTTTGGTGCCGTGATCCAAAGTTTTTTTCTGGGCTTTCAGCTTTTGCTCTGTCTCAGACATCAGACGCTGGACATCGCTTAAGACTTCCATGGCGTCCTTGCGGGTCTGGTCCTGGCCCGCATATTCGTGAGCGTCCCGGATAGCCTGCTGGATTTCCTGCTCAGACATGCTGTCATTTGCGGTGATGGTAATAGACTGCTGCTTTCCGGTGTCCAGATCTTTTGCGGATACTTTTAAGATACCGTTGGCGTCAATGTCAAAGGTTACTTCTATCTGCGGGACGCCGGCCGGAGCAGCCTTGATGCCTTTTAACCGGAATTTCCCAATGGTCTTATTGTCTCTTGCCATGGGGCGTTCGCCCTGGAGCACATGGATCTCCACAGAGCGCTGGTAGGGCGCTGCGGTGGAGAAAATGCCGGGAATAGCCGGGGTGGGCAGGGTGGTGTTCCGCTCGATCAGCCGGGTGGCAACGCCGCCGACAGTCTCAATGGACAGGCTTAAGGGCGTGACGTCCAAAAGCAGGATACCTTTATCTGTGCCGGAAGCGATCAGGCTGTTGCCTCCAGGGTATGGCCGAGGATTGCGGCTCCTTTTGCAACGCACTCGTCGGGATTGATGTTTTTGGAAGGTTCTTTCCCGGTGAGCATCCGGACTTTTTCCTGAACGGCGGGAATCCTGGTAGACCCGCTACCAGAAGCACGCGTCCTAATTCAGAAGGAGCGATCCCGGCATCATTCAGGGCGCTTCTGACTGGCTCTGCTGTGCGGTCAATGAGATCCCGGATCAGATCTTCGAACTGGGCTCTGGTAAGCGTCAGGTCCATATGGAGCTGTTCGCCCCGGTGTTCCGCAAGGTAAGGAGCATGATATGAGAACTGTCGGAAATGGACAGCTCTTTTTTGGCCTGCTCCGCAGCATCTCTGATGCGCTGCATAGCGGCGAAATCTCTGGAAAGATCTACCTTGTGCTCGTCTTTAAAACGACGGAGGAGCCACTGGGTGATGCGTTCGTCAAAATCATCACCGCCCAGGTGGTTGTCTCCGGCAGTAGCCAGTACCTCGATGACGCCTTCGCCAATCTCGATCACAGAAACATCGAAGGTACCGCCGCCTAAGTCGTAGACCATAACCTTCTGTGGCTCTCCGTGGTTGAGCCCGTAGGAGAGGGCGGCGCTGGTAGGCTCATTGATGATCCGTTTGACATTCAGCCCGGCAATCCTTCCGGCATCCTTGGTCGCCTGACGCTGGATGTTGTTAAAATAGGCAGGAACCGTGATGACGGCTTCCGTTACGGCTCGCCCAGGAAATCTTCGGCGTCTTTTTTCAGCTGCATCAGTACCATGGCGCTGATGGTCTGTGCTTTGTATTCTGTACCGTCAATGCGTACGCTCCTTCAGTGCCCATATGGCGTTTTACCGAACTGATCGTGCGCTCCGGATTCGTGACAGCCTGCCGTCTTGCACTTTCTCCCACCAGTCGTTCTCCTTTTTTTGTAAAAGCTACGATGCTGGGTGTAGTCATGCTCCCGGAGGTTCCGGGGATGATGACCGGCGCCTCATTTTCCACAACAGACACACAGCTGTTTGTTGTTCCCAGATCAATTCCGATTACCTTTCCCATTGATTGATAAGCTCCTTTCCATTATCGCTATTTCTATGTATTGTCAGATTTTATTGTCTAGCAGCGGCAGAACATACAGAAAAGCTGCGCCAGGCACAGACCCTGGCAGACGCGTCCCATGCTCTCGGCATAATTTTGAAATTCTTCCCCGTTCTGCCGGTATTCTGTGCCTGCCTGGCGCAGGATGTTCAAGGTACTGCGGTAGACATCAGAGGAAGGGTCCATCTGGAGCGCCTTCTGGATCTGCTCTACGGCCAGCACCTGCCTGCCGAGCCCATGATTTGCCAGTGCACTTAAGTAGAATCACCTTGCGTCCCGCTGACTGCTTAAAATGCTGTTCAAGGTATTGTCAGCGTACTGGTACTGCCGCATGTTGATAAAATCGATGGCCTGTCGGATATCGTTACTGTCTCCGGGCTGCGACATGGGCGGCTCAGGATTCCGGCCGGCGCTGCCGAAACCAAAGAATTCTTCGAAGCTTCCAAAACCGCCGAAATCCTGCCAGCCGTCAAAATCCCGCCAGGGGTCAGGACCCTGGCTGCGGATCCCTGCCGGTATCCGCCATTCCTTTGCTGGCCCTGCGTTCGTGACTGGTATTTTTCCGGATTGTTCAGCATATCATAGGCCTCGTTGATCTCGTTCATTTTATCAGCTGCCAGAGGATCGTCCGGGTGAAAATCCGATGGTACTCCTTGGCTTTGGCGCGGTAGGCCCGCTTTATCTCATCCTTTGAGGCGTCTCTTGATACCCCCAGTACCTTATATGGATCATCAACCATTGTATTTCCCCTTCCTTTGATATTTGGTAAAGTATTGCTGCCAGACGCCGCCATACAAGATGTTCCGCATGAGATGGACGTCCTGCAGAAGCGGCAGCTTCTCAAAGATCCTTACGGCATTTCCGATCGGGATCTCCAGAATTTCCTGCATTTCCTCCGGGCGTTTTTTTCATATGGAACAGAGGATTATAATTCTGCTTTTTTTTGTCTCTTTCATAATCCATGGATGCGTCCATCAGATAGATGAACCGGCCGATCTCAAACCCTAGACTTTTGAGGCTGGTGCTCCAGAAATCCTCATGATAAACGAAAATCTCCGACAGCATTTCTCCGGAGAGGTTGATGGCCTGATCGAACTGAGATGGATCCTTAGTCTCTATGTTTTCCAGGGCCTGAATACTGTTGCTCACAGAGCGGCACTGCCTGGGATAGATGGCCTTCAGCCGCTGGTATTCCTTTTCCAGCAGGGATGCGTACCAGTGACGAAGGTGTTTCCCTTCATCCTTCCAGTCGTCCACACATTTGAAATAGGACAGAAGGATGGTCATGTCCGCCGCATAATCTGTAAATTTATTTTCTGCCGCCGTCTTCTGGCTGGTAGGATGAAGGCTGCACCGAAAAGAGGTTTCCGTCTCCTCTGGCTCATAGAGTGATGACAGCAGCAGGATGATAAAGGTCATATCGTAGGAAAGATTCAGACGATGGAGCTGGCCGTACCGTTTTTTCAGATTCCGGCACAGTCCGCAGTATATATGCTGGTAGCGTTCCAGCTCTGCTTTGTCTAATTTGTCCTTGATGCATACGATATATCCGAACATAGACGTCTCCTTTCTCATTCCAATACTTAGCACATTTCCCGGGAGATTTCAACGAAACTCCCGAAAAGTTCACAGAGTTCACAGTCTTTTAATTTTTCGGAAGGAAAGATTTGAAAATCATGAGAAATACCCTATAATAATCTTATAGAAGATATGGACCGCCAGGCCCGTGGGCTGAAAGGATAAAAGGATGAATTACAGAAGAGCTGAGGTCAGGGATATTCCAGTCCTGGCAGATTTGCGAAAAAAACAGCTTATAGATGAAGGACAGAAACCGGATCTGGATATGGACTATGAACTGACAGACTACTTCGAGAAAAAAATGTCTGACGGTTCTCTGGTGGAATGGGTGGCAGAAGAGGACGAGAGGATCATTGCCACAGGAGCAATCGTTTTTATGGATTTTCCACCTTCGTTTACAAACAAAACGGGAAAACAGGGGTATATTGCCAACATGTATACGGATCCTGATTTTCGGGGAAGAGGGATTGCCTCAGAGATCCTGGAACGGCTTGCAAAAGAGGCCAGAGAGCGGCACATTCATAAATTGATCTTGTATGCGTCAAAATGGGGCAGGCCGGTGTATCAGAAATATGGATTCCGGGATGCCGGTGCATGGATGGAACTTAAGCTGTGACTTGCAAGGAGCCTTCTGCAATGATATTCTTTTGATAGGTGATGAAGTATGGAAAAATTTGAAATTTTCAGTCTAACCTGGAAGTTTTGAAAAAAGCAAAATATGAAGACCTGGATAACGAATTTATCATCAGTGGTATTATTGATAAATTTTTTATACAATTTGAACTTAGTTGGAAAGTTCTGAAGGAACTGCTGCGTTATGAGGGAAAAG
>ENA-OPZM01000135-OPZM01000135.1-human-gut-metagenome-genome-assembly--contig:-NODE-135-length-31398-cov-4.451121_pt1 | contig 31398 bp, 34 predicted proteins | sample MGYA00242478_ERZ504493 | MGnify/ENA primary metagenome ERZ504493 (study PRJEB26092, sample SAMD00036227) | human gut metagenome | host: Homo sapiens | study: EMG produced TPA metagenomics assembly of... | reverse complement strand
CATTGATGTGACCAGACAGAATGCAGAGAAACTGCTGGGCATTCATCAATAACCGCTGTCATATTCGTTTGAAGAATCATGGAACTTCATCGAAGAGTTGTCAGAACTGTCGGAAGAGTCTTCGGTTCCGTCTGATGTGTCTGCCTGATATTCCCAGGAGTGGATGGATTCTGTATCTTCCACTACATTTCCGGTAGTTTTGTCGATCATGTTGCCCTCCCAGTCAAACTTGACGTTCAGCAGGTTTGTATTTGTGGAAGGCTTCACATTCATGGACATGATTTCCTTAAATTTAGCTTTCAGGTTATCGAGAGTAAACTCATCACCGATCACATTTCTTACACTGTGGGAAGAAGCAAGTTCTTCTGTATAATCATCCAGCATATATGGTCCGTATTCTCCGTTATCGTGATTATAATGCATGACCATAGGTTTCACTTCCGGAGAAAGGATCTGGATGGTTGATTTGCCGTTCAGAGTTGATTTCTGTATGGTAAAACTTGCCATTCCTTCCAGAAGTTCCGGGAGTTCCTGCTGGGTGGAAACGAAGTTTCGAGGGAGTAGAATATGGTGGTATTGTGTCCCTGGTCATCAGAAAGCTGTCCGTAAGGCTGAAGCACATGCGGATGACCGCCAATGATCACATCAACACCCTGCTGCATCAGAAAAGCGGCCCATTGTTTCTCGTATTCATTTGGCATGGTTTCATCTTCTGTTCCCCAGTGAGCCACAAAGATGATGCAGTCGCTGATTTCTTTGGCTTTCTGGATCATTGTGGTGATCTTATCCTTATCAAAGATATCGATCATGTACTCATATCCTTCGCCTGCACCGGAATTATTGGTGCCGTATGTATAGTCAAGAAAAGCAATCTTAATACCATTCACTTCTTTTACTTTGACAGTGTCTGCATCTTCCTGGGTGGCGTGGATGCCAAGTACAGGAATATCCGGATAATTGGTGCTCCAGAAATCCAGAGTACTTTTCAGATAGTCATATCCATAATCATCGGCGTGATTTGTGGCAGATTCCACTACATCAAACCCTGCTTTGATAATGGCATCTCCCACTTCCTGGGGAGTGGCAAAAGAAGGATAAGTGCTGACAGCATCGTGGCTTGGAGCAAAAACCGTTTCCTGGTCGATCATGGCTACGTCTGCAGCCTGGATCTGGTCCAGAACATGAGTGTAGATATGGTCATAATTCCATATGCCGGAGTCATTTTCGCCGGATTCATACAGCTTGCTGTGATAAAGATTATCTCCAACAGCAATTACACTTGCAGTGGAGATGACAGGTGTTTCAGCTTTGATCTTATCCTGCTGTTCCTTGAGAGCCGCTGCTTCTGCTGCTTCTTTCTGCGGTTTACGGATCAGGGTGTAATCCATCTGATGCATCACCAGAACGAGCAGAACCAGAACAATAACAGAACACAGAAGACTGATCCGGGAGTTGATTCTCTCCCGTAAATTAAGTGGCATATTATTTTTTTTCATAGAAAATTCCCTTTAACTAAAATAGTTCTTAACAGTGAGAGTGCTGAACAGTTACAGCAATCTGCAGCCTGTATTGCTGTCCTCAGTACCGTATCTCAAATTCATTGCAGACTGCATACGGAAATGAGACAGGAGCGTATGAACTGTAATCTATCTGTTCATTATAACAAATTTCATGGTTCAAAGAAAGAATTAAGAGAGAAATTCTTTGAAAACCTGCCAGAAATGCTTTGTGAGACAAAGTATTTTAGTGTATAATAGGTAGCAATATAACCATAATGTACAAACATGCTACAGCAATGCTATATGGAATTGCTTAAGCAAAAAGAGGGAGGTAACCGGATGAACCATTATGAGGCAATTAATGATGTACTGGTCAATTTATTTAATGAGATTCTGGACCTGGAAGAACGGGCATTGATTACGGGAGAATATAAGAATATTTCCGTCAATGATATGCACATTATTAATGCAGTAGGTATCCGGGAACAGAAGAATATGTCAACAGTAGCCAGAGAACTGAATGTGACTGTGGGTACATTGACGATCGCTGTGAATAATCTTGTAAAGAAGGGATATATCCAGCGTATGAGAAGTCAGGAGGACCGAAGGGTTGTGCTGATCTCCCTGACAGAACAGGGGAAGAAAGCTTATTACCATCATAAAGATTTCCATGAGAAGATGGTACTGGCTGTACTTAAAGGCCTAAATGTGGAGGAGACAGAGGCATTGACGAAAGCTCTGACCAAGCTGCAGGCATTTTTCAGATCATATCAGTAGAAGGAGTAAAGATGGAATATACTGAGAAGGATTTAGTAAAGATCGCAAAAAGGGAAAATAATACGAAGAGAAACTATCTGGTAGTGGATCCGCTTCAGGGAAAGCATATTCCGGTAGTGCCATCAAAGGCACTGGATTTATTTGCTGCTCTGGCAGATACTTTCAGGGAGAAATACAAAGATGAAAAACTTTTGCTGGTGGGCTTTGCGGAGACAGCAACTGCCATAGGTGCTCAGGCAGCGATTACTGTGGGGGCAGATTATATTCAGACCACCAGAGAAGTTATTCCCGGCGTGAATTATCTGTTTTTTTCCGAGGAACACAGCCATGCCACAGAGCAGAAGCTGGTAAAAGATGATATTGACAGAGTAGCGGCGGAGACGGATCGGATCATATTTATTGAGGATGAAGTAACTACCGGAAAAACAATTCGGAATATCATCAGTATTCTTGACAGGGAATATGACGGAAAATTTAAATATTCAGTAGCATCTCTGTTAAACGGAATGAGCGAGGAGAATCTGGAACGTTATAAGAGACAGGGGATTTCCCTGTATTATCTGGTAAAAACGGATCACAGTACTTACGGAGACAGAGCAGAAACATTTAAGGGAGACGGATTTTATTATAAATGTCTGGATAAGGTCGTAGAGTATACAACGATTTATGTTAAAAACAGGATGGATGCCCGCAGACTGATTGATTCCGGGAAATATGAAGAAGCATGTGAGAATCTGTGGAGAGAAATCCGGGAGAAAACCGGAAACATGGCTGATAATATATCTGGCAAAAGAATACTGGTGATCGGCACTGAGGAGTTTATGTTCCCTGCACTTTATATCGGAAGAAAGATGGAAAAAGAGGGAGCCGAAGTAAGGTGCCATTCGACTACAAGAAGTCCCATTGCTGTGAGTCTGGAAAAAGAGTATCCCCTTCACAGCAGATATGAACTGAAAAGTTTATATGATCCGGACAGGAGAACGTTTATTTACGATATAGGAAAATATGACAAGGTATTGATTGTCACAGATTCCCCGGAAATAAAGGAGAGTCAGGAAACGCTGATAAATGCTGTCCGGATGCAGAACAAGGATATTACAGTTGTAAGGTGGTGCTGATTTGAGAAGTTCCTATTCAGAAGAAGATGTGATTTTATTATTGAAGGATATTACCGGGTTGGTAGAACCTCAGCCTGCCAAAGTGCGGGAGAAACTGATTCAGTCCGGAAAACATTACAGCGAGATGCTGCCTGTTGAATATGTTCCTACAGATCAGTATATGCAGGTATATCATAATGCGCTGAAACATTATGCGAAGCCGGTTGCCAATGCAGTAGGAATGCTGGCAGATAAGATCATAGAGAATAAGGGAAAGAAAATTGTCCTGGTATCCCTTGCCAGAGCGGGAATCCCAATTGGTATCCTTGTGAAGCGATACATCAAATTCAAATATGGTATAAATGTGCCTCATTATTCCATTTCAATTATCAGAGGAAGAGGGATTGACGATAATGCCATGAAGTATCTGCTTGAAAAGTACAGACCGCAGCAGATTTTATTTGTGGACGGATGGATTGGCAAGGGTGCGATCCTGAATGAATTGAAGAAAGATATCTCTGCATATGAAGGGGTTTCTGCTGACATAGCGGTAGTGGCAGATCCGGCAAATGTTACGGAGCTTTGCGGAACACATGAAGATATCCTGATCCCAAGTTCCTGCCTGAACAGTACAGTATCCGGCCTTATCAGCCGTACTTTTCTGAGAGATGACATAATAGGCAGAGATGATTTCCATGGGGCAGTCTATTACGGAGAACTGACAGATTCTGATCTGTCATATGACTTTATTGAAACCATTGAAAAGGAATTTAATATGGAGAATACACCTGATCTGGAAAAAAGAGTGGAAAGTCAGGGTATTGATGAGGTAATAAATATAGGAAAGAATTTCGGTATTGACGATATTAATCTGATCAAACCGGGGATCGGAGAGACAACAAGAGTATTACTGAGGAGAATTCCCTGGAAGGTGCTGATCGATGAGCGATATAAGGGAAATCCTCAGTTGGAGCATATTGTCAGACTTGCCGAAGAGAAACATACACCTGTAGAATACTATCCACTTATACATTATAAATGCTGTGGAATCATTAAGAAGCTTGCGGATGCGTGAGAAGGGTAATACTTATTCTGTTATTCCGAAAACTTCTGAAAGATAAACTGTTTTCTTAGCCCAGTTCAGATGGGTTTTATATTCATTCATTCTTTCTCTGGTTTTGCTTCCTGCAACAAGGGAAGCAGAATCAGCATTCCAGTTTAAAATCGCCCGTGCGTCAAGGTAGTCATTTCGTGAAACCTGATAAGCTCTGTTTACTACAGGGATCTGTGAAGGGTGGATAACGGTTTTTCCGATGAAACCGCAAAGTCTGTCCTCCCGGATTTCCTGAATCATTCCTTCTTTCCAGCTGTCACCGGCATAATATTCCCATACAGGACCGGAAATCACATAATCCATACCATATACAGTGATAATATCTGAGAAAATATCTGAAACAGGTCTGATGCTGTGAATAGATTCATTGGCATGTCTGCGAAACCCAAACATATGGCACAGATCATTTCCGCCAACACGTATATTCAATATAAGATCTTCAATTCTGGCTAAAGAATCCCTTAACAAATAGAGAATATCAATTCTGTTTCGCAAATCTATAATGGAAGGACTTTCGTAAATAGGCATCATGTAAAGCTTTTTTGCGACAAGTTCATTGACGAGGATCATCTGCTCAATATAACTTTGTGCGTTATCCGGGCTGAATTTAGGGACGATGAAACCGGTAACAATCTTAATGGATTGCCCAAGAGCTTTTGTTAATCTCTGAATCTGCTGTGGATTCCGAACCCGGATAAATATTTTGGGCAGATAGAATGGCTTTTGTTCATGCTGTATGAATATCTGGCTGAGAGAAGAAATCAGTATCTGCTCGGCTTCTTCAACATGATCGTCGTTTATGGTATCTTCAAGACAGAGAGCAAGAGAAAATCTGTTCCCGAATCTTTCATTTATCAGAGAATCAGTGATGGATATTCTGTTGGCAGGACAATAGAGTAATGGACCTACACTGTAATATAAAACATTATTTTTCATAACACTCCTTCTGACATATCTACAAAAATTCCCGTAAATAGGGTACCTTATAGAAATTCAATAAAATACTGCAGGTAATCCGGTCCATCACAGTGTGAAGGACCGAGTCAACAGCTACATCATAGCACATTTCAGGGGAATAAGCCATAGAAAGAACAGGGGAATTTTCTTGAAATATAAATAGCAATATGATACAATTTTGAGGTAGAATTTATACGAAAATTTGGAGAAAATTATGGTTCCGCATTATTTTATGAAATTGCTGTAGAACTTATCATGAACAGAAATAAGATAAGCAGATATTGAAGGTGAGATACTTATATGTTGGAACACAAAAAAATTCAAAACCTCAGTGATTATTTTGTCGAACTGAACAGCAGGCGGGAGAAAGGTGTTTATTTCTACCGTATCAACGGATATTCTGAAGAAGTCGGCGAATTTATAAAGAAATATTATGATACAGCAAGAAGAACCGGAGTGGTTATCGAAGGGAAGATACCTAATCCCGATGAGGGGAATCTTGCATATTATAATGAAATAATGGGAATGGATTTTCAGATGAGTATGGATTTTATCCATGTCAGTCTGAGAAAATGGCTGCCAAGGATGAATGAGTTTCAGAGACAGAATGTGGCAGCCTCCATTTATGACTCTCTGGATTCCCTGCGAAAAGCCGGGAAAACCGAGAATATGCTCAGGAACGCATATATCAAGTTCATGTGCTGGCTGTATTATAAATTTGAACGCATTGTAAATCAGCTTGGAGAGAACATATCCCTAAAATATTATATGAAGGCAGATAAGCAATTATGAGTTAATGCTCATATCGATTCTTTCCAATGCAGGCTGTGATGTAGTACTGCTTCAGTATGCAGGGGATCAGGGATATCTGAAAACAGATCCGGGTTCCGTTCTTTCAGACAGTTTGCAGATGGAAGGTTTGCAGCCATTTCCGCAGGGATATTGTGTGAAAAAGGTCAGAGATGAGATTCAGAATGAACTTAACAATGAGAGACTGTATGGAATCAGACCTTCGCTTACAAATTGTACAAATGCATGGATAAAGGGAAACGGCCTGGATGATATCCGCGAGAGCATTCTGTTAAGGGGAAATGACAGCCGTTTTTTATAACTGTTTCTGCAGGATAAACGGGGCAGAAGATAAGCTTACTTATGCAAATGAACTGTTCAGATTGCAGCAGGAACTGAGAAATTCAAAGAGAAATACGGTGATCGTAAGTAAAGAGATTCCAAGACCAACGCCGCAGGAAATTTCAGAGATAAAGAGGTCAAACTACACATCCGGAGATCAGATGCTCCTGGGACTTGCGTGTAATATACAGTATGGAGCCAATCCGGAGCTTCAGCGGATCCTGCATAAAACATTTGTGGATGTTATGCTGGCTGAATCTCAGAAGGAAGGGGAAAATCTTAACAGACTGACAAACAGGGCAGTGTATCTGCTGTGCTGGATGAGAAGATATCTGCCGAAGCTGTTCATAAACTGGAAATCACCGGAGATTGGATGCTTTATTTATCTGGGGGCTGCCGGAATGAAAACGAAGCTCTGTTTATGAGTTTCCTTGGGCGGCTGCCACTGGATGTGCTGATCTTATGTCCTGATCTGAACATTAAGTGCTGTCTGGAAGATAAACTTCTGTATGAGGTCAACTATCCGGAGAGTCTGGCGATCACAGAATATCCGGAAGAGAGTTCTCAGGTAAAGATTGGAACAGCCGCTTATCATGCGGAAAGAGAACTTGATACTCTGATGTATCAGGACAGTGGGATATACAGAAATCAGCAGTATGTGAAGGCGAATGTTATCAATCTGCAGACCATGTATGAAGAGATAAAACTACTGTGGGATCAGGAATTGAAATACAGACCTAATTTCAGCACAGTTAACGGTGTGGTAAATATTCCGGTTATTTTTCAAAAATCTCAGGAGTGAAGGATGGAAGTGTTTCTCAGTACTGGGAATCCATAGCAGCACTGATCACAGAGGATACCGTTGTTGTGAAAAGTGCTCCGTACATTGAACCAACTGCCTCCGGTCCAATGAAAGCCTTTGCCGTAGAATTTTATAAAAACGGAAAGCTTCTGCGGAATAAAATAAAGAATCATCCCAGATATCCTTATCATCTTCTTCGGGAGGAAATGCAGGAATTTATACTTGACAAGCTGCAGCTTCTGATCGAGCGGAAACTGATAAAGGGTATTGGGGAAAATGGTACAGAATATACAGTGATCGCGCAGATTCTGGATCTGCCGAAGGAGATTCTGCGTCTGATCCAGAAATTTGATTTTACAAAAAAGAATCCGAAACTGATATATATTAATACAGGGGAGACGATGATTTCACTTCAGGATTCGATTCTTGTAACATTCCTGAACCTGGCAGGATTTGACATTCTGTTTTTTGTCCCTACAGGCTATCAGAGTGTGGAGAACTACTTTGCAGAAAAACTGATGGAAGAGCACCAGATCGGGGAATATAAATACGATATGCAGGTTCCGGATCTGAATAACATTTCGACAAACAGTACCCGCCCCTCATGGCGGAGAAAACTTTTCAGGAGAGGTTAGTAGATTATGGGACTTGATTTCGGTAAATCATCTATGGGAAATCCTGCTCAGGCCGGTAATGGTCTTCAGGAGAAAAATGAGATTGAAGTTGTGGAGAAATATGATATTGTCGCTGACAGGCAGCAGATGAATGCTGAGCTGGTCAATTCAAAAGAAGTGGACGATATTGTCAGCACGATCGAAGTTTACAATATGGATACCATTGTATCTTTTGGTGCGAAAGCAGCAGAGGAGATTTCCAAGGCATCTGATGTGTCCTCAACAGCATGAATATGTCGCAGCTTAATGAGACAAGCGAGATGCTTAAATCGCTGGCAAAGATCATGGATCAGTTTGACATTAATGAAATTAAGGATAATCCGGGACTTTTCGGAAAGCTTTTCGGAAATTTCAGAAAACAGCTGGATAAGATACTGGCCAAGTATCACACAATGGGCGAAGAAGTTGATAAGATTTATGTTCAGCTTAAAGGATATGAGTCTGAAATCAAACAGTCCAACAAAAAGCTGGATACCATGTTTAAGACCAATGTGGATTATTATCATGAACTGGTGAAATATATCCTTGCAGGAGAACAGGCATGTAAAGAGATTGAAGCCTACATTGCCCAGAGACAGCAGGATATGGAGAATACGGGAGATCAGTCTATTCAGTTTGAACTTACCAGTCTGAATCAGGCACTGATGATGCTGGAACAGAGGACACAGGATCTGAGAACAGCAGAGAATGTGGCAATGCAGTCCATTCCCATGATAAAGACTATGGAGTTCAGCAATTACAATCTGGTGAGAAAGATCAATTCTGCGTTTATCGTTACGCTTCCTGTATTTAAGCAGGCACTTGCGCAGGCAATTCTTCTGAAAAGGCAGAAGATACAGGCAGAATCTATTGCAGAACTGGATAAGAAAACAAATGAGATGCTTCTTAAGAATGCCCAGAATACAGTAGATGTATCGAAGATGACAGCTAAAATGGCATCCGGAAGTTCCATTCAGATTGAGACTCTTGAGAAGACATGGGCAACCATTACAAATGGAATCGAAGAGACAAGAAGGATCCAGGAAGATGCTAGAAAGAAACGCCAGGAGGATCAGGTTCGTCTGGAGGCAATCAAACAGGATTTTAACAAACAATACAATGTGCCACCGGTAAGAAAATAAAAACACAGAAAAAAGGGAGGATGAATGATATGCCTATTAATTTATCAAAAGGACAGAAGGTAGATTTAACAAAGAAGAATCCGGGACTTAAGAAGATCATGGTAGGACTTGGCTGGGATGTAAACGCTTTTGATTCAGGTTCGGATTTTGACCTGGATGCAGCAGCATTTATGCTTGGTGCCAACGGAAAATGCCCTACAGAGAAAGAATTCATTTTCTATGGCAATCTGAAGCATGCCAGTGAATCAGTCATCCACATGGGAGATAACCTTACCGGTGAGGGTGAAGGTGATGATGAGCAGATCATGATCGATCTGTCAAAGGTTCCGGCGAATATTGAGAGAATTGCGTTTACAGTTACCATTTATGATGCAGAAGCAAGACGTCAGAACTTCGGACAGGTTTCAAACTCTTATATCCGTCTGGTAGATGAATCCAATGAGATGGAACTGATCCATTATGATCTTGGGGAGGACTTCTCCATTGAAACAGCAGTAGTTGTAGGAGAACTTTACAGACATAATGGAGAGTGGAAGTTTAATGCCATCGGAAGCGGATTCCAAGGTGGACTTGCAGCACTCTGCGGTCATTATGGTATTGAAGTAGCGTAATGTAAGAGACAGTCGGCTGTTTGGTAAAAATACTAAACAGTTATCAGGTATGGAGCTGTATAGCGAAGCGGATAAGACAATATGGGAGGAAAAATATATGCCAGTTAGTTTAAAAAAAGGACAGAAGGTCAGTCTTACAAAAGGTAACCCGGGACTTAAGAATGTAGTTGTAGGTATCGGATGGGATATCAATGCTTTTGATACAGGCGGAGATTTCGATCTGGATGCAGCAGCGTTCTGTCTGACAGATTCCGGAAGGGTTTCTGATTCGAACGATTTTGTATTCTATGGAAATCTTGTACATCCGTCCGGAGCAGTCCAGCATATGGGAGACAACCTTACAGGTGCCGGAGACGGAGATGATGAGCAGATTAAGATCGATCTGTCAAAGATTCCTGCCAATATCACAAAGATTGCATTTACAGTTACCATCTATGATGCAGAGGCAAGACGCCAGAATTTCGGACAGGTTTCCAATGCCTTTGTGAGAATCTTCAATGAAGTGACAGGAGAAGAAATCCTCAGATATGATCTTGGAGAAGATTTCTCTATTGAAACAGCAGTTGTATTTGGTGAACTGTACAAGAATGGTGACGAATGGAAATTTAATGCCATTGGAAGCGGTTATCAGGGTGGTCTGGCTGCTTTGTGCAACAGTTATGGTGTAGACGTAGAATAGTGCCGGAGGGCAACAGGAGGGACGAAAATGTCAGTAAGCTTACAGAAAGGACAGAAGGTAAATCTGTCAAAGGAGCATGCAGGATTAGCAAAGGTGATCGTGGGACTTGGCTGGGATGAGGCGAAGATCCGGCGGTGGTGGATTGTTTGGTGCATTATTTGGTTCTTCATCACATCAGGCAATCGACTGCGATGCTTCTGCAATCATGTTGAAAAATGGTAAATTTACAGATAAAACAGACCTGGTATATTTCGGCAACCTGAAACATAAATCCGGGACAGTCAATCATATGGGAGACAATCTTACAGGAGCAGGCGAGGGAGATGATGAGCAGATCGTTATTGATCTGTCAAGAGTTCCGGCTGAATATGATAAGATTGTCATTGTTGTCAATATCTATCAGGCAGTAAAGAGAAAACAGCATTTTGGAATGATCCAGAATGCATTTATCCGTCTGGTTGATGCCAGAAACAATAAAGAAATGTGCAAATATAATTTAACTGAGAATTATTCAGGTATGACTGCGATGATTTTTGGGGAAATATACAGGTATAACGGTGAATGGAAATTCAACGCCGTAGGAAATGGCACAACAGATCCTGGACTTGGGGAACTCTGCCAGAGATTTGTATGAAAATAAAAAGAGGAGCTGTTATGGTTCCTCTTTTTATATAAAATCCGGTAACTGTCTGTCCATGATTGAACAGTTGCAAAACCCGAAAGAGGAGGTTAATTATTATGAATGAAATAAACAAAGAGGAGCGAATGCAGGGCCTGTCCGGACAGCAGGTCAGCGAGAGCAAGGCGAAGTACGGCACCAATGAGCTGGCGAAGAAAGAGACTGAATCACTCTGGTCCATGTTTATCGGTGCATTTGATGACATCTGGATTAAGGTATTATGTGCGGCTCTGGCTCTTAAAGTTATCCTGGCTGTGCTGGGAATCTTTGTCCCTGCATTATCCGGCGGAAATGATGTTGTGGAGATCATCAGTATTGTGATCGCAATCGCACTTGCTACCGGTTTCAGTACCCTGTCAGAGTACAGAAATACTTCAAGAAGTGAGGCGCTTCAGGAAGAATACAGCAAGACTTATGCCAAAGTTGTAAGAGACGGAAAGCTGGTCAATATTCTTACCAGTGAAATCGTTAAAGGTGATACGATCCTTATCCAGGCAGGAGATAAGGTTCCGGCAGATGGTCTGTTATTTGAAGGTAAGATCAAAGTATCTCAGGCGGCATTAAACGGTGAATCAAGAGATGAGAACAAAGCAGCAGTAACCAATATGGACGAGGCAGAATCTACGGATTACTCCTCACATGGAAAAGTCTTTATGGGTTCTGTTGTGACTTCAGGCGAAGGTTACATGATCGCAACTGTTATCGGAGACAGTTCTGAATTAGGAAAGATAAACAAAGCTCTGACAGATACCTCCGAGGAAGAAGAGCGAAAAGATACTTCCAGCCTGAAGCTGGAGGGTGTGGCAGCAGGTATCGGTAAACTGGGTGTGTCAGCTGCAGCGATCGCAGGTATCCTTCATGTTGTCCTGACTCTGATCAGGCAGATCAGGCAATCACTGTTGTTTCCGTTCTCCTTGTAATAGCAGAAGCAGTTATGCTTATGGCTTCTATCGTGATCATGGCAGTTCCGGAGGGACTCCCGATGATGAACAGTCTGGTTCAGTCAATGAATACAGAGTCCATGTATAAAAAGAATATCCTTGTCAGCCACAAGGCGGCATTTTCAGATTCTGCTTACATGAACGTGCTGTTCAGTGATAAAACCGGAACGATCACACAGGGTAACCTGTCACTGGTAGAATTTATCACAGGTAACGGTGAGATTGTTGATTCCATCCAGAGCAGGGAGTTTATAGAAGCTATCACTCTGAATAACCTTGCAAAGATTTCCTCAGAAGGAAAGGCAATCGGAAGTAACAACATGGACAGAGCACTGCTCTCTTATGCCATCAATCATGGTTATAATGATTCTGACAATGATCCGGAGAAGGTAGAAGAGATCAGCGGATTTGATTCCGAGAAGAAATGTGCCACTGTAAAACTGAAAAACGGACTTGTTTACTGGAAGGGTGCTACAGAGAATATCATTGATAAAGTAACACATTACATGCTTCCGGACGGGGAAGAAAGAGAGTTTACAAAGGCAGATAAAGATAAAGTAGAAGAACAGATGCATGCACAGGCAAAGAGAACCATGAAGCTTCTCTCTGTAGCGAAAATCAGCGATGGAAAGACTGTTCTTATGGCAGTTCTGTGTCTGCGTGATAATGTCAGAACAGATGCGGTTGAGACTGTTCAAATTCTTAATGATGCAGGAATCCAGGTAGTTATGGTTACCGGTGATGCAGAGGAAACTGCAGTAGCCATTGCAAAAGAGGCAGGTATTCTTGCAGATGAGAAGAAGGATGTGGTTCTTACCCATGAAGAAATGGAGAAATTATCAGATGAAGAGCTGAAGAAAGTTCTCCCGAACCTGAGAGTGGTAAGCCGCGCGAAACCGCTTGATAAGAAAAGACTGGTATCTCTTTCACAGCAGATTGATAATGTCTGTGGTATGACTGGTGACGGTGTGAACGATGCTCCCGCATTAAAACAGGCAGACATTGGTTTTGCAATGGGAGATGGTACAGCAGTTGCACAGGAGGCAGGAGATGTTGTTATCCTTAATAACAGTCTGACTTCCATTAAAGACTGTGTGCTTAACAGCAGGACTATGGCGAAATCTGTTGGAAAATTCCTCATTTTCCAGCTTACTGTAAATATCAGTACTCTGTTAATGAATATCATTGCACCGATCCTGGGATGGACAGAGCCGTTTTCCATTGTCCAGATCCTTTGGATCAACCTGATCATGGATACACTGGCTGCCATGGCGTTTGGTGGAGAACCTATTCTTGACAGATATATGAAAGATCAGCCGGCAAAGAGAACAGATAATATTCTGACTCCGTACATCAAGTCAGCGATCGGAGTAAGTGCAATATTTATTACCCTTGGTTCTATCCTGATACTTGAGAATATCGGCGGCATTACCAGTTGGGTAATCCCTGCGGGCTGTGCAGATCCGGAGCTTTATGAGAAAACATTTATGTTTGCGTTCTTCATTTATGCGATTATCTTTAACAGTCTGAATACCAGATCTGAGAAGTTTAATCTGTTTGAGCATATCGGGGAGAATAAGAACTTCGTACTGGTAATGGGAGCAATCTTTGTTCTTCAGACCATTATCATTGAAATCGGGGGAAAAGTATTTAACACAACTCTGCTTGAGCCAAAGGCATTACTGGTATCCATGGTACTTGCAGTACTTATTATACCGGTGGATCTTATCAGAAAAGCAATCATGAGCAGGTAAACAATACGTATGAAATAATAATTATGGGGCTGTCGCAGGTAATAACAGTGTGGCAGCCCCATTTTTGGAGGAAGCGAATGAATGGCATTTTATGCGCGGACATGGACAATACCATAATATATTCGTATAAGCGCAATATCGGTGAAAATAAATTAAATGTTGAGTTATATAATGGAAGAGAAATCTCGTTTATTTCTGAAAAAACGCATGATCTGTTGAAAAAAGTAAGTGAGAAGATGACTATCATACCAACATCCACAAGGACGGAAGAACAGTATAAACGTATTGATCTGGATATAGGATCGTACCCTATGCCCTTGTCTGTAATGGAGGAGTACTGCTGGTAAATGGTAAGCGTGACAGAGAGTGGTATCTGGAGTCGCTGCGAATGATCCGGAACAGCATACCGGAAATGGAAAAAGCGCAGCAGATTCTTGCCGGGGATTCCAGACGAAAGTTTGAGCTGAGATTTATAGATGAGCTTTTTATTTTTACAAAATGTGAAAAGCCGGAGAAAGTGGTTGAAAATCTGCAGGCAAAACTGACTACGAAGCTGGTGGACGTATTTCATAATGGAGAGAAGGTATATGTTGTTCCTGTAAATCTGAGTAAGGGAATGGCTGTGAGAAGACTTCGAAAGAGGTTGCAGCCTGCATATATCATAGCAGCCGGAGACAGCGAATTCGATGTTTCCATGGTGGAAGAAAGCGACCTGGGATTAGTTCCGGCCGGATTTAAAAAGATTTACGGTAATGGTAGCGACAGATTCAAAGAGACAGTGATGGAAATGGAGGCAGGAAGACTGTTTTCGGAAACATTACTTGAGAAATGTTTGGTTTTATATTTTAAAGAGCCGGACTGACTGCAATTCTATAAAATATTGCAGTCAGTCCGGCTCTTTGTTATATCAGGCTGTTAATCCATACTGACGCGGATTCCGCTCTGACGTTCAGATGGCTGAATGATAACCGTAACATTATCTCCACCATGCCACTCAAACTGATAAGACTCTCCGGAAGTCTGGCCGATGAAAGTTTTCCAGTAATTCGTTTATTTCATGTATTTTTCCAGAACCGGAAACTGTACAGGTCCGATTTCCAGAATCCGGCGGTGAAATTCTTTCAGGTCAAAATCATCTCCAAGTCTTTTCTGACAGACTGTTTTCAGGTCAAGGAAATTCAGATATCCCCAATAGTATTTCAGATAGTTACCGGGAGTTTCCACAATATACTGATAGATTTCGGCAGCAGTGGAAGCATTGTTGATGCCAAATGCTTTCAGAAAGACAGCAGTGCGGGCTGCATTCCAGCCCCTGTAATGAATGCCGATATCGATCAGGGAGTAAATGCACAGATTCATACTCCTGTTTAACCAGGCAAGCCGGACGGCATTTTTGGCGGAATCCGGATCATTCATAAGGGAGGCGGCATATTCATAGCCGTATGATTCCACGTAGGTTGCCCAGCCTTCCACGTAGCCGGAGGAGGTGACCAGATATCTGATGTCAGAGGGATTGTTTTCAGCAAAAGAAACTGTCTGATAAAGGTGACCGGGAAATCCTTCATGTGCCAGTGTGCCGAAAAGCTCCAGAGAAGAGGTATGTCCGGAATCGTTGATATAGATTACGTTGGGGGTTCGGGTATCCACAGGCGGTGTGAGGTAAAAGCAGGACTTAAAAATTTTTTCATGGAAGGATGAACGGTGCGGAGTTCGTAAGTGGCATCTTTCAGTTCCGGGAAATCTTTTTTCATCAATTCCGGAAGCTTCTCCAGCATCTGAGTCGGTGTCAGCGTAAGTTCACCGGAATATTGATTCAGCCTGTCGATCAGGGAGGAATTCTGTTTCAGCAGGGAAGATATCTCCCGATAGTCGGACAAAAGCTGAGCTGACAGCCTTTTTTCAATTTGTCCGACAGGTACATAGGTTCCTGTCTGGCTTTGCAGCAGGTAAAGGTAATATTCACGCCCACCCTCAAAAAATGCCAGGCCCCGGCTGCTTTTGCCTGTACCGCGAAGACTTTCCAGACTGTCTGCCAGTTCCTGATAAGCAGGGATCACTTCGGTTAAGATCAGTTTATGATGATATGTACAGAGTTTTTTCTGATCTTCGCTGTTAAATGCAGGGTTGGAGAAAGCTTTCAGTTTCTGCGCGAAAATATCATCCATGTAGTTGGAATCAGGATTCGCGACAAAAGAATGACATTGTTTCAGGATACGGTCCAGAGTTGTGTCGCTCATGAAAAGCCCTGACTGGGATTTCTGCTTTTCCAGTTTTATAATACTTTGAAAATATGGTCTGACGGTACTCAGAAGTTTCAGATAATCAGAGATATCTTCTTTTGTCCGGAAAGTATATTCCGCCAGAAGAATGGGAAGTTGTGCCTGCACACCCAGGCCTGGTCCCAGCGGCTCATCCAGGGCGCTGTTTTTTCCAAGGGAGGCTCTGGTGTGAAAATAGAGAAGAAGCATATCACAGGTAAGCCGGTTTTCTTCGGAAAGTCTGGAATAGGCAAAGGATTTCAGCTCTTTCTCATATTCCTGACAGAGACTGGTGGTCTTAGCCGGGTCAGAAAGTGCAGTTCCAAGAGTTGCCTCGGGCTTTCTGATACCTTTTTTTCAGGGTGTGCAAGAGTGTAGTGAAGGGTGAGGGTATTGCTGCATACTTCGGACCGGAATAATTTTTCCGTAAAGGTCTGAAAACGGGAGTTTTCAGAAACAAAGTGGTCGGAGAGAACACCCATGCTGATGCCAATGGCAAAGACCAGACACAGGCTGAGGATTCTTTTAGGGATATTTTTATGAATACTCATATCCACCTCGGAATCTGCTTTTTACTATCTTATTGAAGGAAGGCATGAAGTATGCTTTCGGTAACATCATTACTGTTCACACACCATTATCCCGCGAGGTGTTTTGGCATAAATATGCCAAAATCAAATGCTCGTCACACTTTTTTCATTTGACAAAATTGGGATGTTATGTTAACATACACAAATATGTAACAAAACGTAATAAAAATGTAATAATTTTACAGCGATGTATAACAGGAGTTGATTAGTAAAATGAATAATAAAATAAAGACAATTTTGATGGCAGCAATTATGAGCTCTGTGGTTCTGACACAGGGGGTATGTGTAAGCGCAGCACAGTTTGATGATGGCGCATCAGCGTTTTCTGATGGAACAGGAAGTGTAAGTGCTCTGGCAAGTACACTGGCGAAGCAGACAGAGGAACAGACACAGGAGTTTGTTGCGAAAGAAGAGGAAGCAGCTCAGATTCGTGAAGAACGAAGAGTAGAGAAAGCGGAAAAGGCTTCTGAGAAGGCAGAGCAGGAAAAAACAGCCGTGCTGGAGAGTATTCAGCAGACAGTTGAGGATACAAAGAAAAAAATTGCCGAAGAAGCAGAAGCGAAACGTCTGGCAAAGAGACAGGAAGTGGTAAACTTTGCGCTGCAGTTTGAAGGAAATCCTTATGTTTATGGCGGAACAAGTCTTACAAACGGTGCAGACTGCTCAGGATTTGTAATGTCTGTATTTGCCAATTTCGGTTACAGTCTTCCACGTGTGGCTGCAGCGCAGTGTGAGGCCTCCACAAAGAAAGATATCAGCCAGCTTGAGCCGGGAGATCTGGTATTCTACGGAAACGGATATATTGATCATGTGGCACTTTATATCGGAGATGGAAAGATTATCCATGCCAGCAATGCTGCTACAGGAATCAAGATTTCCGATTACGATTATGAGAAGCCGGCAGCTGTAGGTACGTTCATGGAATAGCTGTAACGCCTAAAATTATATGATTCGACAAATTGCACAAAGAATGTCGAGAGGTGGGAAAAGTGGATAAAGTCATACACACTCTATCCACATACCCGGTTATTGAAAAATCCCGTAAATTAAAGTTATACACAAAGTTATCCACATTATCCACATTTTATGTGTGTGGAATACTTGATTTACATAAGGAAAAAAGAAACAGATGTTTTGTGTAAAATGATAAATCGACATTTTTGGACGAAAAAATCCACAAATCTATTGACTTTTTATATTCTAAAAAACATATAATATTGTACAAAAAAGACAAAATATAACAATATATATAAAAATAATCAGAATATTCAAAAAGATATTCTGCTAAAAAATACAACAACAATGAAAAAAAGAATACATTTGACAGAAACAGGAAATTTCCACATAGGAGAGACAGATGTGGATGAGAAATGCACAAAATGAATTCGGGTGGGGATAACTTTTCACAGATATTATCCACATAGCATGAAGTCCTGTGTCAGATATCTTTGCCGTGCGTCAGCACGCCTGCAGATATCTTCCTTGTCTTTCGCACTCTGCTGAACTGTCTTAAATGTATTATTTACGAGGATTGCTATAGATATCTTTATCATACGTCAGATAAAATCAGCCGGATGAATAGTAAATATTCATCCGGCTGATTTCTGATATATACTATTTTTGTTTCATCCGTTTGATGACTTTCAGACGGGTAAATTCCTCACGTTCTTTCTCCTCCAGTGCATTCTGGATATCTTTGGTCAGTGCCTCGTACTTTGGAATAGTGATATTCTTCAGAGCATTGGCACGTTTCTGAGTTTTCTTGATATTGGCTGCAAGGCGGATGGCTGCATTTTCCACCATGGACAGGCGGATGGACAGCTCTTTTACCTTTTCAAAGGCAGCCTTGGCTTCGTCCAGAGACATCTTTGTGCTGTAGTAGGCATAGGTGGGAGTGTTAGTGGTTTTGTCATATTCCACCAGAGGAATTTCCGTACCCATAACACTTCGGGTTTTAATGCGTATAGAGTTCTCGACAGGAACCGTACACGCGATCTGCTGGACAAAGGCGATACCAATCTCCATATTGGCTTTCTGCAGTGCTGTATAGGCAGTGCGGAAAGTCACATCAATCTGTGTCTGGATATCCTTTGCCTGATCGATCAGCTCCATCATTTCACGAATCAGGATGTTACGCTTCTTGTCCATCAGCTCATAGCCTGACGGGAAGCTTCAGTGAGTTCTTTGCAAGTATCAGGTTTCCCTTGGTGGGAAAGGTATTCGGATCCATGTAATCACCTCGCTTCTTTTAGCGTACTGTTTCGTGATAGTACTTGTCGAGGATCTTCGTATCAATCGGTCGAGCTCTTCTTTCGGAAGAAGTCCCAGAAGCTCCCAGCCTTATCCAGGGTTTCGGTGATGCTTCGGTTCTCGGTTTCGGACTGGCCGACAAATTCACTCTCAAAGGCTTTACCAAATACCAGATAGCGTTTATCCAGCGGGGAAAGCTCATCCTCACCGATAACGGAAGCAAGGGCTCTGGCATCTCCAACCTTTGCATAGCAGGAGAAAAGCTGATTTGCCACGTCCTGATGGTCTGCTCTTGTATAGCCTTCACCGATACCGTCCTTCATCAGACGGGAAAGAGATGGCAGTACGTTAATAGGCGGATAGATTGCCTGTCCATGAAGCTGTCTGTCCAGAACGATCTGACCTTCGGTGATATAACCGGTAAGGTCAGGGATCGGGTGAGTGATATCATCGTTTGGCATGGTCAGGATCGGGATCTGGGTTACAGAACCTGGTTTACCTTTTACGATACCTGCACGTTCGTACAGGGTTGCAAGCTCACTGTACAGATAACCCGGATAACCTTTACGGGACGGAATCTCACCTTTGGAGGAGGAAACCTCTCGCATGGCCTCGCAGAAGGATGTGATGTCTGTCAGGATGACCAGGATGTGCATTCCTTTTTCAAAAGCAAGATACTCTGCGGCAGTGAGGGCGATCTTCGGTGTAAGAAGACGTTCAACAACCGGATCATTTGCAAGATTCAGGAACATAACTACATGGTCTGCAGCACCGCTTTCCTCGAAGGTACGGCGGAAAAATTCCGCTACGTCATATTTGACACCCATTGCCGCGAAAACAATGGCAAAATCTTCATCAGAGTCCTCTCCCAGAGAAGCCTGCTGTACGATCTGTGCAGCCAGCTTGTCGTGTGGAAGACCATTTCCGGAAAAGATCGGAAGCTTCTGTCCTCGGATCAGGGTGGTCAGTCCGTCGATTGCGGAAATACCGGTGTTGATATAGTTTCGGGGATATTCACGTGCTACCGGGTTCAGCGGCAGACCATTGATGTTTAATTTTACATCCGGGGTGATGTCCCCCAGACCGTCGATGGGCTGTCCGATACCGTTAAAGGTTCGTCCGAGGATTTCCGGGGAAAGCCCGATCTCCATGGGACGTCCGGTCAGCCGGGTATGGGTGTTGCCTAAGGACATACCGTCTGTTCCTTCAAAAACCTGGATAACAGCCTTGTCCTCATAAATCTCAATAATACGGCCGATCTTGCGAGTCCCGTCATCCATGTGAAATTCTACGATTTCCTCATAGGAGCATTCTTGACGCCTTCCAGGACCACCAGAGGTCCGTTTATTTCGCTTAAGCCTAAATATTCAATTGCCATAAACTTCTCCTCTCTGTTACGACTCATAGCCGGTTATGGCTATGAATGTAACTGTTCCGGCATCAGCCGTTTTTTTCCATTATGTTATCATAGAAAGTATCAATGTCCTGCTTGTATTGGTCGAATTTATCAAGCTGATTATTTGCCACATCATATTTAATGGAAATAATTTTTTCAAAAATGTTGTTCCCCTCTTTCAGTACGGAAACCGGCATTCCACGGTTGATGAGTGCACGGCATTTTTCATAAAGATAGAGGATCGTTTCCATCATTTTAAACTGTTTTTCCATTGGTACGCAGGTGTCTTCTGCGTGAAAAGCGTTCTGCTGGAGGAAGCCCAGACGGATGACTCTGGCAATTTCCAGCGTCAGTTTCTGGTCATCCGGAAGAACGTCGCTTCCGATCAGCTTGACAATCTCCATCAGGGAGCTCTCCTGATTCAGGATTGCCATGAGCTGATTCCTGTCTGCTACAAATTTCGGGGAAACATGTTCTCTGTACCATGGAGTCAGGTCTTCCAGATATTCACTGTAGCTGGTGAGCCAGTGGATTGCCGGGAAGTGACGGGCATAGGCAAGGGATTTGTCCAGTCCCCAGAAACAGCGGACGAAACGTTTGGTGTTTTGTGTGACAGGCTCTGAGAAGTCACCACCCTGTGGAGAAACTGCTCCGATAATGGAGACAGAGCCTTCGGTTCCGTTTAAGTTCTGCATCATTCCTGCACGTTCATAGAATGCGGACAGCTTGGATGCCAGATATGCAGGGAAACCTTCCTCTGCAGGCATTTCCTCCAGACGGCCGGACAGTTCTCGAAGAGCTTCTGCCCAACGGGAAGTGGAGTCTGCATGATAGCTACGTCGTAACCCATGTCCCGGTAATATTCCGCAAGAGTTACACCTGTATAAATAGAAGCTTCACGCGCCGCAACCGGCATGTTGGAAGTATTGGCGATCAATGTGGTTCTGTCCATCATCAGGTTTCCGGATTTCGGGTCGATCAGTTTACTGAAATCTTCCAGAACCTGAGTCATCTCGTTTCCACGTTCTCCGCATCCAATGTAGATGATAATGTCTGCGTCAGACCATTTTGCAATCTGATGCTGAGTCATGGTCTTACCTGTACCGAAACCTCCCGGAACAGCGGCTGTACCGCCCTTTGCGATAGGGAAAAGAGTGTCCAGGATACGCTGGCCTGTGACAAGCGGGACGCTTGCGGGGAAACGTTTGTGGGTTGGTCTCGGGATACGGATCGGCCATTTCTGTGCAAGTGCCAGATCTTTGGTGGTTCCGTCTGCGAACTGAATGGTTACGATCGGTTCCAGAATGGTGTATGCTCCGTCAGATGCCGCGTGGATAACTGTGGCTTCTGTAAGATTCGGAGGAACCATGGATTTATGGAGAATGGAGTCTGTTTCCTGAGTTTCTGCGATAACAGAGCCGGGACCTACAACATCTCCTTCTTTTACTATGATGTGAGTGTTCCATTTCTTTTCTGTGTCAAGAGAATCAACGCTGACACCTCGTGAAATATATTTGCCTGAGGCTTTGGCAATCTCTTCCAGAGGGCGCTGGATACCATCAAAAATATTGTGGATGATTCCAGGTCCCAGAAGTACAGAAATGGCATCTCCGGTTCCTGTAACTGTATCGCCCGGTTTCAGTCCTGTAGTCTCCTCGAAAACCTGTACGGTGGTCATGCCTTTCTTCAGGCCGATGATCTCACCTACCAGATGTTCCGGACCTACATAGACCATCTCGGAAATCTTAAATCCGCTGTCGCCCTTCAGATAAATGACGGGGCCGTTGACACCGTAGATAATACCTGTATTACTCATGTTCTGGTCCTCCGTCAAACTTGAATTCTTTGTATGCTGCCTCAAAATTTCCTGCAAAAGAGTGATCGATCAGGATGTTTTTCTGAGGAATTGTAGCGCGGATACCGCCAAGAAAAGAGTCCTTTGCAAGCTGGATAGCAGTACCTGTTGTATGCTGAAGTTTCTCTGCAAGAGATCTGTCCTCCGGAGAGAGATAGATGGTAATCTCATCATTTCCCGCGAAATCCAGAGCTTCTTTGATCTTAGCAGTTAAATAGTTCTCATACTCCGGAGTTTTGGTAAAGGATTCCAGAAGTCCTTTTACTTCGGAGAAATTTCTCTTTTAATTCGTTTTGTTTTCTGGTCCAGTCACGCTTGATCGTGAGCTGTTCTGCGGAGAGAGCCTTGTTTATTTCACGTCGGGCGCTGGCAGTTTCCGCTTTGATCTGTGTCTGGGCGTTTTCTTCACTGAGAGTTTTGTGTTCTTCTGCCATTTTCTCCAGAGCCGCTTTATGCTCATCGAGAATGGCGGCAGCTTTTTCGTGGGCTTCCTCTACAGTGATATCATAAAAATGGCTGAGTTTTTCATCAATTGTCATGTTAACACCTGCCTGTAATATTTAGATTGTAACTGTTCACTCCGTTCACAGTAACGTAGCCAAAATTCATTCCAGATTGCCTGCGGCAATGGGATTTTGGCTTGTATGTCTCGAGATAGTGGTGTGTGAACAGTAACATTAGATTTACTATTGGTAACTGTTTTACAGTTTTAAACCAATAGCTTCATTCACATATGAAGTGATAAAATCCGGTTTGCGGCCAGTACCGTGCCTGTCGGGAATTTCGATAATCAGAGGGGTCTTGTGATGAAGCTTTACATCATCTATAATTTCGGGAAACTCCCGGCCGAATTTCTCGGTCAGGAGTATGATTCCGATTTCTTTATTGGAGATAGCTTTCTGCAAAGCATCTTTTAATTCATCATGTGTGTGTACGACCACGCCCTCTACACCTGCCAGTCTCATCCCTGTGTAGGTATCGATATTGTCGCTGATCAAAAACATCTGCATCTTATAACTGTCCCAGGATCATGAAGGAGATGATCAGTCCATAAAGGGCAACACCTTCTGCAAGACCTACGAAAATAAGGGATTTACCAAGGATACTCTGATCCTCGCTGATAGCGCCTAAGGCTGCGCTTGCCGCACTGGCAACGGCAATACCACCACCGATACAGGAAAGACCTGTTACAAGAGCTGCTGCGATATAACCCATACCTGTTGCAAGTGTGCCTTCAGAGCCTGCAGCGGCCTGTACGGAAGAAGCACCTGTGAACATAACTGCAATGGCGATAAGCATGGTTCCAAAGAAGAAGAATGCGTTTACACCGAGAGCTGTTTTGTAACGTCCGCGGTTTTTTTCACCGATGAGATAGTAGCCAAATGGAAGAATGATGCTGAGTACCAGTGCGATTGCTAAAATGATCTGTGCGATTGTTGTCATAATTAAATCTCCTCTTAGTTCTTGATTTTGCTGTTCATATATATCATATTTATTCGGCTTCGAATATCTGGCTGACCGACAGATATGGGTTTCCCGAGGATGATATATAAATGAAAATAGTATAATTTCTGATGATCTTTCTGTCTATTTTACAGAGCGGAACGGCTCAAATTTACGTCCTGTACCTTTGTAGAAGCGGCTGAACATTTCATAATATTCCAGACGAAGCACCTGGATACCGACGATCAGGCCTCCATACCACATACAAAAAGGTTTCCCAGAACTACTACTATCCAGTTCAGGTTTCCGCTTTCTGCGCCTGCAAGCATGAGAACGACTTCCATCATCGCTGCATGGCTGACTGCGAAAGCTCCGATACGGACGAAAGAAAGGGTATTGGAGAAGTAGCTTAACAGGACTTCAAACATTTCAAAAAGTCCCTGTACAACGAACATTCCCTTCTCTTTTGGCATAACTTCTGATTTCTTCTCAATGAGGGCTGTAAGTGGCTCTTTCAGGAAGATCAGGATCAATGGTACGCCGAACATGATAAACAGTACGATTCCGCCGGGAAGTGTTTTGCCATTCAGTATAAGTGCAATGGAGACAACTGCAGAGCCGTAGAATACCAGACCAGCTACTGAGTTTGTATCAAACCAGATGTGTTCTACATCTCCGGCTTTCCAGGCATTCAGGATGTTAAATACCATACATAAAAGGATCAGGCACATACCAAAACCAATGGCAACAATAAATACTGTATTCAGCTTTCCGATAAACGGAACTGACATCATATTGTTCATCGGGCGAAGCCACAGGGCAGGTATCACATCTTCGAATCCGAAGATACTTCCGAACATAAATCCGAAGATTGTGGAGAACACACCTGCACAACTGATAATGCCTGCCAGTGTGATATGTTTGAATTTATAAAGCAGGAAACCTCCGATAAAGAGCAGCAATCCCTGTCCCACATCACCGAACATTGCACCGAAAATAAAGGAATAAGTCAGTGCCACAAACCATGTGGGATCCATCTCGTTATAGGCCGGAAGACCATACATCTTAATGTACATTTCAAATGGTTTAAACAGTTTCGGGTTCTTCAGTTTGGTAGGTGGCTGCTGGTGGATGCCTGGCTTCAGATGTTCGTCCTCTTCACCGTCAATAATGCAGAAAATGCAGCTGTCGTCTTTGATATCATTCTGGAAAGAATGGGCATCTTTCTCTGTCATCCATCCACATAAGATATAGAAAACGTCCTTATCCCCATGTGTACATGCTGCAAGTCTGCGCACATCAAAGTTACCGGAAAGCTGTGCGATAGCATTGCGTGATGCAACGATATCCTTCTGATTTCTAAGAAGAAAATCTGCTTTTTTCTGATCGGCAGATGCCAGATCAGCAGCAGCTCTGTTGCGTGTTTCAGTCAGTTGTTCGAAAGCTTCTTTTGCTGTTCCCTCATAAGTATCCGGCATATAAATACGCTCGAAGTGCATGGAAGAATAGACGGCTTTTACTTTCTGGGCTTCGTGCTCCGGGACAAAATACAGACCCCAGACATACTGGTCATCTTCATCACATTTAATGAAAATTGTGTCCAGATTTTCGTAAATATACTTTTCAAATTTCTGGTAATATTCCTTCTCAATCCTTCCGAAACGGAAGTGGATGAACTGGAATTTCAGGATTGAGGAAATATTGTAATTAATATTTCTGAACGGGCGGATCACTCGCAGAGATTCATCCAGAGCTGCAAGCTGACTCTCCAGATCAGCACGTTTATTGCTTAGTTCCTGATAATCAGACTGAATCCGGCGGATTGTATTTAAAGCCTGTTCAGTATCCATGGGTTTGGCAGAAATCTTCTCCGGATCTGCCAGTTCATCATAGAAACTGTTGGCAGTAGAGAGTGCTTCCTTATATGGATTGATTTCCATAAACGGAGAAAGACTCTCTACTGCGGTCAGCTCGGAAAGGGCATTTTCCAGATGAATTTCGTACTTGGAAAGATAGGTGTTTACCACTCTGTCAATATCGGCCTTAGGACCGGTAATGCTCAGGAACTTCATTTTCTCAATCATAAATTCACCTCCTGGTTAATGTTCTTTAAACTGCGAAGCAGTTATTCAGTTATGCGCCATATAGAAATCAACTGTTGCAAATATAACGCATGGCTTCATCATGCTGCACACCGTAACGTACGCATTCAATGGCGATAGTCAGGCGGTTTACTTCGTGTTCCTTGTTATACAGATAAGAATAGATCACTGCTACAGAATATGGATTTCTGTGGGATTCCTTCTCAAGGATCGAGCGGTGGATGTGGTTGTAGAATTCTTCCAGATTGGCTACGGTAAGCTGTTCATATTTGTTGCCGTACCATGTTTTCTGGAAAATTCTTCGACCTTCTTCGTATGAAGGTGCTTCCACCAAAGCTGTGATCTCTTCTTTCTTTAACTTATAATTTACAGGGATCAGCAGGGCATAAATACTTGCCGGATCCATGTTGTAATACCTTTTGGAACGCTGGATAAACTGCAGGTTCAGCATATCAAATTTCTCGCCGTAAGTGCAGGTAATCTCTTCCAGATCTTTACCTTTAAACAGCTTCTTACGGATGTTCCAGATCTGGGTAAAATAGTACAGATCCAGTGCCATACCATAGTCGAAGAGAAGTGCTGTTTCATGCTCCTGGATCTTCGAAAGCGGGATATAAAATTCGTTTCCTTTGAGGCAGGAGATCAGTTCCTCCATGGTGGAACAGGTAGTGATCCGGTCTACATCAATATTGGAATGCAGACGGAAAAATTCACGGTACGGAGAAACATCTACAGGATCCGTGTCGCGGTGATCAAAGATATTTGTCATGACTTCCTTCAGTACACGGATTTCATATCGCTTGGAATACAGATCCAGAAATTTACGCTGCTCCGGGTTGGCAAAGTGATAAATTCTGGAGAAATTCTGGAATATGGATTTCTTCAGAAGCTTCTCAATCTGGCCACGGTGCAGGGTATTTTCATCCAGTGCATCCCACCTGGAAGAGTATTCCGGCATTCGCTTCAGATAGGCGGCTACCTGCGTGACATCGGAGAGTTGGAGGATTTCCTCGAACTGATCCATGGTAGTAAGCCTGCTTTGCATTGCGCGGATTTTCGTGGAAAGTCCGCTGTAGGAGAGTACGCCTCCCATTGTTTTTCACTTCCTTTCCTGATGTCATCTAGAGTGTGTCTGAGACAGATCTTTACATAGTTAGTATTTTCTCAAACAATTCTCTGGAAAGTTGTGAGTGCTGCTGTTCGTAATGAGCATCCAGTGAAGAAAAGGTAGCGTCTGTGTCTGCACGTAACTGTGCCAGGCGGGAATCTTTTTCTTCTTCCAGTTGCTGACGGATCCGTTGAATCTGCTCTGTTGTCCGGGTCTCCAGCTGCTCGTCATAATTTTTACATTTCTGTTCTGCCTCTTCAGAAAGCTGTTGCTTTTGCCGGTCGCAGTCTTCCATGATGCGTTGGGCTGTAAGCTCGATTTCAGATAATTTGTTAAGTATCTGCTCCATCTTCAACCTCCTTGGTTGTCAAAATTTTACAAAAAAACCAGATTTACTATGTGAAAAATAGTAATATCTGTTAGATATCATACACCCTTTTGTTAAAAAAAACCATCTAAATTTTTTCCAGAAAGAAAAAAATTGTTATTTTTTAGACAAGTTAAAGAAATCTCCTGCGAATATCTGTCCGGGATGTAATTGACGTTAGGAGTATGGTATGGTAGTTTATTGGTGGCAGGAAATTGCACGCACATCTTGCGTAAAGCATTTTTCAAACACGCTCTGGAGATATAAGAAAAGGAACAGGAGATTTTTATGAGATTAAGAAATATTCCGGGAGCTCAGGATGCAATTCTGGAGAGCCCTTATGTGGTGCAGGAACACAGACAAAGAAAGGACACTGGGGGGAGGTTTTTGCGAAAAAGCAGCCTCTTCATATTGAAGTAGGGATGGGAAAAGGAAGATTTCTTATGGATCTGGCCCGGCTGCATCCGGATATCAATTATATAGGAATCGAGATGTATGACAGCGTTCTTCTTCGCGCATTGCAGAAGAGAGAAGAACTGGAAGAGAATGGAGAGGTTTATTCTAATTTATTTTTTATGAGAGTGGATGCCAGACTTCTGCCGGAAATCTTTGAGAAAGGTGAAGTAGATAAGATTTATCTGAACTTTTCCGATCCATGGCCAAAAGCCCGCCATGCAAAACGTCGCCTGACATCCAGAGAATTCCTGGCACGTTACGACCAGATTCTGGTTCCGGATGGAAAAGTGGAATTTAAGACAGATAATAAGGAACTGTTTGAATTTTCCCTGGAAGAAGTGGAGGAAGCCGGATGGAATCTGGAAGCTTCTACCTTTGATCTGCATCATAATGAAGAGATGGTACAGGGAAATGTTATGACAGAATATGAAGAGAAATTTTCTTCTATGGGAAATCCAATCTGTAAGATGGTGATTTCCAGAGAGTATCACAGATAAAACAGCAGAGCAATTATCTGGTTTATAGCGATTCCATAGTGAAGTGGATTGCGATGATCCATTTGACTATCTGTTGTGGCTGGCAGTGCATATTATAGTATAAGAAAATTTCGGGGCGCTTCGCGCCCGAAGGAGTCAGCCAGTGAAACGAAAAAGTTCTTTCCATAATAAAATGCTACAATTCCGCTATGAACACAAAAACTTTGATAATACCTTCAGCCGCCTGCGGAAATCCGCAGAAGAGGTCAATAAAACACTTAACAAAATGTCCCAAAACGACGAAAAAAAGGAAAAATAAATGAAATAGAAAAAATCTGATTTTTTTTTGAAAAAACCTATTGACATTTAAACGACTATTATATATAATATCACTTGCGTTGAGGGTGATGCAAAACTTCAACACAAAGAAAAACAAAAGAATATGCGCTTTTAGCTCAGTTGGTAGAGCACCTGACTCTTAATCAGGGTGTCCAGGGTTCGAACCTGAAGGCGCACTAAGAACACTGTTTTTGCGGACAAAGCGATTGCCGCGGGGACGGTGTTTTTCTTGTTTTGCGGGAAAGTGAGAAATAAAGGTGTCTGGGAAATAGAGAAAAATGAAATATTTACGCCCCTGCGGAGAAAGTTCCACAAGGGCGTAAAAGTATTTTATGCTGCTGATAGCGCTTGAAGAACACAGGGTCAAGCTGGTAAATATCTTCATGCAGAAGGGAAGACTGCTGCGCAAGATGCAGATAAACCCTGGTTACCTTATAATCTGTATGTCCGAGAAGCAGACGGAGCATCTCGATGTTACCGCCGCCTTTAATGTAAGATGTTGCGAAAGTATGCCGACAAAGATGGGGATGAAGCCGATCTATGCCGGATTTCTTTTTTATCCGGGCAAAGAGCTGCTTGATCACATTGGAGTTGATCGCTTCCTGCTGTCTCATTTGTAAGAATACATAAGACATAGGGAAAGGGCTGTATACTTGCGATGGATCACGCAATACTTCATCAGGTTTACTTTCAGCCGGGGACAGAGAATCACAAGTCTTGTCTTGGATCCCTTAGATTTATATATCTGGATGATATTTTTATCAAACATAAGATCACAGACGGAGGCCAGGAATCATTTTTAACTAGAAAATATACTGTTAAATGTGAGAAACTGGGCATTTTATCAGAAATACAGAGGAAATATAATGGAAATCCAGAGGAAATAAATTACTGAAATTTCCGACAAATGCTATACTATTTCCGAAAGGAGCGATAACATGACCGATATCAGATATATTTCAACAAAAGAAGCCGCCGGGATTATGGGATTATCAACAAGAAGAGTAGTAGGGTTATGTAATGCTGGAAAACTGGAAGGCGCTTTAAGAAAAGGTCGCAATTGGATGGTTCCGGAGGAGACTGTATATGATTACATTGGCATTAAAAAACCTGAAGCAGGAAATGGAGAGGTTCTTTCTTGCGCAGTCGGCAATACATCTTACATGGATGTAGTAAAGAACAGTTATTATGTAGATAAAACTCTTCTGATCCGTGATTTGATTGACGATCAGGTTCCGGTCATTTTGTTTACCAGACCACGAAGATTCGGCAAAACACTTGCTCTTGATATGCTTAAAACTTTTTTGAAAAAACAAAAGAGGATACTTCCGTTTACTTCAAAGATAAGCAGATTTGGGCATGCGGTGAAAAATATCAGAAGATGCAAGGTGCATTTCCGGTGATTTTCATCACTTTCAAGGATGCAAAGTTTTCGGATTGGGCTAGTACTTATGCGGCAATTAAAAATGTAATTCGTGATGAATTTATGCGGCATGATGAGCTTTTTACAAGCGACAGCCTTAATCCGGTGGAACAGGACTATTTGTCCAGAATGCAGTTGGATGAGCTGAGTGAGGTGGAGTATACCAGAGCACTCTTGAATCTGGGACGCATGTTGGAAAAACATCATCAGTCCAAGGTAGTCATTCTCATTGACGAGTATGACACTCCAATCCAACAGGGACATTCCGGAGGTTTCTATAATGAAGTGATTACATTTATGCGTAATTTGATGTCCGGAGGTCTTAAGGATAACCCTGCTCTTGCTTTGGGTGTTCTTACCGGCATCCTCCGTGTGTCAAAGGAGAATCTGTTTAGCGGACTTAATAATCCAATCGTAAATTCTGTGCTTGATGAGAAATACAGCAAATACTTTGGATTTACTGTGGATGAAGTGGACACTATGGCAGCATATTATGGACAGGAGGAAAAACTGGAAGAACTTCGTGAGTGGTACGACGGATATCGTTTCGGAAGTACAGAAATCTATAATCCCTGGTCTGTTTCCAACTATTTTTATAATAACTGTCAGGCGAAACCATATTGGACCAATACCAGTGATAATGAGATCATGATATCTCTTACACCGGATATTGCAGAAAACCTTTTTGCGCTGTTGCAGGGGCAGACCGTTCAGGCATCGCTAAATATGGATGTCATCTATCCGAGGATAACGGATGGAACCGATACCATCTTCAGCTTCTTGTTACTTGCGGGATATTTAAAACCTGTAAGTGATGTAGTTGAAACAGAATTTGGGACATTTATGGAGCTGGCGTTGCCGAATAAGGAGATTCGCAGAGTTTACAATACAGAGATTTTATCCTGGCTCAAGGGGACAGTAGATGGCAATGTCATGGCTGGACTTGAAAAAGCACTGTATCTGAATGATGGGAAGAAACTTCAGGAATTCCTCCGAAAATATATGATTACCTGCATCAGTTGTTTTGATGGAGCAGCAGAAGGCCTTTACCATGGCATGATGCTGGGACTGGCAGCAGGTATGTCCTCAAGATATTACATTAGATCAAACAGGGAATCCGGAGAAGGAAGATTTGATCTTGTGTTGGAGCCTAAGGTACATTCTTTGCCGGGTGTTATCATGGAATTCAAAGCGACAAAGAATGATGCCGGTTTATCTGCATCCGCTGACGAGGCTCTGAAGCAGATTGAGGATAAGCACTATGATACAGATATGAAGGACCGTGGAATCAAGGAAATTGTGAAATATGGCATTGCCTTTGCAGGTAAAAATGTAGAGATTGCAAAAGGTTGAAAAGATAAGTCCATCCCTTCCCCAACTCGCCCAGACTTGCAGTTTTCTTTGCATAAAACCATGCTCTGGCTAATGGTACCAAGTTGGCGACCATTAAAAATCGAAATTCTTTTATGTACATTGTTGAATGATATGGTAAGGCATGA
>ENA-OPZM01000134-OPZM01000134.1-human-gut-metagenome-genome-assembly--contig:-NODE-134-length-31401-cov-3.676440_pt1 | contig 31401 bp, 42 predicted proteins | sample MGYA00242478_ERZ504493 | MGnify/ENA primary metagenome ERZ504493 (study PRJEB26092, sample SAMD00036227) | human gut metagenome | host: Homo sapiens | study: EMG produced TPA metagenomics assembly of... | reverse complement strand
ACTACAGTGCGTGATCTCGCTTCCTGACTGGAGATTAACAATTATCCAGTGCCTTTACACCTGGGAAAGTTTGGTGATATTTTTCATTTCCAGAAGTATCTTAGCCAACTCAATTTCCCTCCCTTTCCACTGTTCATGCAGGCGGTTATATTCCCCGCCTGCATGTGATAAATTTCTTTCTTAAAAATTATGATTATTTGATCTGATCCTCTGTGTAGTATCCGGAATCGATCAGGATTTCTTTGTAGTTATCTGTTGTAACAACAACCGGATCGCAAAGGTATGTCGGGATGACACCTGTTCCGTTATCATAGGATTTTGTATCGTTCACTTCCGGCTCCTCACCTTTCATGATGGAGTCAACCATTTTTACTACTGCAGATGCAAGAGCTCTTGTATCTTTAAATACGGACATTGCCTGTTTTCCTGCTACAAGGTTCTTAACGTTCGGTGTATCACAGTCCTGACCGGTGATGATCGGATATTCTCCTGTGTAGGAAGCTGCCAGTGCATTCTCAACACCAAGGGCTGTGGAATCGTTGGAGCAGAGAACTGCGTCAAGGTTTGTTCCGTCAGAGTAGTTACCTGCGATGATGGTATCCATTCTGTCCTGTGCTTTTGCACTATCCCAGTTTGCGGTAGCAACCTGCTCGAACTCTGTCTGTCCGGATTTTACTACCAGCTTACCGTCATCGATGTATTTCTGGAGAACATCCATTGCACCACCGAAGAAGAAGTTACAGTTATTATCACCAGGATCTCCTGTGAACAGCTCGATGTTAAACGGTCCATCCTGATTATCAAGATCCAGTGCGTCTACCAGGTACTCGCCCTGTTTCTGTCCTACTTTGTAGTTATCAAATGTTGCATAATAGGAAACTGCATCAGAATTCATAAGAAGACGGTCATAGGAGATAACCGGAATTCCTTTTTCTTTGGCCTGTTTCAGTGGCTCGCCAAGGCTGCTTCCATCGATGGATGCCACAACCAGAAGGTCGCATCCGTTTGCTACCTGGTTCTCAAGCTGGGAAACCTGTGTGCTTACATCGTTGGATGCATACTGAAGGTCTACTTCATATCCTGCTGCCTCCAGCTCTTTCTTCATGTTCTCGCCATCCTGGTTCCATCTCTGGAGATCCTTGGTCGGCATGGTAACACCGATCAGTTTCTTGTCTGCTGCCTGTGCTGTTGCTGCCGGAACTACCACCATACCAGCTACCATTGTTGCGCAAAGAAGTGCAGATACCATTTTTCTTTTCATTGTAAAATCCTCCGTTTCATTATTTGTTTTTGGAATCACGTTTCCTTCGATGATGTTACTATAGCACAGGACTGTCTGGACATAGTTGGCAATGACAGAGACATTTTTTTGCAAAAGAAAAATGCCCTGCATCAGGCAAGACATTTTTGCACCAAAAATCTGCTATTGATTTTTGTCATAATTGTGTATTATTGCACATATGGCTACACTGCCACATTACTTGCAGAATTTCACCACCACATATATGCCGGTATGCAATCTGTTCTGCATTACTCTGTATCATAATCTGTATTGAGATATACTTCATCCTTCTGTGGAAACCGCCGTCAATGATCACCTCATCAATATTATCCCTTGTAACGGCAACCGGTTCCAGCACCTTCGCCGGGATATCGTAGCTTCCATCGTTCATGGTATCTGTCACATCTGACGGAAGCTTTCCCTCTTCTGCCATCTTCACCGCATATTCAGCTGCCTGGCATGCCAGATCTTCGATAGATTTAAATGCTGTCATGTACTGGGTTCCTTCTACAATACGCTGACATGCAGCCAGATCACCATCCTGGCCTACCACGATCACCTGTCCGGCAAGCTGGTTTTCCGCAAGAACCTGTATCACCTGGCTGGCAATATCATCATTTCCACACATGATTCCCTTTACATCGGGGTACTCTTCCAGTGCCTCCTCCACATAATCTGCTGCCAGCTCCGCGACCCAGCCCTCACAGTTGGCTTCGTAAACCACCTTCAGATCACTGTTTTTCAGAGTGTCTTCAAATCCCTCTTTTACCATGTCCACATTGTTATCTGAAGCAGATCCCTGGACCATAAAAATCTTTCCGCCATTAGGGATCGCTTCCATCATGGACTGTGCCATGACCTCTCCGACTTTCCGGTTATCAAAGGAAATATACATGTCTGTATCCGCATCATTTACCATACGGTCATAGGAGATCACCCTGATCCCTACATTGTGGGCACGCTCCACGGCCTCAGATAATGCCTTGCAGTCTCTGGCAATGATCACGATCACATCCATATGCTTCTTGATAAAATAGTCGATCTGGCTGATCTGCTCTTTTGTATCTGCTCCCGCATCCTGAACATTCACTTCCGCTCCCAATTCCCTTGCGGTTGCCACGAATGCATCCCTGTCACGAATCCACCTCTCAATAACAAAGGAATCCACTGTAAGACCGATCTGAATTTTCTTTTCACCACTGTCTTCCTCTGTATCGTTTTCCTGTGCAGCTGTCTGCTTTGTTTTTTCGGAAGCGCAGCCATTCAGCATCAATGTCAACAGACACAGCAAGATCAACAGCTTCCTGATCATTTTCCCCCCGCTCATATTGTCTACCTCAACCTCTCTCTGAATTCACTTGGTGTCACGCCTTCGTATTTTTTGAATATCCTGCTGAAATAATTGGGGTCGCTGTATCCGGATTCCGCACAGATCTCCTTGATGGAAAGCCCTGAATCCTTGAGAAGTTCTCTTGCATTCCGAAGCCGCACTTCTGTAAGATACTCTATAAAATTTCCTCCGGTCTCCTGCTTAAAAAGCTTGCTGAAATAATAAGGGCTGATATCCACCTCCCGTGACACCTCATCCAGTGAAATATCTTTTTTGTAATTGTCCCGAATATAGGACTTTGCTTTTTCGATAATAGAAACCGCTTCTTTTTCCCTTGCACTTTCCATGTTACTGCAGATTTCTGATGTTTTGCCCAGGAACCATTTTTTTCATTCCTTCTATATCTGTATATTCCTGGATCTCATGAATATAATTTCTGCGGCAGCTGATCGCATATTTCACGGTACCTGCAAAAGGCCTTTTTTTTCCACTCCCATCACAAGCTCCAGAATCTTGATGCGCATGTCCTCCAGATCTACTCCCGGCTGCTTCTCCATCCACCGGATAAATTCCTCGGCACAGCTTAAAGCTCCTGCCACATCCTTATCCATCACCCGCTTTTCATAGCGACGTTCCAGATCTCTTGGATATTCGCCGTCATATTTCTGTGCAGCCGGAACATCCTCAATATGTATCACATGGCTGGTGCTTTCCCGAAGTGCGATCATGGCCTCCTTGAAGGATTCTTTCATGGTGCTTCCCATCTCCTTCACCCGGCCGATACCACAGCGAAATTTACTGTCGATCCTGCTTTCCAGCTTATGTACCATGTTTCTGGTTCTTGTTACAACCTCCACACGTTCCTCATAGGACTCCTTGGAATTACGGTACGGAACAAGCAGTACAATACGGTTTCCCATAATGGGTCCTACCAGACATTCAAAAATCCCTGAGCGATTTCCCGGAATGTGGAATAAAATTTGTTTGCCTTCACACTGGCCCCCACCGCATTGGTAAGAACGCCATTTTCTGTGGAATCCCCGAATTCAGCCACGATCATATATCCATATTCTTCCCGGATATCCAGAAGCTCCCTGTAATTATCCTGATATGTCTGAAAATCATCCTGCAGAAGAATATTATTGATATATCCGCTCTCGATCATGGGTACAACTGTCTCCAGCTTTTCACGGATACGGAGATCATCGCTTCGCTTCTGTCTTGTGGAATCTACCTTTTCCATAGCTTTGGAGCATATTTCCAGAATCACCTTTTTGTTTACCGGCTTGGTAAGAAATTCCATAACTCCAAGATTTACCGCTTCCTTGGCATAATTAAATTTATCATAGGCTGTAATGATCACAAAGACCACAGATCTGTTAAATTTCTGGATTTCCCGGATTGCCTGGATCCCACTTAAGCCCGGCATCTGAATGTCCATAAAGCAGATATCCGGCGGATATTTCTCCGCCTCCTCCACAACCACACGTCCTGTCTTGGCTGTATGGATCTCACATTCATTTCCATAGTTGGAACTTATAATATTTTTCAGGGATTCCAGCATGATCCCCTCATCATCAGCAATCAGGATTCTGTACATTTTTTTCGCTCCTCTCCAGAGGAATATTGATCACTACCTCTGTTCCCATTCCTTCACCTTCACTGTATATTTCCATTAATCCGTCCCGCTCATAATACAGTTCCAGACGGCTGATCACATTATTCATTCCGATTCCCGTGGAATCACCCTCGCCTGAACTGCTGTGGACTTTTTTCGACAGTACTCTTTGTATCTGTTCTCCGGTCATGCCCAGTCCGTTATCCCGAACACTGATCTCAATATGGTCGTTCCATCTCTCCACACTGAGATCAATATGTCCTTCCCAATCTATATTCCGGATTCCATGATTGACTGCGTTTTCCACAACCGGCTGCAGGATCATACTGGGAACACGTACATTTTCCACATCACATTCCACTTTTTTTTGAAAAATGGATGTCCCCGGCAAACCGTACATTCAGAATATAAATGTAATTGTCCACAGCCTCCAGTTCTTCCTCCAGTGTGGCATCTTCCTCACCCTTCTTTACATTGTAGCGAAAAAAATCTGCCATCTTTTCCACAAAGATACTGGTTTTTTCTGCATCCTCCATCATTGCAAGCTGTACTCCTGCATTCAGGGAATTAAAAAGGAAATGCGGGTTGATCTGAGACTGGAGATACTTAAGCTGTGCCTCCTTGAGATGTGTTTCCATCAAAAGCTCCCTCTCTATCATCTGCTGTTCTTTTTCCATGCTGGCCTTTGTCCTGGCAATGTAAAGACCAAGATTATCCACCATGGTATTAAAGGCTCTTGTTACCGTTCCAAGCTCATCCCTGGAATCTGCTGGGGGCATCTTTACATTAAAATTCCCCTGACCTACCAGCTGTGCAGTTTCTGCCATATTAGTCAGCGGCAGGAACATCTCCCTTGTTGCCATGATCAGAAGGAACATTCCACAGATCACCACCAGAAGCATGATCATCATATTACTGATCTCCAGATATCTCATAACCGCCCGGAGAGCTGCATAAGTCTGGGAATTTTCTTTAAAAAGCTGCTTGTTCAGCTCATCCATAGAACTCTGGATATAACTGTAAAGCTCCAGACTTTCATCATATTCCTGCTTATATTTCTCCACATTCCTGCCTCTCTTGGCAGCTACAGTTCCTGCTGTACAGGAAAGATATGATTCCGACATCTTACGTATCTTCTTCTCCAGAAGTTTTACGGAATCATCAATATTCCGTTCATTTAACTTCTCCAGCTCCTGCCTGTATTTCGCCTCATTCTGATAATAATCCATCAGTGCCTGAGAGTTTTTTACCTTCAGATACTGGTACATACTGTCCTGCACATCGTCAAAAACCTGCCCAAGCTCTGTGATCTGGCATTGCTGGCATACACATCATCCATCTCCTGCATGGAGTTGTTGATCCGCGCATAAAACAGCATGTTGATGCTGAACAGTAAAACTGCCAGCACGCCAACCTCGATCATGATCTTGCTTACAAGAGAAAAGTCACTCCAACGGATCTTTTTCATCTGTGACTGCCTCCCTCCTCATCTTCTTCACTGCTGTTCTGTCAAGAAAATTAATGTCTACGTTGTAGAAAGAATTGGTTCTTCCATCTTCTATATAGCTGGTGACTGCCTCCACACTGTACTGTCCCAGCTGGGTCGTGTCCACATCGCAGGTAACTGAAATAACACCTTTTTCAACTGCCGCCCAGAATATCCTCAGATGTATAGTAACCGATGATTTCCACCTTTCCTGCAAGATTAAAATCCAGAACTGCCTGTCTTGCACACTCCGTTGTCTCTTCATCCATACACACAAGGATATCCGGAACATTCCGCTTCTGCTGAAAAATATCAGTAACTGCCTCCTCTGTTTCAAAGGTTCCTGTTGACAGAAGATTCCTTCCCTTGATCTCAATATCCTCAGAACCAGCTGCCATCTTCACCGCATTGCTGATTTGAGTGTATATCTGACTTTCGTTCATATCATCAATGTCCCGTTTCTGCAGGATCAGGATCTTCTTCGTGTTCTCATCCACGTATTTGGCAACAATTTCCCCGTAAGCCATGCCAAGCTGATAATCGCTGACTCCCACAAAGCTCTGGCGGCGGCTGTGCACCGCATCACTCATGACTGTAACCACCGGTATTCCGTTTCTTACTGCAGTATTGATCGCTTCTTCCAGACCGGCTTCTCCATTATACTGCAGGATAATACCATCCGCCTTGGCCGCAATGCTCATATTCATATAATCAAGTTTATCATAGGATGTTTCTCTGTCCGGCCCCATGATCTCAAGCAGTACATTATTCTGAGCTGCTTTTTTCTTCGCACTGTCATATACTGCCTGCCAGAACTGGGAATCGGGGCTGTCCACGATCATGTCGTACTGGTATTTATATATTTTCTCTTCCTGTTTATCCAACCCTGCTTTTTCACTGATTCCTCTGTAATAGGATTCTCCTGTCATATAAGTAAGTACTATCACGGCAACAAAAACCAGCAGGATGCAAACTGATTTCTTTTTCATAATACACTCCATTCTGTTTCACAAAACATTCCGGGTTTCAGTTTATCATAATTTCACAGAAAAGTCACTGTTTAACATGGATTTTCTGTGCACTTTCATGTTATATTAATAACTATAACATTGCCAAAGGAGGCTGCAAGACATGACAAATGCAACCAAGCTTGCCCTGGAAGAATCCCTGAAACATCTGCTTCTTAAGAAGCCTTTAGATAAGATCACCATCAACGACCTGACTACGGACTGCGGGATCAGCCGCATGACTTTTTACTATCATTTCAAAGATATCTATGATCTTGTGGAGTGGTGCTGTCTGGAAGATGCCAGAATTGCCCTTCAGGGCAAAAAAAACCTCTTCCACATGGCATGAAGGGCTTCTGCAGATCTTTGATGCCGTGATGGAAAACAAGCCGTTTATCTTAAATGTATACCGCTGTGTGGGACGGGAACAGATCGAGAATTATCTGTTCCAGCTTACCTGCGATCTTCTTATGGGCGTGGTAACAGAAAAATCAAAAGACATCCCCATCACGGATGAACAGAAAATTTTTATCGCAGATCTGTATAAATACAGCTTTGTAGGGATCATGCTGGACTGGATCAAAAACGGCATGCGCGAAGATTATCGCGAAATCGCAGATGATACCGCAACCGCACTGTACGGAAGCATCGACAACGCCATCCGCAATTTTGCCGCCAGAAACAAAACAGCAGAAATGCATACAGAATAAAAATTTATCAAAACAGACATAATGATAAAAAACTGAACACTTTCGGTATTTTGTAAATAGAATCTTTTTTCCGGATGGGCTATCATAGCCTCAACAGCAACAAAGAACAGTTAATCCGATACAAACAGGTATCTCATTTACGAAAGGTGGATGTCATATGTCAGATAAAAAAGGATTCATGGGACTTGCAGCACTTGCGGCAGCCGGAGCAGGCGCGGCCATGCTGATGAAAAAAACAAGAGAGATCAACGAAGAGGAAAACCTCCATGTGAAAGAAACTACTGCAAACTACCGCAACACCGAGCGTGGAAAGCATGATAAAAACAGCAAAGGGATTTATTATTCCAACGGTAACTACGAAGCCTTTGCCCGTCCGGAAAAACCGGAAGGTGTGGACGACAAGCATGCCTACATTGTAGGAAGCGGTCTTGCTTCCCTGGCTGCTGCATGCTTCCTGGTAAGAGACGCACAGATGCCAGGTGATCATATCCACATCCTGGAAGCCATGGATATTGCCGGCGGTGCCTGCGATGGAATCTTTGATCCGTCCAGAGGCTATATCATGCGTGGCGGTCGTGAGATGGAAAACCATTTCGAGTGCCTGTGGGATCTTTTCCGCAGTATTCCTTCTCTTGAAAAACCGGGTGCTTCTGTTCTGGACGAGTTCTACTGGCTGAACAAGCACGACCCGAACTATTCTCTCTGCCGTGCAACCGTCAACCGTGGACAGGATGCACATACTGACGGAAAATTTAACCTGAGCCAGAAGGGCTGTATGGAGATCATGAAGCTGTTTATGACAAAGGATGAGGATCTTTACGATAAAACCATCGAAGATGTATTCGATGATGAAGTGTTTGATTCCACCTTCTGGCTGTACTGGAGAACCATGTTCGCATTTGAAACTGCACAGGTGCTCTGGAGATGAAGCTTTACTTCCAGCGTTTTATCCACCACATTGCAGGTCTTCCTGATTTCAGCGCCCTGAAATTCACCAAGTACAACCAATACGAATCCCTGATCCTTCCCATGAAAAAATATCTGGAGGATGCAGGTGTTGACTTCCAGTTTAATACTGAGGTCACAAACGTGATCTTTAATTTCAAGGATGGCAAAAAGATCGCCACTGCTATCGAATGCAAGGTAAAAGATGTGGAGCAGGGTATCCTTCTTACAGAGAATGATTATGTTTTCGTCACTAACGGAAGCTGTACAGAGGGCACGATCTACGGTGACCAGAACCACGCACCAAACGGTGATGCAGAGGTCCGTACCAGTGGTGTATGGTCTCTGTGGAAAAATATCGCAGCTCAGGATCCTTCCTTCGGACATCCGGAAAAGTTCTGCTCAGACATTTCCAGAACAAACTGGGAATCCGCTACTGTCACCACTTTGGATGACCGTATTATCCCTTATATCACCAATATCAGCCAGCGTGATCCACGTACCGGCAAGGTTGTTACCGGTGGTATCGTAAGCTGCCAGGATTCCAAATGGCTCTTAAGCTGGACCATCAACCGTCAGGGACAGTTCAAAGAGCAGGATCCGAAGAAGGTCTGTGTATGGGTTTACGGATTGTTCACAGATGTTCCCGGTGATTATATCAAGAAGCCGATGAAGGATTGTACCGGTAAGGAAATTACCGCCGAGTGGCTGTACCACCTGGGTGTTCCGGTAGATCAGATCGACGATATGGCAGAAAACAGTGCTGTCTGCGTTCCGACCATGATGCCGTACATCACCGCCTTCTTCATGCCGCGTACCAAAGGTGACCGCCCGGATGTTATCCCGGATGGCTGTGTAAATTTTGCATTCCTGGGACAGTTTGCGGAAACTCCTCGTGATACCGTATTCACAACAGAGTATTCCGTACGTACTGCAATGGAGGCTGTATACGGACTTTTCGGTGTAGACCGTGGAGTTCCGGAAGTATGGGGAAGCGTTTACGATATCCGTGAGCTTCTGGACAGCAGTGTGAAACTGATGGACGGAAAATCCCCGCTGGAGATCCAGCTGCCAGGGCCGCTGAATGCACTGAAGAAACCACTTCTGAATGTTGTGAAGGGTACTGTGGTTGAGAAAGTACTGCGGGATCATGATGTGCTGAAGGATTATATGTAAGATATACAGCCTGCCAGGCAGATATTCTCAATCCGAAAATTAAGATTTGAACACAGTAACGGAGCCTCCGGTTCTATTCTTGCAGCAATCCCCCGAATACTTCTCGCGCGGTATTTCCGGGGGATTATTTTATTTTCTGATACTTATTTTCCCAGTGTTTCATTCATACTTCCGGAACGGAAGCCCTGAAGATCCAGAGTCACGTAAGAAAATCCCAATGTGCGGAATTTCTCTGTGATCTTTGTTCTTGTTTCATTATCTGCAATTTTCAGGATCTCTTCTTCCGGAACCTCGATCCTTGCCATGGTACCGTGGATGCGAACACGGAACTGATGGAATCCCAGATCCATCAGAAACTGCTCGGCCTGATCTACCATGTGAAGCTTCTCCTCGGTAATGGTCTCCCCATACACAAACCTGGAAGCAAGACAGGCAAAAGACGGCTTGTTCCAGGTAGGAAGATTCATCTCCTTTGACAGTTCACGGATCTCTTCTTTATAGAGTCCGGCTTCCTGAAGGGGACTTCGCACACCAAGTTCCTGGATAGCTCTTTTTCCCGGACGGTAGTCGCCCAGATCATCCATGTTGGAACCTTCCGCAAGCACATTGATGTTGTTCTTTTTCGCTACTTCCCATAATCTGGTAAAAATGCCTTTTTTGCAGATGTAGCAGCGATCCGGAGGATTCTGGCGAAATCCCGGAATCTCAAATTCATTAAGCTTGCATATCTCCTGATGAATGTGATTTTCCCTGCAGAAATCCTCGGTTTCTTTCCTCTCTCTTTCTGTAAAGGAGCAGGGGCATGCAGTGATGGCTATGGCCTTATCGCCAAGTGTCTCCTGTGCCACCTTCAAAAGAAAGGTGGAATCCACTCCGCCGGAAAAAGCCACGGCTACACTCTCCAGGGAGCGGAGGATTTCCTGAAGCTTCTGATATTTTTTTTCAAGGGTGATTCGGTCTGTTACTGGCATATGTTCTGTCACCTCAAAACCGGGAATGCCACCACAGTCTCATTCCCGGTCCTTTATCTATATTTCTTACATTTCGATCACATCAAGATCATCCGGAATAAACAGATTTCCGTGATAATACTCTCTGCCTTCTGCTCCGTAAAGCTCTTTACGTTTCTTAATGTTCTTATCCTCTGTGTGATACAGGACAAGATTCTTAACTCCAAGATTCTCAGCCAGCTCACTGGCATCCTTAACTGTGGAGTGATGTTTCTCATATGGATTGAAGATATCACGCTGTCCGTACAGACAGAATGCTTCGTGGAACATCCAGTCGCTGCCTTTGGCGTATTTCTCTTCACATTCATTGTATGGCTCGTCACCGCAGCAGGTAAGTACCTTACCACCGTCATAGATCATCTGGAAACCGAACTGTTTCGCCTTGGTGGAACCGATATCAAAGAAGGTCACTTTCTTATTAAGAATTGTTTTTTCCTCGCCGTCTTTTACCTCGATCAGATGAAGTCTGTCACCGATGTACTGTGTCTCCTTCTTATTCAGAAGCTTAAATGCCATGTCTTTCAGAAGTCCGATCACTTCGTCATGTGCATAGATATTTGCCTCGCCCTGATAAGTACCTTTTTTCATATTCTGGCAAATGATGCGGATCACCCACACGATTCCCATGATATGGTCTACGTGCTTATGTGTAACAAAGATCTCATGAACATCCATCAGATCAACGCCTGCTTTTTTCAGCTGGGAAAGCACCGTATTTCCGCCGCCTCCGTCAACCAGAAAATGGCCGTACTCATCGCTGAGTACAAAGCAGGTATTGTAACACTCTGTTACCAGTGCGTTACCGGTTCCAAGCATGGTTAATTTCATTGTATTCTCCTCCTGTATAGCCCTGGTCATCAAACATTCAGCCACCCATCATTCTGTTCTCTGACCGGCTGCCTCTGATCGTATTACAGACACATATACAACCGTTTAATTTTTTTGTTTTTTAATTTTTTCTGTGTTTTTCGTGTCCAATGATAACATTACGGAGAAATATTTTCAATAAAATCCATTCATTTTCATAGCAGAAAAATCAATCCACAGATCTTCATAAATTCCTGCTTTCACAGAGTCCTGTAATGTATATGGTTCCGAGGTTCCATGCTCAAAATTATATACCAGAACAAGATTCTTATCCGGACCTACCAGAATCATAACAGTTTTATTACATTCTTACAAGACAGCTTTTCATATGAATCCTATCCAAAAACAGGAGCAGGCACATGGCATACCATGTCTGCTCCTGTTTTTAATTTTCTTATTCCAGCATTTCTATTTCTGTCTCAAAATACTGCTCCTGAAACCGAACCTGTTCCATGATCTCCCTGGCTGTCATATTCATATCTTCCGGGACCGCCACCCATTTGTCTTCCACATCACTGAGACGATGGATGATGGCAATCACTTTTCCTGTAAATTCTTTTACAGGGTGATCAATGCCAAGAACGTAGACGTCCTGTTCCTCTCCGTCCGGGGCGATGATTCCTTCAATGTAACCATAATTTACCGGATAAAAAAGATCTTTGTGTTCCGATGGTAAGTATTCATTGGACGATCGATCACGACATGAACCATCTGGCCGGATGTTGGTTTCTTTTCGTGGCTACTCTCGTTCATTCATTTTCCTCTCTGGACACAGAGCAGAAATCCGACAGATTTCCCTCTGTTTTTCCTCGTATCCGAAAACAGGTATTCTCATTTCCGTACATCCTGCATTTTACCAAATTTCGGATTCCACTGCTGCTCTCTCAATACCAAGACCTTTCATATACCGGTCCATAAATGCGTTGAATCCTTTCACGCCTTCTGCTTCCGGCGCCAGTGTGCTGCTTCATTTCCTTTGAAAACATTTTCATCCAGGAAATCTGCAAGATCTTCGCCGTCTTTTTTGTTGATCAGATAGGAAGCCAGAAGCGCGATTCCCCAGGCTCCGCCTTCTCCTGCTGTGGACATTACGGATACCGGTGCATCTACCGCATCTGCAAGGATCTGCTGGCCGACACCCTTTGTCTTAAAGAGGCCGCCGTGGCCCAGAAGCTTGTCGATCTTTACCTGTTCCTGATTCAGAAGGATATCCAGACCTACACGCATGGCGCCGAGGCAGGTGTAAAGATTATTTCGCATAAAGTTTGCCAGTGTAAATTTGCTCTCAGGAGAACGTACAAACAGTGGACGTCCCTCTTCAAAACCAGTCATATGCTCGCCGGAGAAATAGCAGTAGGAAAGAAGACCGCCACAGTCCGGGTCGCCTTCCATGGCTTTGTTATAAAGAGTTCCGAACAGTTTGTTCGTATCTACTTCCATGCCCATAGCTTCTGCAAATTCCTTAAACACATTTACCCATGCGTTCAGATCCGACGTACAGTTGTTGGAATGTGCCATGCAACCGGATCTCCTGCCGGAGTTGTTACCATATCGATTTCTTTGTACGGTTTGGAAAGAGCCTTTTCCAGAACAATCATTGCGAAGACAGAGGTTCCGGCGGAAACATTTCCGGTACGCTGGCGTACACTGTTTGTTGCAACCATGCCGGTTCCTGCGTCTCCCTCAGGCGGGCACATGGGAATTCCGGCTTTCAGCTTTCCGCTTACATCCAGAAGCTTTGCGCCTTCCTCAGTAAGAACTCCTGCATCCTGACCTGCCACCAGAGCTTTCGGCATAATATCGCGGAGTTTCCATGGGAATCCATAAGGCGCAACCAGTTCATCGAACTTCTGCACCATCTCCTCGTTGTAGTCCTTTGTCTTGCTGTCGATCGGGAACATACCTGCCGCATCACCGATACCAAGAACTCTTTTTCCAGTGAGTTTCCAGTGTACATAGGCCTCCAGAGTGGTGATGTAATCGATATCTTTTACATGCTCCTCACCTCTCAGGATTGCCTGGTACAGGTGTGCGATGCTCCATCTCTGAGGGATATTGTAATGGAAAAGCTCTGCCAGCTTCTCAGAAGCTTCTCCCGTGATATTGTTTCTCCAGGTGCGGAAAGGAACCATCAGCTCTCCCGCTTTATTAAAGGGCATATATCCGTGCATCATGCACTGACACCGAAAGCACCTACGCTTGTCAGTTCCACGCCGTATTTCTCCCGGACATCTTTTGCCATATCCTGATAGCTGGCCTGAAGGCCCTTCCAGATCTCCTCCAGGCTGTAGGTCCAGATTCCGTCCACATACTGGTTCTCCCATCCGTAACCGCCGGATGCGATCGGCTGATTTTTGTCATCTACCAGAACTGCTTGATCCTTGTGGAACCAAACTCAATACCAAGAGCTGTACGGTTCTCAAGAATGGCTGTTTTTGCCTCGTTTACTCCCATTTTAAAAAACCTCCCGTATTATTTGCTGAAATACATGCTGTTCCATCTCAGCTCATTCTGCAGATTCCGGATCGTTGTATCACCATCAATATAAACAGCTTCAATACCCATAGCTGCTGCCCAGTCGCCCATCTGCTCTGCGGTCAGATCATAGGTAAATGCAGTATGGTGTGCGCCGCCAGAAAGGATCCAGGCTTCTGCTGCCGTGGAAAGATCCGGCTTCGGTGTCCAGAACGCCGTACCTACCGGAAGTGCAGGCATTGGTTTCTCTGTCTTCTTGCACTCCACTTCATTGATCAGCAGGCGGAAACGATCGCCAAGGTCAACCAGGGATGTTGCGATTCCAGGGCCTGTCTTAGAAGTAAATACCAGTCTTGCAGGATCTTCACGATCTCCCATGGAAAGCGGGCACACACGCATGCTGACTTTTCCATCAGCAACGGATGGGCAAACCTCCAACATATGTGCCTCAAGGATTCCCTCTTTACCAGGTACCAGATTATAAGTGTAATCCTCCATAAAGGAAGTACCCTTGGCGTCCTTTTTGCCTGCTGCCATGATTTTCATCAGGCGAACCATAGCTGCTGTTTTCCAGTCACCCTCGCCACCGAAGCCATAGCCTTTTTCCATCAGTCGCTGGATCGCAAGTCCCGGAAGCTGCTTCAGATCCCAGATCACCGAAGTGTGTTACGATAGCCTGGTAGTTTTTTTCCTCAAGAAAGCGCTCAAAACCAATCTCAATTCCTGCCTGGACTGCTACATGCTTCTTAAATTCCTCAGGGTCACGTCCATCCAGAATCATATCGTATTTATTATAATATTCTTCTACCAGAACATCAATATCTCCCTGGCTTACATCCTGAACATATTCTGCAATCTCATTAACCGGATAAGCATCGATCTCCCATCCGAATTTCATCTGAGCCTCAACCTTGTCGCCCTCTGTTACGGCTACATTTCTCATGTTATCCGCAACACGGCATACCCGAATATGGCTGCTTTCCATGATACCGACTGCAGTACGCATCCAGGATGCCAGACGCTCCTGGACCTTTTTGTCTGCCCAATGTCCTGCAATGACCTTACGCTCGATTCCCATTCGGGTTACCATATGGCCAAACTCACGGCCGCCATGTGCGGACTGGTTCTCATTCATAAAGTCCATATCAATGGTGTCATAGGGAATCTCCACATTGAACTGTGTATGAAGGTGGCACAGTGGTTTACGATACTCTTTGAGACCAAGAATCCAGGATTTTGCCGGGGAAAATGTATGCATCCATGCGATCACGCCGGCACAATTTTCATCTGCATTGGCATCATTAAAGGTTTTACGGATCAGCTCATTTGTGATCAGCGTTGGTTTCCATACAATCTCAAACGGAAGTACGCCGGATTTATTCAGCTCCTCTACAATGATCTTAGAATGCTCGGCTACCTTGCGGAGACACTCATCTCCGTAAAGATCCTGTGAACCTGTGCAAAACCAGAATTTGTAATCTCTTCCTGTTTTCATGTGAAAAATCCTCCTTAAAATAAAATTAATATCATATACATAACATTCCTGAAAATCTGCTGCCCAGTTCTGCTGCCAACATGCGTCCGATCTTCTGAAATGTTATAGGATTCTCTGTAAGCTACATCGCTTCATTCTCTAATAAAACGATCTGATAAAACGGTTATGTATCTGTGCTCATGCCCCTGCTTTCACACTGCTGCCCCGCACGATCAGTTCCGGCCGGATCAGCCGTTCCACTGTACTTTCTTCATCCGGCACGCCACTTAATTTTTCCAGGAGAAGCTTCGCCGCCATCTCCCCCAGTTTTTCCTGGGGATGGGTGATGGTGGTAATGCCCTGTCCCTGTCTTGCGTACAGTGAATTGTCATAGCCGGTCACTGCAACATCTTCCGGGATCTTTTTGCCCTGACGTTCCAGTTCTTCCATGACCTGGACAGCGATCTGGTCGTTGTAACATACGATCCCATCCGGAAGACTGTTCTGTCGGACCATGTTCCGTACCATAAGAGCCGGCTTTTTTCGCCGGTCCTCGGTGTGAAACCAGACCACCTTATCCGGGTCATAGGCAATTCCATGCTCCTGCAAAGCCTTCACATAGCCCTTATGCCGTTCGATTCCCTGACGGTCATCTGCTTTGAAAAAACCTGCGATGTCACGTCTGCCGGAATCCAGGAGATGCTTTGCAACAAGATAACCGCCACCTGCATCATCCATGAGGATATGGGGTTTTTCCTGCATCTCTGTATACAGTCCCTGGATAAAAATATATGGGATCTGATATTTGTCCAGTGTTTCGTACAGACTTACATGTCTGCACAACAGCTCGCTTTTGCTGGGTTCAATGATCAGTCCGTCAATCCCCTTACTGATCAGCTCTTCCAGGAATCTTGCCTCCTTCTGACGACTGTTTCCTGTATTTTTGAGGATGATACTGTACCCATTATCGGACAGTACCTCATCAATCCCCTGGATCAGCCTGGGAAAAATATAATCCGAGATATATGTAGTTACCACTGCGATGTTTCCGGTCCCGTGGATCTGACGGAGTACATCCGCACAGAAGGTTCCTTTTCCCTGAAAGGATTCTATGTATCCATCTCCTGCCAGGATTCCCAGAGCCTTTCGCACCGTATGCCTGCTCAGCCCGTAGCGGACACTGAGCTGGTTTTCAGAAGGAAGCTTCTCACCCGGACGGATCTTTCCGGAAAGAATGTCTGTTTTCATTTCTTCCATCAGTGCATAATATTTTGCTTTTCCGTTTTCTGCCATAAGCTTCTCCCTTCGTTTGTATTATTCTTCCTTCAAACATCGGATGTAAAACGGATATTTATATTTTGATCTGTATTTATCCTGTTAATTTCATCTGTAATCATTTTATAACTTGTATATACATACGAACAAGTTGTTTTTATTATTTATCCAAAGTTCCATATAAAGAAAGACCGGAACACCCTCCCCATTCTGGTGTTCCGGCCTTTATATGCCGCCTTGCATATTTATTTCAAAGTTTTTGCTGCCTTCCGATCATTTCCTGCCTTAGCGGTACATCTTCATATAATCCCCCATGTGCCTCGATCAGCTCATCACACATTGCCTGGATGTCTTTGATGTTCAGCTCTGCACCTGTGTGCGGGTCCATCATGGCTGCCTGATAGATTTTCTGGCGGTCTTTGGTCACTGCTGCTCAATAGCAAGGAGCTGCGGGCTGACATTAGATGAGTTCATAGCTGCCAGCTGTGTAGGAAGCTTGCCCACTTTTACCGGATGTACACCGGTTCCGTCGATATAGCATGGAACCTCTACGCAGGCATCCGGCGGAAGGTTGTCAATGTAACCGTTGTTAAGAACGTTTCCACCGATCTTGTATGGTGTGTTTGTAACAACAGCCTCCATGATGTAGGACGCATACTCTTTGCTTCTCTCATGTCCTATCTTGCCATCTTTCAGGATATCCTCGCGCTCTTTTTCCCATCCTTCGATCTGTTTGATACATCTTCTCGGATATTCGTCAAGCGGAATATTGAACTCCTCGATCATCTCCGGATATTTGGATTTAATGAAGAACGGATTATACTCTGCATTGTGCTCACTGGACTCTGTGCAGTAGTATCCAAGATGACGGATGTACTCGTAACGTACCATATCCTCATGCTTCTCGCCGGAGGTATTCTTCTCCTCGGCGATTCTGCGGATCTCCGGGTACAGGTCGTTTCCGTCTTTGTCATGGATCTCAAGAAGCCATGCCATGTGGTTGATACCTGCGATCAGCTCGGTACGTCCCTCAAGCTTGTCTTCCATTCCCATTCCCTCAAGAAGTTTCTGGGAGCAGACCTGAACGCTGTGGCAGAGACCTACGGTGCGGATCTTTGTGAAACGCTGCATATAGCCGGTGAGCATTGCCATAGGGTTGGAGTAGTTCAGGAACAGAGTGTTCGGGCAGACCTCTTCCATATCCCGTGCGAACTCTTCCAGAACCGGAATGGTACGAAGTGCACGCATGATACCACCAATTCCCAGGGTATCTGCGATAGTCTGTTTGATGCCGTATTTCTTCGGGATCTCAAAGTCTGTTACTGTACATGGCTCATAGCCGCCTACCTGAATGGCATTGACTACGAAGTCTGCATCACGAAGTGCATCTTTACGGTTCTCAGCACCGAGATATGTTTTGATCACTGCGCGATCCTCATTTACGTTGTGGTTGATGGCACTTAAGATAATTCTGGAATCCTCCAGTCTCTTCTCGTCGATATCATAAAGTGCGATCTCGCTCTCGCGAAGTGCCGGTGTGCACATACAGTCGCCAAGTACATTTCTTGCGAAAACCGTGCTTCCAGCTCCCATGAATGTAATTTTGATCATGTTCGTTCCTCCTGCCTGTCTTTTTGGATTTTTCTGTGACAGATTTTTCTGTTCTTGGCAAAAATCCTGATTTTCTGCTGATTCTGCGGCGCAGCCCCGCTTCGTTATTATTATGGTTTTATGATACTACCGGAAGCATCTTTAAAATATGTACTTTGATGTCAATAATTGTTGTTTTGTTGCATGAAATACAAATGCCCGTTTACTGATACAGTTCAGAAATTTCCTATAAAACATATTTCCTATAAAATTTACTTCCATTCGTTTTTATGCTCTTTTATGTTTTCGGAACATTGCAAAGTAATTTTCCATAATGCAAAAACTCTCCATCCGATACCAGGATCATATATATCCTGATTCGGACAGAGAGTTGTTATTTTTTATCGCAAAGATCTGCCAGCAACAAAAGGTACTGCCAGTTATCAGGCCTCAGATTCCGTATAATCGCCCTTCTTTCCATTCACTACAAGTCTTCTCTTTTCTTCCTTGTATTCTCTCGGACTTCTTCCTGTTCTTGCCTTGAATACCTTGGAAAAAGCCAGCGGATCTCCATACCCTACTCTTGCAGCTACTTCACTGACCTGAATATCTCCGTTTTTCAGAAGAGTTTTCGCCTTCTCAATGCGAAGATTCATAAGATATTCCTGCGGCGAGCATCCGAGGCTTTTTTAAACGACTGGTAAGATAGCTCCGGTTGACGCCAATGCGGTCTGCCAGCTCATTGATCTTCAGCCGCTTGTCAAAGTTGGCTGCAATGTAATCCACTGCATGCTCCACATAAACGGAATTTGGATATCTGTGGGATGGAAGAAGCTTGCCTTCTCTCAGACATGCATCCCGGTTATCTGTGATCAGGTCAGAAAAAAAGAAGCAGCAGAAGTCCGTTTCGTTTCAGCTCATTTTCAAAAACGAGCTTGTTGGTCCGTACCATTGCATCAATATACTTCGCAGCATTTTCCATGCAGTGGATCCTTCGGACCGGATTTTCCCGGCTAAAACCACTTACATGAATTACTTCCTCGGCAATCATTCCCTCAAATCCTACCCAGCGGTACGTCCAGGGATCGTCCATGTCTGCCTCATACCAGGCCTCCACACTGGGTGGAATCAGAAATGCTTCTCCACCGGTCAGATGATACTGATAGCCATCCATCTCAAAAACTCCGCTTCCGGATTCCACGATATGAAGTACATGGGAGATCCTTTTATTTGGTCCAAATCGATGTCCCGGATCGCATTTTTCCCACCCACAGTAAGTAAGACAGAGATCCACCGCACCTTTCTTTAAATTCTCCAGACATTTATAGCTGTCTGAGTTTGTAAAACCAACTGTATGAAGCAACTTGCCACCTCCCTGATGTCATATATTACATTTCCGACCGTGCGCTGCTTCGCCACCCAATAACAGACCGCCATATCCGGCGGCCTGTTATTTTTCTGGTCAGGCGGATGTTTTTTCGCTGACAGCTTTTATTCCATCATTTACAGAAATCAGTCCTCTGCTTCAAATTGTATACAATACAGAATGGAAATCACCGTTTGTCTTATTGCAGTAGTCACGATCAACCGGGATTCCTGCATACATCAGCTCATTTCCGTAAGCTTTCAGGCACTTATCTTCCCATTTTACTCTGTAAAGCTGATCCTCGTCAAGACCTTTGAAGCGCAGACGCATCCAGGAAGCATTGACCTTGTTCAGTCTCTCATAGTATCCGGCAACTGCCTGTTTTTTGTCTCTGGAAACAACCATCCATGCAGTATCATTTCCTTCGAACGGGCTTAAGATACGGTAGAAATCACCCTCCACCTGGATCAGGTCACGATGCTCCTTCATGAATTCCACCTGTGCCTTTACCTCTTCGATCTCTTTGGCACTTAAAAGGTTCAGATCCAGCTCATAGCCAAAGGTTCCGAAATATGCCACATTTGCTCTTGTGGAAAGCGGTGTGGTACGGTGCAGCTGATGATTCGGTACTGCTGATACATGAGATCCCATGCTGACGATCGGATAAACAAAGGAGGTACCGTACTGGATCTTTTCTCTCTCAGCTGCATCGGTATCATCGCTGGTCCATGTCTGCGGTGCAAAATACAGCATTCCCGGATCAAATCTTGCTCCGCCGCTTGCGCAGGATTCAAAGAGAATGTCAGGGAATCTCTCTGTCAGTCTTGTATACAGCTCATAAACACCAAGGATATATTTATGCATAGTCTTGCCCTGATCTGCTGCAGATGCGCCGCGGCTGAAAGGCTCGGACATGTAACGGTTCATATCCCATTTAATGTAGGAAATGGAAGATTCCTCGATAACCTTGGAGATGGAATCATAAATGAAATCCACAACCTCAGGTCTGGAAAAATCAAGAACGTGCTGATGTCTTGAGTGAGACTCAAAACGGTCCGGTGCTCCGATGAGCCAGTCCGGATGTGCTCTGTAGCAGTCACTGTTCTTGTTTACCATCTCAAGCTCTACCCAGAGACCGAATTTCAGGCCCATCTCCTCGATCTTATGGGAAAGTCCGGAAATCCGTTCGGAAGCTTATTCTTATTTACGAACCAGTCGCCAAGCCCCTGGTAATCATCGTTTCTGGTTCCGAACCATCCGTCATCCAGAACGAACAGCTCTACCCCAACCTCTTTGGCTTTTTTTGCAATATTGAGGATTTTTTCCTCATTAAAATCAAAATAGGTCGCTTCCCAGTTATTGAGGAGGATCGGGCGTGCATGATTTCTCCATTTTCCACGCATCAGACGGTCACGGTACAGTCTGTGGTAAGCCTGGCTCATTCCGTTTAAGCCTTATCACTGTATACCATAACAACCTCCGGAGTCTGGAATTCCTCATCTCTGGAAAGCTCCCAGGAAAATCCCTGTGGATTGATTCCCATCATAACTCGTGTCATCTCGTAGGTGGAAACCTCGACCTGTGCAAGGAAGTTGCCGCTGTACACAAAGCTGAATCCAAAAACCTCGCCTGTGTCTTCTGTTGTATGAGGACGCTTCAGTGCGATAAACGGATTCTGCTCAGAGCTGGAACCGGTTCCTGCAAGACTCTGTACAGCCTGTGTACCCATCTCAAGTTTACGTGTTTTTACATAGCGCTCACGTGCCCACGCACCGGAAAGATGGATCATCTCATAATCCATATCCGGAAACTCCACTGCTGCACTCATCACATTCTCAAGGCGGATCTTCTGATCCCCTTTCTGAACAAGGCGTGCGCTTCTGGTGATCACCGGGTAATCCTCATATACGGAATATGTAAGAACAAGGTCTGTGTCCATCACAGAATCATGAAGTGTGATATCCAGAGATGTTGCTTCCTCATCACTTTCTGTATAAGTTGCCGGAAGACCTGCAAGCTTCTTCTTGCCGCCATAGATCTCATGAGAAACATATTTGAAATCTACGATCTCGCTTCCGTTCTCCTGACGAACAGTAAGGGCAGGGTTTCTGTAATCACCGGTTCCGTAAACAGGATACTCCTGTTTGGTATACTGCATGGAAAGAAGTCCTGGCTCCGGAACGCATACAGCCATCAGGGAACGCATGATCTCTTCATGAAGATAACTGAAATCCTCTTTATCGCGGATAGCTTTTCCATAGTACAGATTCTCCATCTGACCATTTTCCATGATACAGGTGATGTAGCTTAAATGTTTGTTATAAATGTGGAATGTCTTTGATCCCTCGTGAAATTTAATCGGCATAATTTTCTCCTTTTTTCATTTACTGCAGATAAAAATATCCGCCTCTTTCCTTAAGAATCATCAAATAACTGTGCATTTTGGCATTTGCTTCGATAAAAATACCGCTGACAACCTCAATAACCAAATCCTCAGTTATATACATTGTCAGCGGTCTTGTATTACCTTATGTAATATTTCTGATTACAGTTTTCCACCGCTGGTAGCAATACCTTCGATAAACTGTTTCTGGAAGATCATGTAGATCACGATCATCGGAATGCAGCGATCAGAGATGCAGCCATCAGTTCCGGGAATTTGGATACGTACTGGCCCTGCATCTTTGCAAGTGCGGAAGAAAGTACCAGCATATCCTTATCTGTATTAACGATCATCGGCCACATCAGGTCTTTGAATGCGAATACAGCTGTGAAAATTCCAAGTGCGACCATACTGGATCTTGTAAGTGGTGCCATGATGTAAAGGAAGGTCTGACCGATGTTACATCCGTCAAGTCTGGCAGCCTCCTCCAGATCCTTCGGCAGTCCCATGTATCCCTGTCTCAGAAGGAAAGTACCGAATGCAGTAACAATACCTGGGAATACAAGGGCAAAGATCGTATTCAGCATACCCATCTTGCTGACCATCAGGTACTGCGGGATGATGAAAATCTGTACCGGAACCATCATCTGGAACAGTACAAGACTGAAGCAGAGATCACGGCCCTTGAAGTTTAGTCGTCCAAATGCATAGCCTGCCATAGTTGCTGTAAGAACCGCACACACTACTCGGAAGAAGATCAGAAGCAGTGTATTCTTGTACAGAAGCAGGAAGTTCATGTTATTGATAACAGAAATAAATGCGTCTTTTCTCCATATTTTCGGGAAAATAGTGAAAGGATCTACAGATGTTGCTTCAGTTACAGTTTTAAAAGCTGTCAGGATCATCCAGATAAATGGCACAAGCATCGTTATGGACACAATGATCAGTATGACATGTATTAAAATAGTGGTTAATTTCTTTTTTGTTTCCATACTATCCATGGTTAATCCCCCTTTTTAGTTGTAGAATACCCATTTCTTCTGACCGATCATCTGGAATACTGTCAGGATCATGGTGATAATAAGAAGTACTACTACGATCGTAGCGCCGTATCCCATGTTCTTATTGATAAATGCATATTTATAGAACAGGTAAACCAGTGACTGAGTCTTGGTAAGTGCCGGGTTTGACTTGTCAATAACCATATAGATCAGGTCGAATACCTGAAGGGATCCGATCACACGGGTAACAAGTACGAAGAAAATGGTTGGTGAAAGAAGCGGGACCGTGATGTTAAAGAATGCATTCACGCCTGTTGCACCGTCAATGGATGCTGCTTCATAATAATCTCTCGGGATCTCCTGAAGTCCTGACAGGAAAAGAACCATATTGTAACCGATGATAGACCATACACCGATGATCGCAACTGCAAATACTGCAATTTTCGGATTAGAAACCCAGTTTACATGAACATGGAAAACGTTATTGATAAGACCATAATCAGAGTTGAACAGCCATCTCCATACCATGGCTACCGCTGCCGGAGCTGCTACCATCGGAAGGAAGATGATGGTTCTGTAAATAGAACGGCCCTTCATCTTTCTGTTAAGAAGTACTGCAAGAACAAGTGCGATGACAATGGAAAAAGGGACCTCCACGATCGCATATTTGAATGTGTTGATCAGTGCCTGCCAGATCTCTTTATCTGCAAAAACCTTCTGGTAGTTCTGTAAACCGATAAAGATATTTCCTTTACCAAAATCTCCTGTCTTGAAAAAGCTCTGGTAAATAGTCTGGAAGATCGGAATGATGTTCAATACGATCAGTCCGATTGTTGTTGGGAGAATAAACAGCCAGCCCCAGAGGAACTCACTGCGCTCTCTCTTTGTCCGTGCCTGTGACTTGGTAGTTTTAGCCATAAGAATCACTCCTTCTATTCCTTCTATGTATGAGGCCGCTGCACCTGAGTGCGGCGGCCCCTCTCATTACTGCACTTAATTATCGGTGTTTCTTAATGCTTACTCCTCAGCCAGCTTCTCGTTCATCTGATCAGCCATCTGCTTGCAAGCCTCTTCCATTGTGATGTCGCCTGTGTATACGCCCTTAAGGATCTCGTTGTCCTCGTTCTCCCATGTTACAGTAGATTTGGAGTATGGACGGATCTCCATGTCATCCATCATGTTCAGATAAGCCTGAAGGTTGAAGTCTGCGGATTTAGCCCATGCATCAGATGTATCTTTGTATGCACTCATTGTAACACCAAGCTCAGCCTGTTTCTCCTGAGCCTCTTTGGATCCGAGGTACTCGATCAGCTGCCAAGCTTCGTCTGTGTGCTCACCGGAAGCAGATGCTGCCCATCCAAGTCCGTTATATGAGGAAGCTCTTCTGCCTGTCTCAGCGTTTTTAGGAAGCTCTACACAATCACAGTTAGCTGCTGTGTACTCGTTCCCTTTAAATGCTGCAAGCATCCAGGAGCCCTGGCATGTCATAGCGATCTTGCCAGCCTCGAAAAGTACGTCCTCGTTGTTCTCGGACATTGTCTCAAGAGACGGGATCACGCCATCCTTGATCCATCCTTCCAGTGTCTGCATAGCTGCGATCGTCTTCTCATCATCCCAGCCGGATTTTGTCTTGTCATCACTGATGATGTATCCGCCGTTATCATAGATCAGGTTGTAGTACCCGGCCTGGTTGTTATCATTTCTCATTGCGAGACCGTACTGGGAACCATCATCCTTGGTAAGTTCTTAGCTGCCTCTGTAACATCATCCCATGTCCAGTCAGCTGTCGGATAATCAAGTCCTGCCTCGTCAAATAATGTCTTGTTGTACCAGAGAGCGATTGTATCTATATCCTTCGGTACTGCATAATATTTATCATCGTATGTATACAGTCCCCAGATATCCTCCGGATAGTTCTCCGGATCGATCAGATCGCTGTCTTTGATCTTATCGGTCAGATCAAGAAGCATATCGTTGGACATGTATCTCTGACTCTCGTTGGAGTGCATCCAGAATACATCCGGAAGGGAACCACCCTGTGCACCGGCCTCAAGCATTGTCCAGTACTCATCCCATTTAACAACGGAAATCTCTGTCTTGATTCCTGTCTTCTCTGTGAAGTCTGCGAGAATTTCTTTGATTCCCGGCTCCTGGTTGGTGTCCCAGATGGATACGGAAAGTGTAACATCGTCACCTTTTGCATATACCGGAACTGCTGTCATTACCATGGCACCTGCTAACAATAATGCTGCTACTCTTTTGAAATTCATAACTTCTTCCTCCTTTTAAATCTTTCTTATTTTCCCTCTTTCTTTGGTCAGTTTTTATATTTTTTCACGTCCCTGACCGTTGATATTATTATAATTGCACATGGAAAAATGATAAATGGATTATTGTCATTTCAATATGGAAAAATGTTATTTTTTATTCATTTTTTTGTTCATACTTTGTTAATTATTCGTCATTTTTACATGTTTTCGTTTATTTCTTACATATATTTTCATATTTTTCACTATTTATGAGCATATTTTGGCACCCATTTATTTCCTTGTAGCAAAACCAACATTTTTACATATCTGTTTTTGTATGTTTTTACTAACTCAGCACATGTATAAATGTCATTTTCCGAAAAACACACTTTTCCTTTCCTAACATAATTCCATGCGTGCCATCATTTTCACATGTGCACGCAAAGTTCCATGTTTTTTTATACAGTCCCATAAACCGTGCTGATACTTATCTGCGTCCCCTCTCTTTACACACAATCAAAAACTATGCTAAGATTAGCTGTATCGGACTTTTCCCATATGGTCTGTTTTCATTTCTACATTTCTATATAAGGAGGTATTTCGTTATGAATCTTTTAAATGAAGATAATGTCGTCCATGTATTTCTCAACAAGCTGGGTGACATCGTGATCGCCAATCTTCTTTTTATTCTCTGCTGCATCCCCGTGATCACCATTGGGCCGTCACTAACTGCCCTTTATCACTGCATGATGCGTACAGTAAAAGGGAATAACAACGGCACAACGAAAACATTTTTCAGAGCTTTTAAAGAAAACTTCAAACAGTCACTGATCATATGGCTGCTGATCCTTGCTGCCGGAACCATGATCATCCTGAATATCCGCTTTCTGCTCCATGCAGAAGGAAGCGCTGCACATATGCTGTTTTATCTTTCTGTGGGGGTTCTGACTTTGCTGATAATTTTTACTTTATACATATTCCCGGTGATCGCAACCTTTGCCAATACACTGGGGGCACTTTGCAGAAATGCATTTCTGCTGGCATTTATGCATTTCCCCACAACGATCGCCATTGCGGTGATCACAATCTTTCCATTGTATATGACATATCTCGATGCAAAGCTGCAGCCACTTTACGCATGCTGCTGGTTTTTCTTTGGATTTGGACTTGTAGCTTTTATAAATTCGATGCTGTTGTATCGATTTTTTAAGAAGCTGCTTCCTCCGGAGGAGGATATTTCGCTTTTGTGATGAAAAGCTTGGGAAAATTGTTATTTATTTAGATATAATATTTTCGCTTTTCAAAGCGGAGGAAATCTGCGAGGGGGAAAGCACTCAGAGTTGCGAAGCCCGTTTTTCCCCCTCGCGCTCCCCCTTTCCGGCACGCAATTGTTGTGCGTTGTCCTACACTCTCCTCAAAACAACCAGCCCATCATTCTCACCAAGAATCACATCCCGGCCACCATTCAGCACATCACCCTCAGTCTCACCAAGGCCAACACACCTCCACTGCCCCTCAGGCAAACGCACACTTCTGGCAACCTCCCCCTGCTTCCAAACAGGCGCCACCAGCAAATCCTCGCCAACCATAAACTGATCCATCACCCTCTCCATCCCCTGTCCAGGGAAAACAAACTCCATGGAACGAACGATCGGCTCACCAGTAACTTTCGCACACTCTACAGCCTTCAAAATCTCCGGCAGACACTTCTCTCTGAGAGCCAGTGCATCCTTAACCTTCTGAAAATCCGCCTCAGGCAGCACTCTCCAAGGAGAAGCCGAAAACTGCATCACCGGCATCAAAGCCGCAATCTGCGCATACCGCACAAACATCTCCGGCGTACACGCATTCTCATTTCCATTCAAAAAACAGGTATACTCACCACCACCGATCATATCCGGCTGCCAAAAGGATGCCCCGTAAGCCCCTGTATCAACGTATCCGGAATCAATCCCGCAATACCACTCTCATCCCACTTCGTCTGCTTATCACAAAGCCTCTGCATCAGAGAATAACCACCGGCCCTGAAACATACCCTCAGCTCATTAAACACAAACTGTTCCCCAAACTCAGCCCAAAGCCTGGACAGCTCATCCGTAGAAGCATCCCGGAACAGCTTATCCCCGGCATGATAATAACACGGATCCCCAGCATCCAGTTTAAAACCATCCACACCCATATCCATCAGAACATCCAGCTGATCCTTCAGCCACTTCAAAGCATCCGGATTCGTCAGATCCAGAGCCGCAGATACCCGTTCCACCACTCCAGGATACGAGGTTTCCCCTCCGGAGTCTCAATCAGAAAATGCTTATCCCTGGCCTTCCGAAACTCCAGCGTATCCGGAGTAACAAACGGACAGATCCACAACATCACAGAAAAGCCCATCTCATGCAATTCTTTGATCATCGCCTTCGCATCCTTGAAATTATCTCCCCTGAACTGCCACCTTCCATAATAAGGAGACCAGCCATCATCGATCATCAGAACACCTGATGGAAAACCATTTTCCAGAATACCTTTTGCATATTTCAGGATATTCTCCTGGGTCTGATAATAGGTAAGTTCAATCCAGGAATTATATACCGGTGCTTTGAAAAATCTGTCTGAAAGTTTGATCTCATGAAATGGAAAATGCGCTTTCATGGCTGCCAGGTATGCACCTCTCAGATCATTGAAGCCGTTTTCCAGAACGATAGATTCCGGACCTTCCGCCAGGATCTCACCTTTTTGAAAAGAGATATGAAAACCTGCGTTGCTCCAGATGTAACGGCCTTTCGAGGAAAGGAATAATGGCATGATCTGATTGTGGGTTGGGTTTTCGCGGAAATCCCAGTCCACAATGTCGTCTGCGCCTACGGGCTGGCGGTAGCCTTCGTAGACTGCGCCGCCATACCAGAATTCGTTTTTTAATATAGTTGTTTTCATATCAAAACTCCTTTCTGCTATATATGAATTTATGTTTTTTTGTTTAAATGTTGAGGTTATTTTTTTGTATTGATGTAAATTTATTAGCTTTTCGAAGCTAAGGAAATTGCGAGGGGGAAAGCACTCGGAGTTAGCGAAGCCCGTTTTTCCCCCTCGCGCTCCCCCTTTCCGGCACGCAGTTGTTGTACGTTGTGGGAATGTGTTTATGTACTGGTGGGGCGATGGATTCTACGGTGTTGGTGATGTAACGTTGAGACGATTTGTTCTTATTACCTGTAACTTCCTTCCGGTCAATTGCTTACTCCTTCCGGCTGGAAGTACCAGCTGGCAAGGCGTGTGCTGTCTGACGACGGCTCTGCAGGAGGGGTGCTGATTCTTGGCTGGTGGAAATCTGCGTTGTTTTTCAAAAGTTCGCTGTTTGAGCGCAGCGAGTTCGGACTTTTGGAAAACGCTTTTAGCAGATTTTCAGCGGCTTAGAAGCCAGCCCCCGACGAAGCCTCGGCGTCAGACAGCACACGCCTTGCCAGCGTCCGCATATCCACCCCACCCTCTCCGAATCCCTTCCACTTCAGCCCTTGCCCTTCCCACCCCCATATTGTATAATCACCTCATACAACATCCCACCCCATTTTGTGACCCAAAATTGCGTTTTTGTTGCATAACCCAAGAAACCAGGAGGCCCACCTAAATGAAAAACACACACCAGGAACCCAAAACCCAACACACCCTCTCCGTCTACTTCTGCGGTCAGGAAGATTGCGGCCCAAACCACTCCTTCGGCCCGGCCATGCGCCCACACTACCTCCTCCACGTGATCTTCCACGGCAAAGGCATCTACCAGTGCAGCGGCCACACCTACCATCTGAAAGCAGGCGACGCCTTTCTCATCCGCCCCATGGACTCCATCTACTACCGCGCCGATACCTCCGACCCCTGGAGCTATGCCTGGGCAGGCTTTGACGGCTCCGCCTGCAAAGAAATCCTGAAACAAACCGTATTTTCAGACACCCCCATCTTCACCCCCGAAACACCCGCCCGCCAAAACAGCCTCCTCACCCACATGCAAAGCCTCCTTGACACCTTTTCCGAAAACAACGGAACGACCTTGCCTCCGCAGGAAACCTCCTCCTGATACTATCCGACATGCAAAAAAAGCCCTCCGAAAGCAGGACCGACATCTCAAACCTGTACTTTCAGAAAGCCTCCGAATACATCAGAAACAACTATGCCTACCCCATCCAGATCTCAGACGTGGCACACTACGTAGGAATCGACCGTTCCTATCTTTACCGGATCTTCATGGAACACGAAAACACCTCCCCAAAACAATATCTCCTGAAACACCGCCTCCAGATGGCAACCCAGCTTCTATGCTCCTCCTCCTGCACCATCACAGAAGCAGCCCTCTCCTGCGGTTTCCGGGACGCGCCCTCCTTCTGCAACTACTTCCGCCAGGGAACCGGCTACACCCCAAAAGAATTCCGCAAAGCCTACAGCGGAACCATCTACCTGACCAGCCACCTGTACTCCGTCATTTCCCTGCCTGCCAAAAGATAACCGCTCACAATCACAAGCAGACCAAAACAATTCCATAACAGCAAAAAAAAGACGGAAACCATCACGCAGACTCTGCAAATGATCTCCGTCTCTTATTTTCCGGAAAAAAAATGCTTGATAAACACATACAAAACAATAATAAAAGCAAACACATAGCCAAAAGCACCCAGAGCCGGGATTCCCCACAGCTTCGGCTTCATATCCGTAGTACAGATAATACTGGAACTGATCAGAAGTGCCATCACCCACAGCCCCATCACAATATTCCGCACCAGCCGCCGCAAAAGCCACGCCAGATCATCCGAGGCATGAAGATCCAGATTAATCTTCGTCTGCCCCTTCATACAGCCCTGAAGAAAATCCGCCGCCAGAGAAGGAATATCCACCGCACGTTTCAGGGACCATGCAAAATTTTTTCCACCTTTTTTGATCTCACGCTTCCAGTTTCCATTGCTCAAAAACTGCTCTTTAAGCCTTGCCGCAGCAATCTGTGTCATATTGATATCCGGGCAGATCTCAGCCAGAACCCCCTCCACATGAGTTAGTCCTCTCGCAAGCATGGTCAGTCCGTGAGGCATCATGATCTTATTCTCCTTCATGACCTCCATCAGGTCCACCATCACCTCTGCCACATCAATATTTCCCATATCCGCAGTACCGTATTTCTCCATAAGTCCGCGGATATCCTCATAAAGCTTGCTGGAATCCGGCTTGCCCTTAAAATCTCCCAGAGCCAGAACCGCATCCTGAATCTTGCCGATGTTGTTCATGGCAACACCTTCTATGGCTTCGCTGATCAGCTGACGGTCGTGTTCTGTAAGACGCCCCATCATTCCCATGTCGATCCAGACGATCTTTCCCTCCTGAATCCGTACATTTCCGGGATGAGGATCTGCATGGAAGAAACCATCTTCCATCACCTGCTTGATAAAATTGTCCACATATTTCGTTCCGACCTCATTAAGATCATATCCATTCGCCAGAAGATCTGCCCGGTCATTGATCGCAAAGCCGTCAATATATTCCATCACCAGAACATGTGGTGAAATATATTCGCGGTAAAGAACAGGCACTTTCACAAATGCCACATCTTTATTCTTCTTCGCAAATTCCGCCATATTGGCTGCCTCTGTGAGAAAATTCATCTCCTCCTGGGTCACGGTCCACAGCTCACTTAAGACCATGTTCAAATCTACCATGCCTTTGATACTTACCGGTGGCATCAGACGCACTGCCTTATGCATCAGTCCGATATCCCGGGCCATAGTCTCATAGATTCCTTTTCGCTGAACCTTGATCACAACCTCTTCCCCTGTTTTCAGAGTTGCCCGGTGCACCTGTGCAATGGATGCAGCTCCAAGGGGCTTCTCATCAATGCGCTGAAATTCCTCCTGCCATGGACAGCCCATGGATTCCTCCAGAACTTCTATCACCTGTGAAAAAGGCATGGGCGGCACATCGGAACAGAGTTTCATCAGCTCATCACAGTATATTTTGGGCAAAATATCGGAACGCAGGGACATAATCTGACCCAACTTGATATAAGTTGGGCCCAGGTCTTCCAGTATGAGCCGGAGCTTCTCAGGAGAAACACCCCGGGTAATGGCATGCTTTTTCAGAACGGCTGTGATCTCTCTCAGCCGTTCTCCATATCCGCTTTTTTTCTTTTTTC
>ENA-OPZM01000132-OPZM01000132.1-human-gut-metagenome-genome-assembly--contig:-NODE-132-length-31556-cov-3.873779_pt1 | contig 31556 bp, 32 predicted proteins | sample MGYA00242478_ERZ504493 | MGnify/ENA primary metagenome ERZ504493 (study PRJEB26092, sample SAMD00036227) | human gut metagenome | host: Homo sapiens | study: EMG produced TPA metagenomics assembly of... | reverse complement strand
ATTACAGAAAGTAGGTTGAAAAAATGGATAGTAGAAATTTACAATTAGCACATAATCTCATAAATTATTCTGTGCGTTTACAAAAAGGCGAAAAAACTTTTTAATTGAATTGATTGATGAAGGTATGGAGCTTGCACAAGCTTTGATACAAGAAGCTTATAAAGTAGGCGGTATACCATTTTTGACTATAAAAAATTTGAAAATGCAACGTGAATTATTATTAAATGCTACAACAGAGCAAATGAAGCTTTGTGCAGAATATGAATCACTTCGCATGAAAAACATGGACGCATATATTGCTATTCGTGGCAGTGAAAATGTAAGTCAATTGAGTGATGTGCCAGCAGATAAAATGGAAATTTATTCTAAATATTGGATGAAACCAGTGCATAGTGATATACGCGTGCCAAAAACAAAATGGTGTGTACTTCGTTATCCAAATGGTTCTATGGCACAGCTTGCCAATATGAGTACAGATGCTTTTACTGATTTTTATTATAATGTTTGTAATTTAGATTATGCTAAAATGGGTAAAGCCATGGATAGTTTGGTTAAACGCATGGAAAATGCTGATAAAGTTAGAATTAAAGGCAAGGGAACAGATATAATTTTTTCTATCAAAAATATGCCAGCTGTTAAATGTGCAGGTGATTGCAATATTCCAGATGGTGAAGTTTATACAGCTCCAGTTAAAGATAGTGTAAACGGTACAATCACATATAATACACCATCAATTTATCAAGGTACTACTTTTGAAAATGTATCTTTTACTTTTGAAAATGGTAAGATAGTAAAAGCTACAGCAAATCATACAGAGGCTTTAAATAAAATTTTGGATACTGATGAAGGTGCAAGATATATAGGGGAATTCTCTTTTGGTCTAAATCCATATGTAATTTTCCCTATGAAAGACATCTTATTTGACGAAAAAATAAGTGGTAGTTTGCATTTCACTCCAGGTTGTGCTTATGAAGATGCAGATAATACAAATCGTTCAGCTGTTCACTGGGATTTAGTTTTAATTCAGACTCTTGAATATGGTGGAGGAGAAATTTATCTTGATGATGAATTAATTCGCAAAGATGGTCGATTTGTTGTGGAAGATTTACTCTGTTTAAATCCTGAGAATTTAAAATAATAAGTAAAACATAATTAGTAAGAAAATAAGGTACTACAAAGGTTTTGGTAGTATCTTGTTTTTTTGCAAAAAATCAAAATATTATATATAGTACTTCTTTGTTTACATATTTTGACATTTTTTATTAGATATTGTAAAATTGCCAATAAGAAAAATTAAATCCTTAATATCTCTAAATATGTCCAGCGTCCTGGAGGTGTCGATGTTGTTTTACGATGGTATAAAAGTATACATGCAGAATGGTAAATTAGACGATGTAGAGATAGCTTATTATATTAATAAAATAAGGAAAACACATAAGGGTAAAATCCTAAAACGTATATCTTTTATTTTAGGCGAAGGCTATATTGATTTAAGATACATGTTCCAATCTTATCCTTTTGAAAGAATATGGCGAATTTCTACAGAAGATAGACTTATTGAATCTGTTGTATAAAGAAAAGAACTGCAAACAAATGATTGTATATTTTTCATTTGGTTGCAGTTCTTTTTTTATGTTAAGATGAAGTTAAAAGAAATAAAAGTAGGTGAGAAAAATGACAGAACAGAAAAGAATATTGATTGCAGTGATGATAACATCATTCATAGGTCCATTTATGGGGAGTTCAGTAAATATCGCTGTTCCAGCCATGGCTGAAGATTTTAACATGATGCCAGATGAGTTGACTTGGGCTGTTACAGCTTTTTTAATTGGTTCAGCAGCCGCTTTATTACCTTTTGGTCGTTTAGCTGATATAAAAGGACGCAGAAGAATATATCTACAAGGATTGGCTTGTATTTGTGCTACTACTTTAGTCTGTGCAGTAGTGCAAAACTTTTTAGCTTTTATCTTTGTGCGATTTTTACAGGGATTGTCCATGTCAATGATTTTTGGTACAAGTATGGCATTACTGGTCTCTTGTTGTGGTGCTGAAAATCGTGGCAAGACGATAGGTTTATCGGCAGCATGTGTATATTCAGGCGTTTCATTAGGGCCTTTTATTGGTGGTTTTATCACAGATTATTTGGGCTGGAGAATGATTTTTTGGCTTACTGGTATAGCTTTATTGATAAATTTCTTTTTGATTTTTAAGGTGAAAACTGATTGGTATGGAGCAAAAGATAAAAAATTTGACTATATTGGTAGTATTATTTATCTAGTAATGATAGTTTTATTTTTATATGGATTATCAGATTGGACAAGACATGAATTTGTTCATTATATGCCATTTATAGCTTTATTTATTTTATTATTTATATATGAGCAGAAAAAAGTTGCTTCGCCACTTGTAGATTTATCTATTTTTAGAAATACAGTGTTTACCATGTCAAATATAGCCGCTTTAATTCATTATAGTGCGACTTTTGCTTTAGGTTTTGTATTATCTTTATATTTGCAATTAGTCAGAGGTATGGATGCTTTTACAGCTGGAGGATTTTTATTGATACAACCCTTTATTATGACGATTGTCTCTCCTAAAGCGGGAGCATTATCTGATAAATTCTCATCAAGACTTATTGCTTCTTTAGGTATGGGTATGATGATGATAGGATTATTTGCTTTTTCTTTTTTGGATAAAGATACATCATTTTATCTGATTGGTATAAATTTAGCCTTTATTGGTTTAGGCTTTGGTTTATTTGCTTCACCGAATAATAATGCATTATGGGAGCTGTAGAGGCAAAATTTTATGGAGTGGCGTCTTCGATTTTGGCAGTAATGCGCCTTACAGGGCAAGCGATAAGCATGTCATTAGTAACCTTGCTATTATCTATTTTTACTGCTGAAGCAATAGAAAGTAATTATGTAGATATACTTTTACACAGTTTTAAATATATATTTATTTTATTTGGTTTTTTATGTATTATAGCCCTATTTGCTTCTTTGATGAGAGGTAAAGAAAATGTTAAAGAATAGTTAAATAATAGCTTGCGTTAGCATTTAGACAATGATATAATTAAGAAGTTATGTTAATAACGAGTTCCGCTTAGCGGAATTAATCCCTGCCCATTTGTGGGCCGATAGTCCAAAGAGGAGGTGATTTCGTGAGAAAGTACGAAGTCGTATTTATTATTAGACCAATGGAAGAAGAAGCAACTAATGCTGTTATCGAAAAGTTCTCTAACTTAATCGTTGCCAATGGTGGTACTATTGACAAAGAAGATCGTTGGGGCAAAAAACGTTTGGCTTATGAAATTAAAGACTGCACTGATGGTTTCTACTGCTTATTTGAATACACAGCAGAACCAGCTTGCTCTGCAGAACTTGATCGTGTAATGAAAATTACTGATGAAGTATTAAAACATATGATCGTTAGAGAAGACGAAAAATAATTATAAAGATTTGCCAGGGAGGAAATTACCATGAATAAGGTAATATTAGCAGGGCGTCTTGTGCGTGACCCAGAAGTACGTTACACGCAGACAGGAAAAGCGGTGGCAAGCTTTACTTTAGCTGTGAACCGTAGATTTAGTCGTAGTGCTGATCAACAACAAACAGCAGATTTTATTCCTATCGTAGTATGGGATAAATTAGCTGAAGTATGTGGCAACAATTTAGTAAAAGGCAGTCAAGTCTTGATTGAAGGTCGCATTCAGATTCGCAGTTATGATGCACAAGATGGAAGTAAACGCTATGTTACTGAAGTCATAGCCCAAGAACTTGAGTTTATGGGTTCTAGACCAACAAGTGCTCCAGCACCAACACAGCAATTCGGTGGTGCACAAATGCAGACTTCATCTCCAATGATGGGTGGAGCAGCAGCATCTTTCGGTTCTGAAGTACCCCCTGACGAAGAAATACCATTTTAAGGAGGGTAACAACATTGGTTAAACGCGATAGAAACAGAAGACCAAAAAGAAAAGTTTGTAGCTTCTGCGCTGATAAAATCGAACATATCGATTATAAAGACGTAGCAAAACTCCGTCGTTTCATTACAGAACGTGGTAAAATTTTACCTCGTCGTATTTCCGGTAACTGTGCTTGCCACCAACGTCAAGTAACAGTTGCAATTAAAAGAGCTCGTAACATCGCTCTTTTACCTTTCACAGCTGAATAATTTAGCGATAATTAAGCCGATATCATTTGATATCGGCTTTTTTGCATTTAAAAATAATTTTTTAACATATAACTGAAATCGTGTTGAGCGTAGTCTTGCCAAAATTGTTCATATGTTTCTGGTTTTTTTGTAGGTTTATGCAAGCGAGGGCTTTTTTCAATAGATTTTTGAAAATCTTTAGCAAAATAGATTAAATCTTCTTTGGTTTTATTAAATAGTGATTTGCCATTTTGCGTATTGATTAATAACATAGAAATGCCTTTATCATCATCAATATCTTCGCTGTTTACATTATCAGAGAAGTAATTCCAAAAATCGCCGATAGTTAAATCGCTCACTCTATCTAAATTCGTATAAGCACAATTATAGCAGGAACTCCTGAGGAAATTTCCCTTTAAAAATCCTTTGATATATTCATTAGTATCTTTGTAAGAAATATCTTTTTTGTTGTCATCAAATTTGGCGATTACTTGGTAGCGACGCCAGCCTGGTTTTTCACGAAATTTAAAATCAATGACATTAGCATTATGTTTGGATTTTAAATGATTTAGATAATCTTTGAATATCTGTGGTGAAGGCACACCATGGCAAAGTAAATCAACTGTGAATAATTGACCTTCATAGCGTTTTTTGAGAAAAGCATATAGACCAGCAACTTGGCAAGGTGTACCGGAAAATAATACTTTTTCGCCTTGAAGTAATAATTTACGGATATCCTTATATGTTGTTCCAATAAAACTCTGTACATATTTAGAGCCAATTAATAAAGGATAATCTTCGATTTTATTGATGATGATGTGTTTAGCTTTTAAATCATTAGTCAAAGTTGATCCACAAACATAAAAATTTTGGGATAGTGCTTGTAGCATTAAAGCGGTAAATAATCCTCCAGAAGCTGCTTGTTGACGCTTTTGCGGATTTTTATGCCAGCAAGCATAAATTTCAGCTAAGTTTTCTTCATTATGTGGTTTGAAGTATACAGGGCAAGATTTATGGCACAATCCACAATTAATACATTTTTCTTTGTCGATTTGAGGTTGCCAAAAGCCTTGCTTGTCGGTGATTACTTGTATGGCATTTTTAGGACAGATATTTTGACAAGATAAACAACCAGTACAACTATTTTTTGAGCACAGCATAAGTAAAACCTCCTTGTTATACCAAAATAGCCAAGATAGATAATGACTATCTTGGCTATTTATGTACACACAATTTTTAGTTATCAACACGACAAATGTCTGCACCTAATCCACATAATTTTTCTACGAGATTATCGTATCCTCTATCAATATGATGAATATAAGATACTTCAGTTTCGCCATTAGCAACTAAACCAGCAAGTACCATGGCAGCTCCAGCACGTAAGTCTGTAGCTTTTACTTGACAACCATTTAATGAAGGAACACCTTCAACAATAGATGTGCGTCCATCAACTTTAATACAAGCTCCCATGCGTTTTAATTCATCTACATGCATAAAACGATTTTCAAATACAGTCTCTGTAACAAGACCTGTACCATCAGCAATAGTGAGCATTGCCATAAATTGAGCTTGCATATCTGTAGGAAATCCTGGATATGGTAGAGTTTTAATATCGATAGCTTTGGGGCGCTTGTTACAGCTAACACGGATACCATCGATATCTTCTTCAATTTTAACTCCTGCTTCATTTAATTTTGCAATAACAGGTTTTAAATGTTCACTAATAGCATTTTCTATATAGATATCTCCGCCAGTCATGCTACAGCCACCATATAGGTTCCAGCTTCAATTCGGTCAGGAATAATTGTGTAGTTATGACCAATTAATTTTGGCACACCTGTAATTTTGATCACATTTGTACCAGCACCGCGAATTTTAGCTCCCATGATGTTTAAGAAATTAGCTAAATCGATAATTTCTGGTTCTTGAGCAGCATTTTCAAGTATAGTCTGACCTTCAGCCATACATGCTGCCATGATGATATTTTCTGTAGCACCGACACTTGGGAAATCAAGATAAATACTAGTTCCTTTTAGCCCATTTGGTGCAGTAGCACTGATAAAGCCGTGTCCGATTTCGATTTCAGCTCCAAGAGCTTCAAAACCTTTGAGGTGTAAATCGATAGGTCTAGTACCAATAGCACAGCCACCAGGCATGGAAATTTTAGCTTTTCCATAACGTGCTAATAGAGGTCCCATAATAACAAAGGAAGCTCTCATTTTACGTACTAAATCATATGGTGCATCAACTGTTTTTAAAACAGTACTATCAACAAACAATGTATGTTGTTGACGATTGAAATCAACTTTAGCACCAAGCTGACGCAGAACTTCAGCGATTGTGCAGACGTCGTTTAAATAAGGTACTTCGTCTAAAACACATGGCTTATCCTGGGCCAGAAGAGTTGCTGCAATAATAGGCAGTACAGCGTTTTTTGCACCGCTAATTTTTACACGACCATGCAATTCATGACCGCCATGTATAATCAACTTTTCCAATTTTCATCCTCCACAAGACTTATATCTTTATTATTTTATCATTTACCTTTATGTATAGCAATAAGAAATTATATATATTATCTATAGACAAAGTGATTTAGAGTAAAAATAAAAAAGCTCTATTAATTTTTTGATAACTAATAGAGCTTTTAGATATATTTTATTTTTTAGCTACTTTTTGGCTATAAACGATAATTGCTCCGATAAAGAGAACAGGTAGAATATAATTCATATATTCAGTTAAAGATAACAAGAAATTACCAATGATTTTATCATGAAGTATCATACTAGCAGAAGTATAAGCTAAGATAGCAGAGCCAAGAGTGATGAGGATAGGTAATCTATCCATTAAGTTGGAAATGATTTGGCTACCCCATACAACGATAGGAATACTAATAGCTAAACCTAATAATACAAGCACCATATCACCATGAGCAACACCAGCGATAGCTAATACATTATCTATGCCCATAGCAGCATCAGCAATGATAATTGTTTTGATAGCAGTGGCAAAACCAGTAGAAGCACTAAGAGAATTTGTATCTTCAAGATTGTGTTTTTCTGGTTTTAATAATTTAAAAGCTATTGGCAATAAGATAAGACCGCCGATTGCTTGTAGAAAAGGAATTGTTAATAAATATGTTGCAATTAAAGTCATGATAGCGCGAATTACTACAGCACCGGCAGTACCAATATAAATGGCACGTTTACGCATATTTTCTGGTAATTTACGAGAAGCCATAGCAATGACTACAGCATTATCACCAGCTAATACTAAATCAAGTAAAATAATAGAACCTAAAGCTAATAAAAATTGAGTAGATAAGATTTCCATAAATTGCTCCTTCCATTAAAAGTCTTTTGAACACAAAAAAAGACTTTTAATACACACATGAATTATATGCGTATTAAAAGTCTCACTTATCGAAAATAATCGACGTTATTGCCAGAAGCGATTGCTACAGTGATTGTTGACAATAACACAAGGAAGTTACTCCCTTTTAATATTGTTATTATTATAATAGATAAATATAAAATCTGTCAATGATAATAGAAATAATTTATTTTAAAAAGTAATGATTATTTATTTGATGATAATTGTAAACATTCATCAATTACTTCTTGCATTTCTGGTGGTATGAATTTGTTTTTATGATAAACAATATTAAATTGACGTTTAAATACAAGTTCAGGCATAGTAAAAGTTTTTAATTTGCCTTCTTTTAATTCATCTTTGATAGCTTCAGTGGAGATTACAGAAACACCTAAACCACTGATGACAGCTTTTTTTATAGCTTCCATGCTATTGTAAATACCAGCAGTCTGATAATAAATATTATGTCGGTGCATTACTTGTTCAAATAATTCACGAGTTCCACTGCCTGTTTCACGAACGAAAAATCTTAGTTTTGTTAAATCTTCAAGAGTGATTTCTTTATCAGCTAATGGATGATTTTGTCCAATGATGAAGACTAATTCATCATTCATAAAAGGTTTAGTAATCAAGTATTCAGAATGGATTTCACCTTCAACTAAAGCTAAATCTAAGCTATCATTTAAAAGCATTTCTTCAAGCTCAGATGTATTATGAATTTCTGAAAAGATTTCTTTGCCAGAACCATTATGGGAAATATGCTGAATTAAATCAATGAGAAAATTACTGCCGATGGTGATACTAGCACCAATGCGAAGATGATATACTTCATTGAATGCACGCATAGCTTGTTCTGTTTGAGCGTTCAGATTGATCAAATTGCGAGAATAACGTAATAATCTACGACCTGCCTCTGTAATAAAAATGCGACGACCTAAACGTTCAAATAGAAGTGTTTGATAATGTGCTTCTAATTCTTGAATAACTTGACTAACAGATGGTTGAGTCATATGAAGTTTTTTGGCAGCAGCAGTAATACCATTTTCTTCACAAACTTTAATAAATATAGCTAAATGTCTAAGTGTCATTATTACTCCTCTTTGTATTTATAAAATCTAAAATTAAAAATGTTTCACGTGAAACATTTTATTTATCTACTTGAATACCAGCTCCAGGTCCATCAGTAGCTATGGCAACGCCTGCTTCAGCAAATGTCTTCATATCTTTCATCATTTGAAGAGATGCGTCAATTAATTTCATGCCCAAGCTACAGATACAACCACCGCCTGTAGTTATATTTAAATCTAAATAATCAGGACATACAAACATTAGATAAGGATTGATAGCAGGAGCTAAAACTAAAGCGTATTTTAAAGCGATAGTGGATACTAAATCATCGGATAATGTCAATATGCCATTGCTAGCAGCACCTATGCGATACCTGCCATAAAAGCGATTTGTTGTAAATCTTCTGTAGGTGTTAAGGAAAGAAAACCGCGTTTACCGTAACGTAAATCACCATTAGGTAGACATAATTGTTGTTGAATATTTAAGCTAAATGTACCACAAATTTCTTTAGGATGAGTTTCACAGCAAGCTATGCCTAAAACTTCAACATTTTTGATTTTAGAGCCATAACTTATACCTTGTAACAGACTGAAGGATAATGTCTTTTCTGTGAGATTGGATTGTGGAATAGCAGTAAAATGATAATCTGCATTAGCATGATGAGCAAATGATTGAGTGAGTCGATGTTGTACGATACTACAGCTCTTTTCAGATGTTAAAACAATGATTTTTTTGCGTACAGATATAGGTTTCACTTTTTTTACAATACCAGATATATGTTCAGCTATTTCTTCTAATCTACCTAAACTATAAATAGGTTTAGTCAGATTATCAATGCGAAATCTACATTGTTTTTGGATATCTGCGTCTAAAGCTGGAATATTGCGAGTGCGTTTTAATAATGTGGTCTTTGTATTTAAATCTGCTTGAGGAATGTTAGGGCGGATTAATTTATCTGTTTCGGCAAGTGCTGCTTGATATACAGATTGATAAGCTTCAATAGCACAGTCTAAAATATTAACAGCGATAGATGAGCCTGTAGCTTCGCCTAAGCGGAATTGTAAGTCCATGTATGGAGATAGATTTAATTTCTTTAAAATAGCGTTATGAGCTGGTTCAGCAGCTAAATGAGATGCCATGAGATAATTTGTTATTTCAGGGCAAATAGCTTGAGCAACTAAAGCAGCTGAGCCTGTATTAAAGCCATCTAAAACGACAAAGCAACGATTAGCGGCAGCACCTAATATTATGCCTGTGATACAAGCAAGTTCAAAGCCACCTAATTTACTGATGACATCAATACCATCATTAGGGTCAGGTTTATTTACTTTTAAAGCTTGTTTTACTACTTCGATTTTAATGGCAAGTCGTTCATCAGAGATATTAGTTCCTCTACCTGTTGCTTGTTTAGGTGTTAGATTACAAAGACAAGCTACCATAGCAGCGCTTGATGTAGTATTAGCGATGCCCATTTCTCCAGGCAAGAAACAGCGATATCCTTGTTTAGCATATTCATTTACAAGTTCTATACCAGTTTCAATAGCACGGATTGCTTGTTCACGAGTCATTGCAGGGCCTTTAGCACAGTTTTGTGTGCCATGAGCGATTTTGCGGTCGATTAATCCAGGAATATCATCAACGGGAGCTTTGATACCCATATCTACAAACTATCATATCAGAACCACAAAAAATTAGACATGCAATTGGCTACAGCACCTTTAGAAACGAGGTAATTTTTAGTCATATGTGCTGTTGTTTCTTGAGGATAAGCGCTGACATTCATTTCAGCAACGCCATGGTCGCCACAAGTTATGATAGTGAATTTTTTAGGAATTTCAGGGTGAATTTGACCTGTGATACCTACATAGCGCAATAATAGATTTTTTAACTCACCAAGACCATCTGCATTTGTCATGGTTTGAGCTAATTTATTTTCAACAAATTTTATCGCTCTTTGATCTGGTGGTAAGATTTTTTTTATAGTTTGATTAAGCAAGGACATTATTGTTCTCCTTTGTTACTTGTTTAAGCTTAAGCCAATGCGATTGCGTTTAGCATCTACACTGATGACTAAAACATTTAAAATATCACCAACAGATACAACATCTAATGGGTGTTTTACATGTTTATTGCTTAATTCAGAGATATGAATAAGACCAGCAGTCTTAATACCAATGTCAACAAAAACACCGAAATCAGTGATATTGCGAACTGTACCACGCATGATAGTACCCACTTTGATATCTTCTAATTTGATGATATTTTGGCGTGTAAGTGGTGCTGGTAAATCTTCACGTGGGTCGCGGCCTGGTTTTGTTAGAGCATCTAAGATATCTTTAACAGTAAAAACGCCAGCATTTAATTTAGTAGCTAATTTATCTATATCTACTAATTTGATTTTAGCTTTAAGTAAATCTAATTTATTTTTATCAGCTAAATCTTCAAGGGAAAATCCTAATTCAGCTAATATTTGCTCAGCAAGAGGATATGATTCAGGATGTACAGGCGTATTATCAAGTGGGCAAGTAGCACCATTGATGCGCAAAAATCCTGCACATTGAGTATAAGCTGTAGGTCCAAGACGAGAAACTTTTAGTAGTTCTTTACGTGAAGCAAATACGCCATGTTCATCACGATATTTAATGATATTTTTAGCTACAGTAGCATTGATACCAGCAATATGTTTTAAAAGAGCAGCAGAAGCTGTATTTAGTTCTACACCTACATGGTTAACAGCAGCTTCAATAACAGCATCTAAAGTATTAGCTAATTCTTTTTGATTGACATCATGTTGATATTGACCGACGCCAATAGCTTTAGGTTCAATCTTTACAAGTTCAGCTAATGGGTCTTGAATACGACGAGCGATAGAGATAGCGCCACGAATAGTTACATCATATTCAGGTAATTCTTCTACAGCTAATTTGGAAGCAGAATAAACAGATGCGCCTGCTTCGTTAGTGATTAAATAATGAACAGGTAATTTATGTTCATTGATTAAATTAGCTACGAATTCTTCTGTTTCATAAGAAGCAGTACCATTGCCGATAGAGATTAAATTTACTTTATATTTTTGAATATAATCTAATAGCTTCTGTGCAGATTTTGCTTTAGCGTCATCACTCATAGTGATATATAATACACCATGGTCTAAAACTTGTCCTGTAGCATCGACAATTGCCATTTTACAACCTGTACGATATCCAGGGTCAAGTCCCATTACAGTATAGCCAGCTAGTGGTGCTTGTAAGAGCAATTGTTTGAGATTGGAAGCAAATACGTGGATTGCTTGAGTCTGAGCTGTTTCCGTAAGTTGATTGCGAATTTCTCTTTCAAGTGCAGGGAAGATTAGACGTTTATAGGCATCAATGATTGCATTTGTAAGAAATTCTTTGTATGGATTATTCTGTTTTAAGATAAATTTAGTGATGATAGCAATATCTTTATCTATATCACTGATTAATTTTACTTTTAAAATATCTTTACTTTCACCGCGATTGATAGCTAAAATGCGATGTGATGGTAGATGTTTAATTGGTTCTGTATAATCTTCGTACATGAGAAAAGCTTCATCATTGTCAGCTTCTTTATCTCTAGTAATGCTCAATGAAGAAGTTTGCCAGAGATGTTGGCGAAGTTTAGCACGAATATCTGCACTATCAGAAATAGTTTCGGCAATGATGTCAGAAGCGCCAGCGAGTGCTTCATCACTAGACGTTACTTCGTCATTTAAATATTTCAAGGCGATATCTTCAAGTTTTTCAGAGCTATCTTCTTGTTTTAAGATAAATTGAGCGAGTGGCTCTAAACCTTTTTCTTTAGCAATCATAGCACGAGTGCGTTTTTTCTGTTTATATGGTAGATATATGTCTTCAAGTTCTTGAAGTTTTTCTACTTTATCTATAGCCAAGGAGAGTTCAGGAGTCATTTTTCCTTGTTCTTCAATGCTATTTTTTATTTCATTTTGACGTTTAATTAAATTACGTACATAAATAAGCTTATCGTTTAAATCACGAAGCTGTTCATCTTTCATATTGCCAGTTGCTTCTTTACGATAACGTGCGATAAAAGGAATTGTATTACCTTCGTCTATGAGTTTTACAGCAGCATTTATTTGACTTGTTTTTAGTTTAAGTAGATTTGCTAGATAAGCTGTGATATTTTGTTCAAGCATAAAAAGTCTCCTTAATAAATGTTATTAGTAATTATATCATATAATATGAAAAAAAAGTTATAGATAAAAAGCTCAAGAGTCAAACTCAATCTTAATTGACGAGGTTTTATCGCTGTGATAGAATTAACGCCATAGCAAAAAGTTTTTAGATATTACATAAAATTTATAATAATAGTGGGAGGATAAGAAAATATGCCTATAAAAATACCAAGTACATTACCAGCTTCACAAATACTAGAGAGCGAAAATATTTTCGTGATGGATACCAAAAGAGCTTATACACAAGATATTCGTCCCCTCAAGATTTTAATTTTAAATTTAATGCCTAATAAAACTGTTACAGAAACGCAATTATTAAGACTTTTAGGTAATACACCGCTACAGATTGAAGTAGATTTTATTTACACAGAGTCTTATTTACCAAAACATACATCAATACAGTATTTATCTCAATTTTATGGTACTTTTGAAGATGTAAAAGATAAATATTATGATGGTTTTATCATCACAGGTGCACCTGTTGAACGTATGGAATATGAAGAAGTAGCATATTGGAAAGAAGTATGTGAAATTATGGATTGGAGCAGAAAACATGCTTGGTCTACTTTCCATATTTGTTGGGGTGCTTTTGCAGGACTTTATCATCATTATGGTATAAAAAAAATATTATGAACCTAAAAAAAGTATTTGGTGTATATAAACATCATTTAAATGTAAAACATGAAAAATTATTCCGTGGTTTTGATGATGAATTCTATGTACCACATTCTCGTCATATCGGTATGAAAAGAGAAGATATTGAAAAAGTAAAAGATTTAACTATTATGGCAGAAGGTGATGCAGGAGTTTATATTGTTGCTAATTTGAAAGATAATGAATTTTTCATTACAGGTCATGCAGAATATGATCCATATAGTTTGAAAAGTGAATATGATAGAGATATAAAAGCTGGTATGGATATGCACATTCCTATCAATTATTATCCTGATGATGACCCAACAAAAGAACCGATTGTAAGATGGAGAAGTGTAGCTAACTTATTATTTAATAACTGGCTTAACTATTATGTATATCAGGAACTCCATATGATATTGATAACACTTAAACAAAATCCTAGACGTAAATAAATTAGATAAAGAGGAGACGTTTATTTTTATGTATTTAAAAAAGATAGCTATAATTTTTAGCTTATGTTTTATTGATTTGCAATATAGCTTTGGCAAAGACCTTGCCTAACCCTGATACAAGTGCAGTGTCAGCTTGTTTGATAGATGCTGATGATAATGGTGTATTATACGGTAAAGATGAAGATAAAATAATGCATCCTGCTAGTACCACAAAAATAATGACAGCCATTTTAGCTTTAGAAAGTGGCAAATTAGACGAGCCATTAGTGATAACGCCAGAAGCAGTGAATACAGAGCCTTCTTCTTTGGGTTTAAGATTAGGCGATAAAATAACTTTAAGAGAAGCTTTAACTGGTATGATGATAGTATCTGGTAATGATGCAGCTGTAGCTGTAGCGCAAACAGTAGCGGGAAGTGTACCAGCATTTGCTAAAATGATGAATGACAAAGCAAAAGAATTAGGGGCAGTAAATACGCATTTTCTAAATCCTCATGGACTTACAGCTCAAGGTCATTATTCTACTGCTCATGATATGGCAATTATTGCAAGTTATGCTATGAAAAAGCCTGAATTTAGAGAAATAGTAAGTAAAAAAGCATATAATATGAAATATATGGATGGTCATACTGAATATGTAACTACTACAAATCGCTTTTTAAAAAGTGGTTTTGAAGGTGCTAATGGTATAAAGACAGGTTTTACAAATGCAGCAGGAGATTGCTTAGTAGCTTCAGCTACACGTGGGCAAAAAACTTTGATTGCAGTATTTTACAATGATGATTATCGTTGGGACGATGCACCAGTTTGGCTTGAATTTGGCTTTAGTTTCTATGACCCTAGTGAATTGCAAGATAAAACTGTAGTGAATAAACAAAATGTAATTAAATTAAATAAAATTACAGAACAAAGAATAAAACACAGTAGAGAAACAAATAAAAATTTAGCAGCTTTAGATGCTGCAATTGTTAACAGAGCTAAAAGCTTAAATAATAAAACAACAGATGTAGCAGATACAGCACAACAAACAAAAGCAAAAGATGTAGATGTAGTTGAAAATACAAAAGTAGAAGTATCTAGTGATGTAGATAATAATATAAATAATGATGAGTATAAAGAAAATAATAGTAGTGAAGAAAATGTCGAAGTTGCTTCTGATGTAACAACAGATATGAATACAACTGAGATAACAACACCAGAAGAATTAAACCCATCATTAGAAAAGTATGTATATTGATAAAAAACTCTTTGTTAAATATTGATTTTAATATTTAACAAAGAGTTTTATTTTAGGTAAGAAAGACAAAGCCTCCAGTTTTGATATGTACTATCTTTACTGAACAAAACCAGTAAGAAGAGTGTACATCACTGGGGGCTTTATTTTTAAGGTGTTACTAAATGAACATTATTATGTTTGAAATAATCGTTGTATTTTGAGGAGAATTTATTATCGGAGATGATATAGTCCATATCTTTTAATTTAGCAAAAGTAACTAAGGAAACTTGGTCTATTTTTGTAGAATCTACTAATAAAATTTTAGTTTTACTGTTACTTGTAAGATATTTTTTTATATCTCCTTCCATTGGAGATGCATTTGTAGCACCATTTTCAATAGAAATACCTGTAGCAGCCAAAAAGCATTTTGAGATATTAAATCCTTCTAAAAATTGGAGAACACTTGCTCCAACAAAGGCATTAGATGGGCGATAAAGAGTGCCACCAGTAGCAATTATATTCATTTGTGGATAATGAAAAGCTTCATTAATTACATAAACGTTAGCTGTTAAAATGGTAAGATTTTTCTTTTCTGCTAAATATGGAATCATATGCATTGTAGTAGTTCCAGAATCAATGTAAATAATGTCGTTATCGTCTACAAGATTTGCAGCTAATTTAGCTAGCTGTTTCTTTTTCGTCTTATTTTTTATTTCGCGAGCAGCAAATGGTTCTGGAATATTAGTTTGATTTCGCATAATGCCACCATAGACTTTTTTGATGGTACCACGTTTTTCTAATTCAGCAATATCTCTACGAATTGTATTTTTGGATACATTAAAGATTTCACATAAGTGGTTAATAGATAAAGTATTTTGTTCCTCTAAGAGGTTTTCAATATCATTCAAACGAGTTGCTTTCATCTTATACACCGCCTAATTATAATATTATCAAAAAATATGGTTTCAAATGGGTAAGTTTTGGTTAATTTAATCATTTTTTATTAATTATATTATTATTATTTGTTTTTTCAAGATATTTATAATCACAAAGATTTTATTCGATTTATAAGAGTTATATATTCTATAAGTTACTCAAATATATAAAAAATATATATTAAATCTATTGACAAAATTACAAAAATGTATTAACTTATAATCAAAAGATAATCATAAAATAATCATAAAATTAATATTTTGTATCCGGATTATATGGCTGGATTTTAATAATTAAGGAGTTGAATAGACATGGGCGTGTTTTTAGTTCCATCAAAAATCTTATCTGGTGTAGGTGCAATCAATGAATTAGGTGCTAATATTAAAGGAAAAGGAAATAAAGCATTAATTGTTACTGATAAATTTATGGTACAATTTGGTAATGTTGCAAAAGTTACCAATGCTCTTGATGCATGTAATATTGAATATGTAGTATATGATGGTATTAGTGGAGAACCAACAGATAAAATGGTAGCTGAAGGTGTAAAACTTTATCAAGAAAATGAATGCGATTTCTTGATTGGTTTAGGCGGCGGTAGCCAATGGATAGTGCTAAGGCTATTGGTGTAATGGTAGCTAGTGATGCTAAAAAAAATCAGTGATTTTATGCATAAATCAATAACTGTTAACGTACCATATTTAGTAGCTATTCCAACTACAGCAGGTACAGGTTCAGAAGCTACTCAATTTACAATTATTGCTGATACAGAAAATAATGTAAAAATGCTTTTAGCAGGTCCATCTGTATTACCAGCATTAGCAGTAGTTGATCCAGCATTTACAATGACAGCTCCTCCATCTGTTACAGCTGCAACAGGTGTTGATGCTCTTTGTCATGCAGTAGAAGCTTATACATCTAGAAAAGCACAACCACTTTCTGATACATTTGCATTATCTGCTATCAAAAAAAATTCATAAAAATTTACCTATTTGTTTTGCTGATGGTAAAAATGAACAAGCTAGAATGCAGATGGCACTTGGTGCAACTGAAGCTGGCATAGCATTTAATAACTCTTCTGTAACAATTGTTCATGGAATGAGTCGTCCAATTGGAGCATTATTCCATATTGCTCATGGTGTATCCAATGCAGTATTATTACCAGCTTGTATGGAATTTGCTATTCAAGAAAATACAGCAAGATTTGCTGAAATTGCACGTATTATGGAAGTAGCAACAGATGAAACTGATGATATGACAGCAGCTAAAGCTTTTGTAGCTGAAGTGACACGTTTCTGTAAAGAATTAAATATTCCTTCTGTTGAAGAAATTTTAAATAAAAATGGATTTACAAAAGATGATTTCTTAGCTCAATTAGACAAAATGGCTACAGATGCATTAGATAGTGGTAGCCCTGCAAATACAATGAGACAACCAACTAAAGAAGAAATCATTGAAATCTACAAAAAATTGTTTTAATTGATATATAATTAAGGAGTAAAAACTATGGCATTAGCTAAATTAAGTGAGCTTTTGAGCTCTGTAAAAGATAATAGTTATGCAATTGGTTCATTTAATGTTTCAAATATGGAAATGGCAATGGGAGCAATAAAAGCAGCAGAAAAAATGCAAGCTCCTATTATTATTCAGATTGCAGAAGGAAGACTTAGATATTCTCCATTAGAAATTTTAGGGCCAATCATGATGGCAGCAGCAAAAAATACAACTGTGCCAATCGCCGTACATTTAGATCATGGTGGAACTATGGAAACAATAAAATTAGCTCTTGAATTGGGCTTTACATCTGTAATGTTTGATGGTTCTAAATATCCTCTTGAAGAAAATATCGCACGCACAAAAGAAGTAATTGCTTTGGCAAAATCCTATGGTGCTGATGTAGAAGCAGAAATTGGACGTGTAGGTGGAGCAGAAGGCGATTATAAAGCAGTAGATATTGCACTTACTAGTGTAGAAGAAGCAAAATGCTTTGCAGAAGAAACAAAAGTAGATGCTTTAGCTGTAGCTATTGGTACTGCTCATGGTAATTATAAAGAAACACCAAAATTGCGTATTGATAGATTAAAAGAAATTGCAGCTGAAGTTAGTTGTCCACTAGTATTACATGGTGGTACAGGTCTTACAGAACAAGATTTTAAAAACTGTATTGCAGGTGGTATTAAAAAGATAAATATAGCGACTGCTTCTTATGATAGTGTAGCTAAACGTTTTAAAGAAGTGGCAAAAGAAGATCCAGATGCAAATTATTTTACATTTAGTGATGCTGCTGTAAATGCTACTTGTGAAAATATTATGAGACATATGGAAATATTTGGCTTGAAAAATAAATTATAATTCGGCAAATATATAGATTAAGGAGAGAACAACATGGCTTTAATAGAATTTGATCAAAATAAACCAATGGATATAGTTTTAATTGGTAGAGCTGCTATTGATTTTAACCCAAATGAAATACATCGTACTTTAGATAAAGTAAGAACTTTCACTATGTATGTAGGAGGTAGCCCTGCAAATATTGCTGTAGGTGTTAATAAACTTGGTAAAAAAGTAGGATTTATTGGTGCTGTATCTGATGATCAATTTGGTGATTTCATTATCAATTTCTTCAATGATAGAGGTATTGATACAACTCAGATCGTAAGAGCTAAAAATGGTGAAAAACTAGGTCTTACTTTCACTGAAATTAAAAGTCCAACAGAAAGCAGTATTTTGATGTATAGAAATATGGCTGCTGATTTTGTAATTACTCCAGAAGATGTGTCTGAAGAATATATTGCACAAAGCAAAATCTTATTAGTATCTGGTACAGCTCTTGCAGCAAGCCCATCTCGTGAAGCTTGTCTTATGGCAATTAATTATGCTAAAAAGCATGGTACAAAAGTTATTTTTGATATTGACTATCGTGAATACAACTGGAGAAGTAAAGCAGATATTGCTGTTTACTATTCTTTAGTTGGACGCATGAGCGATGTTATTATTGGCTCTCGTGAAGAATTTAATTTAACTGAATATTTACCAGAAGAAAATGATGTAGCAGATTATGAAATAGCAGAAAAATATTTAAATTATGGTAATCAAATTGTTATTATTAAACATGGTAAAAAAGGTTCTGTAGCTTATGGCGCAGATAAAGAAGCTTTTAAAGTTGATTCTTATAAAATTAAACTTTTAAAATCCTTTGGTGGTGGAGATGCTTATGCTTCTGCATTTATCTATGGTCTTTTAGAAGGTTGGAGCTTAGCAGATTCTCTTCGTCATGGTACAGCACATGCAGCTATGGTTGTTGCTAGTCATAGCTGTTCTGAAGCAATGCAAGATGCACCAGCTATTGATGCTTTTATTCAAGAACATGCAGCTGAACAAGTTATTACTCCTGTTGAATGGAAGGTAGTGTTATAATGGCTGAAGCAAAATTTGGTAAAATGGGTGCACAATTAAAACATGGTTATAATAGTGCGACTATTTGTGAAAGCAATATGATGATGGACATTGGTATTCAAGTTATGAGTGCTGGTGAAAAACTTACTTTTAACGAACAAGCAAAAGAAGTTGCCTATGTAATTTTAACTGGTGAAGTAAAAATATCTTGGGAAAATAATACAGAAGTAATGAAACGTACTTCTTTATTTGATGAAAATCCTACTTGTTTGCATGTACCATTAGCTACAGAAGTTACTATAGAAGCTGTAGTAGATTCTGAGGTTTTAATCCAAAAAACAGAAAACGATACAAAATTTGCTCCTAAATTCTATCATCCAGAAGATGTACAAGCTGATGTCTTCGGTGGAGGTGTATGGAGCGGTACAGCAACAAGAACTGTTCGTACAATTTTTGATTATGAAAATGCGCCATATTCTAATATGGTAAATGGTGAAGTTATCAATAGCCCAGGTCGTTGGTCTAGTTATATACCACATTTTTCATCCACAGCCAGAAGTATATGTATATAAATTTGACCGTCCACAAGGTTTTGGTGCAGCTTTTATTGGTGAAGATACCTTCCGTACAGAAACTAATGCATATGTAGCAATTCCTGGTGGAGATATACATCCACAGGTAACAGCTCCAGGTTATGCTATGTGGTATAGCTGGATGATAAGACATCTTCCAGATGATCCTTGGGCCAAAACTCGTATTGTATGTGAAGAACATGCTTGGCTTGAAGAAGATGGAGCAGAAGCAAAAATTTGGGATCCTCTAAAGAAATAAAATAAATTAAAAATAGAAAAATGGAAAAGCTATAATTTTGAATTATCAAGATTATAGCTTTTTTGTTTTTAAAAATGTTTAAAAATATAAAATATTATTAAAAAGATAATATAAACCTATTTTTTAGTTAATATTATATCTATAGTGTTCTTTTATTATATGCTATAGTATTAATTGTAAAGGCAAGGTAGAAAACGAAATTTTATGTACATAAAGATAAATATTGCCCGTAGAAGCAAAATAGATATTGCAATCGGAAAAGAAAGGATTAGATAATAATGGCAAATACAGTTCGTCTTACAGTAGCACAAGCTTTAGTAAAATTTTTAAATAATCAATACATTGAATTTGATGGTAAACAAAATAAAATGTTTAAAGGTATCTTCACTATTTTTGGTCATGGTAATGTTGTTGGTCTTGGTGAAGCTTTAGAAAATGATCCAGGTGATTTAATTGTACATCAAGGTCGTAATGAACAAGGTATGGCTCATGCAGCAATGGGTTATGCAAAACAAAAAAGAAGAAAACAAATTTATGCATGTACTTCTTCTGTAGGACCTGGTGCAGCAAATATGGTAACAGCAGCAGCAACTGCAACTGCTAACTGCATACCAGTATTATTTTTACCTGGTGATGTATATGCAACTCGTCAGCCAGATCCAGTTCTTCAACAAATGGAACAACCACATGATTTATCTATTAGTACAAATGATGCTTTTCGTGCTGTATCTAAATATTGGGATAGAGTTACTCGTCCTGAACAGTTGATGAGTGCATGTATCAATGCAATGCGTGTATTGACTGATCCAGCTGATACTGGTGCAGTAACAATTGCACTTCCTCAAGATGTTGAAGGTGAAGCATATGATTATCCAGAATACTTCTTCCAGAAACGTGTTCATCGCATTGACCGCCGTCCTGCAACAAAAGCTATGGTTGAAGATGCAATTAAATTAATCACTGCTAAGAAAAAACCAATGCTCATTTGTGGTGGTGGTGTAAAATATTCTGAAGCTTGGGATACATTTAGAGAATTTGCTCATAAATATAATATTCCATTTGGCGAAACACAAGCAGGTAAAGGGGTTATCGTTTGGGATGATCCAATGAATTTAAATGGTCTTGGTGAAACAGGTTGTATAGCTGCTAATGAAATTGCTAAAGAAGCTGACCTTGTAATTGGTGTTGGTACTAGATATACAGACTTTACGACATCTTCTAAATGGATTTTCCAAAATCCAGAAGTTTCTTTCTTAAATATCAATGTTTCTGAATTCCATGCATATAAATTAGATGGTGTACAGGTTGTAGCTGATGCTAAAGTAGCACTTGAAGCTATTGATGCTGAACTTGAAAAAACTGGTTGGAAATCTTCCTATACTACAGAAATTGCTGCTGCTAAAGCAAAATATGTAGCAGAAACAGATCGTTTATACAACTTAGAATATACAGGTAAAGATTTTGTTCCAGAAATTGATGATGCTTTAGATACAGATAAAGTATATGAAGAATTCCACAATATTACAGGTTCCTATCTAACTCAAAGCCGTGCATTTGGTATTATTAATCAATTTGTTGCTAAAAATGGTGGCGTTGTAGTAGGTGCATCTGGTTCTTTACCAGGAGATTTACAAAGAGGTTGGCGTGTATATAACCCTAATACTTACCATGTTGAATATGGTTTCTCTTGTATGGGTTATGAAGTAAATGCTTCTTTAGGTGTAAAAATGGCTGAACCTGATAAAGAAGTATATACTATGGTTGGCGATGGTGCATACATGATGCTTCATTCTGAACTTCCTACATCTATTCAAGAACATAAAAAGATTAATGTTATGTTATTTGATAATATGACATTTGGTTGTATTAACAATCTTGAAATTGAACATGGTATGGGTAGCTTTGGTACAGAATTCCGTTTCAGAAATGAAAAAACTGGTAAATTAGATGGTGGCTTTGTACCAGTAGATTTTGCGATGAATGCAGCTTCTTATGGTTGCAAAACTTATAAAGCAACAACTGTAGAAGAATTAAAAGCAGCTTTAGAAGATGCTGAAAAACAAACAGTATCTACATTAATAGATATCAAAGTATTACCAAAAACAATGCTTCATGGTTATGGTCATTGGTGGCGTGTAGGTCAGCCTCAAGTTTCTAAGAGTGAAACTGTTCGTAAGGCATATGAAGCACTTAAAGTAGAACTTGCAAAAGCTAGACAATATTAATTGAAATATTAAAATGAATAAAAGTCCCATAATTTTATGGGACTTTTTTAGTATAATTTATTGGAGTGTAATAAAAATGAAAGTAGTAGCATTTAATGGTAGCCCTAGAAAAGGCGGTAATTGTGAACAAGCGTTAAATTTTATGGGAGAAGTATTTAATAACAATGGTATAGATTTTGAAATTGTACAAGTTGGTAATAAAATGATAAGAGGATGTTTAGCTTGTTATCATTGTTTACAGACTGGCAGTAGTTATTGTGTGCAAAAAGATGATGTTAATGAATGGATTGATAAAATGGTAGAAGCTGATGGTATAATCGTAGCATCTCCAGTTTATTATGGTGGTATATCAGGTACAATGAAATGCTTTTTAGATCGAGCTTTTTTAGCTGCTGGTCATAAACTTCATCATAAAGTAGGAGCATCTATAGTAACTGCTCGTCGTTCTGGAGCATTAGAAACATTTCAACAATTAAATGCGTATCTTAATACTATGGAAATGATAATGCCAACAGCAGATTATTGGAATAATCTTCATGGATTAGATGTAGGAGAAATAAATCAAGATATTGAAGGTATTGAAGTTGTACAAAAATTAGCTCGCAATATGGCTTGGATAATGAAAGTAATAGAAGCAAGTAAAGGCAAGATTGATCCACCAGAAACAAAACCACGTACTATGACTAATTTTATACGTTAGAAGTAAAAAAGAGTCTTGTTATCAAGGCTCTTTTTGCTAAACTAGAGAAAAGAATAAATATGTATTTTGAGGAGTAAAGTTGTATGACAAAAACAGCAAGAGAATTACAAGAAGAAGGATTATTATACGATGTTTTTGAACAAGAATTAACTGATATAAAAGATAAAACATATGGTTTAGTCAGTGAATTGAGTAGAGCTAGTCATTTTGATACGGAATATGTGATGTCTTTAGTAAGAAAAATAGTAGCGAAAATAGGTCAAGATAGCTATATTGTGCCACCATTTCGTTGTGATTATGGCGACCATATATTTATTGGTAATAACACATATATAAATTACAATTGTTGCTTTTTAGACTCAGCAAAAGTTACAATTGGCGATTATGTATATATGGGACCAAATTGTAATATTTTTACACCATGTCATCCTATTCATCATGAATTACGTAAGGAAAAAGTAACTGAATACGCACTTCCTGTAACAGTGGGTTCACATAGCTGGATTGGTGGAGATGTAGTCATCACTCCAGGTGTTACTATTGGTGAAAATTGCGTCATTGGTGCAGGTTCTGTAGTAACAAAAGATATTCCAGATAATTCAATTGCTGTAGGTAATCCTTGCAAAGTAATTAGACAGATAAATGATAAAGATAGAGAATATATAAATAGTTTGATTTTAGATGATGAAACAAAAGATAGCAAATATAAACAAGAAAATGGTTATATTTATAGTGCCAAAGATGAAGCTATTTTTAATATAGTGAAAGATACAGTTCATTATGTAGAGATTTTAAATAAATTATCTAATAGTGAAATTCAGCGTCGTAGAGATTTCTTAAGAACTTTTGTGGCAAAATTAGATGAAGGCGCTATGATTAATAGCCCATTTTATATGGAGTTTGCTAATCATTTAGAAATGGGGGTAAATAGCTTTATCAATTATGACTGTATCATGCTTAATAATGCGATGGTAAAATTGGGTGATAATGTATTAGTTGGGCCAAAAGTAAGTTTTTATACAGCTATGCATCCAATTGACGCTAAACAACGTGAACAATGGCTTGTATATGCTAAGCCAATAACTGTTGAAGATAATGTATGGATTGGTGGTTCAGCTACTATTTTAGGTGGCGTAACTATTGGTAAAAATGCCATTGTAGGTGCTGGTGCAGTAGTAACAAAAGATGTTGAGCCAAATACAATAGTAGTGGGCAATCCTGCTAGAGTTTTGCGTAAAATCACAGCAGAAGATAGTAAGAAATATCAAGAAGAATTAGCAAAGCAAAAAGATGTAAATAAAAGTGAATTTGATAAGATGATGGCTGGTCAATGGTATAATGCAATGGATTATTCTATGTTGAAAATGCGTCAAGAAAATAATAAAAAGACAGAAGCATATAGCAGAATAACTATAAATACTTTATCTTATAAAGATAGAATGGCAAAAGCTATTGTTAAAGAATTTGGTGAAAATGCTAATATTATACCACCATTTACTTGTGATTATGGCTGTAATGTAAAAGTAGGAGATAATACTGTTATCAATCACAGTGGTGTATTTTTGGATACGAATGAAATCAATATTGGCAAACATGCTTTAATTGGGCCAAAATCTGGGCTTTATGGAGCTATACATCCTTTTGATGTAGAAGCTAGAAATGAAGGTATTGAAAAAGCAAAAACAATCAACATCGGTGATGGTGCTTGGCTTGGTGGTAAAGTAACAGTAGTACCAGGTGTAAGTATTGGTAAACATTCAGTGATTGGTGCAGGTTCAGTAGTAACAAAAGATATACCAGATGATGTAGTAGCAGTAGGTAATCCTTGTCGAGTAATTAGAAAAATTACAGAAGATGACAAAATAAATCCAATCCGCAAAAAATAAATAGATAATGAAAAAGCCTTAAGAATTTTTTTCTTAAGCTTTTATTGTTTCACGTGAAACATTTGATGATTTTTTGACTATGAGTTGTTATATATACTCCTAAAAAAATAAATAAGGCGCCAGATAATTGAATATAACCAATCTCTTCTTTAAGAAAAATAGCACCACAAATCATGCCAAAAATAGGAGTTAAGTTAGAAAAAATAGCTGCTATACTAGGACCAGCATTTTTTACACCGATGTTCCAAAATAACATCGAGCCAACACCGCCACATATTACAACAAAAGCAAAGGACATATATCCTAAACTATCTAGTGGTGTGTAATATAACTGTCCAGAGAAATAAGCATAGATTGCTACTTCAATAGCACCGATTAATCCCGACCAAGCTGTTACAGCAATAGCGGATAAATAATTCATGATTTTAGGCCTAAAATGGAATATAATGCCCAAACGATTTGACAAATAAAAAATAATGTATCGCCAGGATTAAAATTAAAATTTAATAATACATCTATAGAGCCTTTTGTAATTAAGAAAATGACACCAATAAAAGAAATAAAAATACCAATCCATTGGATGAAATTTAATCGTTCATGAATGAATATCGTGGCAATTAATGCTGTAATAGCAGGACCTGTAGCGGCGATTAATGTACAATTAGTGATACTAGAATAGTGAAGCCCTGTAAACTGAGCTACATTATTGATGCCTATACCTGTCAGTCCCATGAGGATTAGAGGAACGATACAATGTTTAGGTGGAATAAATTTTTGTTCTTTTCTTAAATAGATAATTATGAATAAAATCGTACTTATTAATAAATATCTAAAAGTAGTTAAAGCAGGGGGCGTCCAATTTTGTATAAGAATTTTAATACATAATGGTTGGATGCCCCAAAAGATAGTGGCAAGCGATAATAATAAATATGTTTGTTTTAACATGGAATATATACCTTAGTACTTAATCATACTAAACCAAATAACATATAAGCGATTAAACATATGAAAGCTACTGAGAATTTTAATAATGTAAGTACAAAAATATCATAATAAGATTCTTTATGAGTGAGACCACAAACTGCCATTAGAGTTACAAGTGCCCCAGCATGAGGTACAGTATCAAATCCCTCAGAAGCAATGCAGATAATACGATGTAAAACTTCTGGGGACATACCAATTTGCTGTGCCCAAGTTAGCCATTCTTGACCAAATGTTCCTACTGTAATCATTAAACCAGCAGAAGAGGAACCTGTAATACCAACCATGATATTAGTAGTAATAATAGAGGAGAACAAAGGACCATCACCAAAAGAAAGTCCTAAAAGGGCAGATTTTATCATAGCAAAAGCAGGAAGTGCAGCGATAACACAACCAAAAGCATAACCAGAAGCTACATTTAAAACAGCAGAGGTAGAGCCAATAGCACCTGTATTTATTGGATGAATAACGCCTCCTAAACGGCGTAATTTTTTACGACCAATATAAGCAGCGACAATGCTACTGATTAATAAAGCAACATTGATAGACCATATAGCTTGAACTTTAGCAACACTTGAAGCAATCAAAGAGAGCTTTAAAGGTGCAAATGCTAATAAACTATTTTGATCCCAATGAAAAGCCCAAGACCAGTTAAATGGATTGCTAACATATAGATTAATAATAATAACCATTAAAAGAGGAATAGAGGATAATCGCCAATCAGGTAGTTCATCATTAGTGTTTTCAGGTTCATTTAAAGTGTGTTTTCCATAACCTTCACCTTTAGCTTTAAGCGATTTACTACGATAAGAAATCCAAACATAAGCTATAATAAAAAATAGAATAGAAGCGAGTAGCCCTTGACCTATACCTGCCCAAGTAGTTGTACCAAATACAGCAGCTGGGATAATATTTTGTATTTGAGGTGTACCTGGTAAAGATACCATACTATAAGTAAAAATACCCATCCACAAAATTGCTGGTAAAAGACGTTTAGGAATATCAGCTTGTTTAAAAAGTATAGCAGCAAATGGATACATAACAAAAGCTACTACAAACACACTTAATCCACCATAAGTGAGAACACCGCAACCAAGTAATACAGCAAGGATGGCACGTTCTTTTCCTAGAACAGATACAATTTTAGCAGCAACTGAAGCAGCTAGACCGCCTTCTTCCATGATTTTGGCAAAGACAGCACCAAGTAAAAATACAGGATAATAACTTTTAATATATTCAGCAGCTTTAGTCATATACAATTCACTATACACAGGCATGGAAGTATAGTCACTAGTAATAGCTGCTAAAACAGCAAATATTGGAGCAATAAAGATTAATGAAAAACCTCGATAGGCAAAAAACATTAATAATAATAAACTAATAAAAATAATAGCTAAATCCATAAATAATACCTCCAAGTATAAATAAAAGCTTCCTGAATAAGGAAGGCTTTTATGATGCTTTAAATTATAAACCAGAAACTTCGTGGATATATTTTCTAGCTTTTTGAGCATATTCAAGAGGGTTAGCAATTGCAGGGTCTTGTTCTGCTTCAACCATTGTCCAACCTTCGTAATTATTTTCTTTTAAAATATCATAAACAGGTTTGAAATCAATGCAACCATCACCAGGAACAGTGAACATGCCCATTCTTACACCATCTAAGAAACTCATATTTTCGTTTTTTACTTTTTCAACAAGTTCTTTACGAACATCTTTTAAATGAACATGTTTAATACGATTAACATATTTTTTGAGAATACCAATGTAATCTTCACCAGAACATACGAGATGACCAGTATCATATAAAAGGAATACAAGATTAGGATCTGTCATTTCCATGAGTTTATCAATTTCTGCTTCAGTTTGTATACCAGTTCCCATGTGGTGATGATAAACAAGTTTCATATCTTTTTCAGCAGCTAAAGCCCCTAATTTGTTAAGTCCTTCAGCAACTAGTTTCCATTCTTCATCAGTATTATGAGGTTTATTAGCGAATAAAGGTGTAGAAAGTTGACCTTGAATACTATTACCTTGTTCGGATACTACAACTACTTTTGCTCCCATAGCATGTAAAAAATCACGGTGAGCTTTAAATGCTTCAGCAGTTTCTTCATAAGGTTTTGTTGTTAAAAAAGAACTAAACCATGCACTGGCAACAGAAAGACCACGTAGAGCAAGGGCTTTTTTTAATACATCTACATCTTTTGGGAATTTACCGCCCATTTCACAGCCAGTGAAACCAGCTAAAGCCATTTCGCTTACACATTGTTGAAATGTGTTTTCTTTGCCGAGATCTGGCATATCATCGTTTGTCCAACCAATTGGGCAGATACCTAATTTAATATTTGTCATGAGAAATTCCTCCAAATTATAATTTATATTTATGGTTTAAATAACCTTGTTTGCAAAATAGATAAGTATGTTTAGTAAGCATACTTATCAAAATAAGAAATAAAAGGAAGACTTATTTATATAGTGATAATATATAAATTTATGCTGAATTAGTGTAAGAGGAGAAATTTTCTCCTCTTAGAAAATATATAGCATAATAAAAAAGGGGGCAATTTTATATCATAAATTGACAGTTTCAAGAAGTTAATTTATGATTATATAAAGAGTATATTAGTTAAATGATTGAAAAAAATTATCTATATTATGAATATATTGTGAATATATTATGAGTAACTTATGTAAGTATATAGTACATCTTTTTGGTGATTTTGTCTATAGTTTTTATGAAAATTTTTAGTAAGTTTAATTTTAATAATTTTGAAGGGAGTATTTATATGTTACAGTATTTTATGCCACATAAATATAAACATATTTTGAATAGAGATTGTATGCCTAAATTAGAATATTTTTGTAAAGTAGATGAAGTTTCATCTGTTATGCCTAGAGCTATGCATGTACATGAAAACTTAGTTGAAGTTTTATTAGTTTATGAAGGTAGCGGTATTTATACAATTGATAATAATAAATATATAGCTAAGAAAGGTGATTTGATTTTTTATAATTCTGGAGTAGTACATGATGAATTTGGTGGTAATGGAAGTAATTTAGGAACATATTGTTAGGTATATCTAATTTAAAAATACTTAAATTAGGAGATAATAAAATCATTGAAGATAATTATTGTCCAATAATAAATTGTAATGAGTATTTTGATGATATTTTGAGTATGTTTGATATAATAAGAAAAAGTATAGATGTTGATGGAATACATGTAGCAGAATTCAGTAATTTTTTAGTACAAGCATTAGTGGTTAAGTTTCGTATAATTATTGAAAAAAATGGAGATGTAAAACAAATAAAAGAACCATCATTAGCAACGAAAATAAAGATATATATTGATAAAAATTACAATGAAAATATATCTTTAAAAAGTATTGCAGAAGCTGTAAATGCCAATCAATATTATTTATCACATATTTTTAAAGAAGAAACAGGATTTTCTCCAATGCAATATGTTACTCGAAGAAGAATTGGAGAAGCACAAAATTTGCTGATTAATACACAACTTAGTATTACAGAAATAGCAGCAAATGTAGGATATAATAATTCAAATTATTTTCAAAATGTTTTTAAAAAAATAGTTGGATACACTCCAGGTTCATATCGTAAGCGTTGGCAGGTATAAAAAAATAAGCTAAGACATATTTTTGTGTCTTAGCTTATTTTAGAATGCTTTAAAATATAATATTACTTTTTAATGATACTATATAATTGAATAATTTCAATTACCATATCTTTAAGTATATAGGTGGTCATTAGATAATCTTGAGCATGTGATATTAAAACATTGAAAGAAAGTTTTTCACCATTAGCTTCACGTGTAAGTAATTCTTGTGTTTGTAATTCATGAGCTTTTTGTAATTGTGGTGTAGCTTTATCAATTTGAGCTTGTGCTTCAGTAAACTTTCCTTGATGAGCTAATTTTAATGCAGCTTGTAATTCAGCTTTAGCATCTCCAGCCAAGGAGATAATATCAAATGCAATTTTTTCTGTATTCATGTTAACAACACCTTTCAAAAATTTTTATTATTTATAATCATGACGGAATTTACGTTCAATATCTTCTATAGATAAACCTTTAGTTTCTGGCATAATAAATTTAGTAAAGAGTAGAGATAAAATACCAATAGAACTAAAAATATAAAAAGTATTAGATAAGCCAAATGTATTCATAAGTATTGGAAATAGTAATTGAATACAAAAGTTGGATCCCCATAGAAAGAAAACGGCAATACCAAGAGCTGTACCACGCATTCTAAGTGGAAATATTTCAGACATATATACCCAAGTTACAGGAGATACAAATGTTTGTTGAAAAAAGAGAAATGTTATTGTAAGAGATAATACAAAATATGGTAAATTTGGAGAGCCAGCCATAATATTAGAAATAGTGCCAATACAAGTATTAGCAAATAGAATACCTATAAGCCCAATAGTAAGCATTTTGCGGCGAGTTAATCGTCTCACTAATGTAAAACCAAACAAGGTACCAATAACTGAGATAATACCATTACCAATATTACCAATTAGTGCAGCATCAGTAGAAAATCCAGATTTTGTAAGTATTTGAGAGCCATAGAACATAATAGTATTAACACCTGTTGTTTGCTGTAAAATAGCTACTCCAATACCAATTAATAGAACTTTCTTCATCCATGGTTCAGTAAAATCTTTAAAAGATAAATTTTGTTGAATAGACTGCTCTGCTAATAAATCTTGGATATCATTTAATTCAGCAATAGCTTTAGCTTCACTTTCATGGGTTAATCTCAGAACATCTAAAGCTTCAGAAGTTTTTCCTTTAGCAACAAGCCAACGAGGAGATTCTTTGTTTATTAACATACCAAAAAATAATAGAATAGCAGGAATAGCTGCTATTGCTAAAATATAACGCCAAACATGAGGATCGTGTCCAAGCGTAATAGCAATAATAGCATTTACTATATATGCTAATAATTGACCAGATACAATAACTAGTTCCATTAGAACAACTAAACTACCACGTAAATTACCAGTGGCAATTTCTGCTAAATATGCAGGAACAATAGTAGAAGCACTACCAACAGCTAATCCTAATGTAAATCTAAATATTATAATCATAGTTGCATTAATGGATAGAGCACAACCAAGAGTAGATATAAAAAATAGTATTGACAAATAAGTAAGTGCTGGTTTACGACCCAAAATATCAGAAATACGACCTCCAAGAGCAGAACCAAAAGCAGCGCCAATACAAATGGCACTTACTACAAGACCTTCTAATGCAGGTGTTAAATTTAGTTGGTCAGGTTCAGCCATATATGGAAGTGCTCCATTTATAACTCCTGTATCATAACCAAAAGCTAAAGAAGCAAATGTAGCAGTAATAGCCATAATCATTACAGTTCTTGAGGCTTTTGTATTTATTTGTTCACTAGACATATAATTCCCTCACTTTTACTTTTTGATAAAAATTAAAAATAATTTTAAAATTTTA
>ENA-OPZM01000131-OPZM01000131.1-human-gut-metagenome-genome-assembly--contig:-NODE-131-length-31588-cov-5.583357_pt1 | contig 31588 bp, 44 predicted proteins | sample MGYA00242478_ERZ504493 | MGnify/ENA primary metagenome ERZ504493 (study PRJEB26092, sample SAMD00036227) | human gut metagenome | host: Homo sapiens | study: EMG produced TPA metagenomics assembly of... | reverse complement strand
CCGGGCAAAGGGTGCGGGCGGCGTGCTGCTCATTGGGGGCCTTGGGGGGCTTTGCACCGGCGGCGGTGGCTGCGTCCGAAGCCGTGCGCACCGGTCAGCTCACCTCCCGGCAGGCCTCGGCGCTGCTGCCCGCCTGTGTGTGCAGCGGGCCGTCCTTTGTCATCCTCACGGTAGGCAGCAGATGCTGGGCAGCCGCGCCGGTGGGGGTGCGGCTGTTTGCGGCCCAGCTGCTGGCGGGATACCTCACGGCGGCACTGCTGTGCCGGATGCAGGGCGGGGCCGGGCAGGCTCCACCCGCGCAGGGGGAAACCATTCCGCTGCCCGCACTGGACGCGGTGATCGCGCAGGCGGCAGTGACCTACCTGAAGCTCTGCGGCTTTGTGCTGTACTTCCCGGCTGCTGGCGGCAGGGTGCGGGGCATTGCTGCCACAGCCGTGGGCGGCGCTGCCCGCCATGCTGCTGGAAGTGTGTTCCGGCTGCGATCAGCCGCCCGCACCGGGCTGTGGGCCAGCACGCTGTGCTGTGCGGCGCTCAGTGTACAGGGGGTGTCGGTGCTTTTGCAGGTGCGCACCATCTGCCCAGCCGAGATCTCGCTGCGGCCTTTGCTGGCAGCGCGGGCGGTGCATCTGCCGCTTTCGGTGGCGCTGTTCTGGCTGGGCAGCACCGTGCCGGTGCAGGCCGTGCAGACCTTTACCACCCTGACCGAACGGGTGGTGGTGCTGCGCCGCGTGCCGCTGGACTGCGCCCTGCTGGCCTTTGCCGTGTGCTGCATCACGGTGGAGGAGTTGGCGCGTTGAGGATCGGGCTGCGTGCTGGGAGCTTTCTCCGCGAACAGCCCGGGACTCCAGTCCCGCCCCAACGCTTGCGCGCCGGGGCCCCACCCCCAGGACATTCGCTGGAGAAACTCCCAGCCCACAGCCCTTGGTTTCAGGGAACTTTATCAGGTGCTACTGTAGGAGCGTTATCTGAGCAAGTGACTGATTTTTGACAAATGAGCGTGAAAAAAGACACTTTGTCAAGCTGATAAACTGACAACAGCGTGGCAAACAGAGTCACTTTGTCAGCAAGGGTCACTTTGTCAAATTGACAAACAGACAATTATAAACATAGATGCGTTATAATTTCGCCACTTTGTCACTTGTTTCTCCACGGTAGGGCATGGCAGTGAACCAACTACGTACGTTGCCGCCTGATTGATCTGGTGCTTTGTGATCTCACCGGATTTTACAAGCTCACTGTACACACGGTTGTATGTACTGTCGCTGCACCCGACCTCCCGCAGGACGGCGGCGCGCAGCTCGTTGCTGGGCATCGACCCAAGGCGGCTCTCGGACAGAACGTTCAGGATGGCGCTGCGGGTGTCCTGCCGGGTCTCCGCCGTGCGCACCCGCCGCTCCTCAATGAAGTCGGCATCCTTCTTGTCGGTGTAGCCGTCAAACACGGCCCGTGCAGTCTTTACGCCCTCCACCTCCACATCGTCGATGTGCAGCAGCACCGTCTGCTGGGGGCGGGCGTAGCTGTTTTTCTCGTGGCTGAGATAAATTTTGCCGTCGTTCTTGGCGCGGCCCATCATCAGTACGCTGCGGGCCATGTCCCAGATATCCGAGCTGTCGGCCAGACGTGCGCGGCCGGAAACGCCCTGCTTTTTGTTGGAGTGCATCACGATGAGCACCGCGCAGCCCTGCTTTGCGGCAATGGCGCGAAGCGGCAGCAGGGCACTGCGCATCTGGTTGCGGCTTGCCATCTCCACATCGGAGGGCAGAAAGCTCTGCAGCGGGTCCACGATGAGCAGCAGCGGTCCGGCCTTGGCGGCAAAATCCGCCAGTGCTGATCCTTGAGGGTAAGGGGCTGGCCGGTCTTGCCAAAGTAGTCGTCGGCGGTCAGCACCAGCACCCGGTTCATGTCGGCCCCGGCCGCCAGCAGACGGGCCTTGAGCACCTTGCCGGGGTCGTCCTCGCCCGCAAGCAGCAGCACCTTGCCGGTCTGCTGCGGCGGCAGCGGAAAAAAAGCCGGAGGTCTTGCCCGCTGTCACATAGGCAATGAGCTGTGCCTGCCAGATGCCCTTGCCGGTGCCGCCGTCGGCACCAGCAGCGACACTTCGCCCAGCGGCAGCAGCTGCGGCACCAGCACGCCACGCTCTGCATGGGCACATCGGCCAGCAGGCCGGGCTGCGCCGCGCTGCCCTCCAGCGCAAGCTTGCGCTGCTTTGCGTCCGCGTTCACGGCTGCCATAAAGGCTGCGGGGTCGGCCTGCCATGCCTGCTTGCAGGTGTTGAGCCATTGATCGATCTTGTAATTGACGGCGGGCAGCTGCATGTTGCAGGCTGCGCCGCGCACGTCGTCCAGCAGGTCTTCCCGTGCATCCGGGTCGGTCTGGTGGAACATTACCGCAAAGGTCAGGCGGCTGAACAGCTGCTGCTCGGTCCTGCAGGCATCCAGCATGTTCAGAAAGTCTGTGCGGTCCTGAATGGATACTCCCAAAATACATTTCTCCTTTCGCTGTGGTTTATAACTGGAAGCAAAACCAAATGTTGTTGCTATAAGTATAACTCTGAAAAAACAACGTGTCAACAAATAGTTTTTGCGCAAAAAGCCGCAGCTTCCGGGGCGAAAATGCACAGGAAAATGGGGAAAGAAAAAGAGAAGGCGGGCACCTTCTCTTGACAAAACGGCAAAAAATAACTATACTACAAATAGAAAAGGTGCTGTCCGCAATGGTCAGCTCCTTCCGGTTAGATCAATAAGAATGACCGCCACGGTTTGGAGATTGGGGGCGGTCATTTCTTATTGTTATGGATCTCTTTGAAGATTGCCCATGCGATCTGAAATGTAATCCCAACTGTGCCGCCAACAATGACGAACAGCTGCAGAACATCGTTCAACACCATGATGCATCCCCCCTTCCGCGTTTGCAACGGGGGAACAAACAATAAGCATTTACGTCCCCCGGACGCTTGCCGGAGGGAAGCATGACCACCTGTGCTTGCAGATAGCACCTTAACGCCACCCTTTGAGGTGGCATTTTTAGTTTAGCATACTTTTTGACGAAATACAATAAGAACCCACAGAAACGACGCTTTGTAAAATTTTATGGTGCATGGTTGCTTTTTGAAAAAAGCAGAGTATAATAAAAGTGAGAAAGTAAGAAAATCGCACAAAGGAGGATGAAGGATGCTGACGGAATTGAGGACAAAATCCCAGATCACCATTCCAAAGGATATTGTAATGAAGATGGGCCTGCGTGAGGGCGACAAGCTGGAGATCGTGGAGAAGGATGGCGTGATCGAGCTGATGCCGGTAGCCGTTTACCCCAAAAAGTATCTGGACGAGCTGCGCAGCGAGATCAACGAAGCAAAGGCCAAAATTGCGGCAGGGGAGCAGCCGGTGTTCGACACTGTGGACGCACTGTTTGAAGCGCTGGACGGTGCGGACGAATGAATTACAAGATCACCTACACCAAACGATTCATAAAGAACCTGAAGCGTTTGAACGCAGCGGAGCGGGCGCAGCTGAAAAAGAAGCTGGAAATTCTGGAAATGGACCCGCTGAAGTAAGGAGTGATTCTGGATGTTACAGCCGAAGCTGACAAAGGTGGAACCCGTAAAACCGCTGAAGCTCTGCCTTTATTATGAGACGGGCGAGGTAAAGCTGTTTGATGCAGCCCCTTATGCCACCGGCTCGTGGTACGGCAGGCTGCAGGATGAGCGTTACTTTGCTACCGTGCATCTGCTGCCGGGCGGTATTGGCATCGAGTGGGAAGAGGGGCAGGATATCGCCCCGCATGAGCTGTACGAAAACAGCGTTTCTGTGAAGAAAACAGCATAACCCAATGCAAAAGGCCGCTGCACGGTTCACATGCAGCGGCCTTTCCATTTGATGGGGAGTATTCAGCGGCGGTTTACTGGATGCCGGTCACAGGGTAGTCCTGATCCTCAACGGCCTTCTTCAGCACGTCGTCGGCGACCTCGGCGTTCAGGGTGACGATGGCGGTGCCGGCCTCGTGGCTCACCACGGCCTCGTCCACCTCGGGCAGGGCTTCCAGAGCCTTCTTCACGCGGGCTTCGCAGTGGCCGCACATCATGCCTTCCACCTTCAGGGTCTTTTTCATAGCAGTGTCCTCCTTGGTACTCTCTTTATTTGCAACCGCTGCGGGCTGTGCGGAGACAGCGGGCAGGGAAGCAGCATTTTTTGCCGCACGATCGTGCTTTGTGCTGTGCACGTCGAACAGGTTCAGGCGCAGGGCGTTGCTTACCACGCAGAAGCTGGAAAGGCTCATGGCAGCAGCACCGAACATGGGGTTCAGCGTCAGGCCGAAGGGGATGAACACGCCTGCGGCCAGCGGGATGCCGATGATGTTGTAGATGAACGCCCAGAACAGGTTTTCGTGGATGTTGCGCAGGGCAGCGCGGCTCAGGCGGATGGCGGCGGGCACGTCCGACAGCTTGGAGTTCATCAGCACCACGTCCGCCGCGTCGATGGCAACGTCGGTGCCTGCGCCGATGGCGATGCCGGTGTCGGCACGGGTCAGGGCCGGGGCATCGTTGATGCCGTCGCCCACCATGGCCACCTTGCCGGATGCCTGCAGCTGGCGGATGACCGCTTCCTTGCCGTCGGGCAGCACGCCTGCGATCACCTCGTCCACACCGGCCTGCCTGCCAATGGCAGCAGCGGTGCGCTGGTTGTCACCGGTGAGCATGACCACGCGGATGCCATGGCCTGCAGCTCCCGGATGGCGCGGGGGCTGTCCTCCTTGATGGTATCGGCCACCGCGATGATGCCCAGCAGACGGCCTGCTCCGCCGAAGAACAGGGGCGTTTTGCCCTGTGCGGAGAGGGCTGCGGCCTTCTCCTGCAGCTGTGCGGGCACGGTGACTTTGGTGCCGATAAAGGACGCATTGCCGCCAAAGATCTCCACGCCGTCCAGCTTTGCGGCCAGACCGTTGCCCGGCAGGGCGGCAAAGCCGGATACCTCGGGGGCGGTGAGCTTCTGCGCGTCGGTGCAGGCCAGCACGGCCTTTGCCAGCGGGTGCTCGCTCTTGCGCTCCAGTGCGGCGGCAAGGGTGAGCAGCTCCGCCTCGGAAACGCCCTCGGCGGGCAGAATGTCGGTCACTTTTGGTTCACCGCTGGTGATGGTGCCGGTCTTATCCAGCGCCACGATCTGGGTGCGGCCTGCAGCTTCCAGCGAAGCGGCGGTCTTGAACAGGATGCCGTTCTTTGCACCCAGACCGTTGCCCACCATGATGGCCACCGGCGTTGCCAGACCCAGCGCACAGGGGCAGCTGATGACCAGCACGGAGATGCCGCGGGCCAGTGCATAGCCCAGCTCCCGGCCCAGCAGCAGCCACACGATGGTGGTGACCACCGCGATGGTAATGACCGCAGGCACGAAGAAACCGGACACCGTATCGGCGATTTTTGCAATGGGAGCCTTGGTGGCGGCGGCATCGCTGACCATCCGGATGATCTGGGCAAGGGTGGTGTCCTCGCCCACGCGGGTGGCCCGGCACTGCAGGAACCGGACTGGTTGGTGGTGGCAGCGCTCACCTTATCGCCCGCAACCTTGTCCACGGGGATGCTCTCGCCGGTCAGGGCGCTCTCGTTCACGGCGCTGGTGCCTTCCAGCACGATGCCGTCCACGGGGATGTTCTCGCCCGGGCGCACCACAAAGATGTCCCCCTTCTGCACCTGCTCGATGGGCACGGTCACTTCGGCACCGTCTCGCAGCAGGGTGGCGGTCTTGGGGCAAGCTTCATCAGGCTCTTGAGCGCGTCGGTGGTCTTGCCCTTGGAGCGGGCCTCCAGCATCTTGCCCACCGTGATGAGGGTCAAGATCATGGCGGCGGACTCAAAGTAGAACTCCATCATATAGTGCATGACCAGCTCACTGTTGCCGTCCACCTGCGCGCGGGTCATGGCGAACAGGGCGTAGGTGCTCCACACAAAGCTTGCCATGGAACCCATGGCCACCAGCGTGTCCATGTTGGGCGAGCCGTGGAGGAGCCCCTTGAAGCCGTTGATGAAGAACTTCTGGTTGATGACCATGACGATGCCCGCCAGCAGCAGCTGCACAAGGCCCATGGCGATGTGGTTGCCGTCGAACCAGCGGGGCAGGGGCCAGCCCCACATCATGTGGCCCATGGAGAAGTACATCAGCACCAGCAGAAAGCCCAGCGACGCAATGAGCGCCGCTTGAGCTTGGGGGTCTCGTGGTCGGCCAGCGCGTCAAGGTCGGCGCTGGTGGAGCTGGCAGCCGCCGCGCCCGCACGCTTGGGGCTGGCACCGTAGCCTGCATCCTGCACGGCCTTGATGATCTCGCAGAGCTGGCGGTGCCCTCCACGCCCATGGAGTTGGTCAGCAGGCTCACCGAACAGCTGGCAACGCCGGGCACCTTGCTCACGGCCTGCTCCACCCGGCGGAGCAGGCTGCGCAGCTCATGCCGGTAACGTTGTATTGTTCCATAAAATATCACTCCTACGTTGAGTATGCACAGGAAAGGGCTTCTTATTTCATGAGCTTGGGCAGCAGATTCACCAGCTCGTCCAGCTTTGCCTCGCTGCCCGCACGCAGGTCGTCCGCCACGCAGGTGGAGATGTGCTGTGCCAGCAGCTCCTTGGAAAAGCTGTTCAGCGCCGAGTTCGCCGCCGCCACCTGCACAAGGATGTCCACGCAGTAGGCATCCTTTTCCAGCATGCCGCGGATGCCGCGCACCTGCCCCTCGATGCGGCTGAGCCGGTTCAGCAGGGCCTTGTGTTCCTCCGGGGTGCGGTCCTTGTGGCGGCAGCAGGAGGGGGTGACGCTTTCGGTGGGCACAGCGGATGCGTCAATGGCCGGAGCCGTGGCAGCTTCGGGCTGGGCGGGCGTGCCGCAACAGCAGCAGGGCTTTTTCTCGTTGTCCATAAAATATCTCCTTTACCCATAGGGGGTATACGTCTTACAGCATGAGTATAGCACAGCAAACCCGATAAATCAAGTAGGGAATTGAAAAATACAAACAAAAAGAGGGAAGGCATTGCAAATGCCTTCCCTCTATCAAATCACTTTTACTTCTCCAGAATCCGCGGCACAAACAGGCCCAGCATCTTGCCCCACCAGTACCACTCGTGGGAGACATCGCCGCCCCAGACCTCGAGGTGGGCGGGCAGGCCCTGTGCGGCCAGCACATCGGCCAGCGCCTGCGTGTCGGCTTTGGCATCGTCCTCGTAGGCACCCTGACCGGCGCAGAGCATCAGGCTGTTCTCCTCGGCCTTGGCCAGAGCCAGCTTGTCGGCGATGCCGTTCTCGGCCAGATACTGCAGGGGAGAGCAGCGCAGCACCAGATCGTCGGCTTCACTGCCCCAGAAGCGGGCCAGATCGTAGATGCCGGAAAGGCCGATGGCACCGGCAAAGAGCTTGGGACGGCGCAGGCGGCAGTTGACGGCGTGCACAGCGCCAAGGTCGATGCCTACACACCACAGCTTGGCATCCTTTGCGGCACCGTTCAGGGCCAGCACCCGGGGAGCCAGCTCGGCGGTAAGGTAGACGAAGTACTTTTCCTCCATCTCGGCGCGGCGGCGCACCGGGATGTCGCCGTTCAGTACGGCCTCGCCGTCAATGCTGTCGGCGCAGAACAGCTGCACCTTGCCCTCGTTCAGCAGCGGGGCAATGGCATCGGGCATGCCGTTGTTCTCCCAATCATAAAAGCGGCCGCCGCGGGCAGGCAGGGCCAGCACCGGCACACCGGCGCTGCCGTATACCTTGAACTCCATCTCGCGGTTCAGCACGCTGCTCCACTCTTTGTAATAGGTACCCTGGATCATAAATCAAGCACTCCTTGTTTCTATATTCACCGGCCCGGGCGCAGTCGCTGCACGTTGGTGCCGGTCGTTAGCGATCAAAAGAAAGCTTTCTCTGGAAATATCACACGAACTGGTTGCGCTGGGCATCGTACTCGTAGCCCACGGCCCGGAGCTTTGCGCAAAGGTCGGCCTTGTCGGCATCCATGTCTTCGCACAGAGCATCGAGGTTTTTGTAAAAATCACGCAGCTTCAGGTTCACCACGCTCAGCAGCATGATGGGATCGTTGGGCAGAGCCATGTGTTTTGCCTCCTTACAGCAACAAAAAAAGCCGGCCACTCGACAAAGTGACCGGCCACATACACCAAATTAGACAGCGCGGGTAACTTTGCCAGCGCGCAGGCAACGGGAGCATGCGTAGACGTACTTGGGAGAACCCTCAACGACCGCCTTGACACGACGGACATTCGGCTTCCAGGTACGGTTGGAACGACGATGAGAGTGAGAAACCTTGATACCAAAGGCAACACCCTTGCCGCAGCATTCACATTTAGCCATGGTACTTGCACCTCCTGCAGTGAAGTAAGGAATCAAAATAATCAGCTTGACTATTGTAGCAGATTACCGGGCAAAATGCAAGCCTTTTTTCAAAAAAATCTTGCGGTTTTTTGGAACTGCCCCGATGCACTCAGATGCTGTTTTTTGTTACGACCCCTTGTGTGAAAATGTGATTTGGAGCAGCCCGCAGGCTGCAACGGCGACGACCGCCGCCAGTGGCGGAAACAGGGAGAAGCTGTTGGGGCAGCGGCCAGCAAGACGTGAGTGCCGTTCAAGGCACGAAACGAATGCTGGGTGCCGCAACTCGTAGACAAATCACGAATTAAAAATAAAATTCCGCTGAAATGATCAGAGCGAAGCGGAGATCATTTTAAATCGTCTGGACACCCCTTGTCTAAAACCTCAAAAAATAGTATTATATATGGTATACTGAAAAAAGGCAGGAATATCGAATGACCTCTCAGGCATCTATTATCTCATCCGCGCGCTGGTGGCGCTGGTGGCCATCCCCTTCCACGAGTGCGGCCACGCGCTGGCAGCATGGCTGCTGGGCGACGACACCGCAAAGCGGCAGGGGCGGCTTTCGCTGAACCCCTTTGCCCACTTTGACCTGCTGGGTACGCTGTGCATGGTGTTTGCGGGCGTGGGCTGGGCAAAGCCCGTCTCCACAGACCCCCGCAATTTCAAAAACCCCAAGTGGGGCATGGCCCTCACCGCGCTGGCTGGCCCTGCGGCAAACATCCTCCTTGCCTATGTGGGCATGGGTGGTGTGGAAGCTCATGTACTACTGGGCACCGGTGAACGATGCCACCATCTACATTGCCATGTTCCTGCAGTACCTTGTGCTGATGAACGTGAGCCTTGCCGTGTTCAACTTGATCCCGGTGCCGCCGCTGGACGGCAGCCGCATCCTGCTGGTGCTGCTGCCCCGGCGCATCTACTTTGGCCTGATGAAGTACGAGCGCTATATCATGATCGCCCTGCTGGCGGCAGTGTGGTTCGGCGCACTGGATACCCCCCTGTACTACCTGAACAACATTGTGTGGGAGCTGCTGGGCAAGGGCACCGGCTACATTGATAAGATTGCGTATTCCATCTACTATGCCGGCCTTGGGACGGTGGTGTGAGCGTGGCAGAAGAACTGACCTTCCATCTGGAAGATTTTGACGGCCCGCTGGAATTATTGCTGGCGCTTGTGGCCAAACATAAGATGGACCTGCACAACATCCCCATTCTGGAGCTGATCGACCAGTACACCGCCACGGTGGCGCGGGCCGACCCGGACCCGGAAGCCGCCAGCGCCTTCATCGAGATGGCCGCGCGGCTGGTGGAGATGAAAAGCTACCTGCTTTTGCCCCGCAGCGAAGAGGGCGAGCGGCTCAAGCAGGAGTTCACCGGCCAGCTGATCGAGTACGACCAGTGCCGCCGCATGCTGCGCTTTTGCGCCAAAAGGCCGAAGCTGCGCCGGTTTTTGTGCGTCCGCCCATGGAGATGGAGTTCGATAACACCTACGACCTGCACCATGCGCCGCAGGTGCTGGCGGATGACTGGGCCGTTCTTTCCGGCCGCACCAAGCTGCGCCGGGAGCCTACCCAGCAGCAGTTCGAGCCGCTGGTCACAGCGCCCATGGTGTCGGTGACGAGCCGGGTGGTGTACATTCTGCGGCACCTGATTGCCGGTACAGCGGCAAAAATGAGCCAGCTGTTCAGCCGCCAGCAGACCCGCAGCACCAACGTGGCCACCTTTCTGGCCCTGCTGGAGCTGGTGCGCGGCGGCCGTGTAAAGCTGGACGACGAGGGCCGACTGACCATGCAGCGGGGCCGCATCCAACGTGATAAGGAGAAGGAATGAACCAGAAACAGATCCGTGCAGCCGTGGAAGCCATGCTGTTTGCCAGCGGCGACCCCATTGGTGCCGACAAGCTGGCCCAGGCGGTGCAGCTGCCGCAGCTCAGCGTGGAAGCCGCGCTGGAAGCTGCGGGAGCGCTACGCCCGGGAGGACAGCGGCCTGTGCCTGCTGCACCTGAACACCCGCTGGCAGCTTGCCACCAAGACCGAGTGGGCCGACTGCATCCGCCGCCTGCTGGACAGCCGCCGCGCAGTGCCCCTTGGCCCCGCCGCCATGGAGACCCTGACCGTGATCGCCTACAACCAGCCGGTGTCCCGCGCCTTCATCGAGCAGGTGCGCGGCGTGGATTCCTCGTCCAGCGTGTCGGGCCTGCTGGAAAAGGGCCTCATTGAGGAAGCCGGCCGCCTTGACCTGCCGGGCAGGCCGGTGAGCTTCCGCACCACCGACACCTTTTTGCGGGTGTTCGGCCTTTCTTCTCTGGCCGACCTGCCGCCGGTGCACGGGCAGGAAACGGAAACAAACGCATCACCGACAGAAAGCGAGGGGTAACGCATGGAAGCATTCTCGCCGCGCTGGGCGCAGTGCTGCTGTTCATTCTCCGGGTGATCGGCATTCTGCTGCTGGTGGTGCTGATCTTACTGGTGCTGTTGCTGCTGTGCCCCTTCTGCGCAGACCTGTGCTGGGAGCACGGCGTGCTCACCGTAAAGGCCGGTGCGCTGGGCATCACCTTCCCGGTGTTCCAGTACCCGAAGCCGGAGCCGCCGCCCGCACCGGAAAACCCGGAGCCGCCCAGGGGCTTTGGCAAGGTCAAGGCAAGGTTTGCCGCATGGCGGGCCGAGCGCAAGCGGAAAAAGGCAGAGGAGAAGGCCCGCAAAAAGGCGCCGCCGCTGCCGCCAAGGCAAACAAGCCCGCCCAGCCGCGCAAAAAGGCAAAGATCACGCTGGAGATCCTCTGCACCATGCTCAAAGGTGCGGGCACTTTGACCAAAGCCGTGTTCGGTGCGCTGCGCATCACAAAAATACAGGTGCGCCTTGGTGTGCGCGGGGAGGACCCCGCCGCCGCTGCCCGCAGCTACGGCAAGCTGCAGGCGTGGCTGTACCGGTGCTGGGCGTGCTGGACCGCTTTCTCTGGCTGCAGTTCGATGAGCTGCGCGTTCTGCCGGACTTTGGCAGCGGGCAGCCCACCGTGGAGGACCGGGTGTCCTGCCGGGTGAGCGCACAGGCACTGTTCATCGTCCTTGCGGCGGTGCGGGTGCTGTACGAGTTCTGGCGCAAAAAAGTATTGGACATCTTCCTATAATGTGGTACACTATACGTGTATCCGGATCTGCAGACAACGGGTCTTTGCCCGAATCAAACGATAAAGGAGAGCTGTTTTATGGCTGAGCATCCCATTCAGGGCCTGATGAACGTTACCATGGAGAAGATCCACCAGATGGTGGACTCCAACACCATCATTGGCAAGCCCATCATCACCGAGGACGGCACCACCATCCTGCCGGTTTCCAAGGTGAGCTTTGGCTTTGCCTCCGGCGGCACCGACTTTGACGGCAAGAACGCCGCCAACAAGGACCTGTTCGGCGGCGGCTCCGGTGCGGGTGTGAACATCCAGCCGGTGGCCTTCCTCGTGGTAAAGGACGGCTGCGTGCGCACCATCCAGCTGTCGGACAACGCCGACACCATCAACCGTGCCCTGACCATGCTGCCGGAGCTGGTGGACAAGGTCGCCGCCCTCATCAAGAAGGACGAAAAGAAGGAAGAGCCTGCTGCTCCTGCGGAGCAGTAAGGGAGGGGGCTTGGCACCGGACACTCCGTCCCGCCTGCGCTCGCCAGACCACCAGCGTGGTGTGGCCCTCGCACTTCCCGGCAGGCTTTTTTGTCGATTTTAGTCGCAGCCTGCACTTTAGACATGGCTTCGCGCATCTTGCCGGAGTATCCGGTGCCGATCCCGGCAGGACGGCAGGGAGTTTCTCCAGCGAATGTCCTGGGGGTGGGGCCCCGGCGCGCAAGCGTTGGGGCGGGACTGGAGTCCTGCAACGGCGACGACCGCCGCCAGCGGCGGAAACAGGGAGTTGCCGTTGGGGCCGCGGCCAGCAAGACGCAAGCGATAGCGAAGCGGCTGCTGGGTGCCGCAACCCGTCGCTGTTCGCGGAGAAAGCTCCCTGCTGGCCTGCCAATCACCATCGCCGTAACTGTGAGCTTCCAACTCACAGTTTTGATACAGGCGCACCCGCACCCCAAAGCAGGGAGAGGTGCGCGTTTTGAGCGCCGGGAGGCGCACAAGGAGTTTTATTATGGCAGAAGAACGTATTCAAAAGATCATGGCTGAACAGGGTCTGTGCTCCCGCCGTGCGGCAGAACAGATCATTGCCGAGGGCCGCGTGAAGGTCAACGGCCACCCCGTCAAGGTGGGCGACAAGATGGACCCCAACCGCGACGTGCTGCACGTGGACGACGAGCGCATCTATATCCGCAAGGATCAGCAGATGTACTATCTGGCCCTGTACAAGCCCCGCGGCTATGTGACCACCGCCAGCGACGAGCTGGGCCGCAAGACCGTGATGGAGCTGGTGAGCGATATCCCCGCCCGCCTGTACCCGGTGGGCCGTCTGGATAAGGACAGCGAGGGCCTGCTGCTCATGACCAACGACGGCGCGTTTGCGCAGGCCGTCACCCATCCGTCGGGCGGCATCTCCAAGCTGTACCGCGTCACCGTGCAGCCCCGCGCCGATGAAAGCCAGATCCTGAAGCTGAGCAGCGGCGTTGTGCTGGACGACGGCACCAAGACCATGCCCTGCGCCATCAATGTTGTCACCGACGAGCCGGGCCGCACCGTGATGGAAATGACCCTGAAAGAGGGCAAGAACCGCGAGATCCGCCGCATGTGCGAGACCGTGGGCCTTGAGGTGGTGCGCCTGAAGCGCAATGCCGAGGGCGTGGTGAAGCTGGGAATGCTCAAGCCCGGCACCTACCGTGAGCTGACCAAGGCAGAGATCAACGGTCTGCGTGCCGCTGCCGCCAAGGGCCGCGCCCAGACCCGCAGCGCCGCAGTGCAGTCCAAGGCTGCCGAGCGCCGCCCCCGCGGCCCGGTGGGCAAGGGTACTGCCCCCAAAAAGCGGAAGTAAATACACCTGTAAAGGGGAGAAGTGTCCAAAGATGCTTCTCCCCTTTTTGCTGCTGGGTGGAAAGATGAATAACTGTCAGCTCTTCACCTTTCAGGTGAGAAAAATTGCATCCCGCCGCAAATACACCAAAAACGGACGCATCTGCAACGAAAATTGCGGTACGGCCCTGCGGCAGGACGGGCTGTGCATGCGAGGAAGACAAAGAATACTTTTGACAACAAAAGTTCATCTCACTGAAGCGCCCCTGTTCTTCGACCAAATTTGTGCTATAATACAAAAGCAACGCTTCGCCCGGCCCCGCAAAGGGCAGGGCAGAGCAGAACGGAAAACAAGGAGTTTGGAATCATGGAAAGAGAAAAACTGAAGTCCCGGATGGGCTTCATTCTGCTTTCGGCGGGCTGTGCCATCGGCATTGGCAACGTGTGGAAGTTCCCTTATATTGCCGGTCAGGGCGGCGGCGGCGCGTTCGTGCTGTTCTACCTGATCTTCCTCATCATTCTGGGCCTGCCCATCATGACCATGGAGTTTGCAGTGGGCCGCGCTTCCCGCAAAAGCCCGGTGCGGGCCTATCAGGCACTGGAAAAGCCGGGCCAGAAGTGCACATCCACGGCTACCTCACCCTCATTGGCTGCTATCTGCTCATGATGTTCTACACCACCGTGGCAGGCTGGATGCTGCACTATTTCTACATGACCGCCACCGGTAAGCTGGCAGGCTGAACGCCGATCAGGTGGCTGGCAAGTTTACTGAAATGCTGGCAGACCCCGGCGTGATGACCTTCTGGATGGTGTTCGTGGTGGCACTGGGCATCTTTGTGTGCGCCAAGGGCCTGCAGAACGGCCTTGAGCGCGTGACCAAGGTCATGATGATCGCCCTGCTGGTGATCATGGTGGTGCTGGCCGTCAACAGCCTGTTCATGCCCGGCGCAAAGGAAGGCCTGAGCTTCTTCCTCGTGCCCGACTTCGAGCGCATGAAAGAGGTGGGCGTGGTCAACACGCTGGTGTCCGCCATGAATCAGGCCTTCTTCACCCTGAGCCTTGGCATTGGCGCAATGTCCATCTTTGGCAGCTACATCGGCAAGGAGCACTCCCTGCTGGGCGAGTCCGCCCGCATCGTGGTGCTGGATACCTTCGTGGCCATCACCGCCGGTCTCATCATCTTCCCGGCCTGCTTCACCTACGGTGTAGACCAGACCAGCGGCCCCAGCCTGATCTTCATTACCCTGCCCAACATCTTTGCCAACATGGCCATGGGCCGGTTGTGGGGCTCCCTGTTCTTCCTGTTCATGGCCTTTGCGGCGCTTTCCACCGTGCTGGCCGTGTTCGAGAACATCATCTGCTGCGGCATGGAGCTGACCGGCTGCAGCCGCAAGAAGTCCAGTCTGGTGAACTTCGTGCTCATCACTCTGCTTTCGCTGCCCTGCGTGCTGGGCTACAACGTGTGGGCATGGGACGGCTTTGCCGTGTTCGGCGGCGCTGTGCTGGATTTGGAGGACTTCCTCGTGAGCAACCTGTTCCTGCCGCTGGGCAGCTTGGTGTACCTGCTGTTCTGCGTTACCAAGTACGGCTGGGGCTGGGACAACTATAAAAAGGAAGTCAACACCGGCAAGGGCCTCAAGATGCACGACTGGATGCGCGGCTACCTGACCTGCGTGCTGCCGGTGATCGTGCTGTTCATCTTTGCCTTTGGCATCTACGATAAATTTTTTGCGTAAATAAAACACTCCTTCAGTCTCGCATTCGCTCGACAGCTGTTCCCCTTCTGGCACTTCGTGCCACCTCCCCCGACCGGGGGAGTCTGTCTCATGGAGGGAGCCTCTGGCGAAGAGGGAAAGTTTGCCGCCATGCCAAAGCCTCCCTCTGGGAGGGAGGTGGCACGGCGCAAGCCGTGACGGAAGGAGTTCCCGGCTCCTCTTATTCCATCAATAAGAGGGGCCTTTTGCGGCAGAAAGGAACCTTCCATGCATATCCTGATCTGTGACGACGATGCGGCGTTCGGCGCGCGCATGGCAGAATATGTCACCGTCTACTTTACCGCCCGCAGCGTGCAGGTGCACACCGCCGTCTGCACCAGCGCAGCCGAGGTGCTTGCAACGCCGGGGCTGGAGCTGTATCAGCTGGCGTTTCTGGACGTGGACATGCCCGGTGCAAACGGCATGGTGCTGGGCCGTCAGCTCAAGCAGAAGTGCCCCGGCTGATGCTGGTGTATGTTTCGGCCTATCTGGAATTTGCGCTGGAAGGCTACACGGTGAACGCCTACCGCTACCTGCTCAAGCGGGACATTGCGCGCACCCTGCCCAAGTGTCTGGACGACCTGCTTGCCGCCCTGACCGACCAGCGCAAGACTCTGACGGTGCACCACAACCGAACCGAAACGGAAATTCCGCTGGATCAGATCTATTATCTGGAAAGCGACCTGCGCCAGATCAACGTCTACGGCGACATTGCCCGCCGGCCCATCTGCACCTACTACGGCAAGATCGCGACCTGCGCCCATGCTCTACGAGAACGGCTTTTTGCAGGTGAGCCGCAGCGATGTGGTGAACATGAAATATGTGCGCAGCTCCGCAGCTACCGCGCCCTGCTGAAAAACGGGGTGGAGCTGAGCGTGAGCCGCGCAGGCTATGCGGCCATCCAGAACGCATATCTGGAATGGAAGGGGCAGTATGTGATGAGTGATGCATTTGCGGAAATGATGCTGGGGCATCTGGTGTGTCTGGTCCAGGGGAACGCCTTTATTCTGGTGGAGTGGGCCTATCTGGGCAGGGGAAAACTGCGCTGGCCGGTTCTGTGGGCAGAGCTGCTGTGTATGGGGCAGCTGGGCCTGTCACTCGCAACAGGAATGTCATTTTTCAATGTGCAGAGCGTCCTGCTCAATGTGCTGTACCTTTTTGTTACGGCGCAGCTGTTTGGCGGAACCTTTGCCGATAAGCTCACCGCCTGCCTGATCAACGGCACCATGTGCCTGCTGGTGGAGAACACGGTCAACTATACCTACTCCTGGTTCACAGGAGTGCGCACCGGCGAAGCATGGCAGCACCCCGGCTGCCTGATCGCGCTGTGCGCCGCGAACCTTATCGTGGGTGCAGCAGTTGCGCATTCCCTATACAGCTGGAACCAGAAGTGTGCTCTGCAGCCGCTGCAGGCGCTGGTGATGTCCTTTTTCCCCGGGGTGGCTGTGGTGCTGAACATCGTGCTGATGGTCACAGGGACCCAGCAGCCCGCTACCCGGATGACCATGCTGCTCACCTTTGGCATGAGCGTGGCGGTGCTGGTGCATATCGCCATCGTGCAGATGTTCAACGATCAGGTGGTGCAGCGGCAGAACTCCCGCTACCGTGCTCAGCTGGAACAGCAGCGTGCCGAAGCCCTGCTGGATTCCTACACGGAACAGCGCCGCCTGACCCACGAGTTCACCAACCACATGACAGCCCTTACTGCCCTGCTGGATCAGGGAGATCTGAAAGGCGCACAGGCCTACATTGCCAGCGTGAGCAAAACGGTGGCGGCGGGCACCACCATCATGGATACCCACAACCCGCTGCTGGATTCCATTCTGAGCAAAAAGTACGAAGAAGCGGCAAAAGTTGGCGTGAACATTTACTTTGACCTGTGCGATCTCAAGCGGATGCCCTTCGACAGCATGGATATGGTCATCGTGCTCTCCAACCTTCTGGACAACGCCACCCGCGCCGCAGCGCAGGCCCTGCCGCCGGAGGTGCATGTGCGCATCCGCAAAACGCCGGAAGAATACCTGATCTCGGTGCGCAACCGCGTGCAGGAAGACCTGCTGCTGGAGGAGGGCAAGCTGCCCGGCACCACCAAAAAGGAGAGCGGCCACGGCATGGGCCTTGCCAACGTGCAGGACGTGCTGCACAAGTACGGTGCCGAGTACACCGTGAGCTGCCGCGACCGATGGTTCCGGTTTACCTGCGCCATCCCGTGCGCAGTTCATGACATGAGCACCGACAATTTATGACATGTTCTGTGCAACAGGCACGCAACAATGCTATACTAAGGCCAGTAAAGGTGACCTCCTGCCGGGGCAGGGCGGATTTGCGGCCAAAGGAAGACCTGGTGAAGCTTTGCCCCCTGTGCAGTGATCCGGGCAGCGGTGCGTGTTAAGCTGCTCTGTTTTCCCTTTGCTCTTCGCTGTGCAGTCCTCATGCGCTGCGCAGCTCATCTGGCGGGGCTTTCAACGGCGAACTTTGGGGTTTGCTGCTGATAAAGTCACTCGGTACGTCGCATTTCTGTCCGGCAGGTGCTGCTTGTGGGAATGGAGCATCTGCCGCACAGGGCATTTGCGTCGGTGAGAGTTCCGTCAGATTTTTTATTGCAAAAAAAAGAGCTGCTGTACGGCAAAATTGCCTGATACAGCAGCTCTTTTTCTGTGTCGTTATTCCGGCTTTACCTGCAGCTCCTGCTCGCAGTAGATGCAGCGGTACTTGCCGTTGGAGCTCAGCTCAAAGATCTGGTCGCACTCTTCCTCAATGGAGGAGATGCAGCGGGGGTTGCGGCATTTTACAATGTTCACAAGGCGCTTGGGGGGCATCGGCTTTTCCTTGCGCACGGCCTTGCCGTTTTCAATGATGGTCACGCTGATGCCCGGGTCAAGGTAGGCCAGCACATCCAGGTTCAGCCAGGAAGCATCGCCCTCCACCTTGATGATGTCCTTGCGGCCGCTGGCGGTCTTGCTGCTGCGTGCATTCTGGATCAGCGCCACGCTGGCGGTGCGGTTGCCCGCAATGCCCAGCAGGTCCATCAGCCAATGGCGGTGCCTGCCTTGATGTGGTCGATCACGATTCCGTTCTGAATTTCATCGATGTTCAGCATATCAGTTCTCCTCCTTAGGTGCCTTGGGGTCGCGCAGGCCCAGCAGGGTCATGATCAGTGCCATACGCACATACACGCCGTTCTGCACCTGCTCAAAGTAGGCGGCGCGGGGATCGTCGTCCACGTCCAGTGCGATCTCGTTGACGCGGGGCAGGGGATGCAGCACAGCCATATCCGGCTTTGCAAGGTCCATCTTTTCCTTGGTGAGGATGTAGCTGTTCTTCAGGCGGATGTAGTCCTCCTCGTTGAAGAAGCGCTCCTTCTGCACGCGGGTCATGTACAGGATGTCCAGCTCCGACATGGATTCCTCCAGACTGCGAGTCTCCTGGTAGGGGATGCCGTTGGCCTCCAGCACGTCCTTTACGATGTAGTCCGGCACGCGCAGCTCTTCCGGCTGATAAGCACGAACCGGATGTTCTTGCAGCGGGCCATGGTCTTGATGAGGGAGTGCACGGTGCGGCCGAATTTCAGGTCGCCGCACAGGCCGATGGTCAGGTCATCCAGCCGTCCCATGCGGCGGCGGATGGTCATGAGGTCCGTCAGGGTCTGGGTGGGGTGCTGGTGGCCGCCGTCGCCCGCGTTGATCACCGGGATGCGGGAGTAGCGGGAAGCGCGCAGCGGTGCGCCCTCTTTGGGGTGGCGCATGGCCACGATGTCCGCATAGCAGGACACCACGCGGATGGTGTCGGCAACGCTTTCGCCCTTGCTTGCGCTGGACACGTTCTCACTGGGAAAGCCCAGCACATGGCCGCCAAGGTTCAGCATGGCTGCCTCAAAGGAGAGGCGGGTGCGGGTGGAAGGCTCGTAGAACAGGGTAGCCAGCTTTTTATGCCGGGCCACCTCCTGATACGCGGCCGGGTCGTCATGGATGCGGTCGGCCAGATCAAGCAGCGTGGAGATTTCCTGTTGGGTAAAATCCAACGGGTCGATCAGATGTCGCATGGGTGCATACCTCCGTCAGTTTTTTGGTTTAGAGCAGCTTGCGTAAAATGGAAAAATCAAAGAAGTTTGTGTAGTAGCTCAGCGAACGCATCACCGGGCGGCACAAACGATTGAAACACACTTCGTCCAGCAACAGCATGGCCTCGCCCGGAGCAAGGCGCATGGCGGAGCGGATGGCATCGTCGCCGCAGCTTGCCTTCAGGTGGGCGACGTTGGAGGAGATCTGCTGGTGGCACTCCCGTTCCAGAATATCGAACACGCCGCCGGTCAGGTCGATGCGGGTGTAGTCTCTGGCACCGAACAGTGCTCTGGGCAGGTAGTCGATGGAGTAGATCACCGGGGTGGTGTCGGCCAGAATGCGCTTTTTAATGCAGATCACGTCGTCGCCCGGCTCAATTTCCAGATCGCGGGCCAGCTCTTCACCGGCACGGATGGGAAATACCTGAATGCCGTCGGCGTGGGGGTAGCTGCCAAAGCTGCGGATCAGCGGGTAGTATTCCAGCTTCTGGTCCAGCCGGCTGCGCAGGCTCAGCACAGCGCGGTTCACCACCGTGCCAATGCCGCGCACGCGTTCCACATAGCCTGCGCGCTCCATCTCGCTCAAAGCATCGCGGATGACGGTGCGGCTCACGCCCAGCTCAGCGGAAAGATCTACCTCGGCGGGCAGACGGTCGGCCCGGGCATAGCGCCCGGTGCGCAGCTCTTCCAGCAGACTGGCAACGATGCGGTCGCTGATCACAGCACCGCCCAATCGGTTGGAAGAGGTAAGTGCAGATTCCTTCATGGTTCGGTTCCTCCGTTCACGGGCAGGGGATGCTCCCCGCCGGGACTTGAAGCCTGCGCTGCACGGCACCTTTGTGACCACGCCATACGCCGCAGACCCCTTTATACTTTATTATAACATAAATTGACATTTATAAAAGCGGCATTTATACTGGAAACAGTGAAAAAGTATGATTTTATTTTGGAAGGAAACGCAAGATGGAAGTTTTTCTGCACAAGATCTGCGGCCAGCCGGTGCAGCCGCCAGTGCCCATGCAGCTGCGCCGCTGCACGCCGGAGCAGGCCCCGGCGGTGTACGCCTTGCAAAACGAGGTGCGCGCCGCCATGCCGGACCCGGAGCAGTTCGTGCCGGACACGCTGGAAAACATCACGGCCTATGTCCGCAATGACCTGTGCATCGGCGCATGGCAGGGAAGCCGCCTTGGCGGGTATCTCATCGTGCGCTTCTGCGGGCGCAGCGCACACAACTATGCGGCCTTCATGGATGTGCCGCGCACCGAGTGGGAGCACTGGGCCAATGCGGACAGCGCCATCGTCCACGCAGACTTTCGCGGCAACGGCCTGCAACGGCTCATGCTGGAAGCAGCGCTGCCGCTTTTCCCGAAAAAAATCACCCATATCGGTGCTACCGTCAGCCCGCAGAACCAGTACAGCCTGCACAACGCCCTTGCGTCCGGTTTTGCCATCGTCTCCCGGCGGGAAATGTATGGCGGCCACGACCGCTACCTGCTGGCAAAGGAGCTGTAAAAAGTTGTAATTCGTCAAAAAGTATGTTAAACTAAAAACGCCACCCCGAAGGGTGGCGTTAAGGTGCTGTCTGCAAGCGCAGGTGGTCATGCTTCCTGCCCGTTATCGCTGCTCTTTCTACATAGAACGAAGCAGAGGTTCCGGGAGTGGAACTTTTTTGCAAAATGAAACTTCCCGGAGCCTTGAAGGCGAAGGGAGGGATATCCGGTGACTCTGTTGGAAACCTTCGCACTGCTCACCTTCATTCTCACACTGTTGGGTCTGATCGTGGACGTGATCCGTCTGGCCGTTGAGGTCATGACAATGTTTTCCAAGCACAAAGCCGATGATAGCAAAAAAGACTGACCGCCCAGCTACCAACTCGTGCGGTCAATCTTTTCTTGACTAAACGGGCAAGGAGCTGACCATTGCGGACAGCGCCTTTTCTGTTTGTAGTATAGTGCTTTTTTCAGGGATTGTCAAGGGCGCAGGGCTTCTCTTTACGCCGCCTGTAGTGTCTGACCTCTCTGGCGCATCTTGTGCCGCACCACCAGCAGACAGGCAGATGCACGGCGGCGGTCAGCACCCAGCTGATGGGGTAGCTGATGTACAGCATGAACGGTGTGCGGTTCAGCTGGAAGATGGTGGCGATCCACACCAGCCGCAGCAGGCAGCTGCCCACAAGGCTCACCACCATGGGCAGCACGCTGTAGCCAAGCGCGCAGGCTGCTGGCCAGCGTATCCATGATGCCGCACAGCAGGTAGGTGCCGCAGATCACCCGCAGGCGTTCGTATCCGGCGGCGATCACCGCCGCATCCGAGGAGTAGAAGTGCAGCAGCTGGGTGCCTGCCAGCACCGCACCGCCGCCCAGCACCACGCCGGTCACGATGGCGCACAGCAGGCAGTTGAGGACAACGCGGTTCAGGTTCTGGTACTTGCGCGCGCCCATGTTCTGGCTGGTAAAGGTGACGGCAGCCTGCGAAAAGGCGTTCATGGCGGTATAGACGAAGCCCTCCAGATTGGCGGAGGCCGAACTGCCTGCCACCACCGTGGAACCAAAGGAGTTGATGGCCGACTGGATGACCACGTTGGACAGGCTGAACACGGTGCTCTGCAGACCGGCAGGCAGGCCGATAAGCAAAATCTGCTTCAAGGCACCCATGTGGAAGCCCAGATGATGCAGATCCAGATGCAGCGCGCCCTCCTCCTTCATCAGCATCCGCGTCACCATGCAGGCGGAAACGGTCTGGCTGATGATGGTAGCCAGCGCCACGCCTGCCACGCTCATGGAAAAGCCAATGACGAACACAAGGTTCAGCACCACGTTGATGATGCCGGCTGCTGCCAGACAGTACAGCGGGCGCTTGGTGTCGCCCACGGCGCGCAGCAGCGCACTGCTGAAGTTGTACAGCATGGTCATGGGCATCCCGATGAAATAAATTTTAAGGTACAGCGCAGAGAGGTCGATCACATCCTCCGGGCAGCTCATCAGCTCCAGCAGCCCCCGGGCTGCAAAAAAACCCACCACAGCCAGCAGCACGCCGCTGACAAGGCCCAGCGTCACCGAGGTCTGCACCGTGTCCTGCACGCCGTGGTCATCTTTTGCACCAAAGCAGCGGGCCGCCACCACGTTTGCACCCAGCGAAAGCCCTACGAACAGGTTCACCAGCAGGTTGATGAGGGAGCCGTTGGAGCCGACGGCCGCCAGTGCGGTGCTGCCCGCAAAGCGGCCCACGACCACTACGTCCGCAGCGTTGAACAGCAGCTGCAGAATGCTGGAAGCTGCCAGTGGGATGGAGAACAGGATGATCTTTTGGAGCATCGGGCCGCTGGTAAGGTCAGCGGAGCGGCTTGTCTGAGCCATGAGAAAAGTACCTCCTTTTTATCGTTTACGCGGAGAAGCCGTTTTCCGAAGCATTGCACACTGCTTAGGAGGACAGCATCTGAAATGTAAATTTTTCGTAAATAAAGGGAACCGAAGGCATATTATAACGCGCGGCGCAGAAAAATACAAGTGGCACCGCCGAAAAAATGCAAATTCCCGGCGGTGCCGCTTATAAAACAATCAAAAACATTTCTTGAAGCACGGCAGAAGAGTTTATTCTTCCTGCAAAGCGTCCCGGAACAAAACCCGCAGATAATCCCGCCCGCCGTAGAGAACGCGGTCAATATAAATATCGTTCCGAAAAGCATGATAAAAAATCAGATACTTTCCGCTGACGAGAAAGCGCTCATCCAAATAAAGTTCATGATCCAGCGGAGCTACGGAAGAAAGCAATGCACCGCTTTCCGGGAACAGCTTTAATTGTTCAGCAGCATCCATGATGCGGTTCAGAATGCGCTCTGCAGAAGGCAGATTTTGCAAGTCGAACGAGATATAATCCCAGATGTCGTCCAGGTCCTGACGGGAACGAGTTGTATAAATGAGGTTATTTTCCATTGGCTCTTGCGCGGAAATGCGCCCTCATTTCTTCCGGAGTGTAAAGCTTTTCCGTCTCACCAGAGCACCGTCCTTTTGCAATTTCATTCATAAGCCGGATGGTAGCCTGCGTTTTCTCATAATCTTCCATGTCCAGAATGGCATACTTTCCACGGCCGTTTTTGGTAAGAAAAACCGGCGATCCTGCTTCCACATCGCGAAGGACTTCGTTGTAATTCCGCAGGTCAGAAATAGGTTTGATGTTCGGCATAAGATCAACTCCCTTCATCTGTAGTATAACAAATTCTGCTGTGAAATTCAACGTAAAATTTGCAGCTGATAAAAGTGAGATTCTACAAAAAAACCGCCGTCCTGTCGGGCAGCGGTCTTCTGATAAAATAAGCTTACGCTTCCACCGTCTTCCAGTGCTCCGGTGCGGCAAAATCGCTCGTCTCGCCGTCATCGGTGTACATCCGGCAGCGGGCGCTGCCATTTTCGTCCGGGCAGGCCCACAGGGTCAAGCTGGTCTCGTCCAGCTGGGCGGTGCAGCTGGCGGGTCTTGCCACCGGCACCGCATGGCCCGGACGGATGAACAGCAGCACTTCGTCCAGTGCGCAGCGGACGTAGTGGTGCCCGGCGGGCAGAAGCTCGGTGTCGTAGTCGTCTACACTGCGGATGCGGTAGAGCTTCATTGCTTCCGGCAGGTAGACGTGCCGTCCGCTGGCGTTCTGGGTGTAGACAGGCGCTACCATCACACCCTCGCCCAGCAGCAGCTGGTCCTGCACCTCGCGGGCATCCGGGTCAGCGGGAAAATCAAAGCCCAAGGGCCGGAAGTAGCTGGTATTTTCCAATGCCGCCTTCATGAAGGTACTATAAAGGTAGGGCAGCAGGGCATACCGCAGCCGGAGCATCTTCCGCAGGGCAGGCAGCATATCCGCAAAGCGATAGTATTCCTGCATCCGGGAGCCGTCGGTGGCGTGGTTGCGCATCAGCGGCGTGAACAGGCCGAACTCCAGCCAGCGCAGAGCCAGATCAGGCGTAGTATCGTAGGAAAAACCGCACAGGTCGGCACCGGTATAAAGAAAGCCGCACAGCTGCACGTTGGGCATCATCTGGATATTGGCCAGAAGCTGTGCCCATGTGGAAGCGTTGTCACCCAGCCAGATGCCGCCGTAGCGGTGGCTGCCGATGAAGCTGGAACGGCTGTAGAGCAGCGTGCGTCTGCCGGGCCGCAGGCGGGCAAAGGCTTCGCCTGCCGCACGGGTCATATTGCCGCCGTAGAGGTTGTGCACCCTGTCATGGCGCACCCGCTGGCCGTCCACATCGTGGTAGAAGCTGGCGTAGTCCTCCGGGGCGTTCATCAGGCCCAGCGCACCGCCCACCACCTTGCCAAAGAATTCATCCTGCACGATGTTGTCCTTCCGGCTCAGTTCGTCCATGCTCTCAAAGAAAGCCTTGAGCCGCTCGGGTGAGTAAAACAGCGCAGGCTCGTTCATATCGTTCCAGAAACCCTCGATGCCGCAGTCGGTCAGTGCCTTGTACTGCCGGCCGAACCACTCCCGCACATCCGGGCGCAGGAAGTCCGCAAAGTAAGCCTTGCCGGGCCACACCGCCGCCACAAAGGGGGTGCCGTCGGCTTTGGTGCAAAAGTAACCGTTTGCAAGGCCCTCGGCACAGACGGGGTTTTCCGGGTCGATGCGCACACCTGCATCGATGATGGGCACCAGTCGGATGCCCTGTGCCTTCAGTTCGGCGCTCAGGGCGGCAAGGTCCGGGAAGCGCTGCTTGTTTACGGTAAAATCCGCGTAGTCCTGCATGTAATCGATGTCCATGCAGATCATATCCAGCGGCAGATCGTTCTCTTTGTACTGGCGGGCCACCTCCCGCACGTCCTCAGCGGTCTTGTAGCCAAAGCGGCTCTGTGCCAGACCAAAGGCCCACTTGGGCGGGATATAGCTGCGGCCGATGAGCTGCCGGAACTGGCGGCTGATAGCGTTCAGGTCGTCGCCGGTGATGATGTAAAGCTCATAGTCCGGCTCTTCGGTGGCAAAGCGCAGGGCATCGTATTCGGTGTAGCCGATATCGTAACGCACTTTGCCCGGGAAATCGATGAACACACCAAAGCATTCACGGCCTGCGCCGCCGTCAATGAGCAGAAAATTGTGCGCACCATAGTAGGAAAGCTTATCCTCGCTGTGGCGGGCTTCATCGGTGTTGTTGGTCACGTAGTGCCAGCCGCGCTTGTTGATGCCGCGGGGCATTTCGCCCAGACCGTACACGATGGCATCCGGAGCCATCCGGTAGGCCCAGCCGTCTTCTTCGGCTGTGAGGAAGGGCACCGGCCCGGCGGAAACTGGGATCTCCTGCACCACACTGTCGGTGGGCAGGGGCAGGCCAAAACGGAAACGCTGGATCATAGGGAACCTCCTTGTAGCATCCTTGCCCTCTCCGTCACGCCTTTCGGCGTGCCACCTCGCTCAAAGTGAGAGGTTTTGCCAAAGGCCCCATCTCCGAGGGGGCTGTCGAGCGAAAGCGAGACTGGGGGAGTGGACTTCTCATTTTCTTTATCTTACCCCGGGCCACGCTGCAAAACAAGAGACAAAACCGGCACTTTTTTTGCCACAAAACCGGCAGAACGCAGCCAAAGCATAAAAATATCGGCGGCAGGCGGCGGATGCAATTGCAAATTCCGGCCCATACTGTTATACTGGAACTGCTACTTTGAATCGGAAAATGGAGGAAACCCATGTATCGCAATGGAATCAAGCGCCTGCTGGCGGTGGTGCTGTCGCTGTGCGGCATGATCTGCCTGTCCTGGCTTTTTCTCATTCTGGCCGTCGCATCAAGCTGGACTCGCCCGGCCGGTGTTCTTCAAACAGAAGCGTGTGGGCATTGGCAAAAAACACTTTTACATTTTAAAGTTCCGCACCATGCGCATCGATACGCCCCACGATATGCCCACCCATCTGCTGCACGACCCGGACCAGTATATCACCCGCATGGGTCATTTCCTGCGCAAGACCAGTCTGGACGAGCTGCCCCAGCTGTGGAATATCTTTGTAGGTGATATGGCGGTCATCGGCCCGCGGCCTGCTTTGTGGAACCAGTATGATCTGCTGGCAGAGCGCGACAAGTACCATGCAAACGATGTGCGCCCGGGCCTGACCGGCTGGGCACAGATCCACGGCCGCGACGAGCTGGAAATTGCCGAGAAGGCCAAGCTGGACGGCTGGTATGTGGAGCATCTGAGCTTTGGGCTGGATGTGAAATGCTTCTTTGGCACCATTGCCGCGGTGCTGAAGCACGACGGCGTGGTGGAGGGCGGCACCGGCACTCTGCACGAAGAGGAAAAGCGGGATCATTAAAAATGGCTCCGCTTTGCTCTGCCATTCTTAGCGGAAAAATATTTTTTATTTGCAGTTCTGAAAAATCTGCGGATTTTCCAGAACTGTTTTTTCACGGAGGGGCTGTGACCAGAAACTGCATTTTTTGCTGATTTGTCCTGATTTGTGAAAAGGTGCTTGGAGCGGCCCGCAGGCCGCGACAAACACAAAATAAAAATAATTCTTCCGCAGAAGATGGCCAGAGCGCAGCGGAGGCCATTCTAAATCGCCATATCTCTTGATTTATCCCCGGAAAAGCGTATAATAAAACAGTACACAAGACGTCAAAGGAGGATTCCTGTATTATGGAACGCACCTATATCAACGAGGCTCAAAAGGCCATCGGCGGCACGGTCAAGGTGCAGGCTTTATCGAGAACCTGCGCAACAGCAAGTATATGGCCTTTATCGTGCTGAAGGATATTACCGGCAAGCTGCAGATCACGGTGGAAAAGGAAGATCACCCCGATCTGGTGGATACCATCGATCAGCTCACCCCGGATTCCGTCATCACCGTCACCGGCAAGGTAGTGGAGAACGACTACGTCAAGATGGGCGGCGTGGAGATGATCCCCGAGAGCATCGAGATCGAGAGCATCGCCAACGCTCTGCCCATCGTCCGCAAGGAGATCGCAGCCACCAAGAAAAAGAAGGCTGTGGAGCGCTCCAGCATCGATCAGCGCATTGATTACCGCTGGATCGACCTGCGCACCGACGAGAACCAGCTCATGTTCAAGGCACAGAGCTGCTTTGTGAACGCCATGCGCAAGTTCCTGCTGGACCGTAACTTCATCGAGATCCACACCCCCAAGCTGATCGCTGCTGCCAGCGAGAGCGGCTCTGAGGTGTTCAAGGTGGACTACTTTGACCGCAACGCCTATCTGGCACAGAGCCTCAGTTCTACAAGCAGATGGCCATGGCTGCAGGCTTTGAGCGCATCTTCGAGACCGGCCCTGTGTTCCGCGCCGAGAAGAGCTACACCAACAAGCACTCCACCGAGTTCTCCGGCTTCGACCTGGAGTTCAGCTACATCACTTCCTATAAAGACGTGATGAAGATGGAAGAGGAGCTGCTGACTGCCGGTCTGCAGGCCGTCAAGGACAACTATGGTGACCAGATCAAGGAGATGTTCGGGCAGGAAGTGATCGTTCCCACCACTCCGTTCCCGGTGGTCAAGCTGGCAGACCTGTACAAGGGTCTGGAAGAAGAGTTCGGCTACACCGTCGATGAGAGCGAGAAGGGCGACCTGACCACGGAGCCGAGCGCCTGAGCTATGAGTGGGTGAAGAAGCACTACGGCCACGAGTTCCTCTTCATCACCGATTATTCCGCCGAGAAGCGTGCGTTCTACCACATGCGCGACGAGAACGGCGTGCCCCAGGCTACGACCTGATCTGGCGTGGTGTTGAGATCACCACCGGTGCCCAGCGCGAGCACCGCTACGAGGTGCTGAAGAAGCAGGCCGAGGAAAAGGGTCTGGCCGATGATGTCAAGTTCTATCTGGAGTTCTTCCAGTACGGCTGCCCGCCCCACGGCGGTTTCGGTCTGGGCATCGACCGCCTGACCATGCTGCTGTGCGGCCTGACCATCAAGGATGCCGAGTTCCTGTTCCGCGGCCCCAACCGTCTGACCCCGTAATTTCATAGAGATCATACCGAGAGCTGCTGTGCATTTTGCACGGCAGCTCTCTTTTTGTTGGACGATTTAAAATGGTGGACTCACCCTCTCAGTCAAATCCTTCGGATTTGCCAGCTCCCCCGAAAGGGGGAGCTTCTGACGCATCCGCAAGGCTTGCATTTTATCTGGAAACTGCGCCGTTACTGCAAAAAGCTCCCCCTTCGGGGGAGCTGGCGAACGAATGTGAGCTGAGAGGGTTCAGCATGCTGAAAGCAAACAGGTAGCCCCTCCACAGCGCCGCGCTTTCGCAGAAAGCGGCGCTGTAAATGCTGTTTTCCTCTACGACCCCATCTGTGAAAAAGCAATTCAGGAAAATCCGCAGATTTTCTGAATTGCAATTATAAAATAAATTTTCCGCTGAATATGCCCAGAGCAAGGCGGAGGGCATTCAAAATCGTTCCGGCATAATGCCCCGCCCTGTTTCATACGATTACAACAAGCGGACCGGAATCCTGTCCGGTGCACAGCGCAAACGGGAAGGGGAGAGCAATTTGGCAAATCAGGAACAGAAGAGCATCTGCCGCGAGATCGGCGCACGCACCGGCGGAGATATCTACATTGGGGTGGTTGGCCCGGTGCGCAGCGGCAAATCCACCTTCATCAAGCGTTTTATGGAACAGCTGGTGCTGCCCGCCATCGGCCCGGCGGCTGCGCGGGAGCGTGCCCGGGACGAGCTGCCCCAGTCGGCAGCGGGCCGCACCATCATGACCACGGAACCAAAATTCATCCCGGAAACAGCCGTGCCCCTGCAGTTGGAGGGCGGCGGCGAGTGCCGGGTGCGGCTCATCGACTGCGTGGGTTACATGGTGGAGGGGGCTATGGGCCACGAGGAAAACGACAAGCCCCGCATGGTCAAAAGCCCGTGGTTCGACCACGAGGTGCCCTTCGACCTTGCCGCCGAGACTGGCACCCGCAAGGTGATCTGCGAACATTCCACCATCGGCATCGTGGTCACCACCGACGGCTCTGTGAGTGACATCCCGCGGGAGGGCTATGCCAGAACCGAGAAGCGCATCGTGGAAGAACTGGATGCGCTGGGCAAGCCCTACATCATCCTGCTCAACAGCACCCACCCGGATGCGCCGGAGACGAAGCAGCTGGCCGAGGGCATGGCACGGGACTACGACCACACCGTGCTGCCGGTGAGCTGCGTGGATCTGGACGCGGAGCACTCGGCAGCATCCTGCGGCAGGTGCTGTACGAGTTCCCGGTGCAGGAGCTGGATTTTGCCCTGCCGCGCTGGGTCACGATGCTGGAAAACGGCCACTGGCTGCAAACGCAGGTGTACGATGCGGCCATGCAGCTGGCGGCAAAGGTCTCCCGCATGAAGGATGTACCCTCCGGAACAGACGCACCTGCGCTGGAATGTGATGCGGTGCAGCGCTCGGCCATCAGCGGCATCGACCTTGCAAACGGCAGTGTGCGCATCACGGTGGAGCTGAAGCCGGAAATTTTCTATCAGGTGCTGAGCGAGCAGACCGGCCTTGCCATTGGCGACGAAGCGGGCCTGATGCCCTGCATCATGGAGCTGGCAAAGGCCAAACGGGAGTACGAGAAGGTACGCAGCGCCCTTGAGCAGGTGGAAGCTACCGGCTATGGCATCGTGATGCCCACGGTCAGCGAGCTGAAACTGGAACAGCCCCAGATCGTGCGGCAGGGCACGAACTACGGCGTGCGGCTGGAAGCCTGCGCGCCCTCCATCCAGATGATGAAGGCCACCATCCACACCGAGATCAGCCCCATCGTGGGCACCGAAAAGCAGAGCGAGGACCTTGCCCGCAGCCTGCTGGCCGGCTTTGAGGACGACCCGGAAAAGCTGTGGGAATCCAACATCTTTGGCAAGAGCCTGCACGAGCTGGTGAACGAAGGGCTGCAGAACAAGCTGCTGCACATGCCGCAGGAGGCCCGCACCCGCCTGCAGGAAACGCTGGAACGGGTCATCAATGAGGGCTGCACCGCTGATCTGCATTCTGATCTGACCGCTACAAAACAGAAGAGGGAAGCGCCGCGCGGGTGCCTCCCTCTTTATTTGTTCACTTCTCTTCTTCGGTCAGCTTATTGATGAGCATTTGGTAGATCTCGTTGCCCTTGAGGATGAACTGCTTTTTTACCAGTTCGGCGGTCAGCGGTCCGGTGTGCCGAGGTCCAGACAGAACAGCTCACTGTCCAGCCCTTTCACCGTGCAGCGGATGGTGCAGTGGCCGTCCTCTTTTTCGGTAATGCTGGCACTGTACTTGGCTTCCTTGCGGGCCCATGTCTGGCAGCGCAGCACAGCGGCCACAGCGCGCTCCCGCACACTGCGGGGCAGGTCGTAGGCAAGCTCCTGCGCCACTTTGCGGCCCTTCTCGGTGATGGTGTAGCTGCCCTTTGTCAGGGTGACGAGCTGCTGCCTGGTGATATCGTCCAGACACGAGCCGATCTCGAAATAGTTCACCAGCGCTTCTTCCATCAGGCGTTTTCGATCTCCTGCCGGGTAATGGGTCCGGCATTTTTGACCAGATAGCACAGCAGCAGCCGGATCTCGGTGCTGCTGGTCAACCCGCCGGGACGTACACCGGCAGTAAAAGCATCATTGGCGGCCATCGTTCCATACATCCCCCTTGCATTCCTTTTCTTTTATAGTATAAAGGCTTTCACGCCGGATTGCAAGCCGCAGCGGCAAAATCTGTCTCAATGCGCTTGGGGCTTTCCGGCGTGGAGTACACCCAGTGGTCCAGATGACCCTCGGTGATGAAATACTTCAGCTCGAACCGGTGGCGCTGGCTCAGGGCGTGGTTCACGATCACCAGCTTGATCTTCATTTTTTCCGGCAGGATGTTCTTGATGTAGACGCTCACCGCCTGCCCGGGCACAAGGTCGGTGCAGCTCTCGGCAAGGCCCGCGAGGTTGGGCGCGATCTCGATAAAGGTGCCGTATTCCTCCACGCTGCGCACGATACCTACCACGGTCTCACCCACGGTGAACCCGGCCGCATTTTCCTCCCATGTGCCCAGCAGTTCCCGGATGGTCAGCACAAAGCGCCCTGTGCATCCCGGTTCTTGACGGCGCACAAGATCTGCTGGCCCACGCTCACCCGGTCGGCGGGGGAGGAGATGCGGCTCACCGACATGCAGTCGATGGGCAGCAGGGCACTGATGCCGCAGCCCACATCACAGAACGCGCCAAACGGCTCGATATGGGTCACGGTGCAGGGCAGGATATCGCCGGGCTGCAGGGTGTCCAGATAGTCGGCCTTGCACATCTGCTGCGCCAGCGCGCGGGAGAGCCGGTAGAAGGGCTGACCGTTCTCGTCGGTGTCCAGCGCCTCGATCACAAAGCAGGTGGGGCGGCCCACCCTCGTCAGCACCGCAATATCCCGCACGGTGCCGTTTGCGGCACCATCGGCGCACTGGGCAAAGGGCATCACGGCCCTCACCCCGCCCGATCTCGAACCGCAGCTGGCGCTGGGTATCAAAGGCCAGAGCAGTGGCCTGCAGGATCTCGCCGGGTTTTGCCCATTGGGCCGGCGGCGGCAGCTTCAGCCGGGG
>ENA-OPZM01000130-OPZM01000130.1-human-gut-metagenome-genome-assembly--contig:-NODE-130-length-31905-cov-2.737019_pt1 | contig 31905 bp, 37 predicted proteins | sample MGYA00242478_ERZ504493 | MGnify/ENA primary metagenome ERZ504493 (study PRJEB26092, sample SAMD00036227) | human gut metagenome | host: Homo sapiens | study: EMG produced TPA metagenomics assembly of... | reverse complement strand
AATTTTTGCAACTTCCTGTTCCATTGCTCCGATAATTCCGATACATTTCATTATTAAAACACCTCTTCTTTGTATATTTGTAATTTCCTGGCAACTATTCAGCGGTCTACTGTGAAGATACTGAACAGTTGCATTTCTTGTTTTTTATGCATTCATTGTTTATTATAGCAAAACTTTAATTTATATGGAAACTTTTTTTATGTTCTGCTATAATATCTTGCGTAACGAAAAGTTACTGTTCACTTCGAGCCCAGTAACACACTGCGCGATGGCCTGGACTTATGCAAGTTGATTCTTGAAACAAGAAATCCAGACGCAAGATTATTTGAGAAATCTGCTTGTTAATCACATGAACAGTAGACACAGAACTTATTATGTACTCTCGGAATCTTTTTGTACTTGATTTTATGAGAAGATTTTTTTGTCAGATGTGCCCGAATTTTTGAGGCGTACGCGGTGCGTACGTTGATAAAATTCGGGTGCATCTGGCGAAAAATCAGCCATAAAAGCAAGTGCAATAAAGACTCCGAGAGTACATTTTTATAAATAAGCTCTGTTTTATATAAATTTCTGAAACATATAACGATTTCAAAATACTTACGGGGTATCTTTACAGTAGTCACTATATACTATGGGTGATTTGTCAATACTGTTTTTCATATCGGAAACAAAAGATTAGTTACATGTGGACAGAGTAAGCAGCAGTAACACAAAAAAGAGCTCTCACAGAAAATAACCGCCGGTAATATTCTGCCGGTAATTATTTTTCGCAAAAGCTCAAAGACCTATACTCTATGCACTTTTCTTCTGACAAAATAAAAACAGGTGACCTGCATAATGATCGTCAGCATCCAGGATGCAGGATAGGAAATAAACAGAACAGCCAGTGATCTGTGATGCGGGAATATTCCAAATATCCATACGATCCTGGTTCCTACTGTTCCGATCACTGACAGGATCATTGGAACGCCGGAATGTCCCATTCCACGCAGGGCACCCGGAAACAGATCCATAATCCCGCAGAGAAAATAAGGTACGGTAGTGTAAGACAGGATTTCCAGTCCGCAGCGGATCACTTCCGGATCGGCAGTATAAATCTTAAGAATCTCAGAACCGAAGAAATATGCACCGCATCCAAGGGAAAAGGAGGTAACTACGGAAATAATAAGACAGTCGACCAGAACCTTATCCATACGTTTAAATTTATGCACACCATAGTTCTGACTGGTAAAGCTCATACATGCCTGTGTGACAGAGTTCACCGCCACATACAGAAAACCGAAAATATTATTGGCCGCCGTATACCCTGCCATGGCGGTCGATCCAAAGGAGTTAACCGAGGACTGAAGCAGAGCATTTGACAGATTAATGACTGTGCTCTGGATCCCGGCCGGAATCCCAACCTGGAAAATCTGTTTTAAATAGACAGTATTGATCCTTAATTTTCCAAAATGAAGCTGGTAGCTGGTTTTCGATGTACGCAGACATCTGAGTACCAGAATGCAGGAAATTAACTGGGAGATCACAGTAGCAATGGCTACGCCCGCCACATCCATATGAAACATGATCACGAGGATCAGATTCAGTACTGCATTTACAACACCGGAAATAACCAGAAAGATCAGTGGACGTTTCGTATCTCCTACAGCCCGCAGAATCGCAGCTCCATAATTATAAAGCATAAAAAACGGCATACCCAGAAAATAGATTTTCATATACAGTGCAGACTGTCCGATCACATCGTCCGGGGTACCCATCAGTTCCAGAGCCCATCTGGAAAAAATCAGTCCCACAAATGCCATGACGATACCGCTTACCAGTGCAAGAGTTACAGCCGTATGAACGGTATCTGACATTTCCCGGTCTTTTCCTGCCGCATAGAACCGGGCAGCAAGTACATTCGCACCAAGTGAGATACCAATAAACAGATTGGTAAACACATTGATCAGTGCTGTGGTTGAGCCTACGGCTGCAAGTGCCTGACTTCCGCTAAATCTTCCCACCACTATGATATCCACAGCATTAAACATCAGCTGCAGGATTCCGGACAGCATCAGCGGCAGTGAAAAGGAAATCAGCTTGTCCATGATGGTTCCGTTACACATATCTATTTCGTATTTATTTTGTTTCACTTTTATCTTCCACCCTTTATATCCAAATTGATATGGGCTTCTGTAGAAGTCCTTTATATTGCTGTTCAGAAACAGCCATCATTTTTATTCTGCAAGGCTTCCGAAATAATAGAATCCCTTGCAGGTATCCAGTTTTACTTTTACATATTTACCGATCAGATCATGACATCCCGGGAAATGGACCAGAAGGTTATATTCTGTTCTTCCTGTAAAGATACCTTTTTCTCTGCTTTCTTCCTCTACAAGGATCTCCTGAACAGTTCCCTCGAAACGGGAAGAAGCCTTTCGGCCTTTTTCCTGAACCAGAGCCAGAAGACGGTCAAAACGGTCTTTTACCACATCCTCAGGTACCTGATTCTCCATTTTGGCAGCAGGTGTGCCGCTTCTTTTGGAATAAATAAAGGTAAACGCAGAATCAAAATCGCATTTTTCCACAACGTCCAGGGTATCCTGGAAATCTTCTTCCGTTTCTCCCGGAAAACCTACAATGATATCTGTAGTAAGGGAAATATCCGGTACGGCATTACGGATCTTGTCTACAAGCTCCAGATACTTTTCTTTGTCATAACGGCGGTTCATGATCTTTAAGATTCGGCTGCTTCCGGACTGCATGGGAAGGTGAAGGTGATGGCACACTTTTTTGCTCTCTGCCATTGTCCGGATCAGTTCATCAGACAGATCCTTCGGATGGGAAGTCATGAAACGGATTCTCTTTAATCCTTCAATTGCTTCCACCTGTTTCAGAAGCTGTGCAAAAGTAACCGGATGTTCCAGTGTCTTTCCATAGGAATTAACGTTCTGTCCCAGAAGCATAACTTCCGTTACACCGTCAGCCACCAGACCCTTGATCTCTTCTATGATCGCCTCCGGTTCGCGACTCTTCTCTCTTCCTCTTACATATGGTACAATACAGTAACTGCAGAAATTATTGCAGCCAAACATAATATTGACACCCGTTTTAAAGGAATATTTACGGTCAGCAGGCATACCCTCTACAATCTCATCAGATTCCTTCCAGACATCAATGATCTGTCCCTCCGTATTTAAGCTTCTGTAGAAAAGCTCCGGAAACTTATGGAAGTTATGGGTACCGAAAACCAGATCAACAAAAGAATATTCTTTGTGGATCTTCTCAATTACTTCCGGCTCCTGCATCATGCAGCCAAACAATACAATCTTCAGTTCAGGATTCTTTTTCTTAATACTTTTCAGATGGCCAAGATGACCGTAAATCTTCAGGTTTGCATTCTCCCGGACTGTGCAGGTGTTATAGATGACAACATCTGCATCTTCTTCTCTGGATACTTCTGTATAGCCCATACGTTTCACGATACCGGCCACTGTCTCCGTCTGCAGGGAATTCATCTGGCAGCCTGCATTCTGGATAAAGAAAGCTGGCGCTTTTCATATTTTTCCTTCACAAGCTCTGTACATTTATTGATATATTCTAACTGTATTTTACTTTCCTGTGTATTATTATTCACTATTGATTCCTCATCTTTCTGTTTACAACATTTCGGGGCACTCTTTTTATCATACAGAATCTATGGCTTTATGTCAAACGCTAATCTCTGTTTTTATTACTTTTTATTTTCGGATACAGTTTTTCTTTGACTATGTGACGGATTTATGCGTTTGCCAATATGCCGCTGTTTAGAGAATAAAGATATTCAAGTGGAATCAGACGCAGTTCTTCCATATCGTCCTTGCGGTATTCCGGAATCTCAATTGCCAGAGAGGGCTGACGGATTACTTCCGCATAAAACTGTTCCGGAGATCCCATCTCAGGTTTTGCTCCGGCTTTTTTGACTCTCGCACCACCTGCAATCCCTTTTTCCAGACGATAGCCGGAACATTTCTGTAAATGCCTTGCCAGTCTGTAATTTTTCTGATTGTAGGCAAAGCCTTTCTCCTGTCTGCAGTAAACGATCTTCCCTCTGGAATAACTGAATGTAAGCAGGCCAAGGCTTGAATATTCCTGAAAAATGCTGATCAGGCACGAGTCTCATTCTCACTGGCAGGCTCCTGATTCACTCTTTTCCGCTGATAATAATTAGTCGGAAAATTTCTGCGCAGATCAATTCCCCTGGCATTACATTCATACTCTTCCACAGGCCTGTCCTGCATTTTCAGCATCTGTCTGTGGATGGGATTATGTATGGCACCATATCCGTATTCACATATTTCATAGCTGTCAGGATTCAGCATGGGGATCATACAGATACGAACCTTATCCAGAAGTTTACGAACTTCATAACTTTCTCCGATGGTCCAGTTGCTTTCATAGGATCTGCAGTAATCTTTTGCAATGGACAAAAGATATTCCGGGAGATTTCTGTCTCCGCTTTCCACTCCGCTCAGACAGATAATGCAGGTATCACCCTTTCCAATCTCAAGCATGGGGATCATTCTGTCATCATGACTTCTTCCGATCACTCTGAACTGGACAAAATTTCCATATCTCTGTCCGAGTTCCCACAATGCGAAGTATATTTTTTCATAAGTTCCCATCTGTTCTGTTGACATACATTCTTTCCTCCTTTTTGGCAAATGTTCAGCAGCCTGGATCAGATTCCGGATTCTGACCTGTATGGACGGCTGAATGGCTGCCTTATTATTATATATATGAAAAGAGACAGACCATAAGACCTGTCTCTTAAAAATAATTGAATTATATTTACATTTCTTTTTTACGTCTTCTTATCAGTACATAACCACCTGCAAGAACAGAAGCAGCAGCAAGAGCCAGCATAGTTCCGATCGGTGATTCATCACCTGTGGATACTGCTGATTTCGCTGTTCCGTTTGTTCCGTCTGCATAGGTTGTCGGAGTTACATCTGTAGTTCCTCCATCTGTAGTTCCGTCGCCGGATCCGGTTCCGTCTCCGTTTGTTCCGTTTGCACCTGGTGTGGTAGTGGCCTGTGTCAGAGGAGCTGCCTTGAACTGATAGGGCAGAACTTCGGAAGCATCTGTTTCCTGCCAGTCATTTCCACTGTATACCTGTTTTGCATATTTAATGTAAATAGTATATGCTTTCTCGGCATCTGTATAAATACCGCTCTTGGCACCAATTTTCCAGGATGTGTTCCAGGTTGACGGGTTAGAAGACATACTCCATCCTACAGGTACCCATCTGACATCACCTTCTCCCGGATTATTGTTCTGTGTACCTGCACCGATTACCTTGAAGTCATAGAAAGTATTCGGATAGAACACAAGTGCTTTCTCAAATCCCTGTACAACACTCTCTTTTACATCGGTACTACCGGAGTATGAGATGGTGTAGGTGTAACAGGACGTTCTTTTGAATCAGGCTGGAACATGACAGAGCCATAATTACTCTTATCCTTATCACTGATCACACATACATAAATATCAACATCATAGTCAGGAAGATCAGTAACTTTTGCTGTTACATTTGTATCAGCCTCAATAGGAGCACCTACTCTGGAAGTATCGATTGTCGGTGCTTTCTCACCACGTTTTACCCAGTCAATATAATAGGTACCTTTTACATTTGACTGAACTTAATTTTAATAGTACCACTTCCGGACCATTTGCATTCTTTTCCTGTTACTTTCAGTTTTTCTTCTGCAGGAGTTGGGGTAGGGGACGGTTCTGTTGTACTGACTAAAGTTCCGTCTTCTCCGATTTTAAGGCTGGAATCTCCCTCATATGTAATCTGAGAAAGAACATCCGCCAGTTTCACATCAGTAACAGCGTCACCCAGCTTTACGACTGTTCTTCCGGCGTTAGCCTCCTGAACAGCAACACCAATGGCAGAACCTGTAACAGCACCGCTTACATTGATCACACCGTCTTTGGCAAGCACAAGGTTACTTGTAGCTTCAAAAGAATTTGTAACCGTATTTCCTGTAACACTTACGGTTCCACGAATATTGACAGTTCCTTCACTGTAAATTGCACCGCCTGTTGCTGCGGAGTTTGCTGTGATAGTACCACCCAGGAGATATACATTTGCACCGGCAGCATTGTTGATCGCACCGCCATTTCCGGTTGTGGTATTTCCTGTCAGAGTTGTACCGTCAATCAATGCATAATTACCGCTTACTACTTCTACAATCGAACCGGTAACGCCATCGCCTGTACCCTCAACAGTTAAACTGCCTGAACCGATAGCATTTCCATCTGAAGCAGTTACAGAACCGCCTGCCATCTGAAGATTACCACCATTAACAGTAAACATACTCTCAGTAAAGCCTGCTGCACGTTTGATCGTAGTATTATCTTCAGCAGCAACCAGCATGATATTCTTTTTTTCAGGGACATTTATTGTGTTGTTGACTTCAATGGTTCCTTTTAATTTTACATAAGTAGGCTCACCATTTATCATATCCTCACAGTCCGGTACTGCTGCGAACGCTTCTTCCAGAGAAGTAAAGGAATTTTCGCCAATCACAATCGCAGATCCTGCCTCAGCAGCCTGCTCATCAGTTTCTTCAGCAGCCGGTGCCTCTGTAGGATCAGCTGTTGTTTCGGCAGGAGTTTCGGCCGGATCTTCCGGTGTCTCGGCTGGATCTTCGGCTGGTTCCTCAGGAGTTTCAGAAGGTTCTTCTGTATCTGCAGAGTCAAGTTCACCTTCCAGTTCGCCTTCGGCTGATGTCTCAGCAGCAGTATCTGCTGCAAATGTGGCTGTCGGTGCCATTCCTACAGACAGGGCACCTGCCATTAATAATGCAAAAAGTTGTTTTTTTCTCATTGTATGTCCTCCCATAGATGAGTTTTAGTTAAAATCACTACTGACACCATCCGATTTCTTATTCCCCACGAAGCAGTCAGTAATCCCAAATCTGAATTGAAGTATAGCACATCCCTCAGAAAAAATCAATGTGCTGTCTATGGGCGTACCTGTCCGTTTCCATAGATGATATATTTTGTTGTGGTCAGAGCCAGAAGTCCCATAGGTCCTCGCATGAAGCTTCTGTGTGCTGATACCGATCTCTGCCCCGAAACCGAATTCAAATCCATCTGTAAAACGTGTGGAGGCATTGACATAAACTGCCGCAGCATCCACTTCATCCAGAAACTTCTGTGCATGTTCATAATTATTGGTAATAATTGCCTCTGAATGTTTTGTATTATATTTATTGATGTGAGCGATCGCCTCTTCCACAGAAGAAACCACTTTAATAGAAAGAATATAATCCAGATATTCTTTGCCCCAGTCTTCTTCTGTTGCGTGTACAGCTCCCGGGATCAACGCATAAGCCGCTTCATCTGCGCGGATCTCCACATGTTTCTCCTGCAGACGCTTTGCAAGGACTGGAAGCAGGGCATCCTTTACATCTTTATGTACAAGAACAGATTCGCAGGCATTGCAGACGCCTACTCTCTGAGTCTTGGCATTCATGATAATGTCTGCTGCCATCTCAAGGTCTGCGGTTTCATCCACATAAATATGGCAGTTTCCAGTACCGGTCTCAATCACAGATGGTGCTCTGCTTCACTACGGCTTTGATCAGGCCTCTGCCGCCTCGCGGGATGAGTACATCCACATACTGGTTCATCTTCATGAATTCTGCTGCTGTCTCTCTGGATGTATCAGAAATCAGCTGGATCGCATCCTCTATCACGCCCTGTTCATTCAGAGTTTCCCTGATACAGTTTACAATGGCCTCGTTGGAATGGATTGCATCACTTCCACCCTTTAGGATTACTACATTACCGGTCTTAAAGCAGAGTGCAAATGCATCCGCAGTTACATTCGGTCTTGCTTCATAGATAATTCCGATCACGCCAAGAGGTACTCTCTTCTGCCCGATCAGCAGTCCGTTTGGGCGTTTTTTTCATCCCGGTTACTTCCCCGACAGGATCATCCAGGGCTGCTACCTGGCGCAGGCCCTCTGCCATTCCTTCAATCCTGCTCTCTGTGAGAAGAAGCCTGTCGATCAGCCCCTCAGGCATATGATTCCTTTTTCCGGTTTCCACATCCAGCCTGTTGGCATTGATCAGAGTCTGTGCATCCTTTACCAGTTTGTCTGCTACTGCAAGAAGTACTTCATTCTTTTTGTTTGTAGAAAGATTTCTCATTTCTGTTTCAGCTGCCTTCGCATTCATGCCAAGACGGTTCAGCATTTCATTCATGTTCAGGTCCCCTTTCAGTCAGTAAGATAGCATATCTCCTCTTCTGTTACTATGATCTGCGGACAGATATCAGTAGGTTCTGTGGGAACCTCCGGCAACATCTGAAAAGAAAATGCAATGGCAACTCTTTCAAGCTGCGGATGTTTCTCAAGATAACGGTCATAGAAGCCACCGCCGTATCCGACTCTGTGGTTTGCTCTGTCAAAAGCCACTCCCGGCATGATCATAAGAGCCTTTGACCAGTTGACGATCTCCCCCGATACAGGCTCAGGAATCCCAAAATATCCGGGTTCCAGCCGGGCAAAGTCTGTCAGCTTATAAAATACCATATCCTTTCCCACAACCTTGGGAACTGCAACCTCCTTGCCGGCCTTCCATGCTTCTTTTATAAGATACTCTGTGACAACTTCATGGTTGTAATCTGCATATACCAGAATGCGGTCCGCATTCTTAAATGCAGGAAGTGCGGTCACTTTGTCAGTGATCGTGCGGCTCATTGCCTCTATCTGTTCATCTGTGTGCAGCTTTCTTTCTGCGAAAATCTTCTTTCTAATGTCTTTTTTTGATTCCATATTTTTCACCCAGATTAATGATTGTTCCGTCTTCCTGCTGAACATCCACATTGTCCAGCTGAGCGCGAAGTTCATGCGGCAGATGCAATATATTCCTTGCGCAGCAGTTCTCTTTCTTTTTTCTCTTCTTCAGTAAGCCCCACACTTTTGGCTTTATGTGCAAGTGCATTAATGCGGTCGATTTTCTCAACTTCCATAGTTCTTCCTCCTGTTTTTTGTCTGCGGCAGTCTGTCTGTAAACACTGCCATTTACTCTGTGAATGTCATTTGGCACCGGTAAATTTCCGGTATTATAACAGTCTGTCAATAATATCGATCAGATAAACTTCTTCTTTGGACTGGCTTACAAACAGCGTACCGTACCTGCGTCCCTCTGTGATCTTATGGATAATATGGAAATCGGCTCCGTTTGCGATCACCATATCTACGCCTGCTGCAGAAGCGATCTGTGCTGCTGTCAGCTTAGTAGCCATTCCGCCGGTTCCTACCTTACTTCCGGAAGTACCTTTTCCCATGTTAAGCAGATTATCATCCAGATTTTCTACCACATCAATGAATTTTGCATCAGGATTAGTATTGGGATCATCTGTAAAAAGACCATCAATATCTGATAACAGGATCAGCAGATCTGCCCGTACAAGTGCGGCAACCATTGCAGACAATGTATCATTATCTCCGAATTTCTCCAGATTCTGAAGCTCATAGGTGGAAATGGAGTCATTCTCGTTTACAATGGGAATCACTCCCAGACTGAGCAGTTCATTGAAAGTATTCTGAGCATTCTTTCGGTTAACATTATTAACCATAGTATTTTTGGTCATAAGGATCTGAGCGGAAAGCTGATTATATTCAGAAAAAAGTTTCTGATAAATCATCATCAGTCTGGCCTGTCCTACTGCTGCACATGCCTGTTTTCCTTTCAGTTCTGTGGGTTTCTCATGCATTCCAAGAGCTGCCACACCTGTTGCTATAGCTCCTGAAGAAACCAGTATGACATCTTTTCCCTGATTGCGAAGGTCACTGAGCTCTCTTGCCAGCACTTCCAGTTTGCGAAGGTTCAGTCTTCCTGTCTCCGAATGAGTCAGGGAAGAAGAACCGATCTTAATTACAATACGTTTTTTATCTTTAAGTCGTTCCCGGTAATTCATCTTTTTTGTTACTCCATATAAATATATTTTTTGTAACTGTTCAGTGTCTTTACAGTTACGAGACAAAATCCATCAGAAATTGCCTGCAATAACAGAATTTGAAAATCAGCGTGTAATCCCAAGCTCCTCCAGGGCTTTCGCCTGTTTTGCCTCCATGACTGTTGCTTCCCCGGGAGTCATATGGTCATATCCCAGCAGATGCAGCATACTGTGTGCAACCAGAAAACAGAATTCTCTTGTCACACTGTGTCCGTATTCCTCTGCCTGCGCAAATACCTTGTCAACTGAGATCATGATATCTCCAAGAAGAAGTTCGTCTGTATCCAGATCAAAGTAAGATTCATCTTCCTCCACAATATCATATCCTGCCGGTGTCTCAAAAGGAATCATAGGGAAGGATAAAACATCCGTAGGTCTTGCGATATCGCGAAACTCAGTATTAACTCTCTCAATCTCTTCGTTATCTGTAAGTACAAGATTCACCTGTGCATCATAGGGACATTTTTCCATTTCAAGAACCTTGTCAGCTACCTTTACTGCCAGTGTCTCATAGTCGATCCCCAGTTCACGCTCTGTCTCATAATCAATCTGCATGTTCATCGTTCATTTACCCCGTTTCTGCGTCTTGCTGGTCTTTCAGGTTTTTGTTTCTTCTCATAGGCATCATAAGCCTGTACGATCTGCTGTACCAGAGGATGACGGACAACATCCTTGCTGGTAAGCTGGCAGAAGCCAATGTCATCTATTTTTTTCAGTACTTTCATTGCCACGTCAAGTCCGGATGTGGTATCTCTTGGAAGATCTTTCTGTGAGGCATCTCCGGTGATGATAACCTTGGAACCAAATCCGATACGTGTCAGGAACATCTTCATCTGTGCCGGAGTAGTATTCTGTGCTTCATCGAGAATGATAAATGCATTATCCAGTGTACGTCCGCGCATATATGCAAGCGGTGCAACCTCGATCAGGCCGCGCTCCATATTTTTCGCAAAGCTGTCCGCTCCCATGATCTGGTACAGTGCATCATAGAGTGGTCTCAGATAAGGATCTACCTTGCTCTGCAGATCTCCCGGAAGAAATCCCAGCTTCTCACCGGCCTCAATAGCAGGACGTGTCAGGATGATCCTGCTGACCTCCTCATTTCGGAAGGCTGTGACAGCCATTGCCATCGCCAGATAGGTTTTGCCGGTACCGGCAGGACCTACACCGAACACGATCATTTTTTTGCGTATCTGTTCTACATAATCTTTCTGCCCCAGTGTTTTGGGCTTGATAGGTCTGCCCTGTATGGTGTTACAGATAAAATCTTTGTCTATTTCTGTGAGAACCTCGTTTCTCTGCTCCATTGCCAGAGAAAGAGCATAATTGACATTCTGTTTCGTGATCGTGTTGCCTCTTTTTGCAAGTACTGTCAGTTCTTCTATCAGTTTCTTCGCAGAAGCCGCATTCTGTTCATTGCCAAGTATCTTAAGGATTCCGTCTCTGGAGATCACTGTCACATTCAGTGTTCTCTCAATCAGCTTAAGATGCTCATCAAACTGGCCAAATACATTTGCTTCCAGTTCTGCGGGGACTTCTGTGTGTAATTCAATAATATTGCCAGCCATCCTGTGATGTCCTTTCCTGTTGATAAGTTAATAATGGATTATTGCCTCGTTTATGGACGATAATCAAAGTCCGGTTAAAACCAGATGCATCCATTGTAACACCTCCCTGCAACTTTTTAAATACAAATTTTTATGGAATTTTATGTTATCCGGCTTTTTTCGCCTGTCTGTTCGATGATAAGCAGGGTTCCTCCGGTAATGCACAGAGATTCTGTCAGCCTGGTAGTAATATGATTTTCACTGATCTTAATGCCATTTTGAAGCAGCTTCTTTTCATATTGATGAAATCTTCGCACAGCTTCCTTCTCGGCTTCTTTCCTGGTATAGGTTTCTTCTTTTATTGTATAATCAGTAGTTTCGGTCCATCCGATCCATACAGGAAGTATAAAATTTTCTGTGATAACGCAGAGGAACTTCCTCTGTGATACGTTTCTGACCTGTATGTAATGTCGGATACAATTCCAGATACCAGTGCCCAAACCGGAAGTACATTTTCCTTTTTTCTTTTTGCCGGCAGGGATTTCTGTACGGTATTTTAATGGAAATTCCTGATAATAGGAAATTTGTCTGGAAATAAAAATATCCGCATCTGCATGAACGTATTCCTTTCGCAGGACTTCCTGACTGTCATTCATGATATGAAGTTCCCCGGATACCAGAAGTTCCCCTTTTTTGCAGGAATCCCCGGGCTTTTTTACCGGTATGCCCCTTCGGACGATCATATCTGTGATCACTCCGTCCTTGTCTGCGAGCAGATTACAGGGTGAGGTATTACTGTTGATTTTTGGGGGGATAATTCCTTCCTGGATATTAAGAATCAGACGGGTTCCTTCTATTCTGGCAGATACCCAGGTAATCTCCGGAAAATTTTTCCGTACAGCTGCTGCAACTTCTGAACAGTTGATCTTTTTTTTTGGACATCCCATGGTTTATATCCTGCTTATCCAGAAAATCGAGGATTTCTCCGGTACTGTTTCTGACATTTCCTTCAATATGGATATTCCAGATTCTCCCTGTCAAAAAAAATATCAGGATACCTCCCAGAATCATGCCTGTAAAAAAAGCCTTTCTTTTTTTATTCCTTAAAAAAAAGAAGGGCCTTCCCCGTCTCTGTATGATCTGAATATGTACACCTGTTTTATTCCGGAGAGGTCTCAGGCGAAAGAAATCAGCGGCCTGCATTTGTGCCATAAGCTGGCCATCCTCTCTGTACCGGATCTTTTCCATATAACTTTTCTGCTTTTGCAGAGATTCAGAAAGCGTTCCAGATTTTCTCCTCTTACAAGGATGATCACATAACCATATATTAATTTCAAAAATTTCAACATTCGCTGTCACCCGCTTTTATATCATAAATACTTCCCGTCACTTTCATTGCACTGGAATTGTACCAGCGGATTTCAAGATTTTTCCCGGATATGGTCACTTTTCCGCAAAAAGACTGTATCACAATTTCAGAAGGTGTATATTTAAAAACAGATTTATAATTTTCGATAACAGCTTCCGTCTGACCGGTCAGTGTGACGATCGTTTCATTATATGCCAGATCAGGCGGAAGTTCTAATGCCAGCACCATCCGGTTTTTCCATTGTCCTGCTTTTTTCATAAAAAAAGCTCCCCCGCTTTTACTATCAGTCTATGCCGGAAGAACTTTCTTTAAAACACGTTTCAGCAGCAATCATCGAAACAAAACCATAGAAAACCACAGAATTGTATTTCCACCCAGATTATATTCCATAGATTCACGCTCTACAATCTCATTTACTACTACACCATGACTTTCCAGACATGGATGCATCCGATCAGGATATCTGCATGGCTTTCCCTCTTTATAGGCACATTTTTCACAGATATCACAGGATTCTGTAGACAGGATGTAAGTTTCATACCCTTCTTTATTCAGATATTTTCCCACCTCTGTAGTCAGGTCCTCGTGTGCCCGTCTTGTAGAAAGCATTTCTTCCATGTTCATGATATCCGAAACTTCCGCTACACTGGAAAAGAAAACAGCCTGAGGATAACTTTTTATTTTTTTTTCACATTCCTGCAGGGTTCCTACTGCGGGGGGACAGGCCCAGGTAGAATCATAACGTTCGCATTCTTCTTGGCAGATCGTGCGTACGCGTTCCTGAATTGTAATATCTTTTGTGTCCAGTATGCGGTATTCAAAAATCGGGTACTGTGAAATAAATTCTTCAAATTTTTCTGTGTTCATAGTTTTCTTCTTTCTTTTGGACTTGTTGGTACATTCGTTCATTTATGGTAGGGTTCGTGATTCATAATGCGGTAGCTTCTGTATATCTGTTCCAAAAGGATCATCTGCATCAGCTGATGCGGAAAAGTCATTCTGGAAAAGCTGAGCTTATAATCTGCACGTTTCAGAACACTCTCACTCAGTCCTAAGGAACCTCCGATCACAAATGCAATGGAACTGATACCGGAAACTCCCAGTTTCTCAATTTTTTGAGAGAGTTCTACAGAATCCGGCGTTTTTCCGTCAATTGCCAGTGCGATAACATAATCCTGTTCGCGTATATGTTTCATCAGACGTTCGCCTTCTATATTTTTAATCTGTGTGTTCAGTGCTTCTGACGCTTTATCCGGTGTTTTTTCATCTGCTACCTGACAGAAAGTCAGCTTGCAGTATCTGCTCAGCCGTTTGGCATATTCTGCGATTCCGTCACACAGATATTTTTCTTTGATCTTTCCAACTGTAACAATACGGATTTCCATGATCTTCTTCCTTCTATTTTAATAAAATCAGCGATAAAATCACAGTATTTTTAGTACTGCAGATAATATTCCATAGCAGTCATTTTACTGGTCTTGCCATTTGCTGCAACAAGAATAACATTCAGCCTATGGTAACCCACAGGCATGGAGATTGGCTGTTCATAAACAGTACTGTTAAGATCCGGTTCAGAATCAAATGCATAATATGCCTTACATCCATCCGGAACAGTGATCTTAATCTCTGTTTTTTTATTGTAATCCCCTGATTTAGGTGTTACCTTAGGGGCTTTCGGTGCATTTAAAACAATCACATACTTTCTGCTGATAACATCACTTTCGATGTTTTTATCATTTACACCAAAGGCTTTTAATTCAGTTGTGCCTTCCCTCAGAATAATAGGTTCTGTATATACTTTACTCTTTCTGGTAGGTGTGCTTCCATCTAATGTGTAATAAATCTTTTGGCAGTTACCTTCCAGTTTCAGAGTCTGCGTTGTAGTATAGGTTCCGGGGGCAGGATTTGATACAGGTGTTTCGCAGATATATTCTGCGCAGGCATTCTGCACCTCTCTGTCAGCAGATTTCAGGATCAGTCTGACTTCGTTGGTTTTTCCCTCCTGTGTAAGAAGCTTCACATACTCTTTATATATTCCTGTTCCCGCAATTTTGTTCTGGATAAACGGGCGCAAAACAAGAAGTGCAGATCGTTTATCGCCTGATTTCTCCATACTTTTGGCCAGAAGAAGATTGGCGACTTCATTTTTGGGATTTTTATCCAGAGCATTTTCTGCAATCCGCTGTGCTTCTTCATAGTTTTGCTGTGCATATTGTTTTTTTGCCCTGGAATATAAGGCAGAAAAAGTATTTAACTGCCGATAACAAAAGAACCCCAGCAGTGTCGCCGCACACAGAAGCAGACATAGAAGCTGTTTTCTGCTGAATTTCAGCTTTCTTCTTTTTGGATGTTTGAAATATTTTATAATTTCTGTTTTCTGTTTTTTTTCGGATGGGCGGTTCTGCTGCTCCTTTTTCATCAGAGTTTCCACTGTGCTGAATTCTCTTACCCAGGGTATCTCCGCAAGGCAGTAGGGGCAGTACAGAGAGCCTTTTTCCACCTCTTTATGACATTTAGGACATTTCATAGACAGTCCTCACTTACTGATTTTCCAGATAATTCTGAAACTCCTCCATAGACATAAGAACTTTTCTCGGTTTTGTTCCCTCTTCCGGTCCCACTACACCTGCGTCGCAGAGCTGATCCATGATTCTTGCCGCTCTGTTGAAACCAATCTTAAACATTCTCTGTAGCATACCAATAGAAGCCTTCTCTTTCTCTATGATAAACTTACCTGCTTCTTCAAAATGGATGTCCCTTTCATCTCCAGACATACCTGTTGTTACAGGAGAATTTACCTGCTGCTCGATCTGTTGGTTATACTGGACACCCGGATTTTTATCTGCAAGAAATTCAACCACAGCACTTACCTCATCATCAGATACAAATGCACCCTGAAGTCTTGCAGGCTTCTGATATCCCTGAGGATAAAAGAGCATATCACCTTTTCCAAGAAGCTTCTCGGCTCCGTTCATATCCAGAATTGTCCTGGAATCCACACCGGAAGATACAGAGAAAGCAATTCTGGAAGGCATATTCGCCTTGATCAGACCGGTGATAACATTTACAGACGGTCTCTGTGTGGCAATGATCAGATGGATACCTGCCGCACGTGCAAGCTGGGCCAGGCGACAGATAGCATCCTCCACCTCTCCGGGCGCAACCATCATAAGGTCTGCAAGCTCATCCACGACGATCACGATCTGCGGCATTTTCACAGGTTCTTCTTCAGCTCCTGCCGCCTTGATCTGCTCTGCTTTTCTATTATATTCATCCAGATTACGGACACCGTACTCCGCAAATGTATTGTAACGGTTTGTCATCTCCTGTACTGCCCAGTTTAATGCGCCTGCTGCTTTCTTCGGATCTGTCACAACCGGAATAAACAAATGTGGAATTCCGTTATACACACTGAGCTCTACTACTTTAGGATCGATCATGATAAGCTTTACTTCATCCGGATTTGCCTTGTACAGGATACTGATGATAAGTGTATTGATACATACTGATTTACCTGAACCGGTTGCACCTGCGATGAGAAGATGTGGCATTTTGGCAATATCCGCAACTACAGTCTTACCTGCAATATCCTTTCCTACTGCAAAAGAAAGTTTGGATTTTGCCTTCTGAAATTCTTCTGACTGGAGCAGATCTCTGAGCATAACCGTACTGTTCTCTTTATTGGGAACCTCAATGCCCACTGCTGCTTTGCCAGGGATCGGTGCTTCAATGCGGATATCAGGAGTGGCAAGATTCAGTTTGATGTCATCTGCAAGACCTACAATTTTGCTGACCTTCACTCCCATCTCGGGCTGAAGTTCATAACGGGTAACTGTTGGTCCGCAGCTCACATTAGTGACAGTCACGTTCACGCCGAAATTGTGAAGTACTTCCTGGAGTTTTTTTGCAGTCTTACGCAGATAGGCATCAGAATCCCCCTGAGCTTTGCTGCTTCCTTTCTTCAGCAGATTTAAGGCTGGAAATTTATATTCTTTTTTTACGGCTGCTTCCTGTCGGGTGATCTCATGCTGAATGTTTACAATTCCGCTCTGTATCTCTTTTTCAGAAGATTTGGGGTTTTTCGAAGGCGGCCGTACTGCCTTCTCATCCTGAAAAGGGGGCAGATCTTCCTCCGGTTCTGAAACCACAGATTTCTTCCGGTCAGTGACAGCATCTTCAAATGGAAGGTCTTCCTGCTGTTGTGATTCATTATCTGCCTCGTATGTATCCGGGGATGTATCCGCTCTGTGAATCTCAAAATTCATCGGAGCATCGATGTATGGTTTATTATCCGCATCATCAGAGGATTTAATCCCTGTGTTCTCGGTATCCTCCGCAGCTTCGACTGTTTCTGCTGCTGCTTTATCTGTATCTGCTGCTTTTTTCAGAAGTTTCCCCTTTTTCTTTGGCTTCTGTTCAGAATAGCCTGCCAGCTTGGTTCCTTCCAGAAAGCCGCCTTTTTTCATTTTTTTTGCTTCCGAAGGATCCATGAGAAAGTCATCATCTGAAAATTCATCATCGCCAATTTCTTCCTCCAGTCTGCGGACTCTTTCTTCACGCCGCTGTTCTCTTATAAGCTGACGTTCTCTGGCACGTTCTTCTCTATATCGCTCACGTTCAGGCTGCCCCTGCATATAGCGCATATGTCTGTCTTTTACAAAATCACACACCTTCATAACCAGCCGCGTTACAAAATCGAGCAGAGAGCGCTGTGTGATAATGATCATACATACAACAAATGCCAGTATAATGATCACATATCCGCCGATAGTTCCAAAAGCAGATGTGACAGAAATACAGATCGCTCCTCCGATCAGACCACCGCCTGTTTTATAATCTGCGCTTAAAGCATAATAATCCAGCAAAGTTGTACTCTGCATATATCCGTCTGTGAGAAGCTGCGCTGCCCCACACAGAAACAGAAACATCACAAACGCCGCTGCAAGTTCTTATATGCCAGCCGGTTTGTTTTATTGATCAGAATAAATGCTGATTCAAGGAAAAATACGATTGGAAACAGATATGCCATCAATCCCATCAGTCCGAAACAGAAATTACTGATCGCATCTCCCACAAAACCACCTGCTCCAAAATTGCTTGCCATCAGGATCACACATGCGGCCAAAATCACAAATAATATGATTTCTGTCTGAAATCTGCCGACTTCCTGTTCCATTGCTGTCTTCTTTTTTGTATTTCTTCCCGAATGCCCGGTATTCTTACTCTTTGATGCTGCCATTCTAAGGCTCCCCTCCTTGATCTTCTCGTAAATATCTTCCCTTTACAGGGCAAAATTTAATGCCAGTGTAATAATACCGACTATAAATGAATAATATGCAAAATAGCGTAATTTTATATTCTGAGTCATGGCTATTGTATTTCGGATAACAAGACATCCCGCAAAACCGGCGATGATCATTGCAAATACATATGTAAACCCAAGTCCTGCTGTCATTTCAGAAGCACCAAAATTTCCGATTTCCGTAAAAAAAGCACCTATGATAGCAGGCAGACTCATAAAAACAGAAAAACGAACCGCAAATTTGCGGTTATATCCGCATAACAGTGCAGCACATAACGTAAATCCCATTCTGGAAATCCCCGGAAAGACAGCAATCCCCTGACAAATTCCAATCCACATGGCGCTGTCATAAGAAGCCTCTCTCGGTCCCTTTTTTCCACCGGATTTATTCAGATCTGTTACCAGAAGAAATACGCCTGTAAGTAAAAATCCGATTCCCGGAACAATCTGAGAGTCTGCGGCCAGAAGAGCCAGCCGTTTTCCTGTAAGTCCCAGAAGTGCTGTTGGAATCATGGAAATCACAAGAAGTGCACCTGTTTTCCGATATGTTCCGGTGACTATTCTGGCATAGCCCAAACTTTCCCCTGTCTTCTTGTTATGGATATATAGATTCAGATTACCGATCATATCCATAAACATCCCCAGAAGTCCCAGTCCGATTTTTTTTAAATCTTTGCGGAACAAAAATATAATTGCTGCCGCACTTCCAAGATGGAGCATCGTTTCTGACAGCAATCCGGTTTCGTGGCCGATTCCCATATATTGTTCCAATATGCATAAATGTCCCAGGCTACTGACAGGAAGAAATTCCGTCACAGCCTGAATGACAGCCAAAAATATCAAATATACAACGATCATAGAACTGATTCCTTTTTGTTTCTCCAAAATTATGGTTTATTATAGCACACTCAGAAAGGCTTTACAATAAAAAGCCCCCTGACTGTCATGTTCACAACGTAGCCAAAATTCATTCATTTTCCTGCTGCTTTTTTTCTTTTTCATGTGCCAGCAGTTCCTGTACCGATTTATGTGCAATCCGGAATTCTTTTTCAAAATAAGCATTGATCTCTGCACCGTATAACAGAAGATTCATACAGATATACAACCATACCATGACCATGATGATCGTCGCAAGGTTTCCGTACATATTACTGAATCCCGGAAAAATCTCAAAATAAAAAGAGAATCCGTATGAAAATATCGACCATGCAACTGCTATGATCAAGGCTCCGGGAATCTGGCTTTTGAATGTGGCTTTTCTGTTCGGAAGAACCTTATACAACATAAGAAAAACCAGAAACAACACACCAAATACCAACAGTGCTCTTGCCCCCAGTATTTTTCCCAGAACTCTTCCAAGAAAAGGAATATATCTTGATACAACTTTCTGTATTTCGTTTCCGAGTACAAGCATAAGCAGAGACACGATTACCGCAATCACCAGTGATAAAGTATAGAATACTGCATAAATTCTGGTTAACAGCCAGTTACGGGTTTCTTTTACGTGATAAATGGTATTTAATCCATTGATGATAGACTGCATTCCTTTTCCGGCAGACCACAGTGCCACAATTGCTGACAAAGGGACAATTGCAGTACTTCTTTTGTATACATCTACCACGATCCCCAGAACAAAACTCTGCAGATTCTCCGGAATAAAAGCAACGATCGCATCCCTGACTACATTATAGGTCAGAGGTGTATACCGTACCAGTGTAGTCAGAAACAGAATACAGGGAATAAAAGACATGATCAGAAAATACGCTGCCTGTGTCGCATAAGCTCCTACGTGATCTCCGGATACACGTTCCATAAACCCGAATAAAAGCCTGTAACAGACCGGGTTTTATTTTTCTTTTTCATATATGTCTCCATTCTGTTATTTTACAGCAGTCATTTCTGATAATGCATTTATGGTGATTGCTGTAATTATAAAGATAACTGTTTCGAATATCTCTGTTTACTATCATACCATGAAACTGCCGTTATGACAAACATGAATTATGGATAATAAAATCCGGTTCTTTTCATGCTGGAATGCTGTAGATATGAAAAAAACCGGATCAATATGTAATTAGTTTTATGGTCAGATTTTTACTTTATGATGTAGAAATGATAAGCAGTCACAGAATCATACTGTTCACCTGCATTAAGAATCGGGGAGTGGAAATCTTCAACATTGACCGCATTCGGTTCAACCTGCGTTTCCAGACAGAAAGCATCCCGCTTATTGTAAGTATGACCATTTTTACCATGTTCATTTTCGACAAAATTTGCTGCGTAAAACTGTACACATGGACAGTCAGAAGTGACATCCATGGCAATTCCGGTTTTATCACTGTATGCGGTTGCGATCAGTCTTCTGTTTCCTTTTGCATAATTGTCTGTCACATAATTGTGGTCATATCCGCCTGTGAATTTCAGCTGGTCAAATTCTGCTTCAATATCCTGCCCGATCTTTTTGGCAGTTCTGAAATCCATGGGAGTCCCTGCAACTTCCCCATACACTCCTGTAGGAATGGAATGACTGTCGGCTACAGGTGTATAATATTTTGCATGGATTGTAAGATACTGATCCATGGCGGTTCCGCTTCCCTCACCATTCAGATTGAAATAAGAATGATTTGTCATATTGCAACTGTCGGTTCATCGCAGATTCCCTGATAATGGATCCTCAGTTCGTTGTCTTCCGTAAACTCATATTTTACAGACACATCAAATTCTCCCGGGAAACCATTCTCGCCATCCGGACTTATACGGTTAAATATAACACTGTTTTATCATCGGAAATCTCAGCCACTTTCCAGAGCTTTTTTTCAAATCCGTCAGGACCGCTGTGAAGATTATTGTCATTCTCATTCTGAGCAAGACTACTTCTTTGCCATTGACAGAGAATTTCGCACCGCCGATGCGGTTTCCGTTTCTGCCGATGGTTGAACCGAAAAAGCATCCATTTACTTCATAAGATGCCAGATCATCATATCCAAGTACTACGTCTGTTAAAGTACCATCTTTATCAGGTACGCAGACCTTAACCAGGATTGCTCCAAAATCTGTCACTTCCGCATATGCCCCGGATTTGTTTTCCAGATGAAAAATTTTTACTGTTTCCCCAGTCTGTAATATGCCGAACTTTCTTTCAGAAACACTCATTGTTTCCAACCTCCCGTATCATAAAATAATATTAAATCCAAAAGATAATAAAAAAAGAGCCTCTCTACGGCTCATTTTTACAGTTCCCGAAATGCCGTTCCCTTCCCATTGACGCCTAGCCGCAGCTAGGTGGGTATCCTCAACAGACCTTCTGTCTTCCGCTGCATAATGACGGCCTGACATCCGGCCTGCGATGTTGGGTTCCCGTTAAAGTCGATGTAGGTTCAAAAAAAGAAGGGGCCTCGTACATTTCAGGATATTCACTGTTTTTAACTGATTTTTATTATACTCCAGTATATGTTCTTTTTCAACATAAAATGTAGAATTAATTATATTTTTTTATAATATGGAGATTATCGGTTACTGTTCACACACCACTATCCCGCGAGGTGTTTTGGCATGAATATGCCAAAATCCCGAGACATACAAAGCCAAATTCCATTGCCGCAGCAATCTGGATGAATTTTGGCTATGTTACTGAGAACGGAGTGAACAGTAACAAATGCTTAGTTCCGCATTCTGATACAGTATATGCAAAGCACCGGACATATAGAACATTCAAAAAAGCACCCCTGCCGCCAAAGCGCAACAGGGATGCTTCCAACATCACTCTTTAAGAGCCTCCAGAACTTTCACCAGATACTTCCAGACTCTCTCTGTAGAAGAAATACTAAGCACCTCTTCAGACGTATGAATATCCTTCATATCAGGTCCCAGAGACACACAGTCAAGTCCTTCCATCTTCTTATAGAAAAGTCCACACTCAAGTCCTGCATGGATTGCCACCACATTCGGTTTCTGTCCATACATTTCCTCATATACTTCCACCATCTTATCACGAAGCGGTGAATCCTTGCGATACTCCCACGCAGGATAAACGCCCTGTCTCTCATACTCTCCGCCAAGGAACTCCGTCAGATAGGCAATCTTGTCAGAAAGGGAATCTCTGGCTGTCTCCACAGAACTTCTGATACTGGAACTTCCCATTACCTCATTCTCAGAAGTCTTCAGAATACCAATATTCGTAGAAGTCTCTACCAGTCCTTTGATCGTTCCGCTCATTTTCTGAACACCATAAGGTACATTTACAAGGAAGAAAATTACTTTTTCTTTACTTGTGGGATGAAGAACCCTTACTTCCTGTTTTCCCTCATCTTCAACAGTTACTGTGATACCCTCATCAGTTCCTGCATACTCTTCTCTCCATGCTCCCTGCACAGAAGCCGCATATTCTCTGACAGCATCTACATTTTCTTCAAGAACAAGGATTTCTGCTGTAGCCTCCCTTGTAATGGCATTATCTTTCTGTCCGCCCTGCACACTGATCAGTTCAAAATCTGTTTTCTCATCCAGACCATGGAGAAATTTTCCGAGAAGAGAATTTGCGTTTGCACGATTCTTGTCAATCTCAGCTCCGGAATGACCGCCCATCAGTCCGCTGATCTTAACTGTCAGCTTCTCTCCCTCTGCATCCAGTCTTGTCACTGGAATATGGCTGACTCCGGAAAGTCCGCCTGCACAGCTGATCCAGAGGCTTCCTTCTGCTTCAGAATCCAGATTGATAAATCTTCTTCCTTTTAATACACTGCAGTCAAATCCAACTGCACCCAGAAGACCGATTTCCTCATCTACAGTAATAAACACTTCAAGCGGCGGATGAGCAATTGTATCACTTTCCAGAAGTGCAAGACCATAAGCAACAGCAATTCCGTCATCACCACCAAGGGTTGTTCCGTTTGCAGATACATAGTCACCTTCTACAGAAAGATTTAATCCGTCTTTTGTAAAATCATGCTCTACATCCGGACGTTTCTCACATACCATATCCATATGTCCCTGAATGATCACTACAGGAGCATTCTCGTATCCCGCTGTGCCCGGTTTATAAATAACCACATTATTCATCTCATCCTGAACATATTTCAGATCATGATCCTTTGCAAACTGAACCAGATAGTCGCTGATCTGCTTTGTATTTCCTGAGCCATGAGGAATTTTGCATATCTCCTCAAAATAATGGAACACTCTTTTGGGTTCACAATTCTCTAAAACTGCCATAATTATATTACCTCCAAAAATCACACATTTGTCTTATAATATACCATTGTTTTCCCGATATACGACAAATTTTCCAGATATATTTTACCCAAATACTATAGCATTTATTTTCATTCTGCGCCATATAAATTTTATAAAGAATGGCAAACAATTGCAAAGAGGTTGTTGTATGTCCAAAAACACCATACTCACCGGTGGTATTTGTTTTCTTCTTGTCTTTCTTCTGCTGCATCCTGCTGAAAGTCTGTCCTGTGCCAGAGCCGGAATGACTCTGTGGCTGAATACATTAATCCCAACGCTTCTCCCATTTATTATTCTCACAGGAATGCTTACACATACCGGTCATATCCGGAAACTTCTCCTGCCATTTGAATCATTCTTTCATATTTTTCCGGGTGTCAGCATCTGGGGTGGTTATGTTTTCGTTCTCGGAATGCTGTGTGGTTATCCTCTGGGAGCCAAACTTGCCTCTGATCTGTATGGATTACATAAAATCAGCAAAAAAGAAGCTCTTTATCTCACTACCTTCTGTAACAATCCAAGCCCTGCCTTTATCATTACCTATCTCTGTAAGTCCTGTCTTAAGGATACAGTACCTGCCGGCATGGTCTTTGCGAGTATTTTTTCAGCAAATCTGATATGTATGCTGTTCTTTCGTTTTTTTGTGTACCAAAATGCCACCATCTCAGATTCCCCAGGATTTTCACCCGAGATTTCTTCTCGAAAAAATATGCTTGATTTTTCTATAATGAACGGTTTTGAAACCATTACACGTCTCGGAGGATATATTCTATTGTTCTCCATTCTGGCAGGATGTATCAGATATTATGCGCCTTTTCCACTTCTCTATCAATACCTGCTGCTCGGATTTACAGAGATCACTTCCGGACTTTCTCTTATTTCAGTTTCCGGACTGCCATACATGACTCGTATACTTTTGTCCGCTGCAGCCACCGCATCCGGCGTCTGTGCATCCTTGCTCAGACAAAAGGTGTTCTCCACCATGACCTCAGCATTCTGCCTTATTTTATTTCCAAGTGTATCTGCACATTCCTTACAGCAGGTATTCTTTACTGTCTGATTTCCTATCTGTGAAAATAAATTCTTTCCGGGAACTGTCATCATTTCATTATACAAAATCAGGGCAGGAAATTTTCCTGCCCCTTGTTTTCTCATCTTCTATATTTATAACTGATTTATTTTTAGTTCTCTCCCAGATCATCTAACAGATCGTCATCATCATCTTTCGCTCCGTCATTATCATGATAAGAGCCTGTAATTGCTGCAGCCTGTGCTGTCTGAGGTGCAAGTTCCTGACGATTGTGGTTTACAACATCAAGACAGCTCTGCAGGGAATCAATAAATGTTTTGTATTTCACACCTGCATCCTCTAATGTTGTATTAAGCACACTGCCAATATTGGCCATCATATCATCTGTATAGGTGATCGCGCTGAGACGAATGCTGTTTGCATCCTGTGTTGCAGAATCCAGAATCTCCTGTGCCTGTTTGTTAGCTGCATTGATCGTATCATTTGCCTGTGCATATGCTTTCTGCATAATCTCATGCTGTGTTACCAGTTCCTGTGCTCTTGCCTGTGCATCTGCGATCAGTGCATCTGCCTTAGTCTGAGCATCCTCAAGGATAGCGTCCTTATTGTTAATGATCTTCTGATAACGTTTAATCTCATCCGGAGTTTTCAGGCGGAGTTCTCTCAGAAGTTCCTCAATTTCTTCTTTATTTACCACAATCTTAGTAGTTGACAGTGGCTGGAATTTACAGCTGTCCACATATTCCTCAATCTCACCGATAATCTGTTCAATTCTGCTGCTCATAGTATATACACTCCTTATTTTCTATTTCTGTTACTGTACGCTCTATGTGACAATAACTTATTTGTTGTCTGCTGTAAGACGAATCTTCTCAATAACTGCATCCGTTATCTCGGCCGGTGCAAACTTACTCAGGTCGCCTCCAAAATGTGCAACTTCCTTCAATATTGTAGAACTCAGGTATGCATATTCCAGACTTGTAGTCAGAAATACAGTATCTACATCCGGTGCAAGTACACGATTGGTCTGAGCCATCTGGAGCTCATACTCAAAATCTGTAACTGCACGAAGTCCACGTATGATCACCTGAGCGTGACTCTCTCTGGCAAAATTCACAGACAATCCCTCAAATGGTTTTACCTCGACATTAGGAACGTCCCGAGTCGCCTTTTCTAATATATTAACACGTTCCTGCACAGAAAACAACGGACTTTTTGAAGAATTATGTAAAACGCCCACTATCACTTTGTCAAAAGAAACTGCTGCTCTCCGGATCACATCAAGATGTCCATAGGTAGCCGGATCAAGCTGCCGGGATATACTGCTATTTTCATTTATTTTTACTCTCTCTTTCCTCTGGCACATACACATATGCATAACAACACGAATGCTGCCTGCAGGCAGCAATCTTATGATAATTTCAGGAAGCAATGTATTCATTCTGAAATTATTATAGTTAATTATGCACGTTCTAAAAATACATGCTTATTTGTTTTATACTCTTTCGAACGCAGCTGCCTGTAACCGAGAGATTCCACATAACTGAAATCCGTCTGAAGATCCGCTTCCACAATAATAAGTGTATTCTTATCTGCAACTGTGCTGTCTTTCAGATATTCCAGCACCTGTCTTTCCAGTTCATTATTATATGGGGGATCCATAAAAATAATGTCAAAAACACCTTTTCCCTCAAGGGAACGCAATGCCTGCAACACGTCCATGTTCAGCAGTTTACCATCTTCTGCCAGTTTTGTAAATGCAAGATTTTCTCTGATGCATGCAGCAGCTTTTGGATTCTTCTCCACAAACACTGCATAAGAAGCCCCTCTGCTCAGAGCTTCGATTCCGATCCCGCCACTTCCGGAAAAAAGATCCAGGAAACGGCATTCCAAAAGCTCCGGCTGAAGTATATTAAATAATGTTTCTTTGATTCTGTCAGTAGTAGGTCTTGTGTCTATCCCCGGAATTGTTTTCAAATTAAGCCTTCTGGCTTTACCTGCGATCACTCTCATTTCAGATTCAGTCTCCAATCCAGGTCTCCTCTTGCAAGCCCTAAAATAAGAAGTTCTGCTGTGGCAATATTTGTCGCTACAGGAATATTGTACTGGTCGCATCTTCTCACGATGCTTGTGATATCCGGTTCTTTAGGATCGATCATGACCGGATTGTAGAACAGAATGACCATATCAAGATCCTGACGCTCTACCATCTCCATAAACTGCTTGTCTCCACCAATACTGCCGGCAAGGAATTTATGCACATGAAGGCTTGTCGCTTCTTCTATTCTCCGTCCGGTTGTACCTGTGGCATAGACTCATGTTTGGCAAGTATATTCTTATAAGCGATGCAGAAATCTTCTATCAGTACTTTTTTACTGTTATGTGCGATTATACCTAAGTTCATAGTTTCTCCTCTCCGTTTCTCCTATTTATTTTGCGGATTTTATCTTTTATCCACAATCCTAACTGTAATTATAACAAAGCACTAAATAAAACGCAATTAAAACTTAAAAAATATACATAATTCATAATTTATTAATATTTTTCTTACAGTCATCATGCAAGTTTTCCTGTTTCCATGCTCTTCCTGTCCATGCGAAAACTTCCAGTGTATTATTTCTGCATCTTCATATACTAGCATTGCAACACAAAAACACTTTCAAAAGAAAACAACAACCAAGGAGGAAATTGATATGTCAAACACAAAATCTTCTAACCAGACAGCTGTACCGGAAGCAAAAGGTGCGTTAGACCGTTTCAAATTCGAGGTTGCAAATGAATTAGGCGTACCGCTTACAGACGGGTACAACGGTAACCTGACTTCTAAACAGAATGGTTCTGTCGGAGGTATATGGTCAAGAAAATAGTATCAGAACAACCGCTGAATTTCAATTCTATATTTTATATCATTCCCAGAGTCATTGTCAACTACAGAACAACATTCCCAGGTATTTGTTACTGTTTACGCACCACTATCCCGAGACATATAACCCCCGAAATAATTGTATTATAGCCTTTATTCTCGGCCGGTCTTATGATAAGATTCTCCGACATTTCCGGAACCGGAACTTGGTATTCGCTGTCCCAGAGTGATCATATGTAATCGTCTGGACGCAGTGCATGAGTCTAATGCGATTGGAGTATCAAGGATAGCAGGAATTCATGCAGGATTATGGCATTTTAAAATAGTCCATATTCAGAAAACCCTCAGATATAGACAAAATCTATAGCTGAGGGCTTCCTGTGTCTTTGGTTATGTGTTTTCCTTATTCCGGAACCGCAGAGTCACTGTGACAGGCTCATGCTCCAGTGCTGGAATAATTTTCTGCATCAGATCTTCAGTTGTGAATTTGAGACTCGAGGTATTAATACAGGGATGACAGCCGAAGTATGGCTCCTTCATGACATCTTCATCAATAAGAAGCTGTACTTTCTTCTCAGAATCATTCATCAGTCCCAATACACTGACGGATCCAGGGGTGATATCAAGATATTTCTCCATATATTCCGGTTTGGCAAAAGATAATCTGGCGGAATGGATCTGCGCAGAGAGATCTTTTGTCTTAAACGGTTTATCACCAGGCATCAGAAGAAGATAAAAATCCGTCTCCTGACGATTGCACAGGAACAGATTTTTGCAGATCGTGGTGTTGTCGCCAAGGGCGTGGTCAATTTCTTCGCAGGCTTCCATAGTCATAGCAGCCTCATGGTCAATACGCTGATATTGAACTCCAAGCTTGTCTAAAAAATCATAGACACGGATTTCTTTGTCCAGACGATTATCTGTATTCTCAGGTCTTCCCTTTTGTAATTCCATTTCGTGGTGCTCCTTTATTTTTTATTGATGAAAGTGTAATCCTTTTGTATGCGGATTGTCAACAAAAGGGCAGATATCCAGAATATTTTTCTGGTATCCTGTACATTCTACCACCTCCGCGGAATAGATCACCAGCACTCCAGCTCTCCCCACCTTATGATACCAACCGGTCTATCCGCAGCAGGAATATCATGTGATGCTCCATAGTACCCATCAGTACCCGCTATATATCCGCTGAAACAACATCTCATCCAACTGCATCTACTGCCAGCATCCCTGCATCCTGACATGGATTATTCCCCCATCCTATCCACAATGCTGTAGATACTTACATAGAAAGCCTCCATGGGGATAAAACGGTACTCACAGCAATGGAACTGCCGGATATCAAAGAGTTTAACAAAATTCTGTGGACCGGTAAGCCTCTTTCAGTGCCTGACGGGATTCAATCTCTGCTTTCTTCTCCTGTGTCACATCCATGGATGCCAGCAATACCTTTTCCAGCTTTCCATTCTTCCATTCCAAGGGAATATAAGAAGCGATTTTATAAGTCTTTTCATCCAGGCTGCAATACTCAAACTTATAAATATCATTTTCACTTTTCAGTTTTTTCCGAATATTATCCGGGGCTATCAGGATATCTATAGCTTCCAGTGGTTCCAGTGTCTTATACCTTTCAAGAACCTGCATCTGAAAATCATGATAAAAGCCCAGAGGTTTATATATCATCTGTCCATTCAGGTTGTAGGACTCATATCTGTCATTTTCCAGATCACAGACAACAAAGCGGTCAACCAGACGTACGATACTCTGAATCAGCTGCTCCATGGAAGCATTATCTGCTGCCATCTGCAGATGCCGTGCGCTCTCTACCTTTGCCTCTGTGATATCACGCAGAAAGATCATGGCATATTCTGAATCCTCTATTTCGCCACGTATGACCACATTGCGGACCCATCGTTCTTCTCCATTCAGAGTGATACGGCACTCTAAAGCCAATTCGGTTTCCAGACCCTTCAGCCTTTCTGCAATATAACCACGGTCGTAAAAAGAGGATACCGCCTTCTTATCTGTCTCCACAACATAGGAATCCACAAAATGACGGATCAGTTCATCCCATGTATGACTCTGTTCAAAGACTGTCATCAGGGACGGTTCAACCTTAAAGGTATCAAAAGTATTCGCTTCCAGATTTACATAATACTCACACAGGTCTGCTTTCGTAAAAGCCCGGTGGAAAGCAGCAGATTTTTGTGCCTGCATGGCCTCTTTTTTTTCCGCATCAATATTAATAAAAATCCCGGCAATCCTGCTGGCAGAACCATCCAGACGGCGTATTACTTCTGCCGATGCCCGAAACCACTGGTATTGATTATCCTTCATTCTCATACGATACTCTACCTGGTATTTTATCTGGTTCGTCTTATCCTTAATTGCCGCCTGAAGCTGCACCATTACTCTTTCTTTATCCTGTGGATGCAGAAGATCTGACCAGGATTCCAGTTTATTCGGAAAATCCAGAGTATCATGATAGCCAAGCATTTTTCGGAACTCATGGCTCCAGTTTGCATTCACAATCTCACTGTTTTCGTCACAGTCAAAATACCAGAAGCCGGAACAGATAGCCTCATTGATCAGTGCCAGATTTACATGATCCCAGTTGACCTGTACGGACATAACCCAGATCTGTCTGCCCGCCTCATCTGTCGCATCCTCTTTACAAAGCCGTACATTTTTCACTGTACCGTCTGCTGTAAGGATCTGTGCTTCCCCTGTTCCGTGAAGCTGCAAAAAACGGTCTCGCTCCAGTATATCTTCCTCGTCATAAAAGAAGTTTCTCAATGAGCCTTTTGTCTGTTCCATGAAAGTATCGAATGTATATCCTGTACTATGCAACAGCAGATTATTCACAGACAAAATAGACAGGTTTTGGTCATAAGATCCTGTCATTATACCTACCCCGCCGTTATTTTCCAGTGTTTTCTGTACGGCCTGTGACATAGCCTGTGTCTGTCCCGTTACAGCCTCACCTAAAGAATATATTTTGTCTTCATACTTTTCCATTTTATAAAAATCCTCTCTCTGTTTTTATGCTTCATTATCCTGCTTTTATCTGTATACAGAGAACCTGTCCCTGCCAGTTTTACATTTACGTTATAATATCCTACAAAACGTGAAAAACAGGTATACGGATTTGAGAAGTTGCAGCCACTACACACAATATTCACACAAAATTCTCTTTATGTTTTCAATTTTTATAGGCTTTGCCAAGTGAGCATTCATTCCTGCTGCCAGACACTTACTCCGATCGTTCCTGCTGTAAAACGGTATCTGAGGCTTTTTTTATTTATCTGATTTTTTTCTGTTTCCATGGAACTTCTGAACGCTCACCTCCTGGTATCATTACAAATATACATAAAAACTCATTTTTATATTACCATGAAATTTTTTACTTTGCAATGCACATACCTTTTCAGACGCTGCTTTTCTTGTTTCCTTTTTCAGAAAATTGCAACCAAAGGGGCGCACCTGAAAATTTCTTTTCAAATGCGCCCCTTCGCTTTCTTTTTTTCTGTCAGATCAATCCGTAATGCTCCATCGCCTTTGCCACGCCGTCCCGCTCGACGGTATCGGTTACGTACTCTGTGTACGGATCCAGAATCTCATCATGTTTTCCAAGCGCAATGGTGTGTGCGCCGCACCGGAACATGGTAAGGTCGTTGCTGCTGTCGCCAAATACGTATGCATCTTCTTTCTCCAGCTGAAACTGTTTCACGCATAGTCCACAGCTGTTCCTTTGCTGCAGCCGTGCGGAACGATTTCGTATACACCGCCGCGGCGATCCATGATATCAAACTCCTGCTCAAATTCACGGTACATACGTTCTATATCAGACTGTGCATCGGTTACGATACAAAATTTATCGTAAATGATTCCTTTTGTCTCCGCTGTCTCCGCGAGTCCGATTCCGACAGCAGCGAAATAGGCACGGGTCTGCTCGACCTCCCGAAAACGGGATACCTCCGACGAAAAATAAACATTATCCGTTCCCTCCAGAATCATGCCGATCCTGCACTCCTTTAAAATAACCGGGATTTCCTCACAGCGCTTTTTCGGAATCGTCTGATGCATCAGGATTTCGCCGTCCCGGCGCAGATAGGTCCCGCAGCCGCACAGAAATCCGGAAAACGGAAGCTTTTTCAGCTCCTCGGGCAGCTCCGACCAGGTGCGGCCGGTATTAATAAACGTAAGATTTCCTTTTTCCGCTGTCTTTTTCAATGCATCGAGCGCGCTCTGCGGAATTTCTTTTGTAATCTCACTCAGTAACGTTCCATCAATATCAAAAAATAATGCTTTCACAAAAATTTCCTCCTCGTGTACTGTTTCCTGTTCTCTTTCTGACATACGAAAAATGCCGAAGCTCTTGATTGTCAAGGCTTTCGCATTTTCATTCCAGTCGAAGCGACGGGATTCGAACCCACGACCTCTGCGTCCCGAACGCAGCGCTCTACCAAACTGAGCCACGCTTCGATTTTATTTGTTTTCTGAACTCTCGTCCGTCAACAATAGCTATTATATATGATGTCTATAGGAATGTCAACACCTTTTTT
>ENA-OPZM01000129-OPZM01000129.1-human-gut-metagenome-genome-assembly--contig:-NODE-129-length-32002-cov-2.718776_pt1 | contig 32002 bp, 53 predicted proteins | sample MGYA00242478_ERZ504493 | MGnify/ENA primary metagenome ERZ504493 (study PRJEB26092, sample SAMD00036227) | human gut metagenome | host: Homo sapiens | study: EMG produced TPA metagenomics assembly of... | reverse complement strand
TAAAGCCAATCCCCTCTCTCGGCCAGACCATCCAGATCCAGCGTGTCCGGGGATGCGTACCAGGAAGCACTGGACAACCCGGCAGAGGGGAATGTGGTCGTGGATACCGACCCGGCTGGCAACATCAAGCCGACCAAGGCGAAGTCGCCGGAGAAGATCGATGGTATCGTCGCTGCGATCATGGCGCTGGACCGCTGCATCCGAAATGAAGGTCAGCAGCAGGGAAGCGTCTACGACGAACGTGACATGATCGTTTTTGATATGAAGATTTGGAGGAAAACACAATGAAGTATCTGATGAGTGCAGAATGGTGGAAGGCAGCCGGCATCCGTGCTGCAAAGACGATGTTCCAGACTGGTGCGGCTCTGGTCGTGACACAGATGCCCGGCGGCAGTGTGGACTGGATGGCGGTCGCAGTGCAGTGATCGTGGCAGGTGTTGCGTCCCTTGGCACCAGCCTTGCCGGTCTGCCGGAACTGGAGAAGGGGGATAAGGCTTAATGGGATTCTGGGAATGGATGGGGTTTGAGAACCCAAGGGATTCTCCCAAAACAGAACAGCCAAAAGAAGGTCTGCCGCAGGTCACGGATAATGTCCGCGATTCCGGGCAGACCTTTGTGTTTGGGCGTTCCAATGCCGGGGAGCAGGTGGATGAAAAAGCCGCCATGCAGATCCCGACTGTATATGCCTGTGTCCGTCTGCTGGCAGAGTCCATTGCGGCACTGCCGCTGCATCTCTACCGGGTGACAGACAACAACGGCAACAAGGAAAAGGCACGGATCATCCGCTGTACAAGATCCTGTATCGCCAGCCCAACCCGGAGATGACATCCTTTGTCTTCTGGGAAACACTGATGACCCACCTGCTCCTCTGGGGCAACGCCTATGCACAGATCGTCCGGGATGGCAAGAACACGGTGCTTGGTCTGTATCCGCTTTTACCGGAAAATGTCGAAGTGGACCGGGATGAGAGCGGCGAGCTCTATTATATCTACCACGCATACACGGATGAAGTTCCGGGAGAGCAGAACAAGGACATCTACTTCCGCCGGGACGAGATTTTTCATGTGCCGGGACTGGGCTTCAATGGGCTGATCGGTTTTTCACCAATCGCCATGATGAAGAACAGTCTCGGTACTTCCATTGCGGTAGATAAATACGGTTCCTCTTTCTTCAAGAACGGCGCACAGCCCAGTGGTGTGCTGGAACATCCTGGCGTTGTGAAAGACCCGAACCGTATCCGGGATAGCTGGGAAGCGGCTTATGGCGGTGCAGCCAATGCCCATCGCGTGGCTGTGCTGGAAGAGGGCATGGCCTACAAACCGATCTCCCTGCCGCCGGAGGACAGCCAGTTTTTGGAGACGAAGCAGTTTTCCGTGACGGAGATCTGCCGCATCTTCCGTGTGCCTCCGCATCTGGTGGCTGACCTGTCCAGGGCGACCTTCTCCAACATTGAATACCAGTCGCTGAACTTCGTGATGCACTCCCTGACCCCGTGGCTTGTCCGCATCGAGCAGGCATCATCAAGGATCTGTTGCTGGAGGAGGAGCAGGATACCTACTTCCCGAAATTCAATGTGGATGGTCTGCTCCGTGGCGATTACCAGAGCCGGATGAACGGTTATGCGACCGGCATCAGCAACGGCTTCCTCTCTCCAAATGATGTGCATCGTCTGGAGAACATGGATCTCATCCCGGCAGAGGAGGGCGGTGACGACTACTACCTGAACGGCGGCTATGTGAAGCTGAAAGATGCAGGGGTGGCACAGCAGAATAAAGCTGCCGCAGCCCAGCAGAATCAGCCGAAAGAAACACAGCCCGACCCGGAAGAAGAACCTGACAGCGATAATCGGCTGAGTGAGAGTAAGCCACGGAAAAATGGAAGGAGAACCCGATGAAGAAATTCTGGAACTGGATCAAAAACAGTGACGATACCAGAATCCTCCGGCTGGAAGGCCCCATCGATGAGGAATCATTCTGGGGCGATGAAATAACGCCGCAGATGTTCCGGGATGAGCTGGAATCCGGCGAGGGGGATGTGACCGTCTGGATCAACTCTCCGGGCGGCAATGTGTTCGCCGCTGCTGAGATCTATACCATGCTTAAGGACTACAAGGCAGTATCACGGTCAAGATCGATGCGATTGCGGCATCTGCTGCATCCGTTGTGGCGATGGCCGGTGACACTGTCCAGATGAGTCCTGTTGCCATGCTGATGATCCATGACCCCAGCACCGTTGCGATGGGCAACACCAAGGACATGGAAAAGGCCATCGAGGTGCTGACCGAGGTCAAGGAAAGCATCATCAATGCCTACGCAGCGAAGAGCGGCCTCAGCCACGCCCGCATCGCCAACCTTATGAGCAATGAGACCTGGATGAATGCGAAGAAGGCGGTGGAGCTGGGCTTTGCAGACGAGATCCTCTTTGCAAAGAAAGAGGAGGAGCCGGACAGTGACCCGGTAGACCCGGAAAATCCGGAAGAAGACCCTGACAGTGAACCGGGCGAGGGCGAAGAAAAGAAGCCGTTCCAGAAGGATACGGCAGGGCACCTTTTCTCTAGCCGTCAGATGGATCTAATCGTCTTGAACCGTCTGGGTGTGAAGCCGGAAGATGTGGGGCAGAAATACACTGAACCAAAGAAACCGGATGCCGAGCCGCCAGCTGACCCGAAACCGTCCGCAGAGCCGACCCCTCCGGCAGAACCGCCTGCCAATCTGGGACCTGTTCTTGACATGGACGGCAAGACCGAGGATGGCAGCATCCCTTACAATATCCTGATGAAACAGCTTGAGTGCATGAAGTGATGTGCATCCAGGCTGTTTTTATATCCAATCAACCATCACAAATTTATGGAGGAAACGTACTATGAGTAAGATTCTGGAACTGCGCACCAAGCGCAACACTCTCTGGGAGCAGACCAAGGACTTTCTGGAGAAGAACCGCGGCGAGAACGGTCTGGTAAAGGCTGAGGCCGTGGAGCAGTACAACAAGATGGCACAGGAGGTCAAGGACTGGGTGCAGAGATTGAGCGTCTGGAGCAGCAGGCACAGATCGAGGCACAGCTGTCCGCACCGACTTCCAGCCCTGTCCACGCTGACCCGAAGAGCGGTGCCAAGAAGGATGTCAAGCCGACTGCCACTGCCGAGTATGCCGAGAACTTCTGGAACATGATCCGCAACCGTGGCCATTACGGCGAAGTCCGCAATGCCCTGTCTGTGGGTGAGGACACTGAGGGCGGCTTTACCGTTCCCGATGAGTTTGAGAAGAAGCTGGTGGAGGCACTGGAAGAGAATAACATCTTCCGTGGCATGGCAACGGTCATCCGCACCAGCTCCGGCACCCGCAAGATTCCTATCGCGGAGGATACCGGTGAGGCAAGCTGGATCGATGAGGGCGAGGAGATCCCGGAGAGCGATACCACCTTCGGTCAGACCATGCTGTCTGCGTACAAGCTGGGCACTATGATCAAGATCTCCAATGAGCTGCTGAACGACTCCGCATTCGACCTTGCCACCTATATCGCCCGCCGTTTCGGTGTGCGTATGGGCAACGCAGAGGAGCGCGCCTTTATCACCGGTGACGGTGTGGGCAAGCCTCTGGGTCTGCTGGCTGAGACTGGCGGTGCCAAGGTCGGTGTGACCGCTGCCCAGAAGGATGCCGTTACCTTCGATGAGATCTTTAAGCTCTACTACGCACTGAAGGCTCCGTACCGCAAGAAGGCACAGTTCCTCTGCAACGAAGCCTGGTGCTGCAGCTGATGACCATCAAGGACAACAACGGCAACTATATCTGGAAGCCTGGTCTGGAGATCGGCAAGCCTGATACCCTGCTGAACCGTCCGCTGAAGACTTCCGCCTTCATGCCGGAGATCAAGGGTGGCAGCAAGGTCATGGCCTTTGGCGATTACAGCTACTACTGGGTGGCTGACCGCCAGAACCGCACCTTCCGCCGTCTGAACGAGCTGTATGCCCGTACTGATCAGGTCGGCTTCCTGACCACCCAGCGTGTGGATGGCAAGCTGATCCTGCCGGAAGCCGTACAGCTTCTGCAGATGGCACCGCAGGGCTAAGAAAGCCAGGAAAGGAGGAGCCGGTTATGGCACTGATCCCGCTATACGAAGCGAAGACCTATCTCCGGGTAGACAGCAGCGATGAAGATGCCTTAATCGGCATCCTTTTATCTTCTGCGGAGCAGATGTGCAAGGATGTGGGCCGTTTATCGGAAGACCAGTGGGAGGCAGTCAATGCCGCTGATCGGGATGCCGAGAACGGAGTACAGCCTACAAGGGAACTGGAAGCCCTGCGCAGCACCTGCCGTGTGGCGATTCTGTATGCACTGGGGTATCTCTATGAGCACCGGGACGAAGCCGACCATCACCAGCTGATGCTGACGCTTCGTTCCATTCTGTTTGCTGTGAGGGAGGGGGTGTTCTGATGATCGAGAAGCTGAATGAGCGGATCACGATCGAGAAAAGCACGGTTGTGACCGATAAGGTCGGAAACCATCGGAACACATGGGAGAAATATTTCACCTGCTTTGCCTACGCTTCGACCTATCAGGCGCAGGAAGAAGAGGGTGAGGTCATAGCCGAGCAGAAGAGTGTGGTGTTCACGGTCCGCTGGTGCAGTGAGACGAGAGGCCTGACTTCCACTGGCTACCGCATCCGTTTCCGGGAGCAGCTCTACAATATCGAATCCGTTGACCCGATGAATTTCCAGAAGAAAACGCTGAAGATTCATTGCCGTTTGGAAAGGAGGCAGCCGGATGAGCAGAACTGTCAACATCGATGAAATGGCAGATGCCATCAATGAGGGCTTGAAAGAGTATGCGACCCTTGCCTCCACCGAGGTCAAGAAAGCTGTCCGTAAATCTGCCAAGACCGTCAAGGAGCAGATTCAGTCCGGCGCACCGTCCAGAACCGGGCGGTACAAGGAAAGCTGGGTAGCGACCAAACAGTCGGAATCCAGCCAGAGCCTTCAGATGGTGGTGCATTCCAAGAACCGCTACCAGCTGGCACATCTGCTGGAAAAGGGTCATGCCAAGCGCGGCGGCGGTCGTGTGGCAGGAAGACCCCATATTGCTCCGGCAGAACAGGCCGGTATCGAGCAGCTCCCAGTCCCTTATCGAAAAGGCACTGAAGTGAGGAGAAACCAATGACCCACGAAGAAGTTAAAAGCTCTGGTGGAGGAAATGGGGCTTCCTTATGCGTATGACCATTTCGCAGAAGGGGAGAGTCCTGATCCACCGTTTATCTGCTTCCTGTATCCGAAAGCCGAGAATTTCGGCGCAGATAACCTTGTGTACCACCATTTCAACCGGCTGGACATCGAGGTGTACACCGATTACAAGACCCGGATATGGAAGCAACTATTGAAGAAGTCCTGACCGCACACGAACTCTACTATGAGAAAAGCGAGGTCTGGATCGAAACCGAAAAAATGTATGAAGTCCTGTATGAGCTGACTGTGTGATGCTCATGCAGGATATTTTTATGGGAGGAACACTATGTCGAAGAAAAGCAATAAGGTCAAATTTGGCCTGAAAAACTGCCATTATGCAAAGGCGACCTTTGACGAAGATGGCAGTGTCACCTATGCGAAGCCGGTCCGCATCCCCGGTGCAGTCAGTCTTTCGATGGATGCCAATGGCGAGATCGAGCGTTTTATGCGGACAATATCGCCTACTATGTCGTGAATAACAACTCCGGCTACGAGGGTGATCTGGAAATCGCACTGATCCCGGAGAGCTTCCTCACGGACATCATGCACGAGGAGCTGGATGGCAACGGCGTGCTTGCTGAGAACGCCAATGTGGAACTGGAGCATTTCGCCTTCCTGTTTGAGTTCGATGGCGACCAGCGCCACATCCGTCATGTGCTGTACAACTGTGTGGCAAGCCGTCCGTCCATCGAGGGTGAGACCAATGAGGACAGTAAGGAAGTCAAGACGGACACTCTGAACCTGCAGGCAACCCCTCTGGCAAACGGTTATGTCAAGGCAAAGACCGGTACTAACACCACCGATGATGTCTATAACAAATGGTACGATGCGGTCTACGAGCCGCAGGCAGAAGCTGTGGACACCGAAGACACCAGTCACACCGAGGAGCCGCAGGGCTAAGTGACCGACACACACTGCAGGGCTTCGGCTCTGCTTACATTATTATAAAGAGGTATACGATTATGAAGAAGTTTTTTCCTTTGTTCGCAGTGATCATCGTTCTGGTGCTGGCTGTCTGCTCGTTCCACATCATCCCCACCGGTTACACGGGCGTGAAGACCAGCTTCGGTCAGATCCAGAAAACCACCATTCAGAGCGGCAAGCTCAACTTCTGCATTCCCTTTGTGCAGAGCATCCACAAGGTCAACAACAAGCAGCAGGATAAGCACATCGAAGCGCAGGTCTGGGGCGAAGCCTCCGACAAGACCCCTGTGTATGCCGCTGATGTGATCGTGACCTATCAGGTGCTTCCTGAGAAGAGTGCATGGCTGTATGCGAATGTGTCCGACATCAAGAATCTGGTTGGTGATGAGCTGGTGGCATCTGCCATCAAGTCTGCGATGCTGAACTTGGCCCCAATGAGGTGACAAACCGCACCAAGATTGAGCCTCTGGCACAACAGAAGCTGGCAGAATCCCTTGTGCAGAAATATGGTGAGGACGTTGTGTTTGTGAACAAGGTCGTCATCAACGACATGAATTTCGAGGATGCTTATAACGAAGCCATCCAGCAGAAGTCCATTGCACAGCAGAATGCAGATAAGCAGAAGATCGAGAATGAAGCCGCCATTGCCAAGGCAGAAGCGGATAAGCAGGTGGCAATCACCAATGCAGAGGCGGAAGCCCAGAAGACTTCCATTGCCGCAGAAGCACAGGCAGAGGCAAACCGCAAACTGGCAGAAAGCCTGTCCGATACGCTGATCGAGTACCAGAAGATCCAGAAGTGGGATGGTAAGCTGCCTACTGTGAGCGGCGGTAATGCACTGGTGAGCATTGACCCGGCAGAGTAAGAAACACGATATACGGCAGGGCTTCGGCTCTGCCAATTTTACATGAAATTTTGGAGGATTACGATTATGGCAGTTACGAAGAAAATCGAGATCGATGGCAAGGAAGTCACTTTTAAGGCAAGTGCCGCCGTGCCGCGCCTGTACCGCATCAAGTTTGGCCGTGACATTTATAAAGACCTGCGCCAGCTGGAAAAGAGCGTGGGGGAGAACGATGAGGACAATTCCAACCTCGACCTGTTCAGTCTGGAGATGTTCGAGGACCTGGCATGCTGATGGCTCGTCATGCGGACCCGGCAAAGGTGCCGGACAGCCCGGAGGAGTTTCTGGACCAGTTCAACACCTTCTCCATCTACCAGATCCTGCCCCAGCTGATCGAACTGTGGGGTCTGAACGTGCAGACGGAGGTGGAATCCAGAAAAAACCTCGAAAAAGTGAGCGGGAAATGACCACCCCGCTCTTTCTGCTGCGCTGTGTACAGCTCGGTATCAGCATCGCCGACCTCGACCTGCTGACCATCGGGTTGGTCAATGATATGTTTACGGAGCGGCAGAACGACGAGTATCCGTATAAGGAACTGGCATCGCAGGAGGACTTTGACCGGTTCTAAGGCGAAAAAACAGACGAACGTGCTTATATTGTGAATGAAATAAGCACAATCGTCTGGCAATGGGTATAAAAAATCCCCCAGCCGTGCACAACTGGGGGAGAAAGAAGGTGGCCCGAAGGTCATCTTCCCGGTCTCGGACCTCGCAAGGTTACCGAAACCTGATCATCATCAAAGTATAGTCGATTAGGCAGAAAAAGTCAATCGGACTTTTCGTGCTTCAGAACTCTCTTCTGGGCAAGTTCGTACACTTCTTCATCAGCACGGACTCCAATGACAATAATCATCATAGATGTCTCAGTACGTCGAAGCTGATAGACAATGCGCAGACCCGCAGAGCGGAGTTTGATTTTCAGAAGTCCTGCAAGGTTAGTGCTGTTGTGATTGCCGAGCGGTTTGCCGTAGCCCTGTTCATCAACAGGCAGTGGATTTTGCTGAACTTTTTTGATGGCTTTCAGAACAAGATTGCGCTGGCTACCATCTAAACCTTTGAGGTCTTTTTCTGCTTCAGGGAGGTATTCAACTTTCCAGCTCATTCGATTTCTACCTCGTCAAAACCGGCGAGATCGTCTTCTGTAACACCGAGACGGCGGTTCATTTCTTCCTCAGAAATCAAAGAGGTGGGATCAAAGTGTGCCATACGTTCAGAAGCAACAGCCAGCAGACGAGCATCATTTAATTCATCCATTAAACGGACATATTCGTCCGGGGAGATGAGAACGCATTCGGCAGCATTGTTTTTCATAACAACCTTGGCACCGCACTGCTTGACATCTTCAAATATTTTTCCGGCAAGACCACGGTTGAATTGGGTGATTGGAACAGTGTTGGTAATAGCACTCATAACAGAAGCCATAATCGTCAACTCCTTTCTTTGATTGCATTATAGCACACGTTTGCAAAAATATCAACCGGTTAGTCGATAAATTTACTGATAAATATATTGTATGCTGAAAGGATGACTTTGATACACAGCTAATAGCATTTTTTCCTTTAGCCTGTCTGCTTCGTGCAGATGGGCTTTTTTTCATGCCTGCGAGGAGGTGGTTACGCAAATGGCATCCAGAATCCAGGGCATCACCGTTGAGATCGGCGGCGATACCACAAAGCTCTCCAAAGCACTGGAAAGTGTAAACAAATCAATCAAGGGGACGCAGTCCGGACTGAAGGATGTCAACAAACTCCTGAAACTGGACCCTTCCAATACAGAACTGGTCGTCCAGAAGCAGAAGATGCTGAAGGATGCCATTGAAGCCACTAAGGAAAAGCTGGCAACTTTGAAAACTGCCGCACAGCAGGCTAATGAGCAGCTTGCCAACGGTGAGATCACCCAGCAGCAGTACGATGCTCTTCAGCGTGAGATCGTGGAGACCGAACAGAATCTGCGATCCTTACAGGATCAGGCGGCTACTACCAATGCGACGCTTGCCAAGATCGATGAAGCTGGAGAAAAGCTCCAGAACATCGGATCTTCTGTGGAGAATGTAGGCAAGAAGTTCCTTCCGGTGACTGCCGCTGTGACGGGTCTTGGCACTGCCGCAGTGAAGACCGCAGCCGATTTTGATTCCGAGATGAGTAAGGTCTCTGCCATTTCCGGTGCGACCGGGGATGACTTTGACCAGCTCCGTGCGAAAGCCCGTGAGATGGGTGCAAAGACCAAGTTCTCTGCATCCGAGGCAGCTTCGGCGATGGAATACATGGCCATGGCCGGATGGAAGACTTCTGACATGCTGAACGGCATCGAGGGCGTCATGAACCTCGCGGCCGCTTCGGGTGAAGACCTCGCTACGACTTCAGATATTGTTACCGATGCCCTTACCGCGTTCGGCTTATCCGCTGCGGATTCTGGGCATTTTGCGATATCCTCGCAGCCGCTTCCTCCAATGCGAACACCAACGTCTCCATGATGGGCGAGACGTTCAAGTACTGTGCGCCTATTGCCGGTGCGCTGGGGTTCTCGGCAGAGGATACCGCAGAAGCCATCGGACTTATGGCAAATAGTGGTATCAAGGCTTCGCAGCTGGTACGTCCCTTCGTACCATCATGAACAACCTTTCCGGTGAAGTGACCTTTGCAGGCAAGAACATCGGTGAGGTTACGATTGCCACCAGCAATGCAGATGGCAGTATGAGGAGCCTGAACGATATCCTCGCAGACTGCCGTGTAGCATTCTCCGGCTTGACCGAATCTGAAAAAGCATCCAATGCAGAGGCACTGGTCGGCAAGAATGCGATGTCCGGTTTCCTTGCCTGATGAATTCCAGCGAGACGGACATCAACAAACTGCGTGGTGCCATTGAAAATTGTGACGGCGCATCCGAGAGCATGGCAGAAACCATGCAGGACAACTTAAATGGTCAGCTCACCATCCTGAAATCTCAGCTGGAGGAGCTGGCTATTTCTTTTGGCGATATCCTGATGCCCACCATCCGCAAGATCGTATCTGCCGTGCAGCAGTTCGTGGACAAGCTCAACAGCATGGATGAGGGTACCAGGGAAACGATCATCAAGATCGGGCTCCTGGCGGCATCCATCGGTCCGCTGCTCATTGTGCTTGGCAAGACCATATCGACCGTCGGCACAGCGATGCGGGGATTCAGTTCTCTTGCAAAGGGTGTCCGGCTTCTTATCACCCATGTGGGCAGTGCCAGCGGTGTGTTCAGCAAGCTGGGTGTGGTTCTGGGTGGTCTGTCCGGGCCGGTCGTAGCAGTGGTGGCGGTCATCGGCGACACTGGTGGCGGCGTTCATGAACCTCTGGAATACGAACGAGGAATTCCGTACTGCCATTACCGGTATCTGGAACGACATCGTTTCCAAGGTGAAAGGGTTCTGTGATCAGCTGACACAGCGGATCAATGGGCTGGGCTTTGATTTTAAGGATGTCACCGAGGTACTGAAAGCAGTCTGGGATGGCCTTTGTCAGGTGCTTGCCCCGTTGTTTGAGGGAGCATTCCAGAATATTTCGACCATCCTCGGCGTCGTTCTGGATACCTTACTGGGTCTGTTCGATGTCTTTTCCAATGTGTTCTCCGGCAACTGGAGTGGCGCATGGGAAGCGGTGAAGGGTATCTTCTCCAGTATCTGGGATGGCGTGAAGTCTGTATTCTCTACGACTCTTACCGCATTAAAGAGCGCACTGGATGTGTTTCTTGGGCTGTTCGGTACGGACTGGCAGACGGTCTGGGGCAGTATCAAGAGCTTCTTTGAGACCGTGTGGAGCGGAATCAGCAGCTTCTTTTCAAACACAGTTTCTGCTATCCAGAGTGTGGCAACGACTGTGTTCACTGCAGTTTCGAGCTTCTTTACGACTGTCCTTACGAGTATCCAGACGACCTTCAGCACCATCTGGACTGCCATTTCCACAGCCGTTTCTTCTGTGTTGAATACGATCCATACCACGGTGACAACTGTGTGGACGGCGATCTCGACTGCGATTTCTACGGTCATGAACACCATCAGCACGACGATCACTTCGGTGTGGAATGGCATCTACAACACCATGAAACCTCTGTTGGATGCGTTCAAATATCTGTTTGAAACCATCTGGCAGGCAATTCAGATCCTGATCGGTGCAGCACTGACTGCGATCCAGACGAAGATCACTTCCATCTGGAACGCCATCGTCGCCTTTGTGACTCCGATCCTGACTGGATTGCAGACGACTTTCTCTACGGTTTGGTCCGCGATCCAGACAGCCATATCTACGGTGCTAACTGCAATCCAGACCGCGGTGACAACTGTATGGAACGCTATTGTATCGTTCCTGTCTCCGCTGCTGACTGGCATTCAGACCCGGATGAGTACGGCATGGAATGCAATCAAGACGGTCATTTCGACTGTCCTTTCAGCAATCCAGTCCACGGTTTCTTCCATCTGGAGCGCCATCAGCAGCAAAATCTCCGGTGTGGTAAATGGTATCAAATCGGTGGTTTCTTCCGGCTGGAATGCCATGAAGTCTACGGTTTCGTCCCTCAGTAACAGCATCAAGAGCGCGGCGACCACAGCTTTTAACTCGATGAAATCCGGGATTTCCTCTACCATTTCCGGTATTAAGTCCACCATCACGAACGGCTTTAACAGTGCAGTTTCCTTTATCAAGGGTCTGGCTGGACAGGCATTCTCGTGGGGCTCGGACATGATCGGCAACATTGTGTCCGGTATCCAGTCGAGGATTCAGGATGTGGCAAGCGCCGTATCGGGAGTGGCGGACCGTATCCGCTCTTTCCTGCACTTCTCTGTGCCGGATGAGGGGCCTCTGGCAGATATGGAAAGCTGGATGCCGGACTTCATGCAGGGACTGGCAAACGGCATCACGACCAACACCAGCCTTGTAACTGCGGCGGCAGAGAATCTGTCCACCACGCTGTCTACTTCCATCACCAACTCCATGAGGGGAGTGGAGCAGGCATACAGTAAGAGCTGGGCGGCCATCAGCCAGACGGTGAAGACCGGAACGGCAGGTGTGAGTGCCGCGATGAGATCCGCATGGAGTTCCATTACAACCAGTACCACGAGCACATGGAACAGCATCAAGACCACCATCCAGACCAGCTTTGCGGCGGTGAAATCCAATGTGACCTCTGCGACAGCAGCTGTCAAATCTTCCATGACCAGTGCATGGAGTGCGGTAAAGTCGCTGACAACGACCAGCTGGAACGGTATCAAGAGTGTTATCACCACAGCATGGAATGGAATCAAGTCTCTGACTACTTCGGCAACTGCTTCTGTCAAATCTTCCATGACAAGCGCATGGAACGCAGTGAAAACTCTGACGAACACCAGCTGGAATGGTATCAAGACGGTCATCACGACTGCATGGAACAGCATCAAGAGTCTTACAACTTCCTCTGTATCCGCAGTTCGCAGTACGGCCACAAGCGGCTGGAACACACTGAAATCCACCACGACCTCTGCCTTCAACAGCATCAAGTCCACGGTGTCTTCGGCAATGTCCAGCCTGCGCAGCACGGTTTCTTCCGGTGTTGCAAGTATCAGGAGCAGTTTTAACTCGCTCGGTTCGATTGCTTCTTCTGCATACCGCTGGGGCGCAGATATCTGTTCCCAGATGGCGGCAGGTGTCCGGGCAGCGGCCGGTTCCGTGATCGCAGCGGCGGAAAATGTCGCAAGCAGGGTCAGAAGTCTGCTGCATTTCTCTGTACCAGATGAAGGACCTCTGTCTGATGCAGATACCTATATGCCCGACTTCATGAAGCTGCTGGCGACCGGCATTAAAAAAAAATGTCAAGTCGGTGGTGAAAGCCGTGCAGGGACTTGCCGGGTCTATGAGCAACAACCTTACGACCCCGGTAGATTCTCTGGGCGACTGGATGGATTCTGTGGTCGGCAGTTTTGCTGCCACGATCAAGAGAAGCCAAAATGGTATCGGCAGTGCTGCAAGGGATGTGGGCAGCGGTATCCAGTCCCAGCTGATGGCCGGGCTTTCCGGGCTGAAAACACAGTTCCAGCAGCTCTGGACTGACCTGCAGGGTATCACCAAAACAGCAGTCGGCAGTATGAGCGATGAAGTGAAGCAGGGCTTTACGGACATAAAGGATTCCATTGGAGAGCTGAGTTCTCAGACCGGTTCCCTTGGAAATGCGATCCGCAGCCTTGGCGATACCTTCAACTCGGATTTCTTAAAGAGCCTCGGCAACGGCATCAGCAAGGTCGGTGACACGGTCAATACGGTCACGGGGCTTGTGGACAAGCTCGGTTCCATGAAGAATACCATCGGAAACCTCGGAAGTACGTTGCAGAACCTCGGCAATGTTCTTGGCTCCGAAAACGGAGGCGGTCTGCTGTCCAACATCGGCAGTTTCCTGTCGAAGATCGGCAGCGCAGATGGTGGTCAGATCGTGTCGAACTTTGGCAACCTGATCTCCGGGCTGACCTCCAAAATGGGCGGTCTGGGAGAGGGAATCTCCGGTATCATCTCGAAGCTGGGAAGCTTGGCTCCAGCGGTGGGGGAATCCTGTCGAATCTGGGCGGGCTGCTTTCCGGTGTAGTGACGAAGATCGGCGGCTTAGGCGGCAGTCTTTCTGGGCTTCTGTCTGGTGTGGGTTCCACATTGGGCGGAATTGCTGGTTCTGCCGGCTCCGCAATCGCAGGACTGTTCGGCTCGGTTGGCACGGCCGTATCTGGTCTGGCGGCAGGTGCGGGTACGGCTCTTGCAGGCGTAGCAAGCTCCGCAGGTGGTTTCCTCGCATCCGCAGGCACAGCACTTGCTGGTCTGGCGGGTCCTGCAGGTATCGCAGTGGCGGCCGTTGGCGGCATCGGTCTTGGACTGACCGCTCTCTGGAAAAACTGCGATGGCTTCCGGGAAGGAGTCACGAATATCTGGAACAAGGTCACTTCGGTATTCTCGAATGGAGTAAATGCCATCAAGAACGGTATCTCCAATGCGGCTTCTGCCATCGGCAACGTGGCATCGTCCATCTGGGGCGGTATCAAGAACGTGGCTTCCTCGGCAGTCAGCTGGGGCAAGGATATCGTTGGCGGTATTGCAGGAGGCATCAAGAAGGGTGTGAGCTGGGTCGGCAGTGCGGTCAAGAGTGTGGCAAGCGGTATCCGTTCATTCCTGCACTTCTCTGTGCCGGATGAAGGACCTCTGGCAGATGCGGACACCTATATGCCCGACTTTATGAAGCTGCTTTCCGGCGGCATCAAGAAAGGCGAGGGCGGACTAATCAGCCAGATCAAGTCGATGGCAGCAAAGGTGCAGCAGGGTATGGAGGGCATCAGTTCCTTCAGTCTGCCGGAACTGACCCTGCCGCACTTCGATGGCTCTGGCTGGAACTTCCCGCAGGCGGCTCTGGCCGGAGGCGGCACCACCCGGACGACCAACCTTGGCGGTGTGTATATCACGGTCAATGGCTACAATGCCCGGAACGACGATGAACTCGCACAGACCGTTGCCGATAAGATCAACGGCATGATCCACGAGGATGATTCGGTCTTCAAGTAAAGGAGGTAGATGCGTATGGGCTACAATGCCCCAAAGCAGACAGTATCACAGTTTCAGCTTAAAGGCAGATACGCCAGACAGTATCTGTCCTTTGCCGGGAAGTCCAGTAAGGACTTCCTATTATATTTGTCTGGACCCGGTGTGTATGATTCCCCGGCTGCGGATGTGGAGAGTACCTCCGTACCAGGCAGGAACGGGGACATCATCACCGAGAATGCAAGGACAGGCAGGCGCAGATATCAGAACGTGGATATCAAGTATAAGGCATTTTTCTTCAACGGTCTGCCTGCCAAGACCGCAGCGGTCAAGGCATGGCTGTTATCTCCGATCGGGTATCAGAAATTGCAGGACACCTACGACCCGGATTTCTTCCGGATGGCAGTCTGCAAGGATGCTCTGGAATTTGATGTGACAGCCCAGAAAGCCGCTGAGATGGAGCTGACATTCAACTGTAAGCCCCAGCGTTGGAGCGTGGATGGCAGAGGGTGATCCGGCTGGATGGCAGGTCGACCTTAAAGAACCCCTTCGCTTTTCCGGCACAGCCTATCTTCAAGATCTACGGGGATTCTGGCGGCGAACTGTATGTGGGTGAGGAGAAGATCACCATCCACAGCATCAAGGACTACGTGCTGCTCAACTGTGAAACGCACAACGCTTACAACGCTTCCGGCTTCTGCAATGAGACCATCCTTTCGGATGATTTCCCGGAACTGCCGGAGGGAAAGACACAAATCGCATGGACAGGCGGCATCACGGCGGTGGAGGTGACTCCACGCTGGTGGACGCTGTAAGAGGGAGGTGCAGCCAGTGATCCCATGTTTATATGCATCAACAGAGATGAAGTTCAATCATAACGGTATTGGAAAGCTGGCAGATGCACAGTCTTGTACCGTAACGGAAAAGAGAAACGGAAGCTATGAGCTGAAGCTGGTCTGTCCGGCAGATGGCATCCATGCAGAGATGCTGGAGGAGGGGAATATCATCCTTGCCAAGCCATCCGATACCATGCATCTCAGCCGTTCCGCATCTACAAGATCACGACCCCGATAGATGGAAAGCTGGAAGTCAGGCTCGGCACATTTCCTACCAGCTGAACTTCATCACAGTTTCCCCGTTCTCAGTGACTGGGTGTGCGGGAGCAATGCAGGGGCTGAAAAGCCACGCTGCTTCTGACTGCCCTTTCGATGTCTGGACGGATGTGGACTCCAGTGCCACCTTTACGCTTGGAATTCCATCCTCCTTCCGAAATTGCCTTGGAGGTATGGCCGGGTCAGTTCTGGATGTTTTTGGCGGTGAATTCGAGTGGGATCGGTACACGGTCAAGTTTCATAAAACCAGAGGTACGGATCACAATGTCCACATCATCTACGGGAAGAACCTGACAGACTTCAAGATGGAGAAATCCATCGAGAACACCATCACGGGTGTGCATCCGTACTGGGTGGATAATGAAACCCAGGCGGTCATGGAACTGCCGGAGAAGGTGGTGCTGCAAAGCAAACGGTCGATCTCCTACCAGAAGATCACCGTGCTGGATTGTACCAGCAATTTTCAGGAAAAGCCGAGTGAAGCGGCACTCCGGGAATACGCACAGAACTATATCGACACCACGGACTTAACAGAGCCGGAGATCGATATCAAGATCGACTTTTTACAGCTCTGGAATACGCCGGGGTATGAGGACATCGTGGAAGCAGAGCGTGTTTCCCTTTGCGATACGGTCCATGTGTTTATCTCAAAGCTGGGAATCGAAGTCAGTTCCAAAGTCACCGAAACAGAGTATGACGCGCTACTGGAACGCTATAACAGCATCACGCTCTCAAACTCAACGGTCAGCAGCCGAAATTCTTCTCTGACAGGTTCGCTCAACAGCATCCGGAATACAGCGACGATTGCCTATGATACGGCAGTCCGTGCGGAAACGGCAGTGGGAGAGCAGGTCGGTGGGATCACAGCATCTATCATTTATGACGGTGCGCTTTTTGCTGCGCTGTTTGGCCTTCATTATAAAAATGAAACTGACAATAAGGGAAATACGACCCGGTATGCATTCAATGCGGCGACTTTGAAACAGTCCACGGTCGCATGGAAGAACAGCTCTGCTGGGTTGTTTGTATCCACGGATGGCGGTAAGACGTGGGGCTATGGCTGGGAGGCGGATGACACTGCAGTCAGGACAGCGATCCTGCTGGAACAGACCCTCAAAGAACTGGATGACCGCTATAAGAAAGCCACGGAGCTTTCCGAGGAGCTGCTGAAGGAACTGGATGAGCGGTACAAAACAGCGACCGCCATTTCTGCCGAGCTTCAGAAAACGCTCGATCAGCGGTACGAAACAGCAAAAAAGCTGTCCAAGGATTTATATGAGGAACTGGATAAGCGGTATGGCACCCTTACGGAAATCTCGGAAGATCTGCAAAAGGAGTTGGACGAGAGATACAGTGCGGCGAAGAAGCTGTCGGAAGAGGTCGAAAAAGAACTGGATGAAAAGTACCAGCCGAGTGTCCCGGTATCGGAAACCGCACCGGAAGCCCCAGCAGCAGATACGCTCTGGGTCGATAAGAAGAACCTTCGGTTAAAGCTTTGGGATGGAGAACAGTGGCAGACCATCGGCCATGAGCCGGAACAGCCAACGGAACCGACCACACCAACGGAACCGGAAAAGCCGGAGCCGGAGAACCCGGACACCGAAGGAAAAGATAATGGGAACAAAGAAGAAACAGATGATAAGAAGACCGATCAGGAAGGAGGGGGCGCGTAATGGTCACAAGCATTTATCAGAAAGTGGAGCTGTCGCTGACGGAGAATCTTATCCCGGTGACAGTCCCAGTCAAACAATATGACAACAAAGCACGGAAAGTTCGCTGTGTTTTGTATAACAACTCGGTGCAGTATTCCGTGCCACAGGACTGCATCGTTGCCTGTTCCGGTACCAGACCGGACGGTACGATCTTTCACTACACCAGCGAAACAGCATCCGACCTTGTGTTTGTTGAAAATGGGGCGGTCGTCTTTACGATCACGACCTTCATGACCGCACAGGCCGGGCGGTTTCCGCTGGATGTTGTTATGCTCAGCACAGCGGGTGATGTCCTTGGTTCGTTCTCCCTCACATTGAAGGTGGAGCGGGCGGCCATCAACAACGGTAAGATCGCCACCTATACCTACGCGGGTGTGGTGGAAGCTATCCGCAAGGGACTGCTGGAAGTGTATATCACGGACGATGCTATTTTGCCGTTGTGTCGGAGGATGGATCGGCTTCAGTGACAAGTCGGAATCCAGCACCATCCAGAAATTCATTGAAAATCTTTTGAACTGTACGGTTACGGATGACGGCTATCTTGCTTTCACCACTGAAGACGGTCTGAAGCTCATCTTTTCAATGGACGGTGACGGACGGCTGATCGTAGAGTTTACAAACGGCTGATGGAGCCGGGAAAGGGGAAAATATGTCGGAATATATCGGAAACCGAATCGTCCTCGCCATGATGGTGTCTGGGACAAAGCAAAAGAATATGAGCCTCTTACCATTGTGTATGAGGAATCCACAGGCGACAGCTATATGAGCCGGAAACCTGTACCGGCCGGAACGCTTCTGTCACAGGAGGAATACTGGGCGATGTGTTCCCGGTTCTCGGAACAGATGGCTCTGTACCGTCAGAATACGGCAGAAGAAGTGGAGCAGTTCCGCAAGGATACTGCGGCAGATGTAGAGCAGCTTCGTACAGATACTGCATCAGATGTGGCAGCCTTGCGCAAGATGACCGCACAGGATGTAGCGGATATCACCCAGAAGGTCGATGCCGCAAACAGTGCGGTTGCGGCCAGTAAGTCCGAGATGGATAAGACTGCAGAAACGCTGAAAGCCCAGATCAATGCCAACGTCAAGGCATCTACAGATAAAAATGCCAACTATGCACAGGAGCTTGTAGATGCCCGTGTGGATGATGAGGGAAAGACTTATCCCACAGCCGGTGACAATATCCGTGCGGTCGGCAGGGTGCGTTCCATGCAGAATATCATGAAGAACTGGGTGATCAAAATGGTTACGCAAACCAGAACGGCAACCTTGTAGCTTCGGAAAGCTGGCGCGTGGCGCACATGGTCCCGGTCAGCGGTGATGCGATTCTGGTGGACGGTCAGTTCGGCTATATGAGCGGCCGGAATGACTATAACAACGTGGTCTGCTATGACATGGACCGTAAGTTCCTCGGTGGCTGTTTCCGGGCAGAGAGCGGCAAGGTCTACGACAACTATGTGATCACATTGCTTCCGAACACCCGATTTATTTCGGTCACCACCAATGAAAAGCTGTTCTCGAAGCTCTCGGTGTACCTCTATGATAACATGCTCCCACTGAGATTGCTGTCAAATTACGCAACAGGCTGGCAGTGGATGAACGGCAGCGTGGATATCAGGTTCACGGGCAGCAAGGTGACAGTCACATTCCCGGAGGGAAAGAGTGTGTATGTCTGCCGCCGTACAAATGGTACACAGTATGAGCAGACGAAACTGGGGGCAGAGAACAGTACCTCGATTGATTCGCTGCGAAAGGCTGGTGGGCAATCTATTACGATGGAATGGAAGTATCTGCTGACGAAACGGGAGAAAAGATTGAACTGCCGGTCATTAAAGCGGAAAACACGGGCGGTGACTGGGGCGGTTTGTTCACAAGGAACCGCTTTGTGTTTGCAGTGCTTTATGACGGCAATGTTGTGTATGCGGCTCCGTCTAACAGTGGGACGGTTATCAACGGAATCGATTATGGAAATCCGGCGAAAGCAGCGTACAATTCGATGACCTGGCACAAGTACCGTTCAGCAAAAATGTTCCTCGCTACAGGCCAGTTTGCGATCGATACGGTCAACCGCACCATTCAGGTCACGAAACGTATCCTGGCGGTTGTCGATAACGGTGCTTACTACTGGATCAGTGCTAGTGAGGAGCCGGTACCGATGTTGGATAGTACGGAAGCAGAAAAGCATCACATGCTGATCCTTGCCTATGACTCGTCCATAGATCAGATCAATCTTTACAACACTGCACAGTTCCGGGCATTGGGAGTAAACGGCTACTATATCGCTGCATGGTATGAAAACCATTTCTGGTATCCGCACATGGGTTCTTCTTTCAGCATTGTACTGGATGGCACGACTTATAAGGCTGGTGAGCTGTTCGATGAAGAGCGGCGTGACTACTATATCGAAAAGAAGTATGAGGACCGCTTCCAGCAGCTCCGCACGGATCTTGCCGGTAAGGATTCCCGCCATATGTATCTGGCAAGCGGTGGCATTACCATTGACCAGAATGCCGGTACGATCCAGGTCAGTACCAAGTGTCTGGGTGTTCCGGATACGTTCCACTATGAGTGGATCACGGCAGGCGATCCGGCGGAGATGGCATTTAACACACCCAGCTCGACTTTTGGCATGCCGATGCGCATTCTCGCTTATGACGCTGGTACGAAAACCATCAATCTGTACGACACCAGCCTGTTCCGAAAGCTGGGTACGAATGGTTTCTATATTGCATCCTGGTATCAGAGCAAGCTGTATAATCCGCACATTCACCCGGATGTGAAGTTCATTGTGGGCGGTAAGGAATACAAAGCGGGTGATCTCTTCGCAGATAACGCGGCATCTTTCATCCCGAAGCGTATCACGGATTATGTGCAGAAAGCCATTACTCCGGCTGTAGAGGATGACATCGTGACCCCGTCCCACTGGGACTGCATGGAGGGACGCCAGCTTTCCATCTTCTTTGACTGTCTTTCCCGCCACGATGGCAAGGAAAATCTGTATGTGCTCGCCAGAGGCACGAATGCACCGAGCCTGACCCGGAACGAGTACTGCATGAACTACACGCCGACGAAGGACAGTACGGATTTTGCACTGACCGTCCGCCGTCTGGATGAAGATGACTGCCATACGGTATCGTCCAAACCTGTCCAGGTCAGGGTTCACCATAAGCTGAAGGACAAGCTCACGAAGAATATCTGCATCTGTGGAGACTCTCTCGTGGACAATGGTTCTGTGGCAACGGAAGTGTACCGTCTGCTGGCAGAGGATAATGACTGCGTGATCCACCAGCTGGGAACGAGAGGACCGTCTGGCGGCAAGCACGAAGGACGCGGCAGCTGGACCTTTGCCCGGTATCTGGCAGATACGGATTACGCCGGCAAAACGAATGCGTTCTGGGACAAGATCAAAGGCCGTCTGGATTTCCAGAAATACTGCGAGACCAACGGCTATGAGGGCATCGATTACTTCCTGATCGCACTTGGCACCAATGATGTGTCACAGGCACTACACTGTACCGCACGGAAGCTGAGGTGCAGAAGTTCGTGGATCAGGCAAAGCAGTTTATTGATGCTCTGCTGGATAAGGAGACGGGCTTCCCGAACTGCAAGATCGGTATCGGCCTTTGCGGACCCGGTTCGGATTATTCTTATCAGTGCGGTTCCAGCATAGGTATCTTCCATATGAGCATCAACACGCTGAACCTTGCGCTGATCAAGCATTCGATGCCGGCAAGTATCGCAAAAACGTGACCTGTTTTGCCCACGGTCTTCGCACGGACCGCCGTCTGGCATTTCCGTATTCGGATAAGCCGGTGACGAACCGATTCACGGAAACCAGCCGGACGCTGACCAACAGCATCCACCCGTCCGGAAGAGGCTATCAGGCATGGGCAGACGGCTATTACTGCCAGATCCGTGCATGGCTGACGGAAGACAGCAAATAAAACGGCATTATGCCGGGAAAGGAAACAATATGATGAATCGTCAGAAAATTCGGGGGGGGGGTACTATGTAACCCTTGATTTTCCCAAGACAGGGCCTCCCAATCCTGCTGGATGAACCGATAGTAGTTGTAGCCGGAATTGTCCGGCAGAAGGGAGAATCCTATGTCTAAATTTATTGGAAGAAGAATTGTTCCGAAACACGATGGTGTATGGGATATCAATAAGGAATACGAAGAACTCAGTATCGTTCTGGATAAGGCGTCCGGTGAGAGCTATATCAGCAGAAGACCTGTGCCGGTCGGTACTGCAATCTCGGATGAAATTTACTGGATGCAATACAGTCTTTATAGTGCGCAGATCGCAGAGGCTGTCAAGGAAATGGAAGATACAGAAGCACGTCTCATCCAGTATGTGGATACCGCAGAATCCAACATGAACAGTCGGGTGAATTCTGCTGAAAGCCTTACTAATAGCAACAAGGCAGAGCTGAACAGCCGTATGGATACGTTGGACAAGCGACTGGATGCTAATGTGTCTGCTTCGACTGACAAGGATAAGGACTATGCAGCAGAGGTTGTGGATGCAAGAGTAGATGAAGAGGGAACGAAATACGGTTCTGTCGGTTCCCATATTCGAGCAATTGGAAGTGGCAAGGGTATTTTGAAAGGTGCAGTAAATGGAAGCCGCCTGTCGTTCTTGGACATTACTCCAGAACTGGTTTGGACTGCAGATAAGTATATTTCGAGAAAATATGGTGGGCTAGATAATTTCTCTCAGGCTCAAATGTTTATTTTGCCACTGTTGGATTATATTCCGTTTCCATATGGAGCTGCTGGCTTCAAGTATATTCTGCCATGTCCACAGTTGAAAGCGATAAATCAGGTATTGCATTTTATGATGCAAATAAGAAATTTATCAGCGGAAGCGATTACAATCGGGAAACTAAGAAACTGGCATTTCGCAGAATTTTCTGCCCAGATGGAACTGCTTATATACGCATGAGCTGTATGGGGCAGGACAATCTCAATGGCGTGGGTATCTGGTGGATGATTATAGAATCTCAGTGGGGCATCTGGTGATCGTGCGGTAACACATGAAAAATTGGCAGAAAAAAGTGTTGAAACGGATAATCTCGCGGATGAAGCGATAACATCAGAGAAACTGTGTGACAACGCTGTGCAGGTGAAAAATGCTGCCTTTTTGGAAATCCCGCTGGAGATTGTTTTGACACCGGATTTGTATATTGCACGTGCGAAGGGTGATTTGCGGACTTATACACCGGGAACAAACACCTATTTTGCAACAGAGGACTATCTGCCGTTCCCGTATGGTGGAAGTAAATGCCTTTTACGCGCAAGTATGAGTACAGCTTCCACTGATGTTTCAGGTCTTGCTTTTTATGATCAGGACAAAAAGTATATTTCAGGATTGAAGTACAATCAGGAAAAGGGTGGTATTTTAAGCTACACGGATTTTATCTGCCCCAAGGGTACTGCGTATATCCGCCTGACCATGTATAAAGAAAAATTTAAAAGATTTTGCCAAGATTTGGTTTATGGATACGGTCGTATCTACCGGAAAGGTACAAGATGCTGCAATTACTACGCAGAAAATTGCTGATGAAGCAATCACAAAAGACAAATTGGAAAAAGATATCCAAAAAAGACTGACAGCAGGAATCAATGATCTGTTAGGTTGAATCTCTCAGATAATCCTCTGGAACGGATTCGAAATGATGCTGGTTTAATGACCGTATTTCGTCATGTGGGCTGCATTGGTGACAGCCTTGCAAGCGGAGAAGCAGTATACAAAAAAAGCCGATGGCACCACAGGAGGGAAGGATTTGTTTGAATATTCCTGGGGACAGTATCTTGCTAGAATGACCGGGAATACCTATTACAACTGGTCTAAGGGTGGACTGCGTTGTGATACGTTCCTTTCCAGTTCGCTTGCAACGGAGTGCTTTGATGGAAATCATAAGTGCGAGGCTTATATTATCGGTCTTGGACAAAATGAAAACAATCGAAAGTACAAGATTGGTACGGTGGAAGATATCAATCTCGGCGACTACACACAGAATCCAGACACCTATTATGGCAATTACGGAAAGATCATTCAGAAGATTCAGGAAATGCAGCCGAAAGCTAAAATTTTTATTCTGACTGATCCATTAAAATCTGTAGAAAATGCTGGCTACAATTCGGCAGTTCGGGAGATTGCAGGAATATTTAAGAGCGTCTATCTGGTTGATCTGTATACCTATGGAACAGCTTTGTATAATTCTGGCTTTCTCTATCAGCAGAAACGTGGCGGTCATTACAATGCAGTCGGGTACTTTATCTGTGCCATGATTATTTCTACCTATATTGATTGGATCATGAAGAAGAATCCGAATGAGTTCCGTGAGATTGAGTTTATTGGATTGGACAATAAATTCTATTAAATTTCCACCGTCCCTGACAGACATACCTCCCAAATGCCTGTGAAACGGTGTTCATTATAGAAGGAGTATACACAAGGCGGCATTGACCGTCTATTTTTATGCCCAAATGGGCAGGAAAGGACAAGATTATGCAGAATGTGATCGACAAGATTGAATGGATGTTCGCAGGTCTGGGTGGTTTCCTGGGCTGGTTCTTTGGCGGGTTTGACGGCTTTTTGTATGCACTGGTGGTGTTCGTGGTCTGTGACTACTTCACCGGGGTGCTGGCGGCAGCGATCAAGCATGAGCTTTCTTCTGAAGTTGGCTTTAAGGCATCGCCAAGAAGGTGTGTATCTTTGTGCTGGTTGGTATTGCCAACATCATCGACACACAGATCCTCCAGAATGGAGCGGCCATCCGTACAGCAGTGGTGTTCTTTTATTTGGCGAATGAAGGCCTGAGCTGCCTCGAAAACGCAGCCGTTATCGGTCTTCCCGTGCCGGAGAAGCTCAAGGAGATGCTGGCACAGCTGAAGGAAGAAAGAGAGAATAAGGACGATTGATCAATGGGGAGAGGTGTAACAGCCTCTCCCTCAAATTTTAGGAGGAATGAACCATGAGTAAGAAAGAGTATCCCGCAAAACTGACGACCGGTTATTACCGTGTGCGAGAAGTCTGGGAAGATGAGGCATCCCAGTTTGGCGCGTACCGTCTGCTGGCGAATGCAAAAGCCAAGTGTGATGAGAACCCCGGCAGCCGAGTGTTCGACAATGACGGCAACGTGATCTATCCGGAAGAGGCTGTCCCGGATACTGGTGCAGATGAGAACGAGGAGAAAGCAGTCGTGGACGATATCCCGGAAGATAAGCCGGAAACCACAACCCCTGTGGAAGATATCCCGGCGGAGAAAGAAGCTGAAGACGAAGTGGATGAGAATGAGTTCCCGACTGCGGAGGAGCTTCCGGCGACCATTGCCTACGGCAAGCTCAAGACCCTCATGAACATCCGCAAAAAGCCGAGTCTGGATGCAGAGGTCGTAGCGGTCTACAAGAAGAATGCCCTTGTGGAAGTCGTGCAGTTCTGTGATGGCTGGCTGAAGATCAAATGTGCCGAAGCAGAGGCCGGTGTCGCATATGTCCTGAACAGTGCGGACACCTATGCGTTCACAGCTGGCAGAATCTATACCGTTGTTCCCGGTGATAATCTCTGGAAAATCGCAGATAAGGAACTGGGAAGCGGCAGCCGCTGTGCAGATATCCGTGTGCTGAATGGTCTGACTTCCAATGCCATCCGGGTCGGCATGAAACTGCTGATTCCGTAACAACAGAATAACCACAGTACGAGGTTCAGAGTGATCTGGACCTCAATTTTTTTAGCAGGAGGAAATCATTATGGGATATACCAATAGTCCACTCGTTGTTTACACTAAGCTCTCCCCGAACCATTCCGGGCAGAGGACACACAGCATCGACCGCATCACACCGCATTGTGTGGTCGGTCAGCTTTCTGCGGAAAGCATCTGCGGCTGTTTCACCAGCACAAGCCGTCAGGCAAGCTGCAACTACGGCATCGGCACAGACGGCCGTGTGTCGCTTTGTGTCAAAGAAAAGAACCGCAGCTGGTGTTCGTCCAGCAATGCCAATGACCAGAGGGCGGTCACCATCGAATGCGCCAGCGACATGAATGAGCCGTATGCCATGAACAGTGCCGTATATGACTCTCTGGTCAAGCTCTGCATTGATATCTGCAAGCGTAACGGGAAGAAGAAGCTCCTGTGGCTGGGTGATAAAAATAAGACACTCAACTATGCTCCGGCGGCAGATGAAATGGTGCTGACCGTTCACCGCTGGTTTGCGAATAAAGCTGCCCTGGAAACTGGCTGTATGCCCGCCTGGGTGATCTGGCCGCAAGGGTAACTGCAGCACTGGGCGGTTCATCCTCATCTGGCATGCAGGCTTCTTCGCTGAAAAATCTCTCGGAAGCAGAGGCAGTGGCAAAGATTGGCCCGCTGTTTACTGCGAACCAGAAAACCACTGGCATCCTTGCCTGCGTGTCGATGGCACAGTTCATTCTGGAATCCGGCTACGGTAAATCTGAGCTGCACAAAATGCCAATAACTGCTTCGGCATGAAGACCTCGCTTTCCGGGAACAGCTGGAGCGGCAGCAGTTGGGATGGCAAGTCTGTCTATCCTAAGAAAACGCAGGAGCAGAATACCGATGGCAGCTATGTGACGATCACTGCTGACTTCCGCAAGTACGCCTGTGTGGAAGACTCCATTGCCGACCATGCAGCATATCTGCTCGGAGCGATGAGTGGCAGCAGGAAACGCTATGAGGGTCTGGCAGGCTGTACCGATTACAAGAAAGCGGCACAGATCATCAAGGATGGTGGTTATGCTACCAGCCACACCTATGTTCAGAACCTTTGCAATATCATCGAGCGTTGGAACCTGACGCAGTATGATGCGGTAAAGGATTCTGAAAGCACCACTATTTCCGGCTGGTACCGTGTCCGTAAGAGCTGGCAGAATGCCGCTTCCCAGAAAGGTGCGTTCCACGACCTCACCTATGCAAAACAGTGTGCAGATAAGAATCCGGGCTATTATGTTTTTGACCCGGCGGGTAAGGCCGTCTACCCGGAACCGAAGTCTTCAGTCCCATATACTGTGCGTGTATCCATTAAAGACCTCAACATCCGCAAGGGACCGGGCACGAATTACGGTAAGACCGGTTATTACACCGGGAAAGGCGTGTTTACTATCGTGGCAGAATCTGCCGGTGCTGGTTCTGCGAAGGGCTGGGGCAAGCTGAAATCCGGTGCAGGGTGGATCGCACTTGACTTTGCGGCCCGTATCTAAAAACACGCCCCGTCCTTACCGGGCGGGGCGTACATATCGTGCAGATAAGACAATAATCTCCCAGATTATTCTCCGTCTTTCTGCGCCGAAATTACTTGATAATATCACGAAACAGAGGAATATGTGACTGCCCAAAGAGAAGAAAACGGGCAGGAAAGGAGCGAAAACTATGAGTACTGGTACGGATTTCCTTGCAAATCTGCAGAAAAAGACTGTGAAGAATACAGTACAGCAGAAACAGCAGAAGAGAGTAAATGCATCTGCTGTGGATGTCTCGGCTTTACTGGAAGCCGCTCTTGGAAAAAAGAAACCTGTGGAAGCTGTGGCAGATGTTCGTCAAAGTACGGATGCTGCCACAGCTTCTTTTTTACCACTGGCTGATACGCACCAAGGCAGGTCTACTCAACAAAAACCAAAAAACGCATCAGATAAAAAACAGACACCCCAAAAATCAAAAGACATCGTGGACGCCGGTATCACAGCTCTTATCCAGAAAGCTCTGGATGCCAAAAAGGTCATGGCAGAGCCTGACATTGCAGAACGGCTGCAGAGCAGTATGGAGAGTGAGTTTACGAAGCTCTTCACACCGGAAGAACCGCAGGAAAACAAGTTCGTTTCGACGGCGACCTTCCGGGCTACCAAAAAGAAAGCCGGAACCTTAATGTGGCGGCTTACATCCGCGTTTCTACGGACATGAGCGACCAGGAGAACTCCTATGAAACGCAGGAAAAATACTTTAACCAGCTGATTGAAAATAATCCAGTGTGGAATGCAGTCGGTGTGTACTCCGATTACGGCATCTCCGGCACTTCCAAGGAAAAGAGAACCGGATTCCGCCGACTGATGCGTCATTGTAAGGACGGGAAGATCGACCGCATTGTGTGCAAGTCCATATCACGATTTGCCCGAAACACGGCTGACTTTATGAGTGCACTGGATGTCCTGCATGACTGCGGGGTAACGATTCTGTTCGAGAAAGAAAATCTGGATACGGCAGACCCGACCAGCGACTTCATCCTTACGACACTGGCAGCCATTGCACAGGAAGAAAGCCGCAGCATTTCCAGTAACATCCGGCTGGGGCAGAAGATGCGCTTTCCGAAGGGGGATGTTCCAAACAAGATCATGTACGGATACCGCTACAATGGGAAAATGGTTACCTCCGAGAGCGGATATGAGTATAAAGATATTGAGATCGTTGAGGAAGAAGCCAGGGTCGTCCGGCGTATTTTCCATGAAGTTGTGGAAGGGAAAGCCTATACGGAGATTGCAAGGGGACTGAACATGGACAAGATTCCGGCTCCTGTCACCGACGCAGTGAGAGTAAGAAAGAAAAAATCCAAGAAAGGGCAGTTAAACAGTGATCTGCTGGATGGATGGACAGGCGGGAATATCACGCGGATCGTCCGTGCCGAGCGGTACATGGGTGCAGTCCTTATCCAGAAGAAGTTCACATCGGATTACCTGACACATGAAGTCCGGGACAACAAAGGCGAAGTTCCTCAGTATTTTGTCCGGAACCATCATCCGGCAATCGTTGACGAGGACCTGTTTGAAAAGGCACAGGAAGTTGTAAAAGTAAACAGCGATTTATATAACAGGACAAGATCCGGCAAGAAGCGAGAGCGTTTTCCCAAAGACTAATCTGCGGGGAGTGCGGCCGTTTTTTCCATGTGACAAACGGAAATGGGAACTATCCCATCTGGCGGTGCCCGACGAGCAGCCGGACGACAGGAAAACGTATCTGCCATGCAGAAAAAGTATACGAGGAACAGGTTGTCCGAGCCTTCCGTAAAGCAGTTCTGGAGCGGTTCCGGCTGACGCTTAAGCCCATCCATGACAACGTGGCTGTGGCAGACATCATGAGCGGCCGGTTCAAAGAGCAGTATGACAACTTCACCCCGGAAGCAGATTCTTTTGTAAGCCAGATGCTTGCACGGCTGGAGAGCATTCAGAAGCTGGATTTTATGGAACGCGACCGTTGCTTTTTATAAAAAGCAGATAGCGGCCGCACACACCAGTGTGGAAAGCACCAGTAAGAAGATCCGGCTCCTGAAAAGTCAGGTGGATGTGATGCAGACCCGTCTGGAACTTCTCGGTGACGAGATGATCGACCTGCTTCTATTGAGGAGAAGAAAAAGCTCATTGAGAAACTGGAGTGTGATATTCAGAAGGACACGGACACTGAGCAGAAACTGACCGAACAGCTCGACTATATGGAAGACTACTGGGAAGAACTGGAGGGCGACTATGAACGAAGGGAAAAGGCAATCGAGTGGATGAAGAACCTCCCGGCGGGGCGGGATGGTACGGTGGCCTTTCTGAATGAAGTGACCGAAGAACACTGCAAGGCATTCCTCCTCTCCATCACGATTCATTCACCGCTGAAGTTTACGGTACACTGGTTCGATGACACCAAGACCGAGGTAGAGATGGATTCCAATATCGAAGATTACCGCAATACCGCAAGCTATTATGACGGGCATACGATGCGCGACGGCAGCCAGCGGAAGAGGCATGTAAGATAAGACCAGTTGCAAGGCTGGAAGAAAGGAGCAGATTATGACAAGACAAAAAGTGGATGTGATCCCCGCCAGTGTGCGCTCGGTACAGAACGGCGGGCAGCTGAAAAGCCAGACCAACATCCGTGTGGCGGCTTACTGCCGTGTTTCCACCGGCGATGAGAGTCAGCAGACTTCCTACACGACACAGAAAGCATTCTACAAAGACCTCATCACCCGGAAGCCCGGCTGGATCTTTGCCGGCATCTACGCGGATGAAGCAAAATCTGGTACGAACCGGGAACATCGAGAGGAATTCAACCGCATGATAAAAGATGCGATGGATGGAAAGCTGGACTACATCGTTACAAAGTCCATTTCCCGATTTGCACGAAACACTATTGACTCCCTGACCTGTACCCGTGAGCTTCGGCAGCTGAAGCCGCCCGTGGGTATCTATTTCGAGAAAGAGAACATCGACACACTGGATGCCAAAGGTGAGCTGATCCTTACGATTCTTTCTGCACTGGCACAGGATGAGAGCCGTTCCATTTCCGATAACATCCGATGGAGCATCCAGAAGAAGTTCCAGTCTGGTGTCCCGCATATCAATCTGAAACGGATGCTGGGATATGAGCTTGGGGCAAATAAGCAGTGGGTCATCGTGCCGGAGCAGGCAGAGATCATCCGGTACATTTTTGACCGCTTCGTGAAAGGCCAGACGGCGAATAAGATCGCACTGGAGCTGAACCAGATGGAAAAGTTCACGGTCAACGGAAAGAAATGGAGTGCCGGCTCGATCCTGATCGTCCTGCGGAATGAGAAGTATGTGGGCGACATCGAGATGCAGAAGACCATCACCAAAGACTTCCTTACCCACCGTTCAAGCATCAACAAGGGCGAAGCACCCCGCTACTATGTGAAGAACCATCATGTGGGTATCATCGACCGTGTGACTTGGGACAAAGTGCAGACCATGCTGTTCGAGAAGCCGAGGGCAGACATGACGAAAGGCCCCGGCAAGAAAAAGGTAAAGAGCATTAAGGGTTCTCCGTTTGGAAACCTGCGCTGCGGTGCGATCCTGGAGAATGGGCCGGATGCCGGAAAACCCTGCGGGGAAGGATTCTTCCGTACAACCTACACGGGTGTGGCAAATGGTTACAGCGATGAGCGGAGTCTTAAGGCGACTGGTGAGGATACCGGAGAGTATCTGGAAAAATACACTTATTCGTATCCCGTTTGGCGGTGCAAGCGTAAGGTCGGGGAGCGGGACGGTGAGCCGCCGAAGAACGGTTCTCCCGACCAGAAAGCGTATTGCCGGAGCAAGAAAGGCTGCATGTCAGATGAGGAAAAGGAAGCTGCAAACAAGCGCTGCCCCTCAGAACGCTACCATGAGTGTGCGCTGGAGCAGAGTTTCATGGAACTGCTCTACAGCATGAAGCGTGATTTTGAACAACACGGAGATGCCTCCATGATCGTGGCGATGTTTGACAATGCCTATGAGCAGGCTGTCCGGCTGGCGAATAACAACAGCATCTCGGTGCAGAGGATGGCAACGGTGGAAAATCAGATCAAGGAGATGGAAGAACGCCTGCAGGATGCCATCAGCCATCAGGTGGCGGCGCTTCGGGAAGCTGCACTGGAACAGAACGTGGAACTGAATGAAGCCTTTCCAACGGGAGGTGACCATTGACGACATCGACCTGGACATCCGGAGCGGACTGACACCGGGAAGCATCGGAGTGAGCTTCTATGGGACGGAAACGGAGGAAGGCTCGGAAGCCAGATTTATACAGAACTTGTGAACGACCTGCAGGAACGGCTGAAAACACTCCAACAGGAACGGCAGACGATCGAGGAGGAACAGGGTGTGCTGGCGATCATGAAAAAGAACTTTGAATACTTCCTTGCCTGCCTGAAAGAACTGCCGGATACCAATGCAGGCGGAATGCCGCTGAGAGTCAACGGTCTGGATGTACAGGGAACCCTGCTTCGGGATGTGGACGGAAATGCCATCGAAGGCCGGAAACGTGCCATCACCAGCGGAAAGCTCAAGCTGACTCCTGAGCGGATCGCAGAAGCACCAGATATGCTCCACTTTGAAAAAGGCATCTACTGTGCTTTTGTTGAGAGCGGGGTACTGCAGGGGGATGTGGCAACCTATAAGACAAACTTCGGTGTGACACTGACCTCAAAGGGCAACCGCAGAACGCTCGACAGCTTCATGGGCTATAAGCGGAGTGACATGGACGGCAATGTGGTCTATGTGGACGCTCCTTATAAGGTGTACGGATTCAGCATTCAGTACCGCAGATACCTGACAACTGCAGCGAAGCGCGAGAGGGAAGAAGCGGTGTGATGGAAGGAGACAGGACCCTGCCGGGTGTGGTTTTTGTGGCTGCATCAGGCAGGGCTTTTTTTGTTTTTAAGGTTTTATTGTGCTGCTATTTTGCCTGCTTTTTTGTCTGGCCTTTTTTACCCGTAAGGATTGCTATGTGCAGAATCCTGTTATATGTTGTGGGTGGCGAGAAATACACATACGACAGAAAATACACATAGCGAGGAGTGTTTGGAATGAAAGATGTAGCTGGGATGCTGGCAGAGAAATATGGTGCAACAGCTGATGAAATTGTGGCGGCCGGTGCTATGAAATTATATCTCCAGAGCATGGAGCCGGCAGAGGCACTGAGAAAGGTAAGGGCTGTGTATGAGCCAAAAGTGATCATGCTTGACAGTGGCGAAGGCGTGCCGGTACAAAGCAATATTGATGGTGCAAAGTACGCTGCGTTCATCGATGAGTCTGTGGTGTTTGCTGCTCAGAAGATGAGAGGGCGTGGGGATGCATTGGCAGAAATGGTTATGGAAAAGCTGAAAGCCGTGGATGGAAAATGTCTGATCAAGTGTG
>ENA-OPZM01000128-OPZM01000128.1-human-gut-metagenome-genome-assembly--contig:-NODE-128-length-32056-cov-3.314260_pt1 | contig 32056 bp, 45 predicted proteins | sample MGYA00242478_ERZ504493 | MGnify/ENA primary metagenome ERZ504493 (study PRJEB26092, sample SAMD00036227) | human gut metagenome | host: Homo sapiens | study: EMG produced TPA metagenomics assembly of... | reverse complement strand
GCTGCGGCACGGCATCTGCGTTGCCAAAATGCTCGATAAGACATCCAGTATTATCTGCGCTTTTGGCTTAGCATCTGCCGCACCTCGCTCGCCGTATCGGCACTTAGAATTATGCGGTATTGCCTTATCTTCCTTATAATATTATATACGCTTTACTTCGGTGCAATCAATGCGCCGGTGCGGCTGTCGAACCAATACCGGATGCCATCAATCATCACAACGCCTTTCGCCATTGCGCCGGTGATGGGGTCAAAGTAGAAGCGGTCCACGCCCTGGGTATCCCAGCCTTTGATCATGTGGCCGTCTGCATCATAGCGCACCCACTTGCCACCATCGGATTCCTGGTAAACATCTTTGCTCACGGCTTTTTTGCCGTTGTCCACCGCATCCAGCCAATACCAGGCGTCGCTGGCAAGATCATAAATTTCCTTGCCGCGGCCCTCGGTCCCCTGGCGAATACCGCCCTCGTACCAGTAGTCGCCCACTTCGGTATGCAGCCACTGGCAGTCCAGCATGGTTCCCACGATGGGGTCAAAGCCGTACTGCACATCATCCAGCAGCAAGGCACCCTTAGCCATAGCGCCGGTGATCTGGTCAAAATAGTAGGTGCCGTTTTCGTTCACATCCCAGCCTTTTACCATGTGGCCGTTTTCATCGTAACGCACCCACTTGCCGCCGTCGGATTCCTGATAAACGTCCTTACTGGCTGCCATTGCGCCGTTCTGGATATTATCCAGCCAATACCAGGCATCGCTGGCGGGGTCATAAATCTCTTTACCGCGGTAGCTGGAATCGTATGGATTGTAGCCCTGGCGCTTCCAGCTTTCAAACCAGTAGCGCTTGCCGCCCCATTCCAGCCAGAACAGGCCATCCGGGCCGCTGCTGCGGCTGCCATTCACCGTATTAAAGGTAAAGGATGTTCCGCAGATCGTCTGCTTACCATACAGCATTTTGCCGTTGGTCAGGCTGTAAAACACCTGGCGGCCATCCGGCAGCACCACAGGCCCGCGGCACTGGGCACCGGTCTTTTCATCGTAATAGTACCAGCGCCGTGCTCCAGACTTTCGCCAAATGCCATGCAGCCATTTTCATCAAAGTAGCAGAGCCGGTCTTCATCCAGCTGCACCTTGCGGTTTTCCGCGCGGGCTCCGCTATCGTCCGGGTCCAGCCAGTAGCGCCAGCCGGTATCGGGGTCGGTAAACTCCAGGCCGCCTTTCTGCAAGCCCTGGCGTTCGCCATCCACATACCAGTAATGTTTGCCGTTTTCTTCATACCAGCCGTTGCGTGCTCATCGTCGATTATGACATTCACGGTAGCGGAAGCAGCGCCCGCTCGAACCGTCAAGGTCGTTTCCCCGTTCTGCACGCCAGTCACCACAAAAGTCCCTGCGTAAGTACCAATTTCAGCTTTCGCAACTGTAGGGTCATCCACCGTCACCCGCACGGTATCGCAGGCGCTGGCAGGGGTCAGGCGGAAGGTATACTTTTTGTTCTGCCCTGCCCCCAGTTTAACGGCGTTATCGTTCAAGCCGCCAAGGGTCATACTGTCAGCCTGGTTGCCTCGGCGGACAAATTCATCGTCAAACCGCTTTGTCATATACGCCGTGCGCTGGGCGATCCAATCCTGCAGTTTGTCAACATCCTGCTGCCAGGTGCCGCCCTCATCTGCACGCGCGGTACCGGCTGATCTTTCAGATCCCAGCGGACAAATTCCATCTTGGCGGAGTTTTCCAGCGTGCTGCGGTAATCGTTGCAGGTTTCGCTCCAATTTTCCAGCAGAGGGCGCATGGTGTGCTGGTAGCGCTCCTGCACTACTTCACGGAACTGCTGGCATTTCATCAGCTCGGTGAACCAGGTCAGCGAGATTTCCCCGCGCTGCTGGTCCTGAATGTTCATGGCATAGTCGGCATGTGGATCGCTGACGCCATAGCTTTCATCTTCATTGTTCAGGGCGGAGTCATAGTCCCACACGGGGCCCATATGCAGCACATCGTCGGCACCGTCCCGGTAGCAGAAGGTACTGCTTTTGAAGGTATCCCATTTTTCGACCCATTCCGAAATGAGGTAATAATCCGCAAAGCTCTGCACATCAATTTTGGAGCTGATGATGTTCCAATCTTTATCGGATGCGTACAGCACATCTTCAAATTCATCCAGCGCCGTTTCAAAGTCGGACCAGGCTTTCAGGGTGGCAGAGTCCTGCTCGTCCAAGTCATCGGCGGCGGAATCCTTTAAAGTAAAGTGGGTGCCGCTCTGGTTGCCGGTAAACCAGTACTCTTCACCATTATAATAAATGTTGTCCGCTTCAGCCAGGATGCCATCCTCCTGCTCCAGTTCCACGCGGTTGGTGCCCACCTGCACTTTTTCGCACAGCAGGTAGCAGCCCTGATAGCTGCCATCGATCCACACATCCACCAGCGGCCATCCGGAGCCCATTCGCCCATGGCGTTGGCAAGGTCATACACTGCCTTGTTGCGCATCATGGAAGTATCCTCCGGTTGGCGATCAGCAGCCAGGTTTTGGCTCTATCCATGCCCAATACCTTGGCTTTGCTGCTGAGCTTGAACTGGTAGGGACGCTTGTCCAGCGTCCAGGTTGTGTTGCCGCGGCCCTTGAACTCAACATCGGTATCGGTCAGGTCGCTCCCGCCTGCCTGGCTGATCGTCACGCTGTTGCCCTTGTATTTGACGTCCTTGGAGCCAGCTGGATTTCATCCAGGGTCACACCGTTCAGGGTAAAGGATACGCTGGGCAGCTGGGATTTGTACAGTTCCACCCGCGCCGCTTTGCCATCCGTAAAGGTCAGGTTCAGGGTTTCGATGTTGGTAAAATCGCCGCTGACAGTGGTTCCGTCCACAGTCAGTCCCTCTGCATCCGCAGCGGCCAGCTCGGCACCAGTTTCAATCGTAAGAGCTGCCATGTCCGTATTGACGGGCAAGAAGAGGCGGTACGCTTCATCAATAAACTGTGCCGTGCAGTCTGCTGCCGTAACGGTCAGTGATGCTGCGGTTTCCCCCGTTGCCACTTCCTGCGCATCAGCCTGCTGATACACCGGTGCTTCTTCTGCTTCGGTCACATCCTGTGCTTCGTCTGCCCATTCTGTGGGGTCGGGCTGGGCTGCGGTTTCCGGCGTGGCCTGTTCCGCCATTGCCGGGAGTGCCGCCCCGCAGGCAAAAGCCGCTGCCAGCAGCAGCGCTGTCATTTGTTTCAACAATCCGTTTTACCCCTTTCCACTTTCCGCATCCAAGTGCTTTTTTCTTGCATTAACCGTATCAGTTACCACATTCATCCCAAACTGGCAAGTAATCGCAGGCAAAAATAACGTTCTGGCAAAATAAACCCGACACAAACTCAAAAATTTGTGCCGGGTGCCATTTTGGATTTTATTAAGGTATATCTGAAAACAAAGGAAATAACGGATATTTTGCAAACACAAGCAGGATTTAAGGCATAGAGCCGCAGGAATCCTTTGTGGCTTCCAAGGCTTTTTAACGCAAAATCCGGCTGCGTTTGTAGAAACAGACGATATTTTCGACTTTTCTGATACACCCCAGTTTTACTTTGTTTCTTTTTCCACTGCCGGTTCAAAGCGGTACAGCTGGGCGCTGTAGGGGGCAAGTGTCAGCTTTACGCTGCCGGTGGTTGTTTTGCTGCGCAGGGCTTTGGGGCGGGCGGTCCTGCCGCCAAAGCAGTTCCAATCGCTGTTCAGCAGCGGGGTGATCTTGCCCTTGCCGGGCAGGGTCAGCTCATAGTCTTTCAGCTCGGTATCACCAAAGTTGAACGCCGCAAACACGGTGGCTTCCTGCCCTTTGCGCAGGATGGCGCAGGCATCCAGTTCCGGGTGGTCGCAGTCCAGCCACAGGAAATGGTCCGGGTTGTATTCTCGCTCCAGAACGCATCATATTTTCGGTACAGTTCGTTCAGGGTGCGGCGGTAGTTGGCGAAGGCCTCGTGGATGGGGTAATCCAGCAGCAGCCAGTCCTGCTCGCGGCTTTCATCGTATTCCCGCAGCTGGCCAAACTCGTTGCCCATAAAGTCCAGCATCTTGCCGGGGTGAATTGCCATATACAGATAGAGCGCACGCCCCTGGGGGAACTTATCCTCATACTCGCCGTACATCTTTTGCAGGATGGTCGCCTTGCCATGAACATTTTCATCATGGCTGAACGGCAGGATGTAATGCTCCCGCCAGAAATACATCATCGAGAAAGTCAGCTTGCCCAGGTTGGATTTGCGTTCTTCCGGTGTTTTTTTGAAGTAGTCCAGCGTATCGTTCATCCAGCCAAGGTCCCACTTGTAGTCAAAGCCCAGGCCGCCGTATTCCACGGGGGCGGTCACTTTTTCAAAGTTGGTGGAATCCTCGGCAATCAGCATGGCGGTGGGGTGGCGCTGCTGCAACCCCTGGTTCATATTCTTCAAGAATTCCAGGTAGAGCCGTTCACACCGCGGGCGGGGTCGCCCTGCCAGTAGATCAGACGGCTGACGGCATCCATGCGCAGGCCGTCTGCGTGGAAGGTGCGCAGCCAGTAATCAGCGGCCGACTGCAAAAAGCAGCGGATTTCGCCGCGGGAGTGCATGAAATTGCAGCTGCCCCATTCGCTCTCCCCCACCGCTGCGGCGGGGTATTCGTACAAAGCGGTGCCGTCAAAGTGTTTCAGCCGTATTCATCCACAGCGAAGTGGACCGGCACAAAGTCAAAGATCACGCCAATGTCCGCCGCGTGGCAGGCATCGATCAGGGTACACAGCTCGTCCGGCGTGCCGTAACGGCTGGTGGGGGCAAAAAAGCCGGTGGTCTGGTAGCCCCAGCTGCCGTCAAAGGGGTATTCGCTCAGCGGCATCAGCTCCAGGTGGGTGTAGCCGTTTTCTTTCAGGTAGGCGGGCAACTGTTTGGCCAGTTCAGAATAAGTATAGGGGGTGCCATCCTCCTTGCAGCGCCAGCTGCCTGCCTGTGCTTCGTAAATGTTCAGCGGAGCATCAAAGTTCTTGCTGCGCTTTGCCATCCAGGCGGAATCCGTCCACTGGCAGGTGGGTGCGCCCCACACAATGCTGCGGCCATCGGGGCGCAGTGTCATGGCCGTACCGTAAGGGTCGCAGTGGTCCACCACACTGCCGTCTGCGCCACACACACGGTATTGGTAGCAGGTGCCGCGCGTTACCCCGGCAGCGTCTGCTCCCAGCAGCCGGAATAGCTGCGGTGCATCTGCCATTCTGCCCAGCTGCCATCGCTCAGGCCGCTGGTGATAACCTTTACATCCCGTGCAGACGGTGCCCACACAGCAAAGTGGGTCCCGCCCTCATAGGGGTGCGCACCAAAAAAGGTATCCGCGTCAAACTTCCTGCCGGTATAAAACCCCTGAATATTCATAAAGCATATTCCTTCCTTTATATAGTAGCATAATAATGCAGCACCGGCAGCCGCCGGGCCGTGCAGTGGGCATCTATTGTTTCTTTCCAAATTATGTTCTACAAAAAATTATACCATGCCTTGCGGCATGGTACAATTAACAGTTGTTCGACTTTGTGTTCAAAAACTCTGCATCAGATATGCAGCACCATCTTGGCCACGTTGAAGTAGATCAACAGCGTGGTGGTATCCACGATGGTAGTGATCAGGGGCGAAGCCATGACCGCCGGGTCGATCTTGAACTTTCCCGCAATCACCGGCAGCAATACGCCGATCAACTGGGAAAGCAGCACGGTAAAGATCAGGGTGACGCAGACGACCAGCGCCACCGGAGCCGCGATGCGGTCCAGCAGCAGCATTTTGAAAAAGTTGCACACGGCCAGCGTCACGCCACACATCAGGCCACGCGGCATTCACGCCAGATAATACGCGGCAGATCGTGGGGGGTAATATCGCCCACCGCCATGCTGCGGATGATGGTGGAGGTACTCTGGCTGCCCGCGTTGCCGCCCGCATCGGTCAGCATAGGGATATAGGCGGTCAGCACAGTAACGGCGGCCAGCGCGCTTTCATACCCGCGGATCACCAGGCTGGAGAAGGTTGCGCTGAGCATCAGGAACAGCAGCCAGGGGATACGGCTTTTGTAAACATCCCGCATGGACTGCTTGAAATATGGCTTATCGCTGGGGGTCATAGCGTTCATCTTCGCGATGTCTTCGCTGGCCTCATCCTGCAAAATACTGATAGCATCATCAACCGTCAGGATACCAACCAGGCGGTTCTCTTTATCCACCACCGGCAAAGCCAGGTAGCCGTACTTTTCAATCAGCTGGGCGGCGTCCTCACGGTCAGTGCTGGTTACAACGCTGACCACATTGGGGTTCATCAGCTCTTCAACCGGGCGCTGCTCGTTCTTTTCCAGCACCAGGCACGCAGCTGACCACGCCAACCAGGGTACGGTCCTTGCGGGTAACGTAACAGTTGTTGATGGTTTCCTTATCAATGCCGTTCTGGCGGATGGCATCCATGGCGCTGCGCACGGTCCAATCGGGGGCAAGCTCCATGAACTCGGTCGTCATAACGCCGCCGGCGGAATCTTCCGGGTATTTGAGCAGTTCGTTGATCATCTTGCGGGTGTCCGGCTCTGCCTGGGCCAGGATACGCTTGACCACGCTGGCAGGCATTTCCTCCACAAGGTCGGTGGCATCGTCCACGCACAGCTCCTCCACCACGCTCTTCAGCTCGCGGTCAGTCAGGCCGCGGATCAGCGCTTCCTGCGTTTCGGGGCTAAGCTCCGCAAACACATCGGCCGCCAGGTCCTTGGGGCACAGACGGAACAGCACCGGCATTTTTTCTTCGGGCAGGTCCTCAAACACGGCGGCAAGATCCGGCGCGTTCATGGTAGACATGACATCACGCAGGCTCTGGTACTTTTTGGCATCGTCAAGGCTGGCCAGCATCTGGCGCAGCACAGCAATGGTGTTGTTTGCCATAAAAAATCCTCCCTGTGCAGCCGTTGTTTCAACGCAGACGCACAAGGAGGGTGAAATCTTTCAAAATGAAGCAAGCGTGCCGTGCGCTAAAAATGTGCGCACAAACAGCAAGTGGCTCTGCATAGAGCCACCGCATGCACCTCTGCACCGAAACAACGGTTGCCATTATATTCAGTTTTACATCGGTTCACAGGACTACCGGGAATTTCCATGCTTAACCACCTGCCTTTTGTGTTGGATTTTTATCATCATGGTTCCATATTTTGCTGCAAAAGCGCTATGAAACCATTTAAACTTTACCATTCCACCGCGGGTTAGTCAACCCTTTTTGTGTGTTCTATATAAAAAAAATAATGTCAGCGGGCTGGTAAATTTCTGCCGCAGGAATTTTGGGGGCAACATAGCACAAAAAAAGCCCCCGCACCCAATCGGATGCAGGGGCTTGCTTTGGCCAGCTCAGCAATTTTCAGCGCAGGCAAAAACTTCAACTTCCGTGTCAAAGCCATTGACCAGGTTAATGCTGTAAGCGATCTGAGCCATACGTTCCATAAATTTTTTCATAACTGATATACTCCTCTCGGCACGGCAGCTTTCCCGGCTGCGGTGCAGGTGCCGCCCTCTATTGCAGCACCATCAAGTTTTCTTTCTTGACGGCTCTATCATATCAGTTATGCACAAATAATTTGTTATCTATTTGTGAATTATGCTGTAAATTCGGGACATTTTCCGGTTTTACAGGTTTCACGGCCCAGTTTTCACCGCTTTTTTGTGTATTTCCACCTCGCTGCACACGCCCGCTGCACATCATTTTTGAATGCAGCAATTAAAAAGGGGCTGTCCCTGCACGGTTCCCCGTGCAAAGGTAGCCCCAGTAAAAGCTGTTTTGGCTGATTATGCCATCAGTTCCTTTACGGTTGCAGCGATCTTTTCATCCTTGCAGTCTGCAAAGAAATGCTCGGCAAAATGCTCCCCGGCAAAAGCGCCCTTGACCAGATCGCGATCCAGATCTTTCAGGATATCGCACAGGTCACGGAACGCCACGGAACGCACGCCGTCCAGGATCTTCTTGTTGCGCTGTTCGGGCACAACGCGCTCCTTCGGGTAGCCCTGACCATGGCCAAAGCCGAACAGTTTTTCAAACACATATTCCAGGTTCAGCTCGCCGCCCCAGCCAAAACCTTTGGCAAACGGCAGGGCAACAGCATTGCCATCGTTCACATGAGCAAAGGTATAGGCATCCACGGGATCTTCACATGGCCGCAGATCACGCCGGGAAAGCTGTTCAGCGCCAGCATGGCACCTTCGCCGGTGCCGCAGCCGGTGATAACATAATCCGCTGCGCCGGCGTTCAGCAGCACCGCTGCCAGAATGCCGTTCTGCACATAGGTCAGCTGGGCGGCATCATCGGCTGCGTACATACCATAGTTGACAACTTCATGGCCCATCGGCTCCACAACCTTGCGCAGGGTGGCTTCGATCAGGGCGTTCTTGGCGGCCTGGCTGTTTTCATTGATCAGTGCAATTTTCATGGCTTGATTTCTCCTTTTTATTGTATCCTTGAAGGGAGCAGGGTCGTCTGCAGTGGCAATCCCATTTATTACATTACAAGTTCGCGAAAATATTTGGTATTCACCGTCTGATCCGCTTCGGCCAATTTGGCAATGCAGCCATCCAGTGTTTTGGCAATATCGTCCAGCGTATGCATCTGGCGGCTTCGGGCTTGACGTACTGCTCCAGATATGGGGCAACCTCAGTATGGGAACAAGCGCCTTCGATCAGATAGGTGCCGTCCCTGGCTGGCTGGGTCTGCGGGGCATAATCCTCCGTGCTGGCCAGCATCACCAGTTGGAAATCACCCTTGCGGCCGCGGCGCCCACCAGCAGCCGCACCCCAACTGGGGCACAGGGCGTTTGCTGGGCTGCCTGCTGCAATACCTTGACCGCCTTTTCCAGCGTCATATACTGCACATCGTATTCATCCAATTTATTGATGATCTGGGCTGCTGCCACAGCATCCCCTGCAAAGCCGACCAGCACGTTGCGGTTCAGCTTGCGCACTTTGGCAGTGCATCCGTCAGCACCTTGATTTTGCCGTCTGTGATTGGTTCTTCCACCATGCGGCCATCGCTGACCATGGCACAGAACGCCGTACCACATACTGCAAGAATTGCGCTCATGTTATCGTTCCTTCCTGTTCCGCCGGGTTGTCGGCGGTGTATCTATCTGTATCTTACCATAGTTTTGCCCCAATGGGAAGAGCCGCGCATCAAAAAGCCCAAAAGCCCAAAAGCGGCACAAGCCCAAAGCCTGTGCCGCCTGTATTTCTCAAATCTGCCGGATTACTTGTTCACCTTCATCATGTCATCGCCGGGGTTGACATTGCCGGAAGCAACCACATCCACGCTGGCAAAATCATCGGTGTTGGTAACAACGGTGATAACCACCGCCGGGTGGCCCGCTGCCTTGATCTTATCCAGATCCATCGTCAGCAGCAGCTGACCCTTGGTGACTTTGCTGCCCAGCTTGACCTTGGATTCAAAGCCGTCGCCCTTCATTTCCACGGTATCTACGCCCACATGGATCAGCACTTCCACGCCGCCGGGGTGTAATGCCAAAGGCATGCAGGGTATCCGGTGCCTGGGTGATCTCGCCGTCACAGGGGGCGTACACCTTGCCCTCCGAAGGTCAATACCGCAGCCCTGGCCCAGAATGCCCTGTGCAAACACCTCGTCCGGGATATCTTCCATCTTGACAAAAGCACCAGCTGCATCCGCTGCCAGCACAACCGGGAAGGACGGTGCGGCATCCTTCTTTTTGAACATATCAAACAGTCCCATATGAAAATCTCCTTCTGCTCATGGCCCGCTACGCAGGGCGCAGCAAAGCCGGATTTATGCCTTAATTTATCACGGCGCAGCCGCCGCACGCACAGCGCGCACAGCCTGCCATGTGATATCTGCCATTTCATCTACCGTTTCAGGCTTACCGTTTTGCAGCCACAGGTCAATATTGCCAAAGCACCCCTGAACGGCAAATGCCACCATATAGCGCTGCAGCTTGGGTTTCTTTCTCCCGCGGCGCAGGTAGCCAAGACAACTTTCTTCAATCACGCCTTTCAGCCGGTGCACAAATGCAGTATCCCCATTTGTGCCCAGCAATACACTGCAAATACCATCGTTTTCGTCCAGATAACTGAACAGCGCCCTCAAAGCTTCCGGGGTGGAATCTTCTTCCAGCCGCGGCAGGATATCATCCATCAAAAGCTCCAGCGTGTGGATTTGTTCCCGCTCCACATGGTCCATCAGGTCATAAATATCGGTATAATGGAAATAGAAAGTTCCCCGGCTGACGTTAGCCAGTTCGGTCAGCTCCCGCACGGTGATTTCCCGCACCGGTTTTTGCATCAGCAGCGTGATCAATGCATCGGACAAGCGCTTGCGGGTCAGCCGCACGCTGCGGTTCTCCTCACCCTTGCTGTTCATAAGCGTATGTTCCTTTCCGTCAGGCACCCGCACCGTGCATTCCTGCGCTGGCCGGGCAACTGTTTGGTTAATATCTTAATAGTAAAGCCGCACGGCCTTTTTGTCAAGGAAAAACTGCACTTTTGTATAGATTTGCACCCAAAGAGGATTATGTTTTTGTGCGCAGTATACGATTTTGCTGCTTTTTGCAGTTTGCGGCTCTGTGCCCACGGATTTGTGCTATAATCACAGCAGAATCAAAACCAATCAGGAGATGGATATCGTGACTGTTGACCGCCAAAAGGTTCTGGATGCTTTTGCCGCCTATATCAGACCCTATGATGCGCAGGACCCCAAAGTAAGCCTGAAAATCCACCACACTTACCGTGTGGCCGCCCTGTGTGAGCAGATTGGCCGCAGCATTGCGCTGGAGGGCACTGCGCTGGATCTGGCCTGGCTATGCGGCATGCTGCACGATGTCGGCCGCTTTGAACAGCTGCGCCGTTTTGGCACCTTTGATGACAGCAAGAGCATTGACCACGCCCGTGCCGGGGTGCAGGTATTGTTCGAGCAGGGGCATATCCGGGATTACCTGGACGATGATTCCGAGGATGCCATGCTGCGTACCGCCGTGGAATGGCACAGCGCCTACCGTCTGCCGGACGGCCTGGACGAGCGCACCGTAATGTACTGCAACATCCTGCGCGATGCCGATAAAATTGACATCCTGCGGGTCAATGTGGAAACCCCGCTGGAGGATATTTATAATGTAACCACCGCAGAACTGCTGGCCTCCCCTGTTACCCCTGCCGTGCAGCAGGCTTTTTATGAGCACCACGCCGTACTGCGCAGCATAAAGCAGCACCCAGCGGACCACGCGGTGGGGCATTCCTCTCTGGTTTATGAACTGGTTTACCCCGAAAGCCGCTGCATCGTGGCAGACCAGGCTGGCTGTGGAAGCTGATGGACTTTAAGACACACAATCCCGAAACCGCCACTGCCTTTGCCCTGATGCGGGAACACATGCACCAATGGCTGGCAGAGAACACCTGAACCCTTAGGCAACACCGCACAATTCCCGCCTTGCGGCTTAAGCACCGCTCCGGCGGCTGCGGCGCGGGGTGCCGCTCAAAATATCAGGGTTATTCATACACAAAAAAACGCCGCCGGGCGGGCATGAAAGCAGTTCTTGCGGCCCGGCGGCGGTTTTGTTTTGGCGTATTACTTTTTCTTTTTGTGGGGGATATGCACCTCTGGGATGGCCACGTTTTCGTAGTGGATGTTTTCTTTCTCCCCGGTATCCTGTTGAGCGGCCTGCTCATGTGCTACCTTGCCGGTATGTACTTCCGGTACGGCAACATCTTCATTGCCAACATGATAAACCGGTTCCTTTTTCTTACTCCATTTCCAAAACATACAGATGTCTCCTCCAAGTCATCTCTTGATGCTTTTTCATGCCGTGCACTGCTTTGCACAGCGTGGTTCAAATAAAGTTGATAAAAATGTGGTAACAAGGCTGTTGATAAAATCCGCAAACAAACTGCCGACCAGGGGGATCAGCAGGTATGCCTTAACTGAGGGTGCATATTTTTCGCACAGGGCCTGCATATTGGCCATGGCGTTGGGGGTTGCGCCCATGCCAAAGCCGCACACGCCGGAAGATATCACCGCAGCGTCATAATCACGGCCCATCACGCGGAACACAATAAAGTAGGCAAACACAAACATCAGCAGCGTCTGGCCAGCCAGCAGGATCAGCAGCGGCAGGGCCAGTTCGGCCAGCTGCCACAATTTCAGGGTAATCATGGCGATACCCAGAAACAGCGAAAGGCTGATACCGCCGATATCGTTGATCTCGCCCATATAGATGGTGATTTTTCCGGTATACTCGCCGATATTGCGCATACAGGCGGCCGCAATCATGGCACCGATATAAATTGGGAAGGTCATGCCGGTCAGCGAGAGCAGCTTGGAAACAACGGTTCCAATGCCGATGGCGATGATCAGCTGGAACACCGCGGAAGGATACATGCTGGCGTGGCGTTCGTGCTTGATTTCTTCTTCCACCAGCAGGCTGTCGTCCTCCTGCACCACGGTATCCAGCAGCTTGTGCTTTTCAATCAGGCGGCGGCCAATGGGTCCGCCGATCATGCTGCCTGCAATCAGGCCATAGGTTGCCGCAGCGGTGCACAGCGTGGTTGCACCGGAAATGCCAAAGTCCTCCAGCACAGGGCCAAAAGCGCCCGCTGTGCCGTGGCCGCCAACCATCGAAATGGAACCGGTGCAAAGGCCCACCAGCGGGCTGATCCGCATCACGTTGGACAGCCCCACCGCCAAAAAGTTCTGGGCCAGAATCAGCGCAATAACCAGGCTCAGAAACACCAGCATGGATTTGCCGCCGCTTTTGAGCACCTTCAGGTTCGCCTGGAAGCCGACCGAGGTAAAGAAGAATACCATGCAGACTTCTTTCAGGATATCATCAAATGTAAACTCCACAATGCCGGTCACATAGCACACGCAGGTGAACACGGCAAACAGCACGCCGCCCACAACGGGCGCAGGGATGCAGAACTTTTCCAGCAGGCTGCATTTTTTACGCAAAAACTTTCCCAACATCAGTACCACGACCGCAATGGCAAGGGTCTGGTACATATCCAGCTCTATGATCATGCTGCATCCTCCCTGCTGCCATGCCGTTCTCCTGATAATACGCCGCCGCACCGGCGTGGACCGGCACCCCAATTTTATCCGCGGGGCCCAGCTCCAAGGGGAGGCCAAGCTCTGCCTGCAGGGTATCCACCCCGTCATACAGCGTCTTGGTCAATGCTTTTACGGTGTTTTCCGAAAGTTCATCACTTGCCAGCAGCACGGCCTTGACCCCAATGGTCGGCACACCCTGGTCCTGGCCATTGTAGCTGCCCGCCGGGATCACGCCCTGGCTGTACGCCGGATAAGCGGCCAGCAGACGGGCCGCTGCGCTGCCATCCACCGGCAGCAAGGCAATGCCGCAGCTGTTGGCCAGTTCTTCAATCATCGCGGTCTTTACGCCGGACGTACAGAACAGCGCGTCGATCTCACCGCTTTGCAGCTGCTTGGCCGCATCGGTGTAGTTCAGGTTGACCTCCTTGACCAGCTTTTCGTCCAGGCCATAAGCCGCCAGAATCTGTTTGGCGTTCTGCTCCGTGCCGGATTCTTCCTCGCCAATGCTGACGGTCTTGCCTTGCAGCTCCTCCACGGTGTTGATGCCGGAATCTGCCCGCACAACAATATGGCATTCTTCCTGATACAGTACCGCCACGGTGCTGAAGTTATTTTCTACCTCAGATTCCGCAAAAGCGCCGGTTTGGTTGTAAGCATCCTGGGCCATATCCGCCTGTACCACCGCCATTTGCAGGTACCCGCTGGACAACAGCCGCAGGCTTGCCGCCGAACCGGCGGTTTCACGCACTTCCAACTTCCGACCGCCGTTCTGGGCCTGCAGGGCGGCGTAATCCTCACCAAATACCTGGTACACGCCGCCGGTGCCGGCCACACCCAAACGGATGGTTTTGTTGCTGCACGCAGCCAACAGCAGCACCATCATCAGTGCCGCCGCAAGCGCAAGGGCAATTCTTTTTTTCTTCTTCATCGCTTTCCTCCCCTTATATGGTGCCCCTGTCAGTAGCTTCGAAGTGCTAAAAATTATTGTACCACTTTTCCCCTATGTTCTCTACAGGATAAAGTGCCGTTTTTAACGCCTTAAGCCTGCTGTCGGACCACCGAATCCGCAATCATGTGCCGCACAACACACGCTTACTTCTTTTGTTTTGCCAGCCATTCCACAGCCGACAGGGCTGCAACATTGCCCTGCCCCGCCGCCTTGATGTACTGGTACGGCTTCCCCGCCAGATCGCCGCAGGCAAAGCAGCCCGACAGGTTGGTTGCCATGTTGGCATCCACCCTTACATGTGCCCCCTCCACGGCAAGCCCCGGCACCAACTTGTCCGGTGCAACAGCATCCCGCAATACAAACACACCATCCACCGCATAGGTATTCTGCTCCGTCTGCACGCCTTCGGCATGGGTCTGGCCCAAAATGGCAATGGGACGCTCATTAATGACCTGCACATGGTCGTTCACAGCAACCTCGTGGGGCACAACAGGGAAATACAGCAGCCTGCCCGCAGTTTCTGCCAAAAAGTTCGCTTCCCGGCAGGATTCTGCGTTGTATCCCAAGACTGCAACGGTTTTTCCGGGGTAAAAATGCGCATCGCAGGTTGCACAGTAGCTCACACCGCGGCCTAGCAGCTCATCCTCTTTCGGGAACGGTTTGCCCATCACCACACCGCCCGCCAGGATCACGCTGGATGCTTCCAACATGGCATCCGGCGTCTGGATGCCAAAATAGCCGCCCATGGCATACACCGCCGTGACCTGCTTCTCTGTGATTGGGATTTCCAGCACATCCAGGTGCTTTTTGAACGCCTGGGCCAGCTGGGCACCATCAATATCCGGCAAACCGGGGTAGTTCTGAATTTTATGGGCCTTGGTCAGCTTGCTGCTCAGCTCCCGGCTGCCAAACAGCAGCACTGTTTTGCCACGTACCTTTGCCGTAATGGCCGCCGAAACGCCCGCCGGGCCGGTGCCGATAATTGCAATATCCGCACGCTCCATCGTTCCTCACCTCTCTGTTCTGCCCTATGCAGGGCACAATTCTATTTATAATTATTGTAAATTATACCACCGATAAGCCGCCTGCGTCAATTTATGGGGGAATTTAACGGAGGGAGATAGAACTTTCTCCATACTATGTATAGAAATGCACAACTGGACTAAAAAGCAGAGAGCCATCCCCCGTAAAAGGATAACTCTCTGCTATTTTTGTAAAGCCTTTTCTGCAAGTTTGGTGTCAATGTGGTGTCAAATCAGCCAAGCCAAGTTTATAAAAGGCGTAGAATCAATGCTTTTTAGTCGATGGGCTTCATCGTGGGGATGTTTTCCGGAATCAACTTGCAATGCTTCGTAGCGCTTCACAAAGCACTTTTTGTCTGTGTACCCGGTATTCACAATCCTTCGTAATTCGCCGTCATTCTCGTGTTTTTGCTGTCAATTTGCTGTCCTTGGAAGAATTTTGCTGTCAGACGAAACGCTCGGTAAGAGCCCTTCTTTGATGATTCAAAAAATATCCAGTGTTGCAGCCAGACGCTCAAAAGATTCCTGTTTTTTCTCCTCGGTCGCTTCGGCATAAATATCCATGGTTGTCTGGATGTCCTTATGCCCCATAACCGACTGGATAACCTTCAGGTTGGTTTCTTGTTCGCAAAGCCTTGTGCAGAAAGTGTGACGCAGATGGTGTGCCGAGAAATCCGGCAGCAGACCGGCTTCCCGGTGCTGCTTTTTCGCTTCCACAGCTTCGCTTGCGTTGTAGTCTGTAATGATGCGCTTGATAGTACGATTCACAGACTGCGGATTCGGAACATTGCCGAAGCGATTGCAGAAGATGAAGCCAGACATTCCATTAATTTCCACATCGTTCCAGCCGGATTCTTTCTGTTCTTCATGCAGCATTTCAAAGGCATCCTTTACGATATCAAACATCGGAATCGTCCGAACGCCTGCTTCCGTTTTAGGCTTTGAGATGTGCAGAACCGAATTGCGGCTTTCGCCCACCGGGTAGTAGACCAAACTGTGATTGATGCTGATGGTGCGGTGGTCGTAGTCCAAATCATCCCAGCATAGTCCAAGGGCTTCTCCGATTCGACAACCCGTTCCCAGTAGCACCGCAAACAGCGGCCACCAGTGGCAGTAACCGGATGGTTGGCGATATGCTCCATGAAAGCCCGCTGCTGCGGAATCGTGAGAGCATGACGGACACCCGTGGTCTGCTTGGTGCTTTTCTTCACCTCTGCCATTACGCCGTCAGTCGGATTTTTGCGGGCAATCTCATCCCGGACCGCAAGCTGGAACGTGGGGTGCAGCAATGTATGAATGCTTTCCAAGGTGTTTGTCTGCAAGCCTTGCTTGTCCAGCAGATAATTGTAGAACTGAAGCACATCGGAATACTTGATCTCCGCAATTTTCTTTTTTGCCAAAGGTCTCGCGGATAAAGCGGTCATACATATAAAGATAGTTGCTTTGGGTCGTTTGTCTGAGATTGGTTTTCAGGCTCATGTAGCGGTCAAACACAAAGTTTACAGTTGCTTTGCCTGAAACGTAAATGTCCAGACCATCCATCTGGTCTTTGGTGAGCTGAGCCTCCTTTTCTCGAAGAGTTACAAGGTCGTTTGCATAGATGTACTTGCGCCTTCCCAGTGGGTCTGTGTAAGAGTACGCATACCGTTTGTCGGAACTGCGCTGCATCTTGCCTTTTCGCAGGGTACGTCCCCGCAGGTCTTTTCGTGTCGTTGCCATATCAGTTCTCCTTCCTAAAAGAAGAAGGGCATGATACTTTATTCAGGATCGGACAAAACTTTGTCCAGCCCCTGCAGGACAACTTCTGTTACCGTCAGTTGATGTTGTTCGGCATAAGTGCAGATACGTTCATACAGGGCATCCTCCACCCGAATGCTCAAGGTTTTCTTTTTTGCATTTTCGGATTTTGGCCGTCCCATCTTTGCCATAGCTGCTCTCATACCTCCACAGCACCAGTCTACTTTCCGCATGACAGAAAATCAAGCTGTAAAAAGCCCTTCTTGAAAATTTTTACGAAAAATCGAAAATTCACACTCTGCTCATTGACATTTTGTCCTTGATTTAGGTCAGTTTACAAGGAACTACACGCAGACCACGAAACGGGGGCTGCTGACAACAAATAAAGGCTGAATATCAAGCACCGGGAAAGTGTGAGATATTCAGCCTGTTTTGTTGTCCGGGGTTTCCAAAGGGGCTTGCCCTTTGGCACACGACTTTGCTTGCAAAGTGTAGTGTGTTATACGCTCTGTCGGCGTTGCTGCGAAAATGAGGTTGCCAACCGGGAGGGCAAGGGCATTTGAAGCAGCAGGAAAACAAGGCTGTGATTGTGTGGCGTGGAGCCGCAAACACAGGGTTGGTTTCATCAGCAGACAGGGCGTATATGAAAGCCCCGTCCCTCGTCCTACGCCGAACTTATGGATACACTCCCGTAAAAATTGAAATGGGCGGGAAGCCATTTAGGCTTTCCCGCTTGATTACCCTTTAGCAAAGACAGGCGAGACTGTCAACGGCGGCACATTTATGTGCCGTTCATCTTGACCGTTGACTGGCTCGCCTGCCTTTGCTATCTCCCCAACAAACTGGACGCTATGCGATTCCCCATATAGCTAAAATAATTACAAATAGCTGAAGCGAAAGCATATCAATTCTTATTTTACTCTGACAGTACAATCTTATGAGGCGCAGTTATTTGAGGTTCATCAGTAATAGAAATGTTATCATAATAAACAGAAAGTCTGGCACCAAGTTCATAATCCATGACCTGTTTTTCCAATTTATCAGTTAATTCAATAATAACATCCTGACCTTTTTCTATTCCCTCAATATCTTCCTCTAAAGTGACCCATATACACTTATGTGTACTACTTCGGCCCACCATAATTCCTGTCAGACAGTTTTCATTATATAAATCATTGTCGGAAGCGGGAACTGATATAGTGCTTTCACCAGACATAGAATTTGTAGTTTTATCTTCAGACACAGTAGTTTGTTCCTCCTTTACTGAACAACCTGAATATATTACGATTATAAACAAGCTTGTTATGAATAGTGTAAGAATTTTCTTCATAGAACCACCTCCGCAAAATACAATTTATCACTCTCTATTTTCTTTTTCCCCTCTGCGCACATAGCTTTTCGCCAGTTCGGATTTTTGGACAATCCGGGTCAGCCATTGTTTTTCTTCCTCTGTCAGCTTGGTATAACGCAGCTTCGTTTGCTTGCAGAACACCATCAGCAGTTGTTCCGCCCGGCTGCCCTTGAAGTTCGCCACTTCCTCCAAATCCCGCTTGAGTTCGTCCACAATGGTATTCTCTGGGGCGCTGTCGCTCCTGCCCCTGTGGGCTTCCCGTATGTCCTCCATAATAGCGTCTATGTCGTGATGTACCCGGCTGCTGAAATAGTCGCCCTCCCGCACATGGGCGGCTTGCAGGACACCAGCGGTCTTGTCATGCTCCCCCGGCTGGTATTTCTCCATAATTTCAGCCCTTGCCACATCTACCCATGCGTTCAAGTTCTGTATCTGTGTGGCGGCGATACCCTCCACATAAATCTGTATATCGGCCAGCAGCTTCACAAAATCCGGGTGCGCCGCCAGTTCACAAAGCAGGGCGGTATCAATTCGCCCGCTTTTCAGCAGGTCAATCATCTCGTCACTCAAACGCAGGTCTGTAAGATCGGCGTTTGAGTGATTTTTTGTTTCGGTCAATCCCAGCAGATAGTCAGCGGTCACGCCGTAAAACTTCGCCAGCTTGATAATGGCATAGTGGCTGATGTCCTTGAAGTCGTCCGCTTCATAGCTGCCCAATGCAGACTTGGAAATCTTGGTCTGCTCCGCAAGCTGTTCCAGTGTCAGCCCACGCTCCACACGCAGGTCTTTCAATCGTTCTTGTATGGACAGTTCCATGCTCTCCCTCCTTGTCTGCTTGGTAGTTACATTGCTCTAAGTTATCCATTGATAAGAGGAAATATATACGCTCCTATATAATTTTAAGATAGGCAAATCATCATAGATGTAAAACATCAAAGGATGTTTCAATAATTTATCTGGCAAGTCCTCATCAAAATTTAATATGAAACTCTCGGTTAAGCCATCGGGTGTGGTTTTGTTACTAAGAGCTATAATCAATGAAGTTTCATCAATCACAACTTTTTCGCTTGTATCCGTAAAAGCTATTTCCAATTTTTTCATGTTGTCACCGTAGTACAATTTCGATTTACTATTTTGTTTCTTCCATTTTACCACAATTCCGAGAGCGTGGAAATAGAGAATTTTCCGGGCTGATTTCCGACCTTATGGATATACGGGGCGGGCGGTCTTTTAGGTGTAGACTTAGGGTAGTTCATCGATGAGCTGCACCTTGAAAAATGAATGACCATCCGAAAAGAAATACCCCGGCAGGGGAAGCACCGCAACGAGCCACTTCGGGACAAAATGTCCCGAAGTCCGGGGAGCGTGCCAACGCTGGAACACGCCGCAGGAATGGGGCAGGAAGCCTTTTCGGGGAGAACGGCTAAGGAAAAATGGAGGGAACACATGAGAGAGAACCCATATAAACGACTGCCGCCCATAGAGCGCAAGCCGGACGGTTCCCTTTACCGCATGACACCGGCACAGAGGAAACAGGCAAACGCCCTGATCCGCCGGGAGTGCTGCTGTTATGAGGACGGGAACTGTATGCTCCTTGACGATGGGGGCACCCACACCTGCCCCCAGACCATTTCTTTCTCGGTCTGCTGCAAGTGGTTTCGCTGGTCGGTCTTGCCGCAAATCGGAACGCTGGAAGCAGAGATTTTCCGGGATAAGGAGCTAAAACGCTGTGCGGTCTGCGGCAGAGTGTTCGTCCCAAAGTCCAACCGGGCGAAATACTGTCCCGACTGTGCCGCCAGAGTTCACAGGCGGCAGAAAACAGAAAGTGAACGGAAAAGGAGGTCTTGTGTGGACAGTTAGGGGCTGAAAAGTCCTTGATTTACAAGGCTTTGCAAGCACAGAACAGGGGCAGGCAATAGAAACTACCGTCTGCCCCCGGAAACAGACTTCTAACCGTCCACAAAACACGATATGACAAACACCATTTATATCCATCAGCCGGAAAAGGCGGTCAGCTTTACCCGGCTTCCGAATTTCCTTTTTGAAGCCCCCACATTCACACCCCTGTCCAACGAAGCAAAGGTACTGTATGCCTTTATCCTGCGCCGGACAGACCTGTCCCGGAAAAACGGCTGGGCAGATGAATATGGGCGGATTTACCTCTACTATCCCATCAACGAGGTAGTGGAGCTGCTCCACTGCGGACGGCAGAAAGCGGTCAACACCCTGCGGGAGCTGCAATATGCCGGACTGGTGGAAATCCAGAAGCAGGGCTGTGGAAAACCCAACCGCATTTACCCAAAATCCTACGAAGCGGTTCCAAACACCGACTTCAAGAAATCCGGTTATGGAACGCCGGAGAACTGAAAACCGCACTCCACAAGTACGATAATCAATCCTCTTGAAGTACGAAAACCGGACGGTATATAGAAATACAGAGATTAAAACGATTTTATTTATATCTTATCCATTCCTATCCGATCCGAGATATTTTCTGCGGGATTTTTCCTGTGGAAAAGTCCCGGAAAGGAATGGAATGGGGAAAGGAGTTTCATGGCGCAACACGCAATTTTGCGATTTGAAAAACACAAGGGCAATCCGGCAAGACCGCTGGAAGCCCATCACGAACGGCAAAAGGAACAGTACGCCAGCAATCCCGACATTGACACTAGCCGGAGCAAGTACAATTTCCATATCGTTAAGCCAGAGGCAGGTACTACCACTTCATTAAAAGCCGCATTGAACAAGCTGGCTGCCGCACCCGCAGGGACAGCACCCGTTTTGTGGATACGCTGATTACCGCCAGCCCGGAATTTTTTAAGAAGAAGTCCCCAAAGGAGATACAGGAATTTTTCCAGAGAGCGGCTGATTTCTTAATCGGGCGGGTAGGGAAAGAAAATATCGTGTCGGCGGTGGTACACATGGACGAGAAAACGCCCCACCTGCATTTGGTCTTTGTCCCGCTGACAGAGGACAACCGCCTGTGTGCAAAGGAGATTATAGGGAATAGAGCCAACCTCACAAAATGGCAGGACGATTTTCACGCTTATATGGTGGAGAAATATCCCGACTTGGAGCGTGGGGAAAGTGCCAGCAAGACAGGCAGGAAGCATATCCCCACCCGTCTGTTCAAGCAGGCGGTCAATCTCTCCAAACAGGCAAGAGCCATTGAAGCCACGCTGGGCGATATTACCCCGTTCAACGCCGGAAAGAAGAAAGAGGAAGCCCTCTCCCTGCTGAAAAAGTGGTTTCCGCAGATGGAGAACTTCTCCGGGCAGCTCAAAAAATACAAGGTCACGATAAACGACCTTTTGGCAGAAAATGAACAGTTGGAAGCCAGAGCCAAAGCCAGTGAAAAAGGCAAGATGAAAGATACGATGGAACGGGCAAAACTGGAAAGCGAGCTGAAAGACATTAAACGGCTGGTAGACCGTATCCCGCCGGAGGTGCTGGCAGAACTGAAACGGCAGCAGCGGCACACAAGGGAACGGTGATTGATGGCAGAAAACATTTCACGCCGCAGCATGGCGGCACTGCACTTTGAAAATTAAATACGGAGGTACTATGGAGCATATCAGATACAAGAAAGAAACCGAAGTCGTGACTTTTCAGGGAAAGGAAATCACGCTGGAAAATCTCTCCCCCGGTGTTCACGCCGGAGCAGGAAGCGACAAAACGCCGGGAGCTGGAACAGCAGCTTTATGAGGTGTTCCGCAAGTATGCCGACAAGCGGCAGAGTGAGGAAGCCGGGGCATAAGATTTTCCGAAGCCATCGTTGATTTGCGGGGCTGCTGGCGGTATAATAAAACTGTCAGCAGCTCCGTTTCTTTTTTAAGAAAAGGAGCGACAATATGAATAATCGAATAGACGCAATCTATGCAAGGCAATCGGTAGACAAAAAGGACAGCATTTCCATTGAAAGCCAGATTGAATTTTGCAAATACGAGTTGAAAGGCGGTAACTGCAAGGAATACACAGACAAAGGGTACAGCGGCAAGAACACAGACCGTCCGAAGTTTCAAGAACTGGTGCGGGACATCAAGCGGGGCTTAATTGCAAAAGTCGTGGTTTACAAGCTCGACCGTATCAGCCGTTCCATTCTGGACTTTGCCAACATGATGGAGCTGTTCCAGCAGTACAATGTGGAGTTTGTGTCCTCTACGGAAAAGTTTGATACCTCTACCCCGATGGGGAGGGCGATGTTAAATATCTGTATAGTGTTCGCCCAGCTTGAAAGGGAAACCATACAGAAGCGGGTAACGGACGCTTACTATTCCCGCAGCCAGCGAGGTTTCAAGATGGGTGGGAAAGCCCCTTACGGCTTCCATACAGAGCCGATCAAGATGGACGGTATCAACACAAAAAAGCTGGTGGTAAATCCAGACGAAGCGGCAAATATCCGGCTGATGTTTGAGATGTATGCTCAGCCCACAACCTCCTACGGGGACATTACCCGGTACTTTGCCGAACAGGGGATTTTATTCCATGGCAAAGAGCTGATACGCCCAACGCTGGCACAGATGTTACGCAATCCTGTCTATGTGCAGGCAGACCTTGATGTGTACGAGTTTTTCAAAAGTCAAGGAACAGTCATTGTCAATGACGCTGCCGATTTTACAGGCATGAACGGCTGCTATCTGTATCAAGGGCGGGATGTGAGGCCCAGCAAAAAGAACGACTTGAAAGACCAAATGCTGGTACTGGCTCCCCATGAGGGCATTGTTCCCTCCGACATCTGGCTGACCTGCCGTAAGAAGCTGATGAACAACATGAAAATCCAGTCTGCCCGAAAAGCTACCCATACATGGCTGGCGGGAAAAATCAAATGCGGGAATTGCGGGTATGCCCTTATGAGTATCTTCAATCCCTCCGGCAAGCAATACCTTCGCTGTACGAAACGGCTGGATAACAAGAGTTGTCCGGGGTGCGGGAAAATCATTACTTCGGAACTGGAAGCTGTTGTTTATCAGCAGATGGTAAAGAAACTGGCAAGCTACAAGACGCTGACAGGCAGAAAGAAAGCGGCAAAGGCAAACCCAAAAATTGCAGCACTGCAAGTGGAGCTTGCCCATGTGGACAGCGAGATTGAAAAGCTGGTGGACAGTCTGACGGGTGCAAACAATGTCCTGCTCTCCTATGTGAATGTGAAGATAGCGGAACTGGACGGGCGCAAGCAGGAACTTCTGGCGAGGATAGCGGAACTGACGGTGGAAGCCATTAGCCGGAACAGGTCAGCCAGATTTCCGGCTACCTTGACACTTGGGAGAATGTATCCTTTGACGACAAGCGGCGGGTGGTGGATTTGATGATTACCACCATAGCCGCCACAAGCGACAGCTTGAATATCACATGGAAAATCTGACGGGTGGAACCCCTCCCGTCAGATACCTACCCTGTGTAGTCCCTTGTAAACTGTACTTTGCTATTATAATGATAACAACTCCCCCCAAGTGCGCATAGCGTATGCACACTTGGGGGCGTTTTGCTTATAAAGGAGATCTTTCATAGCAGACAAGGACTTCAAAACGATAGACGAACAAATCGAGATTCTTCGTTCACGCGGCCTTACTATCAAGGATGAAGCCAAAGCAAAGGATTTTCTGCTGCGGAACAATTATTACCGTGTCAGCGGCTATTCTCTGACACTCCGCAAGAACGATGTTTTTGCAAAGTCTGCCAAATTTCAAAATATAGAAGATGCTGGCACGGGCGCAAATTATTTAAGGCATGCTTTACGCCCCCGTTTCTTTCATTATATCAGAATATCAGAAGCGGGGGTGATTTTGTGGTTTTTGACAGGCTGAGGAAGGCTCCGGCGCTTTTGGCACCGGAGCTTCCTTGAGTCTTACTTTGCAAGTACAACGGAAATTTTGATCTCCTTTTCCGCCTCGCTCAGGTCGAACGCGCCACCGTCCGCGACGCTCACACGTAGCTCATACAGTGTGCCGTCGGCCAGGGTATCCACGCCAGTCCCAGCTTCATCCGTGATCGTCCACAGCTCTTTGCTGACCTCCGCCAGCTTTCCGTCTGCACCGTAGGCATAGAGCTTCAAATCAGCGACGCTTCCGGAAAGATTGTTCATCCGGAACGAGACCGTCGTGTTGGATGAACATTTTCGACCGTCACAGTATTGCGCCAGCTCGCGACCGTACCCTCGCCGCCGGCCTGCTCAAACTGTTCCTGTGTCAGTACGTTCCGCGCGGCCTTATCGAGATTGACCTCTCGGTACGGCATTTCGGGCAGATAGACGAAGCGATCTTGTAATCTGAGCAGCTCCAGATAGCCCGTCGGGCAGTAGAGCGCGTTGCCGCTGTTTCCGGCATACATACCGATCGCCATGTTATTGTAGCCATATTTGTTGGAGACGTCCATGGTGAATACCGTCTTGCCAGTGGCAAAGTCCAGAATGATGTACTGCCACATGCCGCTTTCCAGATCCTGCACATAGCCGTAAATATAGCCGGTTGCTGTGGAGAGCTTCATAATCGATGTGTCGCTCAAGTCATTGCGGCACCAGACGCTTTTCATCTCATAGCCGGAATCGGTTTTGATGGTATCGACACGTTCGACGCCGGGCGCGATCATGCAGTTGCCCTTCGTCAGCCAGTTCATGTCATAGATGTTGGCGTAGCTCTGGATGGAAGAGTCACTGTTGGGATTGGCAAGGCCTGCGCTGCCTGCGCCGAACCAGTTGCACACGATAGTACTGACGGTGCCCTCACTGTCGTCATAGACGATGGCAGAGTTTTCAATCGCCACCTGATAGCCCTCGGGCAGATCATCCAGCACCGGCATGCTTGCAACGATCTCACCGGTCTTCATATCGAGCGCCAGCAGCTTGACTGGATCCGCGTTGTCGGTGAACATCACAAGATCCGGCGTCAGCGACGGGGAGCAGCCGCCGCCCCAGGCAAGACCGCCGCCGGTGGTCTTGTCGTTTTCGCCGCTGACCTTCGCGCCGACGCTCTCATACGGTGTGCACCAGACAGCCTCGACGCCGTTATTGGCACGCAGCAGATAGCAGTTCTGGTTTGTCAGGATGACCGCGCCGTCCTTGGAGGCGGCAATCCCGTTTTCCGCGCCCTCGCCGAGCGCCAGCCCGTAGACGAAGACGGCCTTCGAAAGGTCGGCCTGCTCTCCGTTCAGGATTGCCTTGATCGCCGAGTGGGCGATGTAGCCGAGCACGCCCTGCTGCTCACGCTCGGGATAGATGCGGAAGCCGCCGGTTGCAAACCAGAGGTTCATCGTAGTCAAAAACCACGGACAGAAGATTCTGCGTCAGCTCCTTGCCGAGCGCAGCCTCGGCTGCCGCCTTGATGTCAATGTCCAGTACCTTTTCAAATTCAGGCAGGACGTTTCCTGCTTCATCGGTTGCCCGCAGCATCAGCACATGGTTGTTGCTGGTGGGGCAGACGATGCGGTTTTCCGAGTCCAGGAACGTATAGGAGCTCTGGATGACGTAACCGCCGCCGTCATGCTGCTTTGGAGAGAAATAGCCCAGCGTCGTGGTTTCCTCCGCGTTCAGATCGCGGATGGCGATGCCGCCGAGCAACGGAACGACTGCGTGGCCGTAGCTGTCAAAGTAAATGGCAGGCGAAGCGTTCGCGTTGGTTTTTTCATAGGAAACATTGATCTCCGGATAGATGCCAAGCGGCAGGACTTCATCCGTAGAGTCGGTATTGTAGCCGTCGTGGTGAATGTTGGCGTCGCTCTTTGCCATGTAGGGGTTCTCATCTACCTGCTTGGGGTGCAGGGCTTTCACGGGCAGTGCCGTAGAGGTGGGTTCCTCCGCCGCGGGCTGTACCGCAGCAGGCTGTGCGGGAGCTGCCGAAGCGGCGCTGCTGTCGCAGGGGGCTGCGTTCCGCCGCAGGCAGCCATGGAAAGCACAGGGCAGCTGTCAGGGACAGGCTTAACGCAGAATGGATGATATTTCTCTTTTTCATAAACCGTTCTCCTTGTTGTGTTCGTTGCGGTCAGACCGGAGCGGCGCTTTCTTGTCCAGCCATCTGCAAAAGCCCTGCCGTAAAGCGTCTTCGGTCACCGGCTCGAGCAGAAAGTAGTCTGCGCGCAGCCGGAAGGCGTGGAGCGAAAAATTCAGGTCACTGCACCAGATGATGCGCGTTTGGGGACAAAGTGTGCGCAGATGCTCTACCGCGTTCAAGCCATCGACACCCGGCAGGGCGATCAAGGCATTGGTCAGCGGCTCGTTGTGTGCGGCTTCAAAAAAGCTTTCCTGATCGCGGTAACAATCCATTTTGGGAAACAAACAATGCTCGGCGCAGAACCGTAGGAGCTGCTCTGCTAAAAAGGCTTCCTGCGCCATGCTGTTTGTCAGCACGGCGATTCGATGCACAACACCCCTCCTTTCCTTCTGCCGTCGTTGGGGGTTTTTCTGTCTTCAGTATACGGGCAGGCGCAGCTTTTTCAAGGCATTTGGCACGAAAGCCCGGTTTCCGGCACGAAATCCCGGTTTCTGCTGCGACAGAACCGGGCAACTGTGCTATAATCAGGATGAAAGATTTTATAAAGGAGGTTGGAAGCTGTTTGTAAGCAGCTTTCCGGTATAGCATGAGAATTGCAATTGTCGATGACCTCGATGCGGAGCGCGCGCAACTGAAGGAGCGCCTGGTGCGGCAGCTGCGCGCGCGCGGCACAGAGGCGGAGCTTCTGGAATTTGACAGCGGAGAGGCTTTTCTGGCGGCAGAAAACGAGCAGCGTTTTTCCGCCGCATTTCTGGACATTTACATGGAAGGCTTAAGCGGCATGGAGGCGGCAAAGGAGCTGCGAAAAACCGATGCAGACTGCCTTCTGGTTTTTACCACGACCTCGACAGACCATGCGCTCGAGGGCTTTCAGGTGCGGGCGCTTCATTATCTGGTCAAGCCCTTTTCCGAAGCCGAGCTTTCTGCCCTGCTGGATGAGATGTTCTCAAAGCTTCCGCGCCCCGAGCCGATTCTGACGGTGAAGGTCGATGGCAGTGACATCCGTTTGTGCTACCGGGATATCGTTTCCGCCGAGCATTTTGCCCACATGATCAGCATCCGCACCACCGCCGGCAAAACGCTTGCCACGCGCCAGAGCTTCAAGCGTTCACAGAGCCGCTCAAAAAAGACCCTCGGTTTTTCGTCTGCGGTCGCGGTGCAATCGTCAATATGGAGAACGCTGCCGATTTTCAGGATGCCGCCTTTTGTATGACGGACGGCAGCCGCATCTATGTCAGTCAGGAGCTTTTAAAGGCAGCCCGGCAGGCATTTATGGAGTTTCTATTGCAAAGGGGGCGTGTGGTTGAAGGACCTCCTGCGCCCGATTTTGGAGCTCACCGTGGTCTTTCCGGGTCTGCTGCTCGCGTATTTTCCGGTGCGCTCTTATTTGAAGCAGCCGCCCGCAAGGCTTGCGGCATGGGCAGTGCCGCTGCTGCTCGGGCTTTGCCTTGGCGGCGGACTGCTTTGCTATTGTTTCAACAGCCCGACTGCGCTCCCCCTGCTGGTTATCACACTTGCGGCGAGCCTTCTGTATGTCAAAACATTGCAGACCTCTCTCTGGAAGTCCGGAACGATTGCGCTGGCGGTCTGCGCGGTGTTCGCCTGCCTGAACAGCTTATCCCGCGCCATCGGCACGGCGATCACACTGCGGCAGCAGCTGCCGCCGGATAAGCCGTGGTTCTGTTTTGCTGCCTGCATTTTTTATAATGCGGTCTGCTGGCTGATCACTGCCGCAGCGTATTATCCCGCCACCCACGCAGTGCGCATGATGGTGGAGGATGATAACTTTGCGCAGACATGGTATGCGTTCTGGGTGCTGCCGCTTGTGTTCATTCTGCTGAACCTTTTCATGATCCCGCGTTACCCGACGACGCTTCAGACCGGGCGGGTCTTGCAGGTCTACATCGTTATGAGCATCACGCTTTTGTTTTTGATGCTCTTCTTTAACGCGATCTTCCTTCTTATGGCGATCAGCATCAACCGGAACGCGAGATTGCAGCAGGAGAACCAGTTTCTTTCCATGCAGCAGCAGCGCTACGAAAGCCTGAAAGCCGCCATCGAGGAAGCCCGGCAGGCACGGCACGATATGCGCCACCAGATGAATCAGCTCTCCGCGCTGGCTGAAGCGGGAGATTTGGACGGTCTGAAGGCTTATCTTGCAAAAACCGTCTCCCGCATCCCGGAGCTGGATATGAGCTTTTGCGAAAACCGGGCGGCGGACAGTGTTGTAGGCTATTACTGTGCCCTTGCAAAGCGTGAGGGAATTTCCTTCTGTGCCAAGCTGGATCTGCCGCAGACGCTTCCCGTGGACGAGATCGATATGTGTCTGGTGCTGTCGAATCTTCTGGAAAACGCATTCGAAGCCAGCCTTCGCACCGCTCCCGCCCGGCGGAAGATCGAGGTCACCGCGTATGTCCATGCCGCGCGGCTCGTGCTGATCGAAGCGGAAAACGCCTTTGACGGGGAGATCAACGAAAATAGCGGAGTTTTCCGCTCGTCCAAGCGCAAGGGAAACGGCATCGGAATCCAGTCCGTCCGCCATATCGCAGAAAAATCTGGTGGAGTAAGTACAGTCACCTATCAGGACGGGCTGTTCTGCGCAAAGGTCATGCTCTGCGGGTAGTTATGCCCTGCCTTTCCAAAACGGCACGGCCACAGATTTCAGCAGTCTCGCTTCCGGTAAGCCCTGAACAAACCGAATTGCCGTATTTGCAAAGATGTTAGATTTTACCACGACTTGATTCGGTGGGCAACAAGGCAATATCAGTGTTTTTTCCGAAATGCTCTTAATATCCTCCAAACATGAAAAACACCCCTGCCAATCCATGTGTCATCGCACATTTCATTGGCAGGGGTGCTTGTGTTTATTGTAGGCTGCTTTCCGTTTTACTGATGCAAATTATCAAATTTGGTGGTAAGTTGGTGGTAAATCCACATTGTTCCAGCATCACATACCGTTATTTTTAACGGACATAAGCCAATTTTTTCATTTTACTGCTCAATCGGCTTCATCGTCGGGAACAGCAGAACATCGCGGATGGAGCGCTGTCGGTCAGGAGCATGACGAGACGGTCAACGCCGAAGCCGAGGCCGCCCGTGGGGGGCAGGCCGTATTCCAAAGCGGTAACATAGTCGTAATCAACCTGGGCTTTGCAGTTGGGCTCGATGGCCTTGCGCTCAGCAACCTGGCGCTCAAAACGTGCTTTCTGGTCGATGGGGTCATTCAACTCGCTGAATGCGTTGCCATACTCGGTGCAGTCAATGAAATACTCAAACCGCTCAGTAAACGCCGGGTCATCGGGCTTGCGCTTGGCCAGCGGCTGATTTCGACAGGATAATCATAGATAAAAGTAGGCTGGATGAGCTTATCCTCAACAAATGCATCAAAGAACTCTGCCAGGATCGCACCCTTGGTCGGAACTTCGGGCAGCTCCACATGGTGCTCCTTAGCAGCGGTGATGGCATCCTCATCGGTTTTCCAGTCATTGAAATCAACACCGGAATACTTCTTGACGGCCTCCACCATGGTCAGGCGCTCCCAGTGGCCCAAGTCGATCTGCTTGCCCTGGTAGGTGATCTCCATGCTGCCGCAGACCTTGAGAGCCAGGCGTTTGTAGAGCTCTTCCACCAGATCCATCATGCCGTGGAAATCAGTGAATGCCTGATACAGCTCAATGGTGGTGAATTCGGGGTTATGCTTGGGGTCCATACCCTCGTTGCGGAAGATACGGCCAACCTCATATACACGGTCCATGCCACCCACGATCAGGCGCTTGAGGTAAAGCTCTGTCTCGATGCGCAGCACCATATCCATATCCAGCGTATTGTGATGGGTATAGAAAGGACGGGCAGAAGCGCCGATTTCAAACGGGGTCAGGATGGGGGTATCGACCTCCAAAAAGCCCTTTTCGTCCAGGTAAGCGCGGATCTCTTTCAGGATCTGGCTGCGCTTGACAAAAGTATCCTTGACTTCGGGGTTGACGATCAGGTCAACATAGCGCTGGCGGTAGCGGGCTTCACGGTCAGTCAGGCCATGGAACTTTCGGCAGAGGCAGCAGACTCTTGGAAACCAAGGTCAGCTCATGCACGCGCACGCTCAGTTCGCCCATTTTGGTGCGGAACACTTCGCCGGTGCAGGCAATGATATCGCCCACATCCATCTTTTTGAATGCGGCGTATGCTTCATCGCCCAGCAGATCACGCTTGACGAAGATTTGGATATCACCTTTCGCATCGCGCAGGTGGGCAAAGCTGGCCTTGCCCATAACGCGCTTGGACATCATACGGCCAGCCAGGCTGACCATACGGCCGGTATCTTCCTCAGCGGGCAAATCTTTATATTCTTCTTTCAAATCAGCAGAGAAAGCATCCTGCTTGCATTTGGTGATGGTAAACGGGTCGTGGCCGGCGGCCTTGAGGTCGGCCAGCTTCTGACGCCGTACTGCCGCTTCCGATGCGGCGTTCTGGGGGGCGGACTGCTTGTTCTGTTCCATAGCGCAGGTTCCTTTCCTGTTTTTATATCCGGGGGTGATCAGCGGCTGCGGCTGACACCCAGAATGGTGTATTCCAAAATATTGCCGCTGGGCAGGGTAACGTCAACCTTATCGCCAGCCTTGTGGCCGATGAGGCAGCGCCGACCGGACTTTCATCGCTGATGCGGCCCTGGTCGATGTCGGCTTCGGTAGAACCGGTGATATCATACTCTTCAGCTTCGTCCGGCTCATCGCCCTCTGCCAGGATGCGCACATGCATACCGATAGAAACGGTATCCAGGCTCAGGTCACTGTCATCCATGATGCGGGCAATCTTCAGGGTAGCTTCCAGGTCAGCAATGCGGGCTTCAACCACTGCCTGCTCTTCCTTGGCGGCATCGTATTCCGCGTTCTCAGAAAGGTCACCGTAACCACGGGCAACCTTGATCTTTTCAGCAATCTCGGAACGCTTGACAGTTTTCAGGGTGTCCAGTTCTTCTTCCAGCTTTTTATAACCCTCATGGGTAACAACAACTTCTTTGGCCATTGTCAATATCTCCTTAGCAATTAAAAAGTCGTGCGGCCCGGTGGGAGCCGCACTAGCTTTAATATTTTATCGTTTTTTCCTGTCGCTGTCAAGTAGATTTTAGCGTTGCGGCTCTGTTTTTCCTTTCAGGAAAGCCACACTGCGCCGGTGTTTTTCAGATGGCGGGTTCTGGGGGTTCGATGGTGCAAATTACTGCTTCCGCCATACATTTTCAGCATTTCTGCGCTGTTTTTTGCTTTGTTTTGTCTGAACCATCTGCTTTTTAACCGCTTCATATTGACCATTGGCGTAAAACGTGGTAACATGTAGATGTTATATAGCATGCTGGCGCAGGGATACTGTTGCCGGCGGTTTTGCATGTATGTATGGTTTTTGTGCCCATTGGATATATTATTTTATGCAAAAGGGAGGGTTTGCGCCGTTGAAGCGTTTTTTGTGTGCGGTGATCGTTGCTGCGCTGCTGTTGTTCTGTGTTGCCTGCGGCAGCCATGCGGCCGTCTCCGCTGATTCGATCGCAACTGCCGCACCCACGGCATCCTCATCCCGCAATATTCGCAGCGAACCTATCACCGTAAACAGCACCGTGGCTGACGCTGATACCGTGAACAATGCACAGACCGCAGCCCCCACTACGGAAGCAACCGAAGCTCCTGCGGAAAGCGAGCCGAAGAGGTGGATACCCCCGCTACCGGGGATTTTCCGGTGCCTTACCTGGCTGCTGTGCTGGGGTTGATTCTGGTTTGTTCCGCGGGCCTGGTTATGCTCAAGCGTATCTGATTTTATTCGTCCATTCCAAAAGGGAGGCCGCGCGGCTTCCCTTTTTTTTACCTTATTTTTATGCAAGGGGGTGTTTTTCTATGCCACGCCGTTTTCCTCACCTGCGGGGGACAGCCGCTTGTATCCGTTTGCCGCACGCACGGCGCTGCGGCGGCGCCAAAA
>ENA-OPZM01000127-OPZM01000127.1-human-gut-metagenome-genome-assembly--contig:-NODE-127-length-32224-cov-3.165748_pt1 | contig 32224 bp, 28 predicted proteins | sample MGYA00242478_ERZ504493 | MGnify/ENA primary metagenome ERZ504493 (study PRJEB26092, sample SAMD00036227) | human gut metagenome | host: Homo sapiens | study: EMG produced TPA metagenomics assembly of... | reverse complement strand
AAGACCAGCTGCCCCACATCGAGCAGACCCGCCAGATCGCCCGCCGCTTCAACGAACGCTACGGGCATGTGTTCCCGGAGCCCCACGGACTTCTCACCGACGCGTGGAAATCCCCGGCCTCGACGGCGCAAGATGTCGAAGAGCTACGGCAACTACATCGGCCTCACCGATGTCGCCCAACGATATGTTCGGCAAGGTGATGAGCATCCCCGACGAGCTGATGGTGAAGTACTATCGCCTGGCGTCTACCGAGGATGTTGCTGCGATTGACGAAATCGAGCGTGGGCTTGCCGCGGATGAGTTGCATCCCAACAAGGTGAAGCGCGCGCTCGCCCGCAACATCGTGGCCGCCTACTACGACGACGTGGCCGCCGAGCCGCCGAGGCCGACTTCGACCTCAAGTTCAAGGAGCACGGCTTCCCGGCCGACGCCCCATCTTCGTGCCCGATCTGACGCCGGACGAGAACGGCCTGGTGTACGTGGCGAAGATTCTGGTAGATGCCGGCGTGGCTGGCACCGCCTCCGAGGCGCGTCGGCCTTATCGACGGCGGCGGCGTGAAGGTCAACGGCGAGGCGCTTACCCCCAAAGCCTACAACGTGGCTCCCGAGGTTCTCGCCGGCGCCGAGGTGCAGGTGGGGAAGAAGAAGTTCGTGCGCTTCGAGTAGCTTTTGAGGCCGGCGTAAGTGTGCTGAGGTTTGCCGGCTGGGTGCCAGCGGCGTTTTTCCGCTTAGAGGAGTTTTTTTCCAGAAATGAAAAAAGTTGCAAGGATTCGCGTGGCTGGAATCGTGTTACTTTGCAGAGACGGAAAGAAAACTCAAGGAGGAACCTGAATTATGAAGAAGTCTACCTTCGTTGTTGTCGTGGTGCTCGCGTTGGCGCTTTGCGTGCCGGCGGTGGCTTTCGCCGCCCTTTCCCCGTGTCGCCGATGGCGATCGGCTCCCGTTCGGCTGCGGCGACGTGTCCGAATTACGCCGACCGCAATGCCAACGGTGCGTGCGACCGGCATGAGAATGGTGCGTGCCCCGGCTACACTGATGCCGACGGCGATGGCGTCTGCGACAACTACGGCAGCGGGAACGGCCAGGGTCATGGCCGTGGCCGTCATCATGGCGGCGGTCACGGCTGCGCTCGCTAAACAAACCCTGCGAGTGCGTGAGATCTGCCCCTGACATAGAAGAGACTATGGCGCGTCATGGCGATACCGTGTGGCGCGTTTGCCTTACGGCGCTTTGTCGCCATGCGGATGCCGAGGACGCGTTCCAGAATTCATTTCTGAAATACGCACTCGCAGATGATGTTCAGTTTCGTGAAGAGGAACATCGCAAGGCGTGGTTGATTCGCGTTGCTTCGAACACGTGCCGCGATATGCGGCGGGCGGCTGCGAGTAAGAATGTGCCGCTTGATGAGACCTCATTCGAATCGCTCGCGTCCCGCGATGAGGAGGCTCAGCCCGATTCGCGTGTGAAAGAAGTGCTCGATGCCATGAGCGACCTCGATGACCCTCCCCGCACTCCCGTGTATCTTGCCCTGTACGAGGCTACACGGCTCCGGAGATCGCCTCGATGCTCGACGTCCCCGTGAATACGTGTGTTCCTGGATTGCCCGCGGCAAAAGACGCTGAAGGAGGCCCTCTCATGACCGATCTTGAGCAGCGTATCCGTGAGGCCTACGATGCTCAGCATGCTTCCGAGGCGCTCCGCGGACGCACGCTGGCCCTTCTCGAGGAAGAGCGGAAGAGGCGGCCGATGCTCCTTCTGTTGAGGTGCATCGCGCCTCCCTGCGGCGTCGCCCGCGAGCACGTGTCGTCACTGCTTGGGCCGCATGCCTTTTGCTCGCGCTTGCCTCGTCGGTGCCTATGGCGTGTATCGTGCGCCGTCTGCTTTCGTGGACATTGAGGTGAATCCCTCTCTTGAGCTTACGGTTAATACGTTCGGTATCGTGATTGAAGCCGAAGCGCTCAATGATGATGGCGCTGTCGTGCTCGGCGCTGTTGATATGCTGAATCGCCCTTACGGCGACGTCATCGGCGCGCTGCTGTCGAGTGACGCATTCGGCTCTTATGCTGAGAAAGATGCGTTTATTGACGTCAACGTGGTTTCTGAGAACAATCGCTTGGGGGAGAGCCTTGTTGCTCAAAGCGACGAGGCGCTGTCCTCTGCATCCTGTGAACATGCTTGTCGCCGTGCCGATAGCGCCACTCGCGATGCGGCAGCTGCGGCGGGTTTGGGCGTGGTCGCTATCAGGCTGCCCAAGAGCTGATGAGCCTCGATCCCTCATACACGCTCGAGGAGTGTGCTTCTATGACTATGCGTCAGCTGCGTGATCGCATCGACGCATGCCACAGCGCCAGGAGGGCGATTCCTACGAGGGCCACGGACATGGCCAAGGGGCTGGTAAGGGATATGGCCACGGCCGCCATGGCAATTAAACGAGGCGACGCATAACGTATTGCGACGGATTTTCGCTGTCTCAGGGGCCATTCGTGCGGATGAAAGATTTTTTCAAATTCCTCATTGAACAGAGCATTTCTTTAATTATCAGTTGTCATAATAATATGCATCAAAAATCTGTCCGGCAATCGGGACTGCTGCTTCGCTTCCCGTACCACCATTCTCAACGATAATAGCTACCACGAGATCCGGATTATCTACATTCGAATAACCGATAAACCAGGAATGACTGGAACCATTCTCATCAAATTCCGCTGATCCGGTCTTGCCTGCCACTGTATATCCTCTTCCGTTCAGAGCCGATGCGGTTCCGTTTTCCACAACACCTTTCATAAGCTTTCCAAGGATATTCGCCTCATTTGTTGTCATCAGACGTTTATAGCTCTCCGGCTCTGTTGTCTTCACTGTCTCTCCGTCTGAACTTACAACAGAATCAATGAGATAAGGCTTCATGAGCTCCCCGCCATTGGCGATCGCACTGGTAATCAGCGCCATATGCATAGGTGATACCAACGTATTACCCTGTCCGATGGCAGTCTGCATAACCTCTGCAACAGAAGATTTTCCATTTAATGTAAAAGTACTCTTTTTATAGGAAGAAAGCGGAAGACTCTTATTAAAAAGAAGATCCTCGGCTGTTTTTTTCAGAGAACTGCCTCCGAGCATGGTTCCGATCTCTGCAAATGCACTGTTACAGGAATTGGCAAAAGCACTGTAAAAATCTTCCTGTCCATGAACAGTTCCGCCATAGCACCTGATCGTGTGATCTTCTCTGGTAATACTTCCCTCACAGAGATAGGAAAATCCCTCCAGACTGCCCTTGGTTCTGAAATAGTCCAGGGCAGTTACCACCTTAAATGTAGATCCCGGAGGATAGGCTCCGTTTGTAGCTCTGTTCAACAGACTGCTGTCATTGGAATCATTTACCAGTGTGTCCCAGTTCTGGGAAATAGTATTCGGGTCAAAGTCCGGTCTGCTCATTTCCACCAGAATCTTACCTGTAGAGGGTTCTATGGCAACAACCGCCCCTCTCCTGTCACCAAGTGCATTATAGGCAGTTGACTGAAGATCTGCGTTTAACGTCGTGATCACAGAATCACCCGTATTTTTCTGATTCTTAAACTCATTTTTCATCTGGTTCAGGAAAAATTCATGAGAAGTCAGAAGCTGGAAGTTCGCCTCTGATTCCAGTCCGCTTTTTCCATTAGTGTCATATCCGACTACATGAGCGAACATATTTGCATAGGGATAAGTACGTTCCTCTGTTCCGTCTTCGTAAACATTGGTCTGGGCAAGCACCTGCCCATCTGAAGATATGATCTTACCTCTTACAACCCTGTCTGAAAAAGTATCCTGCCTTGTATTATAGGGACTATTGATAAAATCATCGCTCTTTGCATAATTAAAGTAGATCAGATATCCGATCATACTGACAAAGATCAGCACAAAAAAGCAGGATACCAGTGTATACTCTCTGTTACGGGGCCTTCTCTTTTCAGAAATCTCCCGGGCTTTGCGCTTCTGGCGCTTCTTCAACTCTCTGCGCCGTTCCTTTTCTTCGATATCTCTCAATTTCTTCGTCCTCATCTTCTCTCAAAATATACAATCCCTGAATGATCGCCAGCATCAGTACTGTACACGCGACAGAACTTCCTCCATAGCTGACCAGAGGAAGAGTTACACCTGTCATAGGGATAAATTTCGTTGCTCCGCCAATTGTCAGAAATACCTGAAATGCATATTCCGTACCAAGTCCAAGTGCGATCAGTTTGTAGAATGGTTTCTTAATCTTAAGCGCAATATTTACGATCATCAAAAAGAAACTCATACATACCAGGATCAGGCAGATTGCAAAAATCCCACCCAGTTCCTCACAGATTGCACTGAATATAAAGTCATTCTTGACAACAGGGATCTTCTCAGGCGAACCCTGACACAATCCCATTCCAAACCATCCGCCGGTTCCAATGGCAAACAGTGACTGGACGATCTGGTATCCTTCATTCTGATATACCGCCATGGGATCCTTCCAGGCTGTCACTCTCTGACGCACATGGCCAAACAGATGATATGCGACAACTGCCCCTGCAGATCCGCCTGCAAGACCAAGTGCCAGATATCCCACATTTCTGGATGCCACATAAATCATCACAAGATATGCCGCAAAGAAGATCACTGCACTTCCAAGGTCTCTGGAAAGTACAAGAATCCCCACATGCAGTCCCGCCACTACCGTAGTCTGGACCACTTTTGAAAAATCAGCACCTTTTCTCAGCAATGCCGCCATAAAGAACACAAATGTAATCTTTATCGCCTCTGAAGGCTGGATTCCCATCAGGGAAAGTTTTGCTCCATAGCTTGTCTTTGCAAGCACAAATACCGCCGCCAGCAAAACGATTCCGATTCCCGCATAAACCCATGTCAGGTCCTTGAGAAATTTCATCTTCCTGATCAGGCAGGTACGATCAATGCCACCACATTTACGCCTGCCACGATCACCAGCTGTCTGGTAGCTGTGGAAACATCCAGCCTGCACAGCATAATAAATCCTACGCTGAGAAGCATGCACATATTGTTGAGCAGTAAAATCGATGCTTTCTTATAAAAAATCCTGTACAAAATCTGGATTCCCGCAAAAAATGCCATCATTTCGATATAAAACAACACGACCTGAAACTTACCTGTCTTCAGGTAGATGACCAGAAACGCAGTGAAATCCATAAAAAAGATAAGCATCAGCTGCTGGCGCAGCGATTCGTTTCTCTCCTCCTCACTCTGCTGTTTCACCAGATAGAAACAGTGAAAAGTATAAATCACCATCAGGGTAAGGATCACATACTTGGATAATTCTACAATTACATTAATCATATGCCTTACTCGGCTCCTCTTTTAAAATGTCCCTTTGTATATTCCCGTTTCGGAGGATTCTTCCCATCACGATAAACAGCTCTGAACTCTTCATATATCTTCACCGCATCCTGAGGCTTCTCAATGGTAAATGCAAGTCTCAGGGAAGAGACACCAAGTCTGTCTATCTGTGATTTCTCTTTCAACAGGCCGTAAGGGATACTGTTGTAAATGATATTATAGCAGGGTATACAGAAATCTGTATTCTCAGTTTTCCATGGGTTACATATACATTTCGCCGTAAATTCTTTATCGTAACGGTCTTTTAAAGTTACCCCTTCTTCCTTATGATTACATCCGTAAAGATTTTTATGCACACACTGGGCCGATATCATAAGAGGCAGATATCCGTAGATCAGCATCTCGCTGTCCCGGTTATCTCTGTGGCGGATTTCCCCTTCGTTCAGCTCAAGCGGTACCGTATTTCTGAGGACTTTCTGATCTTTCCAGAAATCAGCAGCTTCATCATTCCATGTATACATACTGTGATCCAGAACACATTTCTCAGCCAGACCTGCCTTTCGCAGAACTGCAAAAGTCTCCAGATTTCTTACCAGAAATCCTGTCATTCCTCTGTCCATCCACTCTCTGATCCTGGTGAGAAGCTCCCGGGGCATCTCACCTCTCATAATATGCGGAAGAGACAGATACATCTCCATTCCTCTGCTTACACAGTCATCCAGGCAGACCTCCATGGCATCAGCGTTCAGATACATTCCATGTATCCCCTCTCTTTTATATAACGCCAGTGCAGTGGATTTTTCTTCACAGGAAATATAAATCGGAAGATTTTTCTGCTTTGGCGAATCTGCTTTTCTTCCGGCATCCTCTGATAAGCGTTTCTTCCCATTATTTTCTTCTCTCTTATATGGTTTGAGCAATTCATTTTCCAGCGATTCCAGTGCCTCTCTTCTCGCCTCATTCAGCATTTTCATCGGGATAAAAATATTCTCATCCATCTGGATTTCCAGATTTTCCCACTCATATTCTGTATTTCCAAGCTTCTCCATCTGTGAACGGATGCGCTCCTCTGTCAGCGGCTGGTTCTGCGCATACTGTACCTCACCCACAGACGCAAATCCATGGATTCCCCTGCATGACACATCCAGTATAGCAGGACTTCCCGGAAAAATGAATAGAATGTTCCCTGAATTTTTTCCTTTCTTTTTTCTTTAATTACAAGGACTGACATCTCCTGTTTTCTTCTCATTGCTGAATGCCATCATGGACGGACCATTCTGCATCTGATAATAACCGGTACAGGAACCTCCCCTGTTAAACAGATCCAGCAGATATCTCTTATCCTCCTCTGCTACCCTGTAATTCTCAGCTCCCTTCTCAAAAAGAAGATCCAGGTACTTCCGATATACAGAAGTTACCCCTGCTGTATATCCCGGCTGCTTCATCCTGCCCTCTATCTTAAGAGAAGTAACACCAGCCTCCAGAATCTGCGGAAGAATCTCTATCGTAGAAATATCCTTCAGACTCAGAGGACATAGTTCTTGCGCTTTCCTTTTCTCTGACCGTCTGCCATTTTCCCCGCAACAAAGCGCCGTCTGGTAAGGCAGACGGCAAGGCTGTGCACACCTTCCTCTGTTACCGCTTCTTCCACCCAGGATACTGCTCATCAGGCACTGTCCCGAATAACTGTAACATAAAGCTCCATGGACAAAAGATTCAATCTCGATAGGACTTGTCTCATGCATCCTCCGGATTTCCTCAAGGGAAAGCTCTCTGGCAGTTACCACTCTGGAAGCACCCTGTTCTTCCAGAAACTTCATCCCCTCCGGACCTGTCACAGTCATCTGCGTGCTGGCATGAAGATGCATACCCGGAAACATCTCCCTGATCATCTTAAACACACCCATATCCTGAACGATCACCGCATCCAGACCTTCCTTATAATATGGAAGCAGATAATCATACAACTGTTCAGACAGTTCCCTGTTCTTCAACAGCGTATTCACTGTCAGATAAAGTTCCTGCCATGGATATGAGCAGTATCAATGGCACGCAAAAGCTCTTCCTCTCCGAAATTCTTCGCATAGGCCCGCGCGCCAAAGGCTGCTCCCCCTACATAAACCGCATCTGCACCTGCACCGATCGCTGCCTCAAATCCCTCATAGGAACCGGCAGGTGCCAGAAGTTCAATCTCTTCTCTTCTCAATTCTATACCTCACGTTTTCTATAACAGTCATCTTAAATACATTATTTATGAGCATTGCTATAATATTCAACTCGAATACATATGAAACAAATCATAAAGGGGAAATCACCGAAGTAATCCCCCCTCTGTTATTTCAGCAGCTCATCAATCTGCTTTTCCAGTTCCTTATTCTTTCCCTCCAGAAGGCTCTTCTGTTCCAGGGCTTCCTGTTCATGCTTCTGCGCTTCCTCAATCTGCATACGAAGCGAGATCAGCTCATGCTTCAGATCATACATCTCCTGATCCTTCTGCTGTAAATCCTGTTCAAAAACCTCCGCCTGTTTCTTTGCCTTAAAATAGTCATCTGTAATATTCAGGCTGATAAGTGTATGCTTGGTCTCCATGGGCTGTCTGCTGTAACCCGGCATAGCACTTAACTCATCCATCTTTTTATTTATATAGGATGCTACTTTCTGAAAATATTCTTCCGATTCATAGCCTCCCAGCGTAATAATCTTACCACCTATGATTACCTTTGCTGTATTTTTGACCGCCATCCGTACGAGCCTCCTGTATCTTCCTTCAATCTGCCCGGAACCCCGGACATTTACTTCATTATACTCGAAAGCAGTCGAAATGTATAGGAATTTTTAAAAAACTTTTACTTTTTTATATTTTTACGCCCTTAACTTCAGTTTTTCTCCGGCATCTGATAGCCCAGATGCTCATACGCAAGCGCCGATGCCATACGTCCTCTCGCGTACGGTTCAGGAATCCATTCTGCAGCAGATAAGGCTCATACACATCCTCCAGCGTACCGGAATCCTCCCCTATCGCCGCAGCCAGAGTCTCCAGTCCCACAGGACCACCCTGAAAATTCACGATCATAGTCTGAAGAATCCTTCTGTCAATCTTATCCAGACCATACTGATCCACTTCCAGAAGATTCAGCGCAAAACACGCCACATCATAAGTAATCCGTCCATCATACTTCACCTGCGCAAAATCACGAACCCTCTTCAGCAGACGGTTGGCAAGCCTCGGAGTTCCCCTGGATCTCTTGGCAATCTCAGCCGCACCCTTCTCATCAATCTCCACTCCAAGAACCTGAGCAGAACGGATAATGATCGTCTTAAGCTCCTCATGAGTATAAAACTCCAGATGATGCATCACACCAAAACGGTCACGAAGAGGTGCAGACAGAAGTCCTGCCCTGGTAGTCGCCCCCACCAGCGTAAACTTCGGCAGATCCAGACGTATAGACCTGGCAGAAGCCCCCTTCCCGATCATAATATCAATAGCATAATCCTCCATAGCAGGATAAAGGACCTCCTCCACCTGCCTGTTCAGGCGGTGGATCTCATCCACAAACAGAATATCTCCCTCCTGCAGATTATTAAGGATCGCAGCCATCTCCCCCGGCTTCTCAATAGCCGGCCCGGAAGTCACCTTCATATGAACCCCCATCTCATTGGCAATAATCCCCGAAAGAGTAGTCTTACCAAGCCCCGGAGGACCATAAAACAACACATGATCCAACGCATCATGCCTCTGCTTCGCAGCCTCTATATAAACCTTCAAAGTACTCTTGGTCTTCTCCTGACCAATATAATCATCCAACGTCTGCGGCCTAAGATTCCCCTCCAGAGAAAAATCCTCCTCCGTCACATCCGTAGTTATAATACGTTTCTCCATTTAATACTGCTCCTGACCTTTCAACAATCACTTAAAAATTTTTCAACGCAGCCTTCAGCAGTCCTTCCACATCATCCGGTGCCACATCCGTAACCTTACGCACAGCGCGAAGTGCATCTGTACTGCTGTAGCCCAGCGCAACCAGCGCCTCCACAGCTTCCTGTCTGCCATCCGAAATCTCTCCAAGTCCCGCAACAGCCTTCTCCTGCTCATGAGCCAGTTTCAGTTCAAAAGCATCCTCCAGCTTCATCTTATCCTTCAACTCAAGAATCAATTTCTGAGCTGTCTTCTTACCAATTCCAGGAGCCTTAGACAAAGTCTTCACATCATCCGAAAGAATCGCAAATCTCAATTCATCCGCAGTAATTCCCGCCAGAACTCCAACAGCCGCCTTCGGACCTACTCCGTTCACGCCCAGAAGCAGCTTAAACATCTGCAAATCATCCTTAGACCTGAAACCATACAACTGCATGGCATCCTCTCTCACATTAAAATAAGTATGAATCTTCACTTCCTCTCCCATATGAATCTGCGAAAGATCCGTACCCGTCATATATATCTCATACCCGATTCCCCCTGCCTCAACAATGACAGAATTCTCGGTCATATCCACCGCCGTTCCACGAACAAATGCAATCATAATGCTTCCTCCGTTTCCATCTTCATCACTTCTGAACCATCATAACACATCCCCCTCCATAGTGCAAACATATATTCGAACTTCTGAAATAAATTTACTTAGTTTTATTCAAGTATTTTTCCAACAACCAGCGCGGGACATTATTTCTGTTTGGGCGAATTTTGCAGGAAGCGTAGTAACTCTTAGTTCCCGGGAAATCTGCGTTATGAGCAAAGTACTCACTGTCTGAGCCGCAGGCGAGTTTGAGTATTTGCGAATGCTTTTAGCAGATTTTCCGAAACTTAGAGTTCCTAGCTTCCGAAACTGAGTCCAAACAGAAATAATGTCCCGCGCGTCCCTTAATCGAAAAAAGAACCGCCATGCCACCGCACAGCAGTTCTTCCTCACATCACTGAATAATATGTCTCGGACAAACCTCTTTACAAGCCCCACAATTCGTACACTTACTATAATCAATATGCGCACAGAAATTATCAACCGTAATCGCCCCATTCGGGCAAGTCTTCTCACACTTCTTACATCCGATACAGCCAACCTCACACGCAGAAGTAACAGCCTTACCTTTCGCATGAGAACTACACTGCACAAACGTAGTCTGCTCATAGGGCACAAGCTCGATCAGATGCTTCGGACACTTGGCAACACACTTACCGCAGGCCTTACAAGCCTCCTTATCAACAACCGCCACACCGTTCACAACATCAATCGCCCCAAACGGACAGGCCTTCACGCAGCTTCCAAAACCAAGGCATCCATAAGTACAGGACTTCGCACCACCACCGGGAATGAAAGCCATCATCTCACAGTCTTCCACACCTGTATACTCATAATTATCCTTCGTCTTCTCACAGGTACCCGCACACTTCACATACGCCACCTGACGGGCAGTCTCCACAACTTCCTGTCCCATGATCGCTGCGATTACTTTTCCGACAGGCTCACCGCCTACCGGACATCCATTTACAGGTGCCTCACCTTTGGCGATTGCTGCTGCCAGACCATCACAGCCGGGATAACCACAGCCACCGCAGTTATTACCGGGAAGCGCCTCACGAACAGCAACTTCCTTCTCATCCACTTCCACAGCAAACTTCTTACCGGCAACGCCAAGGAAAACACCGATAAAAAGACCTACTGCCGCAACCAGTACAGTTGCCGCGATAATTGCTCCTATATTCATACCAGTCCCCTCCTTAAATCAGTCCTGAAAATCCGAAGAAGGCAATTGCCATCAGTCCGGCTGTCAGCAGAACTGTAGGGAATCCCTGGAAGGATTTTGGAATATCATTGTATGCGATTTTCTCACGGATACCAGCCATCAGCACAATGGAAATAGTAAAGCCCACTGCTGTTGCAAATCCGTTCACTGTTCCCTGAAGAACATTATACTCTTTCTGCACGTTTGTAAGGGCAACACCAAGAACCGCACAGTTTGTTGTGATCAGTGGAAGATACACACCAAGTGCCTGATACAGGGAAGGCATTGTCTTCTTAAGGAACATCTCTACAAACTGTACCAGCGCCGCGATCAGCAGGATGAATACGATAGTCTGCAGATAAGTCAGGTTCGTAGGAACCAGGATAGCATTGTAAATAATACCTGTCACAAAAGATGACAGTGTAATAACGAAGATAATCGCACCGCCCATGCCGGCTGCTGTCTCAACACTCTTGGAAACACCAAGGAAAGGACAGAGGCCAAGGAACTGGCTGAGGACTACGTTATTTACAATCGCTGAGCTTACAAGTATGATCAAAAGTTCTTTCATAATCCATTACCCCCTTTTTCCCTTACACATGGTATTGCCACAGGCTGCACAGCTTCCGCCGCAATCAGGATTACTTGGATCAATGCCACGTTTGGCTGCACCGATTTTGAATTTGTTCTGTAATGCAGAAAGCGCTGCCAGAACAAAGAATGCTCCGGGTGCCAGGATAAAGATTGTGATCGGTTCATAACCAGCCTTACCTGCTGCAGCATCTGCCAAAGGAAGGATCTGATGTCCGAACAGAGAACCTGCGCCGATCAGCTCACGTACTGCACCGATACAGGTGATACTTAAGGTAAATCCAAGACCCATACCAATACCATCAAACAGAGAGGCAATCGGTTTATTCTTGGATGCATATGCTTCTGCACGTCCAAGGATGATACAGTTAACTACGATCAGAGGAATATAGATTCCAAGGGAGTCATACAGGCTTGGGATAAATCCCTGTAAAAGAAGCTGTACAACTGTTACAAAGGAAGCAACAACTACGATAAATGCAGGCATACGCACTCTGTCCGGAATAAAGTTTCTCAGAAGAGAGATCATTAAGTTGGATGCTGCAAGGATCACTGTTGTAGTAAGTCCCATTCCGATACCATTGGTTGCAGATGTGGTGATAGCCAGTGTAGGACACATACCAAGCATCAGTACAAAGGTAGGATTTTCTTTGATGATTCCGTTATATAAACGTTCAGCAGGTGTGTTTGGTTTCATCACTGATTTCCCCCTTTCTCATACTGGAATGCACATAATCCGGCATTAACACCGTTTGTCATGGCATTCGTTGTAATAGTAGCACCACTTAACGCATCGATCTGATCATCCGCTGTGGCACCGGTCTTTGTATATTCAAATTTGTCTACGTTCTTATCTTTGAACTGATCCTTAAATGCATCTGTGTTTGCTCTCATACCAAGACCTGCGGTCTCACCGATGGAAAGAATGGAAATTCCATTTAAGGTACCGTCATCCTGGATACCCATTGCAAACTGGATATCTCCGCCGTAACCCTCGGAAGTGGTTACTGTAAATGCATATCCCAGTTCATTGCCTGAAGCATCTTTGGCAAGCATAGTCTCATCTATGGACTGTGCCGCATATCCGTTCTCATCCAGATAAGACTGCATGGCATCCGCATCCACATCCACTGTCTCAAAGCTGTCCGCATCTGCAAATACTGCCTTATACGCATCCTGTTTCGCCTGTGCTTCCTGCTTTGCAATAGGATCTGCTGTAATATCCTGGACTACACCAAGGGCAAGTCCTGCCACCAGTGTGATCACTGTAATGGCTATGGTATCTTTGATAATTCTGTTACTCATGCCTTTTTGCCCCCTTTCCCAAATGCCGGGTGACGAGTCACACGTTCAATCATCGGAACTAACAGGTTGCAGAAAATGATCGCATAGGATACGCCCTCTGCGGAACCGCCGAAGAGACGGAAGACCGCAGTCAGTACACCAAGACAGACACCGTATACATACTGTCCTCTTGGTGTGATCGGTGTTGTGACATAGTCTGTAGCCATAAACCATGCACCAAGCATAAGACCACCGCCGAAGATGTGGCTGAACAGATAGTTCACGTCAAATCCCTTGCCTGTTCCAAGCATGTAAAGGATTACAAATACTGCGAAACTTCCAATATAGGTAAGCGGAATCTTCAGATCGATCACCTTGAAAACCAGAAGGATTGCTGCTCCGATCAGGATCGCAAGGCAGAAGTCTCACCGATAGTTCCCTGGATATCACCGATAAACATATGTAATACAGATACAGAACTGTCTGTAAATCCATTCTGTTTCAGAGCTGCCAGAGGAGTTGCACCGGATACAGTATCTACCACACCTCTGAAGCTGTCGCTTACTGCGAAGTCTGTCATCTTTCCTGCGAAAGAGATCATCAGGAAACATCTTCCTGCAAGTGCCGGGTTCATGAAGTTCTGTCCCAGACCACCGAAGAGCTGTTTTACAACGATGATCGCAAATGCACTGCCAAGTACAGGCATCCAGAGCGGAATTGATGCAGGCATATTTAATGCAAGTAATAAACCTGTAACAACTGCACTGAAGTCTGTAATTGTGTTCTTCTTATGCATCAGCTTGTCATAAATCCACTCAAAGAATACACTGGAAGCGACGGTGATCACTACTACCAGTAAGGCACGAAGGCCAAAATTATAAATTCCAAACAGTGTGGTCGGCAGAAGCGCCAGTACCACAAGCTGCATGATTTTGCTTGTTGTCATCTTATCCCGGACATGGGGATTGGATGATACATGTAACATCTGATCCATTACGATGTCCCCCTTTTACTTTTTCTTACGGCTTGCCAGAACCATCTTACGCATAGATTTGATCATCTGGGTCAGCGGACGCTTGGCAGGGCAGATATAACTGCAGCAGCCACATTCGCAGCACTCCATACCATCAAATTTCTGGAAGCTCTCCATGTCACCATGCTCTGCAAAGGTTGCAAGTCTTGCAGGAATGACATGGCCGGGACAGACTCCTACACATCTGCCGCAGTTAATGCATGCAGTCTGTTCGGCATCTGCCACATCATCCTTCTCCAGGCAGAGACATGCGGAGCTTGTCTTAATACATGGTACATGAGTGTCATACATGGCAAATCCCATCATAGGACCACCTGAAATTACTTTGGATACATTGTCTGTCAGTCCGCCGGCAGCTTCAATCAGCTCTGCCATATCTGTTCCGGAAAGGACATCAAAGTTCTGCGGATTCTTAATCCCCTGTCCTGTTACTGTCACGATACGGTCCATAACAGGTTTTCCAAGGATAACGGCTTCATAAACAGCAATTACGGTATCTACGTTGTCAACTACGCATCCTGCATCTGCCGGAAGCATGGCAGAGTTGATCTCTCTGTCTGTGACAGCTTTGATCAGGAAACGCTCACCACCCTGTGGGTACTTGGTCATCAGCTCTGCTACTTCAATACGTGGAATATCTTTTACCATTTCTTTCAGTTTCGCAATACAGTCAGGCTTGTTATCCTCAATACAGATGTATCCCTTCGCATTGTCAAAGAGCTTCAGCATAACTCTTAAGCCTCGATCAGCTTCTCAGAGTCATCCAGCATTCTTCTGTAGTCACTGGTAAGATAGGGTTCACACTCGGCACCATTTACAAGGATATGATCGATCTTGTCCGGTTCCTTTGGCGCAAGCTTTACCTGTGTGGGGAATCCGGCGCCACCCATTCCCACAACTCCGCCTTCTTTAATTCTCGCCAGAATTTCCTCTTTCGAAAGATCTTCCAGACGTGCAGGAGTAAATTCCACACTTTCATACTGCTGGTCATTCTCAATGATAATGGAATTGACCATAGAACCTGTTGCTGTCAGGCGCGGTTCGATTCCTTTTACCGTACCGGAAACAGACGAATGGATCGGTGATGAGACAAACCCCGCAGCATCTGCGATCTTCTGTCCTGCGAGCACATGGTCTCCCTTCTGAACTATCGCTGCAGCCGGAGCACCGATATGCTGGGAAAGAGGATATACCATATCTCCCTTTGGCAGATATTTCACTACCGGACTGTTCTTGGATAATTCTTTTCCGTCATAAGGATGAACACCACCCTTAAAGGTTAAAATTCCCATTTCGTTCCCTCCTTTTATATTAAGCACCACCAAAGTGCTCTATTTTTGATAAAATCCATATACTTTTTTGTACATTTTTATCAACCTGTTTATAATATAAACCATTTTTTCAAAAAAAGCACTACCCAAATTTCATTTTCTTGTGTATAATTAAATACAATTTCAGAAAGGAAAAATTATTAACATGATTGTTAAAAAAATGCCCATTTTACAAGGGTTTCCAGACTTTGAGACTGTTAAATTTTTCACCGGAAAATTCTTCCAAAAATACAATTTTACACCTGTTTTTTACGACATTGAAACCACCGGATTATCAAGAAATTCCACGTATTTATACCTGATCGGAGCTGTTGGAATTGAAGATGAAACTTGGAATTTTTATCAATGGATGGCAGAAAATGCAAATGAAGAAGAGACAATTCTGAGAATTTTTTCACAATTTCTTCAGCAATGTGATTTGCTGATTTCCTACAACGGAGACCGCTTCGACCAGCCATATCTGGAAGCACGATATGAAAAATATGGAATTTCCTCTCCGTTTACAGGAAAACAGTCGCTGGATCTCTACCTGACATTAAAACCGTTAAAGTCACTTTTAAAACTGTCTGTCATGAAGCAGCCCTGCATGGAAGAATTTCTGGGGATCAAAGACAGGATTTATGATAATGGTAAGGAATGCATTAAACTTTACAAAGATTTTCTGAAAAAAAGAGATGCCTTTACAGCTGATGAAATCCTGGGACACAACCTGGAGGATGTGCTGGGACTGGGAAAAATCTTTGATATGCTGGGATATCTTTGCATCTATGATGGAGATTATGAAGTTACATACAGCGAATTTGACGGAGACAACCTGATTCTGAAACTGAAGCTCCCCTGCACACTGCCACAGGAATTTTCCAATGGAAACACCGACTTCTATCTGACAGGAAAAGACGAAGAAATCAATTTAATTATCAAAACAACTGACGGGAAACTGAAACAATACTATGCAGATTATAAGGATTACTATTATCTCCCGGAGGAGGATACGGTTATCCCGAAATCTCTCGGATCCGGAATTGACAGAAAGCACCGGAAAGCAGCAACCAGAAATACCTGTTACACCTGGTTTACCTGCTCCGATGCCTTCCTCAGTTCTCCCGTACAGCAGAAGCAATATCTGACATATACGCTTTCCTGTCTGATTGGAACTCTAGAACGTGTCTGAAAAATCATCTGTGATCATACATAAATATCGTCAAAAGCAATTTCCAATGGATTGTGAAGAGAAAAAGCCCTCTCACTGCTGACCGAGAAAATATAACCGTCAAATTCCATTGTCTCAAAAAAGCATGGCCTTTCTGAGGATTTTCCGAGGACAAACCCATCTGCTGTGGGAACCACTTCAAAAGAATCCAAAGGAAGCTCATTCCTCTGCCTGTCATTTTCATATAACTTTCTTTTAATGTCCAGAGCGTAAAAAACGCCTTATCTTTGTCCTCCGCAGCCTTGATGTAAGCAAGCTCTGAATGGTAGAAATAATGTTCTGCCACCTCAAGAGGCGCATTGGCATTTTTCTCAATATCGCACCCGACTTCGCAGTCTGACAGCACACCCACAACATAGTCCCCCGCATGAGATACATTAAAAAAAAGGCCATCCACAACCGGCTTTTCATTGTCAGAATATCTCAGGCAGCTTTCCGTAAGCCCGTTTTCATCGAGGATTTTTCTGATGATGATCCCTGCACCCAGACTTCTTTTGCGGTCATCAGGCATACGATACCTGATGACCTTTTCTCTTCTTCTGATCCCAACCAGATCCAGAAGCCTTTCATTCTTAAGCGGATCCTCAAAATGATTAATATTGATCCTGTATAATTTCTGCATCTGATCAACAGTTACTTCTTCTGAATATCGATCTTGCTGTCAAACCCTGTAAGGCTGAATACATCGTAAACCTCATCAGAAACATTGATGATCTTAAATCCATCCTTTTGAGCCATTTTTTTGTAGGCCACGATCACCTGACGTAAACCTGCAGATGAAATATACTCCAGATTTGTAAAATCAAATACCAGGCTTGTGATGCTGTCTTCAAGTCCGGACAGAGCCTCCCCTAACTGGGGAGCTGTCTGTGTATCAAGCCATCCGCTGATTTCCATAGTTGCTTTGTTACCTTCTGTTTTTGTGATAATTTCCATTGTAATTTTCCCTCCTGAATCAATCAAAAAATGTAAGTCTGTCAAGTGCTGCAATTGCATTTTCCAGATATCTGTCATCTGTAACCGGCCATTTATAATCCAGCCTGTACAGAACCTGTGCTGTAAAACGATTGCTGTAATCAATGGTATAGATTTCATTTTCATTATGTGAGGTATAGGCGATCAGTCCGGAAACCGCATCAGAATCCTGACCGGTCTTTGCAAATTCCTTCACTGCTGCCTCAAACTCCTCATCTCTTACAATATCAATCCTGAATCCATAGCTGCGCATTGCGTAGATCAGGTCTGCCATATAAATATGATGGCTGTTGCATGCATGGAATACAGTAAATCTCCGGTCGGTCTGAGCCAGTCTCAGAACTGCCAGCGCAGTAGAATCAATCGGTGAGAATTCTGCCACCTCATGCATACCGCCCATAGGGAATTTACCTACAGCCGCATAACCTCTCAGGCTGCGAAGGAATCCATTGGTAATGAAATTAATCTGGAACTCGCCGTCAGAGTTTCGGCTCATCAGATTACCTACCCGGACTACCTTGCCGTCCAGTCCCTCGGAAACTGCTTCCAGAACCGCCCTCTCTGCCAGGAATTTGGTGCGGATATATTCGTTGGTAATATTCTGTCCGATGTACAGATCATTCTCACAGAAAACTCTGGACATTGGCGGAACACCGTCAGAACCTTCTCCCGCAACGGAAACCGTAGAAATCTGGATCAGTCTGCGGCCGTTATTCTTACAGAAATCGATCAGATTTTCCACACCCTGCACATTAATTCTTTCCAGTACATCATCAGCCGCAAAATGCTTTACGCAGGCAGCGCAGTTAATGATGGTGCTGAATTTGTATTCTGAAAATCCTGTTACCTGTTCCTTTGAGGTAATATCCCCATCCACACAGATAATACGGCTTTCAAACAGCTCTTTGTATGGATCGTCAAAATAGTACATCAGCATGTTCATCATTCGCTTTTCAGGCGATTCATATTTGCCCTTACGTACAAGACAGTAAACCTTACCGTCATAATTGTCAAGGAATGCTTTAAGGACATGGATCCCCAGGAAACCTGTGGCACCTGTGACCATAATATCTCCCAGCTTTTCCTTTGTGATCCGGTCTGCATTTTCTTCTGTATTTGCGCTGATCACATTCTGGATCCTGTTATAGTTATAATCCGAAAATTCATTCTTGCTCTGTGCAGCCTCTGTAACTCCGTCATTATCAACCAGAGCTGCAAGTTCCCGTACAGTAGGATATTTGAAAATATCCGCATATACCAGTGAAATATTCTTTGACAGACACATAACAGCAACCTTGGATGCAGTAAGGGAAGATCCGCCCAGCTCAAAGAAGTTGTCCTCAATCCCTACTCTTTCAATTCCCAGTGCTTTCTCAAAAATCTCACAGAGTGCTCTCTGAGCTGCTGTAACCGGCTCTACATAGCTGGCAGTGTTCGTGGTTACCTCCGGCATTGGCAGTGCTTTTTTATCAATCTTACCGCCCGGTGTCACAGGCATTTCCTCAATGCTGACAAAGAAAGACGGCATCATATAATCCGGGATCAGCGGCTCTAGGAAGGTCTTCAGTTCATCCTCCGGGATGGCTTCTCCTGTATAATAAGCTGTGATATATTTATTTCCACCCTTTTCAATTACTGTAACGGCTGCATTTTTCACCAGCTCATGTTTCAGAAGGGCACCTTCGATCTCACCAAGCTCCACACGATATCCTCTGATCTTCACCTGTGAATCGATCCGGCCTATGTACTCAATATTTCCGTCACCTTTCATGCGGACCATATCACCGGTCCTGTAAAGACGGCTTTCCTGCTCACATACAGCAAATGGATTTTCTACAAACACAGATGCTGTTTTTTCCGGAAGATTATGATATCCTCTGGCAATCTGCCTTCCTGCGTGACAAAGTTCGCCGGACGCACCCACCGGAAGCCGGTTCAGATTCTCATCCACAATGTAGCTGCGCACATTCCGCTGTGATTTTCCGATCGGGATGTTGTCATACTGTCTGTCTACCCAAAACTCTGTGGAAGAAACCGTATTCTCTGTAGGACCGTAGCCATTGATCATCTGATAGGTACGGTTACGGTAATGCTTGAATTTCTCGCCGCCAAGTGTAACAAATTTAAGAGCAGGTGCATCCTCCAGAAGTTCTGTAACCAGTTCTCCCATCTGGTAGGGAAGGTTACGGTGGTGATCTCTTTTTCCTTTATATATCTGCTTATGGCAATGGCGTCCTTACGGATACTCTCCGGTAAAATATACAGGACTGCTCCTGCGGTAAGAGGTGCAAACAGATCGATCACTGACGCATCGAAACAGAAGCTCGCAAACTCTGCCACAATGTCATCCGGTGAAGTATTTCTGCTCAGTGTGATATATTCGATCAGGTTCAACAGATTTCTGTGCTCGATCATAACACCCTTTGGCTTTCCTGTGGAGCCTGAGGTATAGATCATATAGGCAAGGTTCTCCGGTTTCGGAGAAATAAGCTCTGCAGAAAGTTCAAAATCCTCAGCCTCATCTGACACACTGTCCAGACTGATCACATTTCCGTCATAAAATTCCACAAGATTCTGATACTGATCGATCACAAGGAGATTTCTTGCTCCTGAATCCTTCAGCATATATTCAATTCTGCTCTGTGGATACTCCGGATCCAGAGGAACATAGGCTCCGCCGGCCTTCATAACACCCACATAGGCTACTGTATATTCCTTTGTCCTGCCGCACAGGATACCTGCTGCCTGTTCCGGGCCAAATCCGTTTTCCGTAAGCTTCTGAGCAATATAATCAGACATTCTGTCCAACTCTCTGTAAGTAAAATCTCCGGAGTCATCCCGCACTGCCGGTCTGTCCGGATATCTGGCAGCCATCTCCTTAAACAGATCTATGAAGGTCTTTCCTGCATGTTCCGGAATATCCTCCATCTGAGTTTCTTCCTCAAACATCAGCCGGATATCAGCCGGATCGCATTCCCTTAAGATTCCCTCTGCAGTGGTTTCCAGATTGTCAGCCAGATACCGGATAGTTTCCTCATGGTACATATCCCCTCTGTACTCAATCTCAAAGACAAATCTGTTCTTTTCAATGGAAATGCTGACAGAAACCGGTGCCTTTGCCATGTTCAGGCTGACAGGCTCCTCCTGTGCATATTCCCCGCCAATGGTGTCAAAAGCAAAATTGTCGCCCTGGTAAATAACCATGGCATCTGCCTTAATATCAAACTCATGGCTGATCTGTGAGAAAGGATAAATATCGTTGTTCATGGAATCGATCAGCTGTTTCTGTACACCGCTTAAGCAATCTTTGGCTGTTCCTGAGAAATCGCAGAAAACAGGGAGTGTTTTTACCAGCATACCCACTGTTTCCGAAAGTCTGGAGTCGTTTCTTCCATGGTAAATAGTGGTAAATACAGCATCCTTTTTGAAATTATATTTTCCAAGTGTGATACCAAAAACGGAAATGAAGAATACATTCTCCGTAATTCCATGCTTTTTACAGAATTCCTTCACATTCTGCACGGAAATGGATCTGGTCTCTCTGTGGTAAAGTTCTGCTGTTGGAGCCGCACCGTTTTTGTCCGGATAGAAGCTGATGCTTCCACCTGCATGTTCAAATACTGACTTATAATAATTCTCTGCATTTTTATAGATATCACCTGCCAGGCATCTCTGTTATCCAGTGCCAGATCATAGGAAGTATAACCTTCCGTTTCCAGCTTCTCACCGCTGTAAGCTCTGTTAATATCATTAATTATAATAGCCAGAGATGTACCATCGGCAACAATGTGGTGAAGGTCCAGGAACAGATAATTGCCATCACAGGTTCTGTAGATTTCAAACCGGAAAAGCTGTTCATTAAACAACATATATGGACGTACCAGAGTGTCTCTGTTCATTCCGTTTAAAATCGGTGTTTTATAACTGAGCCCATCGTTTCGTTTCTGAAGTACATTTCCGTTGTCATCCATAAACAGACGGGTTTTCAGATAAGGATGCGCCTCAACAGTACTGTCAATGGCTTCTGCCAGTCTGTCCAGATCCACCTTGTTATCAAGCTTTAACAGATACGGGATATTGTAAATGGTAGAACCCATATTTGCAGTACACTCAATGAAAATCCCCTCCTGAGTGTTGGTAAGAGGATAACTTTCCTGTACTTCTCTTTTGCTTTCTTTTCCCGCAGTTTTTACAAATTCCTCCATCATTCGGATAGTGGGATGATTCTTAATATCTGAAGTTTTGATCACAATGTCAAAGGCTTTGGAGATCAGGATATTCAGCTTAATGGCAGTGATGGATGTCAGACCTGCCTCATAAATATCTGTGGTAATCCCAAAATCCGTATACCCCAGAACCTCTGCGATACAGTCAAATAATATCTGCTGAACCTCATTCTCAGGCTTAATGATCTCCGCTGCTTTTTTCTCAGGCAGAGGAAGAGCCTTTTTATTTACCTTCTGGTTCTGGTTCAGAGGAATTTTGTCAATCTGCATGGTAACTGCAGGTACCATATAGGCAGGCTTTGTCTCTTTAATAAAATCATTCAGGGCATTGATATCAACAGTGCTGTCCGATACCACATAGGCAGCAATATATTTTCCACCATTTGGATCATCAAAGGCAACTACAGTGGCATCCCTGATGCCCTCATATCTGCGGATCACTTCCTCAACCTCAGAAAGCTCAATCCTGAAACCTCTGATCTTAACCTGGGAATCCTTTCTGCCAATGATCTGGATATTTCCATCCGGAAGAAATCTTGCCACATCACCTGAATGATACATCACTTCGTATCCCGGTGTATCATCATAAAGATTCTTTGTATAGACCTCGGCAGTTTTTTCCGGCTTGTTAAGATATCCTCTGGAAACCTGCCAGCCGGTGATCATCAGCTCTCCGCATGCACCGGGAGGAAGCATATGCCCCAGCTTGTCTGTAATATAAAGCTTCACATTGTCAAGTGCTTTTCCGATCGGGACATTTGGATAATATTTGTCCACTTCAAATACAGTCGTAAAAATAGTCGCCTCTGTAGGTCCATAAGCATTAATAAACTTATAATCTTTTGGCGGCTCACATGGAACCAGCTTCTCTCCTCCTACAGAAAGATATCTCAGGCTCTTACAATCCATCTCCAGCGCAAACTGCCTTCCCACCTGAGTAGTCATAAAGGAATGCGTGATGCCATTTTCCTCAAAATAGCGCTGCAGTCCAATGAAATCCAGACGGATCTCCTCCGGAATAATGTGAAGCTGTGCACCGTTTGTGATGGCACCGTAAATATCCATCATGCAGGCATCAAAACCAAAGGAAGCATATGCAGCTATCCTAGACTCCGAATCTATGCCATAATATCTCTTGAACCAGTGACAGAAAGCAGTAATATTTCCATATTCCAGCATACAGCCCTTTGGCACACCTGTGGAACCGGAAGTATACAAAAGGATAAACAGATCATGCAGCTGCGGCTTCTTAAGCACAACATCCCTATCCTCCAGCTGCCAGATCTGATCTGTAAACAGCACCGGTCCTTTATATCCGTCTACCAGAGGAAGAAGCTCTCTGTCAGCAATGAGAAGCTTTGCAGAGGAATCCTCCATCATGTACATCAGGCGGTCCCTGGGATAGGTTGGATCCAGAGGCTGGTAAGCTGCACCTGCCTTTATCACGCCCATCGGCGCGATCGCCATATATTCACAGCGGGGGATCAGAATGGAAACAACATCCTCACTGCCAATTCCCTGGGATGCGATATATTTTCCAAGTCTGTCGCTGATCTCATCCAGTTCTCTGTAAGTATATTTTTTATCCTTAAATACCACAGCCGTATGGTCAGGAATGGTCTGTACCAGCTCCTCAAACATATCAGCGATGGTCTTACTTCTGTCATATTCGCAGGCAGTATTATTAAATTCCGCAATTTTGTCCGCTCCATTTTGGGAAAGAACAGAAACTTCCGAAATATATTTTGCTTTCAGCAGGGAATCCATAGCTGCCTCATAGGATTCCAGCATTCCACGTACAAAGGCTTCACTGTACATGTCACTGCGGTATTCTGCAGTAAGCACATATTTATGATCGTATTCTCTTACCTGGATCAACAGAGGCATCTTTGACATATCCGGAGAAAGGTCATGGCCCCTGGCAACAGTATCACCGATCGGGAAATCATCCCCAAGCTCTGCCTGATATGCAAATACCAGATCAGAATTAATCCCGTACTTTGCACAAATATCAGAGAACGGAAAAATATCATTTGCCATGGAAGACAGAATCTGCTCAGAGAGCTCTGTCATATAGGCCTGTATGGTGACTTTCGGATCACAGGAACAGTAAACCGGCAGAGTCTTTACAAGCATGCAGACTGTATTCTCCAGTCTGGAATCATTTCTTCCATTATAAATAGTTGCAAAAAGACTCTCCTCGGAATTGGAATATCTGCTCATGAGAATGCCGAATACACCTGTAAACAGAATGTTTGGAGTAACCCCCAGCTTCTCGCAGGCAGAAAGTACCAGAGACTCTCCGGTGTCCACAGGCATCGACAGATATCCTCTCTCAGGAGTCTTTCCTGAGCAGTCAGGAAGAGGCAGGGATTCTGTCTCAATTCCCTCGAAAATACTGTCATAATATTTCTCGGCCTTCTTATATTTTCCCTCTTTCATCTGCTGTTCTTCATCAAGGGCAGCATCAAAGCCTGTGTAGGATTCTTTCTCCAATTTCTCACCCAGATAGGCCCGATTGATATCCTCAAAAATAATATCATAGGAATTACCATCTGCCAGGATATGGTGGAAATCTGTAAAAAGATATTTCCTGTCTTCTGTCACATAAATCCCCGCCCGGAACAGCCGTCCCTTTTCCAGCTTAAAGGGACGCACCAGCTCATCTTTTATCTTTTCAAACTGCTCATTTGTGATCTGGACCACCTCTGGTACAAAGGCTTCCTCACAAGGCTTCTGCACCATCTCTCCGCTGTCACTTAAATAAACCTTTGTCAGCAGATACGGATGTGCAGCGATCATCTGAGAAATGGCATCTGACAGCTTCTGAACGTCAACAGAGCTTTCCAGTTCAAACAGGAACGGAATATTGTATACCGTACTCTCAGGATTCTTCATGCACTCTGCAAAAATACCCTTCTGGGAGCCGGTAAGAGGGTAAACTTCTCTCTTTTCATAGGTTCTGATCTTCGGTGCAAGCATCACATATTTTTCCAGTTTCTCCACCGTATTGTTTTCGTGGATATCACTAGTTTTCACAGTCACTCCGAATTCCTCTGAGATCAGAATACAAAGCTTCATGGCACTGATAGAAGACAGCCCCGCCCTGTAAAAACTTGTGTCAGTTCCAAAAAAATCATTCTCCACAACGTCTGCAACGATTTCAAAAATCTTCTTCTGCATAGGAGTCTGGGGTTCTTTCAGATTCTTTGGCTGTGCAACCGGCTTTGGCAGTGCTTTCTTATCAATTTTGCCATTCTGTGTCACAGGCATCTTTTCCAGTTGGACAAAAACCTCAGGAACCATATAATGAGCCAGGGACTCTGATGCATAGGCAGAAAGCTCCTCTGTATTGATCTGGCGGTCAGCCATAAAATAGCAGCAGAGGAATTTGTTATCTACAGGCAGAGTAATGCTGGTAATGATTCCCTCATAGGAATTGATCACTTCCTCGATCTCACCAAGCTCAATCCTCAGACCGCGAAGCTTGATCTGATTGTCTATTCTTCCGAAAAATTCAATCTCACCCTCAGCTGATCCTTGCAAGGTCACCGGTCTTATAAGCTCTCTCTCCGTTAAGATCAATGAATACAGCCTCTGTTTTATCCGGCAGATTCATATAACCTCTGCCAACACCCAGTCCTGCGATCACAAGCTCTCCGGTCTCTCCGTCCGGAAGGATCTTATTCTCTTTATCTACAATATATACCTTCACATTACCGTTAGGCGTACCAATGGTAATGTTTCTGCTGTCCGTAATTACCTTCATGGTACAGCTGATGGTAGTTTCCGTAGGTCCATAACCATTCATAATATAAGCATCCGGGTTTACTCTGCGAATCTTGTCATACAGAGCCGGAGGAAAAAGCCTCTGCACCTACATCAAACACCTTAATCTGAGAAAACTGCTTTTTTCAAGCTGGGGGCAGATCGATCATATTGGACAGGTAAGTAGGAGTTGTGGTCATAATATCCACTTTATTTCTGACGATCAGCTCACCCAGCATAAGAGGATTCAGAATCTCCTCATCAGAGGCGATCACCGCAGTCATCCCGTTGGTAAGTGGCAGAAATTCCTCCAGAACAGACACATCAAAGGTCATGGCTGCCATGGAAAGAGATACACTTCCTCTGCTTACATAACCATAAGTTTCCGCATTTTTCGGATCCGGATTTACAAAATTAGCAAGGTTGATATGTTCGATCAGCACACCTTTGGGCTTGCCTGTGGAACCGGAAGTATAGATACAATAACAAAGATCATGCTCCCCGATCTTTACCTGAGGATTCTCTGTATTCTCATTCTCCAGAAGTTCCTCGATCAGAAGTACTGTACAGGGAAGCTTAGCAAACAGTTCCCTTCGTTCCTCTGCGATCTCCTTTGTTGTGATAATAAAAGGAGCTCCTGAATCCTCAAAAATATACCGGATTCTGTCATCAGGATAATCCGGTGTGGCAACTGCAAATGCACCTCCTGCCTTCAGGATACCCTGTCGCACTGCATAGAAATCACAGCATCTCTCAAGAACCACACCTACGATGGTCTCCCGTCTGACACCTTTTTCCACAAGTGCATTGGCAATCCTGTTAGCCCGTTCGTTGAGCTGTGCATAGGTGAAGCTCTCTTTGCCGGAGACAACTGCACATTTCTCTGGATGAAGCTTCACCTGTTCCTCGAACAATTCTGTTACCGGCCGAAACTCAAAAACAAAATTGTTCCTTTCATTAATATTTTTCATTTTCATGTACCTCCTAAAAAGATATTATGGTATTATTCATATCAATCGCACGAATATAATCCATGGATTTTGATACCTTCTTGACAAGTTCAATCCCATGTATATCAAAGTCTTCACTGTCATACTGATATTCCAGAGGGTTGAAATTTACACCGTTATCTCTGATCCTCAGTCTGCAGAGATCATCCTCCAGACAGAGGTTAATGTCGATCCAGTTGGAGGTTTTTCCCCCGAATCGTATAATATTTACAGTCATTTCCTCCGCACACACTGCGGCAAGATTTGCCTTGCTTTTAGAAGCTCCCTGTTCCTGGCAGAACTCTATGATCCTCTTATGAACCGTTTGTGCTTCCTCCATGGTACTCTTAATGGAAAAATCCAGATTAATCCCCGGATTTTTGTCAGGAACAATATAAAAGCTTGTATTCTTATGCCTGATTTTTCTGAAAATACAGGCTGCAACTGCAGTTATGATCTCAGTGGCAACAAATCCTGCTGCAATTCCGTCGATACCGATCCCGTCAATCTGTTTCCATACAAGGATTCCCACCAGGGTTGCAGGCAGAACTACCACCGCATTCTCCAGAAATGTGGCAAAACTTGCAATGGCTGTCTCCTCAATGGACTCGTAATAGCTGATAATAAACTTATTCCACAGATAAGGTGCCACACACAAAGCAAAGATGCGCAGCGCCTGGACCATATGACTGCCCAGCTCGCCACCGCCGCTTCCGAACATGACAGTAATTTCCTCGGTAAACAGCATAATAAGGACAAAGATCACAGCCAGCAGGATGTAACTGTATTTCAGCATCTTTTTACAGAGAACCCGGATTCCCACGTAGTCCTTCTCTCCAAAAAGGATTCCTGCCACATTGGGGATCACACCGATGATTCCGCCTGTAAGCATCTCGACGATCAGCAGCACATTGTCACAGACAGTAAATACTGCCATACCTTCCTCGCCCAGCTGGTTCATGATAATGGTATTCAGTCCAAGCGCCTTTACAAAATTAGCTGCCATAAAGATCAGCATTGGCACGCCTGTGATGATTGCTTCCTTTGTGATTCCAAGTTCGCCCGGCTTTAGCAGGATCAGGTGGAGGTTTCGCTTATCAGAGCGGATATAAAGCACAAAAATTCCCATTGCAAACAGGAAACCAAGAACAGTTGATAAGGATGCACCTGTAATTCCCAGCGGAGTATATCTGAGGAATATATAGTCCAGCACAAGATTGATCACATTGGCTGCGATAAGGTAGGCTGATGCCAGCTCCGGATGATTCTCCACTCCAAGGTAATTGACCATCATCAGTCCAATTCCGATCACCGGTGCCCCCAGCATACTTACACGTATGTAATCTCTGGTATAACCGGTCAGGACACCGTCACCTGATACCAGAAGTCTGGCAACAGGTTCTGCTGCAGGAAGGGCGCAGATTGAAAAAATGATTCCCACCACAAGTGTTACTATAAATGTGGCAGAAAACAATTTCGATGCCCCTTCTTTGTCTCGTTTGCCAAGCATGTTTCCCACTGCTATGGAACCGCCGATACCAAGACAGTATCCTGTCAGCTGGACGATCGTCTCCACAGGCAGGCTCAGGGTAACTGCAGACATTGCCTCCACCCCGATCAGATTACTTACAAATATCGTATCTACGATATTTCCCAGCTGAAGCGCCAGAGACATCATAATCCCCGGAACAATATACTTGTTCAGCTTCGCATTCAGCAGTCTGTTATTTCTCTCTTCCATCGCTTCCTCTCCTCTGTTTTCAGTTTTTTCAAAATATTGTGTCGTAAAACTGTAAGATATTTAAATTTTACCATTTAGTGCGATAAATAGCAAGTTAATAAAGAATGGGAGAAAGCAAATAAATATTGCTATTTACTGCAGTCTGATTCCCCATATTTTACAGTCCCTGGTGCCTACAACCGCATAGTTATCGTAGACAGCCGGGGAAGCCTCTATCACGCCCTCGCTGACAGATAATACATCTTCCTGTTTACCTGTTTTACCATCAAGAAGGCGGATATCACCTGTACTGTTGCAATAAAGAACCTTTCCTGATCCGTCTTTGTTATAAACGCACACCGGAGAAGACCAAGCATATGAGGAAGAATCCTCCCATGCTTTAGATCCGTCAGATTTTCTCAGACAGGCAAGAACTCCGGATGCATTGTCAGAGGTCTTTGCCACTGTCACATATATATAATCGGCAAGACTGTTCTTTCCACAGGCAATCGTAGACTGAACTCCACCGGAAACACCGTCATCAGTAGTACATTCATAATCTGTATGCCACACGATCTCACCGGTTTCTGCATCAATCTTCCAGACAGGGACAGTGGCTGTGTCATAACTTCTCCATCCAAGGCGGAAGGAAGTACTTACATACAGATACAGATGTCCTTTTTCGATTTCCAGAACAGGCGTTGAATTAGAATCATCCAATGTATCCTGAACCCATACCAGCTGAAGAGTGTTCAGATCCAGACACATAAGATTTCCCCCATTATCGGTCATAAATATATAGCCTTTATAGATTGCCGCACTGTCTTCCATTCCAAGCCAGAAAGACTCTGTACTGCTTCTTGTTCCATAGTAGCGCCATTTTACAGTTCTGCCCGGATCAATGGATAAAGTCCCACTGTTCAGATCATATTTTGTATTCAGCCTGATCAGATACAGGATTCCGTTCTCTCCCGGATAGATCAGGGTATCTGTCTCTGCATCCACAAGTGCTGATCCGTCAAAAAAGCTCAGACTTCCTCTGAGTGAAAACTCATCATTGTCTCCAAAAGTATACATAACACTACAATCCAGCAAGTTTACTACAAATACCTTTGCAGTTCCTTCGTTACTGTTATATCCGGCGCCAACATACATAATCGGATATCCTCTCGGATCAAGGCACCCGCACCCTTAAAAGTATATCCCAGATATAATGGGTCACGCGTCTTTTCTCCCGTTCTCAAATCCAGAAAATACACATAACCATCCATACAGGCATAAATCACCTCAACCAGTTCATCATCTGCCTTTGCTTTCTCTGTCATATTCATATGTGCTTTAACTTCTTTGGGCCATTTCATCATAAGCGGCTGTCCTGTCCAGCCACTTCCTGTCCAGACTGCGCTGCCCGAAGAAAGAGAACCTGTATCTGCAGACCACAGTTTGTCCAGCCTGAAATCAGTCATATCTGCATAACCATGGGAAGGAGCATCGCGAAAACTGTTTCCGCGGAATGTGACGATCCCATCCACCTCAATATTAGTATAGCTGATCAGATTTTCCGGTTTTGTAGAATCCACACAATGAGGCTGAAAATTAATCTCTTTAGTCTCTTTCCTCCTAAAAAATATATCCTGTGAACTTCATCTTCTGCCTGGCTGTATCCGGCACATCGATCAGCCCAAAGCGGTAGAACATTCCATAGATATAACTCACTCCGCGGATGTCGCCCAGAGCTTTGGGTCTGTCAACTACAGCTCCCACTTTCTTTATGTTTCTCAATGCCAGCAGCACTGAACTTAACGCCAGACTCTTGCTGTTTTCCCTGCGGTCGATCCATAGCTCCCTTGTGTAGTCTCCATTCCGACCTTTTCTTACTTCATAGGTGAAAGGAAGCCCTGTGTAGGTTTTGAAACTCTCACCTGCATAGAGCAAAATAACCTCCCACAGATACTTCTCGTCCAGTGTTTCTCCAGTGTTTCTCTCAACTTCTCTACTGCCTGGCATCTTTGTTGCCTTTCTGCTTTTTCCTGCATTCCTTCCTTTTGATCTCACTCCTACTCTTTTGATTTGCACTTACAACTTGTCAGCACGCTAAAGCGCATTTGAAAAATTATTTCCATAATCTGCACGCCCCAATTTATCTTCCTGATTCGGACAGATATATTTATACTCATTTCTGTTTATACTCATTTCTGAGCAACGCAATTTCATGAGTCCATCCCTCATCATCATTTGGTGTCTCCAGAATAAACGGAATTCCCTCTGTGGCAGGATGATTGATCACGCGGACAAGTGCCTCCAGTCCTATTTCACCTTCTCCGATTCTGGCATGGCGGTCCTTATGGCTGCCAAGGGGATTCATGCTGTCATTTAAATGGATGGCTTTTAGTCTGTCCAGACCTATTATTCGGTCAAATTCTTCAAATACGCTGTCAAGATCGTTTACAATATCATATCCACCGTCCCAGACATGACAGGTATCCAGACAAACACCTAATTTATCTTTTAACTCCACCCTGTCAATGATCTGACGGAGTTCTTCGAAATTTCTTCCTACTTCTGTGCCCTTTCCTGACATAGTTTCCAGGAGTACAATCGTACTCTGATCTTTTGTCAGCACTTCATTGAGAATGTCTGCAATTTTACTGATTCCCACCTCTGCACCCTGTCCTACGTGACTGCCCGGATGAAAATTGTAATAATTTCCCGGTGTCATTTCCAGACGTCTCAGATCATCTGCCATGATTTCTCTGGCAAAATCCCTGAGGTTTTCTTTGGCAGCGCAGCAGTTCATAGTGTAAGGCGCATGAGCCACCAGCTTTCCAAAATGATTCTCCTCTGCCAGCTGCCCAAATGCCTGCACATCCTGCGGATCAATGTCTTTGGCTTTCCCTCCTCTTGGATTTCTGGTAAAAAATGCAAATGTGTTACCGCCATTTGCCAGCATCTGCTTCCCCATTGCAAGGTAGCCCCGGGATGAGCTTGTGTGATTTCCTATATATAACATCTTTTTACTCCTCTTCTGTCGTATTTTCACAGTACCAGTTTATAGTAATCCTTTTATCATACATTATGGATTTTCTCAAGATTATCTTTTTCATATCTGCATTATAGCATTTTAACAGATTTTGTTAAACATTTTTACTGTTATAAACAATTTTACGTCAAAAAGGCATTGCTGTGAACGGAGTCAATTGTTCCAAAATTTTTCAGGTTGCGCTTATGAACTATCTTCATGTCAGCGAAAACAATAAATAGGCGCACAAATGAAAGCCGCCCCTGCTGATAGCAGGGACGGTTTTCAAAATGCTTCACAAAAACTGTTAAGTTTTGAACGTGACCTTCCTGAAATCGCAATTCAAGATGACTTGTCAGTTTTTCATCTGGTCCTGCCCTTTACTTTCCATGCACCAACCTTAACATCCTATTCCCCAACAAAGACCCCAGCATACATCCCAAACTATTATGAATAATATCGTCAAACTCAAACAACCCTCTGCAAAGCAGCAGCTGACTAATCTCGATAGCAGATGATACCGCAATTCCCACAAGCAATCCCATCCACCATTTCAGTTTTCTGCCTGTCACCCCCGGCAATAAAATCCCTGCCGGAAAAAGTAGCAGAATATTCAACAGATTCTCCTGCAGTAAACCATCTCCCGTAGTACTTCCCAGTCTGCCACATGTACCAATCCCCAGGATTTCCTTCCATGACCAGAATATCTCTAGCTGATACTGCCTGATCCCCGGAGTCCTCGTAAAAACAGTAGAACCAAATACAATTGCAAGAAACGTCAGAAGTGAACCTCTCTTTCTTGAGAAAAAGTATAACAGAAACATAGAAAAAAAGCGAATCACCAGAAAGTACCTTTTCGTCAATCTGACTGTGGATAAATAGCTGTTTTATAATAAAAAAAGTATTCATGCAGACCTTGAAACTTCAAGAATGGGTTCCCAAAACCAGAATCTAGTGTATAACTTTTGACAAAAAAGAACAGCAGGAAAAACTATAAACACAGTTTTTCCTGCCGCGAATGGTTATCCACAAAATAAAAAA
>ENA-OPZM01000126-OPZM01000126.1-human-gut-metagenome-genome-assembly--contig:-NODE-126-length-32372-cov-2.678741_pt1 | contig 32372 bp, 45 predicted proteins | sample MGYA00242478_ERZ504493 | MGnify/ENA primary metagenome ERZ504493 (study PRJEB26092, sample SAMD00036227) | human gut metagenome | host: Homo sapiens | study: EMG produced TPA metagenomics assembly of... | reverse complement strand
TATATTTTCTCCCGGATCAAAAGAAACAACCAGCGATTTTATTGCTTCCAGTGGTTTTTGTACGAGATGTCTGAACTTCTCCTTTGTACTGACCTTTCTTAAGAATGACTGTGAGCATTCTGCAATCTGTGAGATGAAATCATTTCTTTCCTCTATTTCAATATGCTTGCAAAAAATCCCCCTGTCTTCCGCAATACTCTGAAGCTTGTTTATCAATACTGTTTTTCCAACACCTCTCAGCCACTGAATATGATTGATTGTGTTGGTATATTCAGTGTCAACGCTTCAAACATCTGATCTACGTTCTGGATATCTTCATCTCGCCCTGCAATATAAACAGGCATTAACCCGGCACCAGGTCTGTATGGATTTATCTTAAACATATAAACACCTCCACGTTTAACTGATCATACCAGAAATTATCTTATTCCTATTTTACTGCATCCAGAGGTTTTATTCAACATTCCACCGCATCATATCGCAGAAAAATCCCTATAAGTACCTATATCTTATCCCATATTTCTTCCCATACACTCCCGGAATGCAGCCAGAAGTTTTTTCTCTTCCAGCGGCTTGGTAAGATGCCGATCCATACCGGAAATACGGCTGTTGATGATGTCTTCCGCAAATGCATTGGCACTCATGGCAATGATTGGAATTGTACCGGTATCCCTTCTTCTCATGGAACGGATCTTGCGTGCCGCATCCCAGCCTGTCTGCCATCTTTCTGGCGATGGCAGGGCCAAGGCCTGTTTCTTCATATCTGGATCTGCAGGTTTCATTTTCCTGGGAAAACATCTCAAATACATGAGGAATAAAGCTTCACTCATGCCAATCCCATTATCAGAACAGGTAAATTCATATACCACATGGTCATGATCTGCTTCTTTTTCCACACACCACACCTGCACACAGCCACCTGGTTCCGTAAATTTCACTGCATTGTCCGCAACTGCTGTCAGAATTCTTTCCAGATAAACCGGATTTCCTTTCAGACCAGTATGCCTCATATCAGATTTTTCCCAGTCTACTACAAACTCAACATTCTTTTCCTCTGCAAGGATCTGTTTACCGGTGTTGGCTCTGCTCAGAAGATCCGCCAGATCAAATGAAAGTTCCTGATCAGAAAATTCCTCAAACTCCAACTTGTTCATCTCCAGTATATCGCTTACAATGGACACCAGATATTTCGATGATTTCATGACCTGATCCCTGCATCTCTTCTGCATTTCAAGATTATCGGGATAATGGCCAGCCAGCTCGATCATACCCATGATCCCATTTACCGGCGTACGGATATCGTGGCTCATATTAGACAGAAATCTGGATTTCAGGGCCACATCTTTCTTTGCCTCCGCTACCTGATGATGTTGATTATTTTTTTATCAGATAAGAATATTTTCGAATCTGATAACGCAACAATTCCCTGATTCGATTACAGATTTCTTCAGAATACATCCCATCAACGGAATCCAGAATGGCATTTACATCCTCAATGTTAAAATTAAAATCTATCTGGGTTCCATATAATCCTTCTGCTGCCTCAAGCTGAATGTCAAAATCCATGCTAAAAGGTTTTGATTCTATTTTTTCCAGGCAAGCCTCGTAGGATAATTCTAGTGGATAGTCCACACTGGTATCTGCAAATATGCAAAGTCCCTGGTCAAATAAAGGCTGAGCGAATATCTCTGTGTTTTTTCATTATAGATCACAGCAATATTATTGGTATGTCTGTCCTCATTTACAAAAAAAAGCATCAATCTCCAACATTGCCGTAATATACTTGCCAAAACCTTCAATCTCAGTTATACGTTCAACCTGTTCTACCATATACTGAATTCTTTCCGTAACTTCTTCAAAATCAGTCAGCCTTATAGCCAGGCTTTCCCCCATATATTGGCGATACAATTTCTCAACTGGAATCAGAATTTCATTCTTTTTAAAAAATCCTCACTAACACAACCAGATATAACCTGCTCTTTATATTCGATCTGAACCGGTTCATATCTTACAAACGGATAGCTCAATTCACTTCTGTCCAGAAGCTTCGAAACAAGTACCTCTGCCAGGCTCTCATATCCCATATAATCCGCCTTGTACCACAGGTTCTCAATCTTCCATTTACGTTGATCACCTTTTGATGTATGCCCTGTCTTATGCAAAGGAGAATATTTATCAAGTTCAACTTTATCCATAAAAATCATCTCTCCTTTTTTACCATCATGATCCATTGGTGATCCCCTTCCATATATCCATCTGTTTTTTCAATAATCAGAAGTGGATCATAAAAAGGAATTCCTATATCTCTCAGGATTTCTTTTGCATGATCACGTGTCCTGGGAAAACATCTGTCCTCCAGAAAATACTCAAAATCATTCCAGCTTGGATTATCCACAACTCCAAATGCCCTTAATGGTATCTGATCCGTATAATTTTAATATAAATTTTTTCGTGTAAAAAATCTATATCTATCATCGTGCACAGATAATCCCTGTTCATAAAATACATCCTCATTTTTACATCTGGATCTTCACTGAAATTATGCACACGTTTTATCTGACTGTAGATCGTCTGTCTGGATACATGGTATTTTTTTGCAATTTCTGTAATCTTCACACCCTGTTTCTGCAACGCAGGATATTCGCAAGCTGTGGATCTGTAAAAGAATTTTTTCTGCCGGCCGGATTCCTGTTTGCAGAATTTCCTTTTTTCTGTAGCATGCTGCATCTTCTGCGATCTGCCTTAACTCTTTAACATCTGTTGTACCAAAAATCGCTCTGATCTGTTCCGTTAAGTCTGGTTCTTTTTCTTTCATATAACCACCTCAGTCTGACTATAACATGTAAAAGAAAGAAGTGTCAAGTTTTTATTTCTTGACACTTCTTTCTTACGCAAATATTAGCTCTGCCAGGTTTTATCAACCATATTCCTTTTGACTTTTCCTGAAATTTATGATACCGTTAGTTAGTAGAATCTAACAGTAAATCAATATCAAGGAGACGTTGCTATGACCCCTGAAGAATATAAAAACTTTCTGTCAAAGAATTTACACAGGCAGCCAAGATCTATGACAGTGGACACGCTGGCATTTATGAAATGTGCAAGGACGATTATCCGCCGATCCTGGCTGAACTGGAAAAAGAGCCTTTCTGCGATGTTCTGGACTGTGGATGTGGAACTGGCCCGATGATCGAACTTCTTCATGAAAAATATCCGGAGAAACACTACACCGGTCTGGATCTTACTCCTGAGATGATCCATGTGGCCCAGGCCAAGAATCTCTCCAACACGGAATTTCTTGTAGGTGACAGTGAAAATCTGCCCTTTGAGGATGATTCTTTTGATGCCGTTATCTGTGCAAACAGTTTTCATCATTATCCAAATCCCCAGGACTTTTTTAACAGTACCTACCGTGTCCTGCGTAAAGGCGGTCGCCTGATCCTGCGCGACTATACTTCCTCCAACTTCGTTGTCTGGCTTATGAATCATCTGGAGATGCCCTTGGCTAATCTGTTCGGACACGGCGACGTAAAGATACACAAACCTGCAGAATTCATCACCATGCAGAAAAAGCCGGATTCACAGTACTGACTATGGAAAAGCAGAAAGGCTTCCGCGCACATCTTGTTGCGCGGAAATGATTTATATGTTTCCCAGAAAATCCCGGATCACTTTTACATAATCATCCGCTTTCAAAATCGTAGAAAGATGTCCACCCGAAACATACTGGATTGCAGGATCATGCATCAGCTGTATCAGGTCTTTCTGCATCTTTTCGGAAAAGAAATCCTGCTTCGGAAGTATCAGAAGTATTTTTCCCTTAAGCATTCTAAAATCAGCTTCCGTAACCGGCGTCTGCTTCATCAGATCAGCCAGCAGGCCGGAAATATGCACATCTTTTTCCTGGGTATAATCTTTGAAAATAGTTTCAAACATATCTTTGGCATATGCAAGTTCTTCTTTACTCTCGTTCCGGCTGTGTCCCATTCCGACTTTGATCAGTTTCGGTTTCAGTTTCTCATAATTGCAATGTTTCATATAAAATAGCATCAGCGGTGCCAAAAAATATTTCTTCCTGAGACTTTTTATCGTCTCCGCATCCATACCGCCTGTTGAGATCAGAATAAGCCCCCCAGCTTCCCCCGGATACGCCTGCGTATAGATCTGGGCAACCATGCCGCCATCACTTGCACCTATAAAGACCGGCTCTTTAATCCCCAGCCTTTCGAAAAAAACATGCATCCCTTTTACCAGTTCCTGGTTGGTCCGAATCTCCTGGGGATAATTAAAAAGCAGTACCTGATACGTATCAGACAGCGCATCTACATATCGCATCCACATTTCCAGTGTATTCATTCCTCCATTTAACAGTATCAGCGTCTTTCCACCTTTTTTCCCACTCAATACATAATGAAAAGTACTTCCGTCGACTTTTATATCCTTATATGTATGGGTTGCTGCAAATGCTCTCAGTTCTTCTGAATATGACATCTTTTTCCCTCCGTAAGTTTAATTTTCATTATAAATTAGTTTCTTCTAACATATTTTTTTCAAAAAACCGTGCAAACTTCTTTCAGTTCACACGGTTATTCCATTGGCCATAAGCTTTTGTTCCTTTCTCTGTATTCTGATCTATTTTTTTACATCTCTTATCACTTTTGCCGGCACTCCTGCCACAACTTTATTGGCAGGTACATCTTTGGTGACAACCGCTCCTGCTGCAAGCCCAAATATCAGATACAGCATTTTCTCCGGTACCCAGTTTCCATAATTTGTTTTTTCTTTCATGCTTCTTACCTCCAATTCCCACATGTTCCGCCATTTTTCAGTTTCTCTCAAATCCAAGAAATCTCGTTCCCTGAAACTTAATTCACCAACATCTCCCTCTGCCATCTGACCATATTCCTTTCCTGTGACAGCAAGTTCCATCCGATCGCCGCTCTTCACTTCAAAAGTCACATAGTAACTGGTAGATGTAGTGGTGCTAAAACCGTCAGACTGCTGATTATGGAAAACCTTCGTTCGCTTTGCAACAATCTCTGCTGTGACCGTTAACCTGGGAGAATTGTTATTTTTATTCCATGTACTGATATTTTTGGCAAAAATATAAACCATCGTTCCCAAAACGCAGAAAAATATAATTGCAAATAAAATATTAAATACCTGGTCAAATCCATAAAACATAATTTCTTTCCCCTTTATCTGCCTATTTTTACTACATTACTAACACACCAATCACTGCCAGCACCGCTGAGATCACTGCCATTCCAACAGTTCCTGCAATCCATTTTTTGCGTTTATCTTCGCTGGTGATGTACGGCCTTAAGTCTTCTGTTCCCGGAATGATCCATGCTTTTGTATGACCTACCCACCAGTCATCCACAAGAAAACGGTCTATCACATTCATCACTGATAAAATGACAAACATCTGCCAGAAGCCGGACAGGAAATCCTCTGCGCCATTTATAGCATATACACATACGAGAATATACAGTATGTATCCCGGAATACAGATGATCTTAAACATCTTACTGTTTTTGCTGATTTTCTCATGGGTTGTCAGTCCCAGTTCCACACAGCGATCTTTTACATCCTGATGATAGAGATGCAACATTCCCACTGCGCCCTTTCGAATCCCGATGGCGCAGATCCCCATCAGCAAAATCCCAAGTATCAAACCCTCCAGCAGCACCTGTGCTATCATATTCTTTTTCCTCCTTCGTTCCGTGTTAGTCTCGATTTACTTTTATTTTATCAAATTCCTGTTCTAACTTCAAATCAGATTTTACGGATCTGTGATGGCGGTTCTTAAAGTCGGAATCCCCTCTGCCATTCAGGGTGCTGTTTTCTGCTTTGCCAATATTTTTGTACAAGCCTCTGTGAATGCTTCGGCTCTTCTGCAATTGCAGGCAGTACCATTGCCATGAACTTTGAATATTTTACCTATTATGTGATCACTGCCTTCGGTCAGACAGCGACCACCTTTACCAGCCAGAACCATTCTGCCGGTCAGGATCACCGATGCAGAAAAATCCTGCGGATATGTATGATTTTCTCTGTCTTAAGCAGTCTGGTCCTTATTGAACCCTTTGTCATATTCCGGAATTTTTTTGCAGGAATTTTTTCTGCAGATCAAATCGTTATACAGAATGCCTGTCTTCGTATCCTGTGCATTCTTTTTTCGAACCGCTGTGCAACCTGTACGAAATTCCGGCAGGCGTATTAAGAGGCACCGAACATTCCCTGTACCCGGCTGTTGCACCATTAGCGGGACCTGTTGTTTTCGCATTGCATGGATATGCACGGTTTTCAGACATTACCATCAGTTAAACATTCTGTATTATGCATTTCCGATCTCATGGGTGTTGACGATACTCCTTATTGCGATCGGATTTATTGCAAAAAAGCCAGATAAGATGTTTTGACTTATCTGGCTTTGGAGCATCATATTCTTCCCTGCTTCCGGATGTTATCTCACTTCCACAATTTCCCTTCTTTATAGTGTTTTCTGCAAAGTGCCACATAACTTTCATTGGAACCCAGCATGATCTGTGCGCCTTCCCGCACGATTTTTCCGTTGGAATATCGTGTATTGCACTGTGCACGTTTCCCGCACCATCAGAATATTGGCAGATTTCAAGCTTCCCATCGCCCCGTATCTGAAATATAGTTTTGCCATTTTTTTGTTTCTCCTTTATCGATCATACTGCTCTCTGTCATCTGCTTTTGTATTTGCAGTCGGGACTATGATCAGGTCTGCACCTTTTCTTGCACAGGTACGGATGCTTTCCGGCACAATCTTACCAGTGCATCATTATCCATATCTATACAGTAATGGTCCACACATACCTTGTGATACTGCGGAAAAAACGGTGTCAGCTGTATTTCCGGAAAAAAGACCAGATCACAGTTTTCTGCCATATCACAGTATTTCAGGCTTTTATCAAGGTTCTCAGATATTTCTTTTCCCATACTCATCTGTACAAGTGCAATTTTCATTTACCGTTCCCCTTCACATCATTCATTTTTTCCAGAAGTTTGCTGTAAACATGCTCCACAAACCACGGTTCTGTAGATTTCTCCAATGCTTCTTCTGGTGAAAACCAGGCTACGCCGCTATTTTCATCTGCTTTTATGGAAACCGCTTCTTCCGGGTCTGCCTCAAGGAGATATGTGATATTAAAGTGCAGATGGCTGGATACATATTTTCCTTTTTTCACATGACCATCTACAGTCAGGGATTCCATGGAAAAATCTCCTCGGACACCGGATGAACATTGGAAATTCCGGCTTCTTCCTTTACCTCCCGGACTGCAACAGACAGAAGATCCGTCTCCCCATCCGCATGTCCTCCAAGCCAAGACCAGGAGTTGTAAATATTGTGATATACCATAAGAACTCTGTTTCGTTCCTTGTTCACAACCCAGGCGGAAGCTGTCATATGGGCTACTGTATTCTCTCTCAAAAAAGCATTCTTATTGTTTCTGATCCAGTCCAAAATTAAGATCTTATCTTTTTCTTCCTGTTCATTGTAGGGCTTGTATTTTTCTATCTGATCGATCAGTTTCTGACAGTTCATTGTTATCCTTTCCTTTCGACTTTATCAACACAGTGTCAATATAGCACTGGTAAACCACGCATCCTGTACCTGCTCACAAACAAATAACCCTTTTGCTTATTTGGATAGCCTCATATACAGAAGCGGATACGGATTCCCTTTCTCATCATGATCCGTTCTTTTATATGTCTGAAATCCCATGTACTCATAAAAGTCGGCTGCCCGGGGATTCTGTTCGTTTACGGTGAGTTCTTGAATGTTATAAATTTCGATACCGTACTGAAGCAGCTGCTTTCCAAGCCCGTTCCCTCTGGCCTCCGGAGAAAGGCAGAGCAGCTCAGTCTGCACTCTGTCTGTTTTTCAGAAGCAGAATTCCCACCAACAAAAATACAGGAAAAATAACCCCTGCCAGAATTCCCCTTTTCAGGTTATCCGATAATATCCCGGACACAAAGCCAACTAACGTCGGGCCTCCGGAACATCCTACATCTCCGGCCAGTGCCAGAAGTGCAAACAGGGATGTTCCGCCTCTTCGCAGTGCCATGGACGACTTGCTGAAACTTCCCGGCCACATGATTCCTACAGAAAATCCGCAGATGGAACAGCCGATCAGTGACACAAATGCAGATGGTGCAAGGGAAATACACAGATAGGAAATAATACAGAGAATGCTGCTGCCGATCATAAATTTGTCCAGATCAATCCGGTCTCCGAATTTTCCATAAAAGGCTCTGGAACTTCCCATCAGGATTGCAAATGCCATAGGGCCTGCAAGATCACCGATGGTCTTACTTACACCAAGCCCCATCTCCGCAAATGTGGACGCCCACTGGCTGACGCCCTGCTCGCTGGCGCCTGCACACAGCATCATTAACATCAGGATCCAGAATGTTTTATTTCTGCATAATTCTTTTATGGTCATTCCTGTCTCACCCTCTTCGATGAGCGTTGCGATAGGAACTTTTGTAAATGCAATACCATTTACAACCGGAATGATCGCCCAGATCAGTGCCATGATCTTCCAGTTTTCAATTCCAAATATCCGGAAGAAAATCGTGGAAAGCAGAACCACTGCCACATGACCCCAGCAGTAAAAAGAGTGGAGAAGGCTCATTGCCTTTTCTTCGTTGTCGCTTGGGCAGCTTTCTACAATGGGGCTGATCAGCACTTCAATCAGTCCTCCGCCTACGGCATAGATCACTACGGAAATAAATAATCCCGCAAATGCGTTGGGCAAAAGATCCGGCAGGATCACCAGACAGATCAGTCCTGCTGCCGAAAATACATGTGCCAGAACAATGGAAATCCGGTAACCGATCCGGTCTACAAATTTTGCTGACAGAAGATCGATCAGCAGCTGAATCCCGAAATTGAATGTGATCAGCATTGTGATCTGGCTCAGTGGAATGTGGTAACTTTTTTCGAATGTCAGAAAAAGCAGCGGCACAAAGTTATTTACGATCGCCTGTACGATGTAACCCGCAAAACAGGCGTATACCGTTTTCCGGTATTTGTCTTTCATTTAAACATCCTCCAATGTTATTTAATACCCGTCCTTTAACCGGACAATATTCTTTAATTCTTTTCCATTCACATATCGTTCCAGATTTTCCATACAGATGTTCCAGATCATGTCCTGGACTTCTGCGTTTCCTCCGAAACTTGGACCTGCGATGTGTGGGGTGATGAGGATGTTTTCCATATTCCAGAGAGGTGATGTCTCCGGCAGGGTTCTGTCTCAAATACATCCAGGACTACGCCTTTTAAATGCCCCTCCTGTAATGCTCGGATCAGATCTTCTGTTGGAATGAGACTTCCCCGTCCTATGTTGACCAGAATTGCTTCTTTTTTCATGGAATGCAGCCGGTCGTAATTCAGAAGTCCTTTTGTTTCCGGCGTTCCAGGGAGACAGCCGATTACGATATCTGCTTTTTGAAGCTGCTGATCCAATGCTGTCAGATCGTATATCTGGTCAAAATCTTTCAGCTGGTCTGAATGTTCTGAGACTGCAGTTCTTTTTATTCCAGTCACACGGGTTTCAAATGCTTTCATTCTGTGAGCGATATTTTTTCCAATGTCGCCGGTTCCCAGGATAAGAACATTTTTTCCGTATATAGTGTCTGATAATTTATTCTGTACCAGAGATGTTCCTTCTCGTTTTTCCAGTAAACAGGAAATCCTCGGTACAGGGCAATGATGTTCCCGATCACATATTCCGATATGATTTTTCCGAATGCTCCGGAAGCATTAGTCAATGTAACTCCTGTCGGAAATGTTTTCATTTTTGTATACTTATCCGCACCGGCCCATGTCAGTTGAACCCAGCGGAAGTTTCCGGCTTTCTGAAGTTCCGATTCTTCCGGTTCTCCGATCACCACTTCCGCTGTTGTGATAGAATCCCTGGTTTCATTTTCCTCAAAAACAAACTCACATTTCTCTCCAAATTTTGTTATAAACCTGTCCCGGATTTCCGCGTCACACTGTGGCTTTACCAGGACTTTTATTTTCTTCTCTGTATTTCCCATGATATTCTTCTCCACAGGCAATTTTTCAGGACTCATTTACCAGTTTCCCGGTATATGTTCCGGTTCCAGCTCCAGACAGAGAACCTGGGAGCCGAAATGTTCCAGTTCGTATTCCACATATGTCTCATCATCCGTGAACTTTTTGCATAAATTTGTGCATATTTCTGTTACTTTTTCCGGTTCTTCCACTGTGTGAAGGCGTCCAAATACAATGACGCTTCGGATATTTAATGCCCATTCGCCCTCATTCCGGTATCCCTTGTCCATAACACAGAATGAAACTTTATCACAGTTTCTGATGGCATCGATCTTATGACCGGATTTCGCTCCGTGGAAATAGATTTTTCCATCTTTCTCATTATACCAGTGGGTCATCGGCATTCCATAAGGATAGCCTTCTTCTCCCTACACAGAAAGTACGCCTCGCGGTTCTTTTTTCAGGATTTCGATACATTCTTCTTTGGTTAATTCCTGTTTTGATCTTCTCATTTTTCGAAACATAAACTGGTCCTCCCCTTGCTCTGTATCTAATCTGTTTTCTTGCTTCTATGACTGTTTTTCTGTTATCTTTACTTTATCTTTCAAAAATAACTTTATATGTTCCCAGCCCCTGTCTGCATGGGATTTTTGCTGCATTTTCTGCTGTGAAGGCTTCTCTGGAATATATTGTTTTTTGTTCTTCCGAGTAGGCTGGAAGGGTTTTACCGATGCTGACACCATGGGCATCATTTTTCAGTAAAATTCCAGATAACCATTTTTATTATCCTGAATCTCTGCATTGATCCTAAGGACAGGACGCAGAGAAACAAATCCCTCCGGAATGATGTAATCATTCAAAATATCACTTTTTTCTGCCAGAGCATTATATACCTTTTCTGCACTTACACCCAGTTTTGCTGCTACATTTTCAATACAAAATATCGCAAATTCCAGTTCTCTTGACTTTTCTATATTTTGTTTCATCATTCCCAAGGCCTCCTGTATCAGATATCAGCACCCAAACAACTTCGCAGTTTTCTCCATCCTTTCTGCGATCGGCACGCCGAACGGGCAACGGGTTTCGCATTCCTGGCAGCCGATGCATTCGGAAGCTTTGTGCTCCAGAAGTTCGTAGTGGGATTTTATAGTTGCCGGGACTTCCGGCTGCATGGTGGCAAGATCGTAGAACTTATTGATCATGGCAATATCCAGCTCTGCCGCACATGGCTTGCAGTGTCCGCAGTAAGTGCACTCTCCTTTATAGGAATGGAACGGGGCATTGGCGATCACAGATGCGTAATCTTTTTCTTCCTCCGTTGCTGTTTCATATGCTACGGCATCATTGACCTGCTCTTTTGTGTCATAGCCGCACATGATGGAACAGACTGCAGGTCTTGTAAGTGCGTAATGGATGCACTGTACCGGTGTCAGGCTTGCACCGAAAGGAGAACGTTTTTCATCAAAAAGTCTTCCCCCTGCAAAACCTTTCATAACTGTGATACCCACATCATTTTCTTCGCATGCTTTGTACAGGCGAGCACGGTCTGCATCGATTCCTTTTAAGCTGCTGTCAAATTCTTCCGCAAACATGGTATCAATATTTTCACTTGCAGGAAGCATATCAAAAGCCGGATTGATACTGAAAAGGATCATTTCCACATATCCGGATTCCGCTGCTTTTTTCGCTACTTTCGGGTTGTGGGAACTCATGCCGATGTGACGGATCACGCCGGTTCTCTTCAGTTCCATCACGTAATCCATATATTCCGAATGCTGGAGATTTTCCCATTCCTCCTCAGAGTCCACATAATGGATCATGCCAAGATCAATATAATCCGTCTGGAGCCTTTTTAAAAGATCCTCAAATGCAGGACGCACATATTCCATCTCTCTGGTACGGTAATACTGCTCGTCCTTCCATGTTGATCCGATATGTCCCTGAATAAACCATTTGTCACGGTTCTCCCTGATTCCCTCCCCAATGATATTTCTGGATTTCGGGTCCGGCATCCAGCAGTCCAGGATATTGATCCCCTGTGCAGATGCATAATGGATCAACTCAATACTTTCTTCCTCCGGATGGCGTTCCAGCCACTCTCCTCCAAAACCGATCTCGCTGACCTGAAGCTCTGTTTTTCCTAATCTTCTTGTTTTCATAGCTGTTCTCCCTTCTGATAACCGTCTCCTCTTCGACATCCTCATCATGCCTGTTAGCTATATACTATCATAGTTAACAGGTATTTGCCATTCCTTCTGTTTGGATGTATACTTCATTTATATGAATAATGTACATACAGTACACCAGTTTACAACTTTATAAATGGTAGACTTGCTGATGAATCAGCTATTTTAAAGCCTTTGTCATATCATTTGATTTTATATGTACTTCAACATTTTTCACGAAAGTGGCAAAAAAATATCTGACTGCGAATGCCTTGACTTAATTCAAAACGAAATTCCTGTACGCTTTTTGTGCGGTGCTTAGAAAAATGTTCGTTCTGGCTGAGGAAAAAATCTCATCCTTGCTGAGCCATGACCATCTGGCATATGCCGATCTACAAAAAGCTCTAGGAAACTGTCCGCAGCGGTTCTCTTGGAAAAGTCCAGATGATCACCATGAATTTCGGAAGTTTCAAAGAACACAATATGAACCTGGCAGGCGGTGCCATGCTGGATATCGGTGTTTACGCGCTCTCCATTGTCCGGAGCTTTATGGATGAAAAGCCGGATGAGATCTTAAGCCAGTGGAAACCTTCTCCTACCGGTTCTGATGAACAGGCTACCATCCTTCTTAAAAATCATTCCGACCAGATGGCAACTGTCGCACTTTCCATGCATTCCAAACAGCCGAAACGTGCCATGATCAGCTGTGAAAAAGGTTATATCGAGATCATGGAATATCCACGTGCAGATAAAGCAGTGATCGTAGATGCAGAGACAGGAGAAAAAACTGAGATTTCCTGCGGTGACACTTCCGATGCACTGCTTTATGAGATGGAGGATATGGAACATGCAGTTCTTACACATGATACCCCCGGTTTATATCTGAATTATACAAAAGATGTTATGGATATCATGACTTATCTCCGTAAAGAGTGGAACATGAAATATCCGGATGAAAACTGGGACTGATCTTCTTCGGTTACTTCTGTTTATTTCTGCCGCTGATACCTGGTCACTGCCAGGATCATGCAGACAAAAACTACCGCAAACATAGCTTCCAGTCCAATGCCTTTCCACACCGATACAGCTGCCTCACCTGTTAGGTGGCTGTAACTTCCAAGAGTCTCATTTACGTTTTCATACCAGTACACAGGAAGAAACTGAGACACCTTCAGGACGTTTCTGTCCATAATGTTCATGGGAACAAACACACCACACAGAAAGCACATTCCAAGAGACAGGATATTTGCGATCCCGCTTAACATGTTGCTGTTTTTTACAAAAAGACCGATCAGATAGGAAAGTGAAAGTGCCACTGCCATCATTACCAGAGTGTTCAGTACATAGTATCCGAAATTTTCTGAACTGAGAAATGTTTTTCCATACATAAGGATGGCTCCAGCCATACCGATTCCCCATAAGCCCCCGCCCATGATAAACATGGCCAGAAGCCCTTCCAGACTCTGTCGTCTTGCAGAGATCGCAGATGCCTGCATTCTCTTTGGTATATCGTCTTTTTTGAAAGCCATCAGAACATATCCCATCACATAGCAAAGTAATGCAAGAAACAGATATGGAATATATCGGAAATAATAGAGCCATCCGGACGTACCACTGTTTTCATCTGTATCCAGCATGGTGACTTCTCCTCTTTTTTTATCTAGGATCGCTGTTGCCGCTTCCTTCTGGGAAAAACCGGCTTTCAGATATGTTCGCATTGTATTCAGGCAGCTCTCAAGCTGCTGATCCACATAATATGCCGAATAAGATCCGGGCACCTTGGTTACAGAAATACTTTCACCGTTTACCATACAGTTCTCATAAAAATCCTCAGGAATCACCACGATGTACTCTACATTTCTGTAAAAAAGCTCTTCCTGAAGCTTCTCCCTGTTATCCTCCAGCATGGTCACGTGATGCGTACCTTCAAGCCATTTTACCAGTCCTTCTGCAAGTGGTCCGTTGTCTTTATCCACTACTCCGATCTTTATTTTTTCGCTTTCATAGCTGGTATAAGTTTCCTTACCGGCCGCTGCCTGAAGTGCCATTATCACTCCGAAAAAAATGCCCAGATACAGGAGGATCAGACCTGTATTTTTTTTCATGATCCTCATATAGCCTTTAAATACTGTCATAACGTTCCCTCCTGACCATGAAAAAGGATGCCATCACCAGCACCACGCACATTACCGCCAGTGTGATCAGATTTCTATAGTATCTGGTCATATCATCATATACATTGATACAGTAAAACGCATCTGAGATCAGTGATGCAGGATTGATCCGGTTCACAAACGGAACACTTTTTTCCACGATATCCTTCATATTTCCGTTCATCAGTCCGGCAAGAAAGCTGCTTACCATAGAGATTCCAAGCATGAGCCCGATTTTGACGCCTTCCTGCATTTTTCCGAAGCTGCCTATAAACATTCCCATAGATACACCGATGAGACTTCCGAAAAAAGATACCACCAGCATTTTTCCCATCTGTCCCTGAAAATCCAGATTGAGAATATACCGGAGATACAGGATCAGAATGATCACGTCCACATAGCCCAGAGAAAAAGATGTCAGCTGGTCTGTAAGGATCAGCTTCAGCTTGTGGGTCGGCGTTACACACCGTCTGGCTGCCAGAGGTGTGATATTGGCCTGGATCCCGATCGCAGAACCAAATCCGATAAAGCATCCATACAGGCAGGCCATGGCGATCAGTGCGTAAAAGAACTGCATATTTCCGTCAATGGTCCGGCCACCAAGAGAGACTTCCCTTACCAGGCTGTCGGAACTTAACAAGGGTTTCATGGTTTCCATATCCATCTGCGGATTTTTTTTCATGATATTGGTGATGGTCGTTCTGGTGTTTTCGCAGCTGTCGAGAACTGTCTGAAGGATACTTTCTTCTATTCCGGTTCCTGCTACTGTAAGGGAAGGCTCTTTTCCCACATAATAAATCCCTTCTACTTTTTTATCCTGCAGTGCTTCCAGCGCTTCCTTTTCCGACATTTCTTCTGCTTTTAAAAGATCCGGACTGCTTTTTTCCACTTCATCCAGATAGGTCATAAAAAACGTATCCGCAGAAGCTTCCTTCACCACTGCCACCGGAACCGTCTGAAAATCTGCCTCATTGATATTTCCGAATGCAAAGTAAAAAAAGGTTCCAAGCACAAGTGGAAAGACCAGCGGCCAGAATACAATGTTAAAATTCCGGATCTTGGAAAGAAAACTGTATTTCAGTAAATGCAACATCTCCCATCCCTCCTAATCTCTCAGCTGTTTTCCGGTGATCTCCAGAAAGACATCATTTAATGTAGGCAGTTCGGAAAAGACTCTTCCAAAAGAAATATCCTGGCTTTGCAGATAATTAAGAAGACGGATCAGGTTATGCTTCGCATCGGTACAGCGCACGACCAGCACCTGTTTTTCATACTGCACATCAAACACATGCTCCAGTGTGCGGATATCCCGGAGATTTTTTTTCTTCCAGGGCAATGGCTTCTACGGTGATGGTCTCTCCTGTTTTGATCATCTGCTTCAATTCTTCCTTTGTTCCCTGAGCGATGACTCTTCCGTGATCCATGATGGCGATCTTGGTACAGATCTGCTCCACTTCTTCCATGTAATGGGATGTGTAGATAATGGTGGAGCCTGGTGGTTCAGCGTCTGGATCCCTTCCAGGATCTTGTTTCTGCTCTGTGGGTCTACAGCTACCGTCGGCTCATCCATAATGATCAGTCTTGGCTTGTGGGCGATCCCGCAGGCAATGTTCAATCTTCGTAAAAGGCCCCCGGAAAGCTTCTTCGGTACATTTTGCGGAAATCTTCAAGACCTGTAAATTCAATGGCATCCTCCACCAGCTCTTTTCTCCGTTTCCTGTCCCGTATGTAAAGGCCGCAGAAATAATCGATATTTTCCTGCACTGTCAGCTCATCAAAAACGGCTACATTCTGAAGCACGATCAATCTGTTCCTTGAGCTTATAGCTGTCCGGCTTCATCTCTCTCCGAATATCTTTATTTCACCTCTGTCATATTTCAGAAGTGACAAGAGGCAGCTGATGGCCGTTGTCTTTCCCGAGCCATTGGGACCAAGTAATCCGAAGATCTCACCCTCCCAGATATCCAGTTCCAGATGATTCAGTGCGGTAAGATCACCGTATCGTTTTACCAGATTTTCTATGTGGACCATACTCTGTGGCATATGTTTTCCTCCTTTTTACAGTCCGTTAAGCAGGACTTTTATGTCTTTTTCGCAGAAATTTATATTTATCCTATGATGCCATTATATCCTTTTCTTCTGTCTGCTCCAAGTGTTGAATGTCACCACCTGCGAATGACAAATGTCATGTCTTTTTCAGAAGGATAGATTTTTCTTTGCAGGGAAGGAACCGGTATATTATAATAAAGGCACATTGATTTCAGAAATTTGTGCAGCGAAAGGGGTTCTCCCGGAACAGGATGCGATAATTTTAGCCGGTTATCTGCATGACTTTCGGAAATGCTGTAATTCTGAGAAAGGAGGGTATATTTTTTATGCGTTATTTTACAGATTCCATACTATTGCTTTTATACAGTACTTTAACATTTTTTTATGTGCCTGCAGATCAAGCTCTTGTGTTTGCCCTCCTTTTTGCGGTGATCCTTTGCTGCATTACTTATCTGTGCAGGGTATGTAAAACAGAATCCTGTTCACACAATTCTTTGCCAGTATTGAAACCCGCCGGAAATATCATTCCGGTTCTTGCAGGAAGCTATGTGATCTTTGGATTATGTTCCCTGTGGTTTTCGGATCTTCTTCTGTTTTTCCCGCTGCTGCTGTATCAGACCTTATCTGCCGGGCTTTTTCCTCTGGCAGTGGCTGCGCTTCCACTTTGGGGATTTCTGGTTTTTCAGATCAATAGATTTCCGGCAGTTCTTTGTCTGCTTGGGATTTTTGGTTTCGTTCTCTCATTTTTTCTCTGGCTCTATGCCGGAAAATATCAGACTCTTTACCAGGATTTCCATCAGATCCGGGATGACAGTGAGGAACATACGCTTCTTCTTTCTGAAAAAAACAAGGCACTTCTGGAAAAAACAGGATTACGAGATTTATGCTGCTACATTGCGCGAGCGAAACAGAATTGCCAGAGAGATCCATGATAATGTGGGACATGTACTATCTCGTTCTATCCTTATGACTGCTGCCTGCAAAACCATCAACAAAAATGATGCTCTTGATCCTCTGCTCGGAAATCTGGAAGAATCTCTGAATGGTGCCATGAACAGCATCCGTTCCAGTGTACATGATCTTCATGACGATGCGGTAGATCTGGAAGATGCCATAAAAGGACTTGTAAAGGATTTCACTTTCTGTCCGGTGAATCTTACTTATGATATGTCCAGGCAGATTCCAAGAGAGGTGAAATACAGTCTGATCAGTATTACAAAGGAAGGGCTTTCCAATGTGATGCGGCATAGTAATGCAGATTCCGTAAATATTCTTCTGCGGGAGCATCCTGCACTTTATCAGTTGTGCATTGAGGATAATGGGACACCGGGAAATGGAATTCCGGATATTCAAACTGAAGCAGACATCAATAAGGAAAAAAGTACTTCCGGTGGTATGGGGCTATCCAATATCCGGGACCGTGCAAAGGCGCTGGGCGGTACAGTCCAGATTACGCAGGAGAATGGTTTTCGGATCTTTGTGACGATCCCGAAATCTGTTTCTAATTGAAGCAGACAGATATTTCTCACTCTGCCGGAAACCTTCCCTGTTTGATCAAAGTACTTTCCCGGCATATTGGATTCGTCCGTTTTTTCTGATCTGTAAATTTATTTTTATAACTCATAAACAGGAGATTTTGACATGAAAATTATAATCATAGACGATGATTGCCTGGTTGCAGGTGCATTAAAAACCATTCTTGAGTCAAACCCGGATATCGAAGTGACTGCCACCGGCTCTGATGGTGAAGAAGCCTGTACTCTGTACAGAGAATATCTTCCGGATATTCTTCTGATGGATATCCGTATGAAAGGAATGGACGGACTGGAAGCTTCCAGAAAGATACTGGATGAATTTCCGGAGGCTAAAATTCTTCTTCTGACTACTTTTTCCGATGATGAATATATTGTAAAAGCCCTCCGCCTTGGCACAAAGGGTTATCTTCTGAAGCAGGATTATGCCAGCATTTTTCCAGCTTTGCAGGCAGTCTATTCCGGACAGACTGTATTCGGCACGGAGATCATGTCCAAGATCCGGAGCTTCTGCAGTCTTCCGGTGGATTTGATTATACTTCCCGGGAGATCAATGAACGGGAACTGGATATTATCCGGCTGATTGCCAACGGATACAGCAATAAGGAGATTGCCGCAGAACTGTTTCTCAGTGAGGGAACGGTACGAAATTATCTCAGTTCCATTCTGGATAAACTGCAGCTGAGGGATCGGACTCAGGTTGCTGTTTTTTATTATCAGCATAAGTAAAAATCTCCTGCATCCAAATTCCTGTAAATATTTATTAATTTAATAGAATCGGAGGATTCCTCACAATGAACCGCTATCTTACTATCTATATCCCGAAAACAGCTGCTCCGGCACCTGTCTCCCGCTTTCTTCGCACGCAGGCAGGTCTTACAAAAAAGCAGATCAGCCAGGCGAAGTTTCGTCCCGGTGGTATCCGGAAAAACGGACAGCAGTGCCGGGTAACGGAAACCGCTTATCCCGGGGATCAGATCATAATATGCCTGGAAGAGGACGATGTGGATTCTGCCCAGCTGGAATCTTCATCCTTTACTGTCAATTCGTCCAATCACAATTTCCAGTTCTCCGCAGACGCAATTTCATATTCTGATTCCGCAGCTTCAGAATTTGCATGTTCTGATGTCAATTCTCACATTTATCATTCACTGGCTGCAACGTCACAGTTTCTTCCTGAGTTGGCGATCATATACGAAGACCAGGATATCCTCGCCATAAATAAACCTGCCGGGATTGTCACTCACCCTTCCGGTTCTCACTACAGTGACAGTCTCGCCAACCAGGTGGCTTCCTATTTCCGTTCCAAAGGAGAGCCTACCAAAGTCCGGTCTATCGGACGATTGGATAAAGAAACCTCCGGTATCCTGCTCTTTGCCAGGAACCAGACTGCTGCCGCCAGATTACAGAACCAGCGTGAAGAAGGGATTTCAGAGAAAACCTATCTGGCTGCAGTTTCCGGTTTCATGCCTGTGGATGAAGATGGAGCTTTTCACAGGATCTCCGTTCCCCTTGCACCTGACCCGGATAACCGTCTGAAAATGGTCGTATCCACAGATGGCACGCTTCCCGGAAGCAAACATGCAGAAACCCTTTATTCTGTTCTGAAATCTACCGGCCCTGACGCAGCAGCTCCGGCTTCTCTTGTAATGCTCCGTCTGAAAACCGGCCGTACCCATCAGATTCGTGTACACATGGCATCTCTCGGGCATCCTCTTCTGGGTGATTCTCTGTACTGTTTATCGGACATATCGAATCCGTTTTCCCGGGCTGCACTCCACGCATGGAAGCTTAAATTTCAACTTCCATTTTCAATTGATGAATCTGCTTCCGACACCTGGCTTCCATGCATCATGCAAAAATGACAAAAAAGAAATCTCCCTGGAAGCACCCCTCCCGGAAGATTTCAAAAAATTCTATGAAACGATATTCTGAAGCCATACGCCTTTTTTTACAAGGATAAATCCAATGACACATTTCATCATATCCGCTGCCTGGACCATTGCGTAGATCACAAGTACAGGCAGACCTGTAAAACGGCTTAAGGTAAATGCGATCGTTACACTTACCACCCAGATAAACACACTGTCAAACAGAAATGTAACGATGGTCTTTCCACCGGAACGCAAAGTAAAATATGTTGCATGCAAGAATGCATTCTGCGGCATAAAAAATGCTGTGAGCATAATAAAATATTTCGCCAGAGTACGTGCCTCAGCATTGGTATTGTAAAGCCTTGGAAACAGTGGTGCCATTACAAACATCACAGCTGCCACGCAGGTACAGCAGAACACAGAAAATGCGATCATCTTGTTGTCCGTATCTCTGGCTTCCTTCATCTTACCTGCCCCCAGAAGCTGTCCTACAACAATGGCTACCGAATCTCCAAGTGCGATAAATACGATATTAAATACATTGTTGATGGTATTGGAAATATTTAATCCCGCAACCACGTTCAGTCCACGGACTGAATAACACTGTGTCAGCATGGCCACTCCGGCTGCCCATAAAGTCTCATTCAGAAGCAGCGGGGTTCCCTTAATAAGTATCTTCTTTGTCAGGTTCGCCGGAACCTTTAATGTTGAATACAGACCCTGTGCAAAAATATTCTTTTCTGTATGCTTATGTGTCCAGCTCAGGACAATGCAGGCTTCCACATATCTGGAGAGCACTGTGGCAACAGCCGCACCTCTTACTCCCATTTCCGGAAATCCGAATTTTCCATAGATCAGAAGATAATTAAATATCAGATTGATCAGCACTGCCACGATCCCGGCCTTCATTGGAAGTACGGTCTCACCGCATTCACGTAAGGTACTTGCATAGACCTGCACCATCATAAATGGCGGAAGTCCAGAAGCATGATCCATAAATACTGTTTCCCATAAATAAGAGTATCCCTGATCTCCTGTGCGGTCCCGTCACCTTTTAAATACATGCTGATCAGTGACCCCCCTGCTGTCAGAAACAGTATAATGGTGATCGCTGTCAGAATCACTACCATCCACAGTTTATAACGAAGTGTCTGGCGGACACCCTCATGATCCTTCTGTCCGAAATACTGTGCTGTAAAAATTCCCGCTCCGGACACCCCGCCGAAAATACATAGATTATATACAAAGATCAGCTGATTGACGATCGCCGCTCCAGACATCTGTTCGGTACCGATACGACCGATCATAATATTGTCTAGAAGACTGACAAAATTTGTGATTCCGTTCTGTACCATGATCGGTACCGCAATAGACAGGACCATCAGATAAAATCTCTTATCTCCTACGAACTTTCGGAAAAAAGAAGATTTCTCTTTTACCTTCTCCATAAATTCTTCCTCCTTGTTTTTCGTTTTCCTTCATCCAAAATTCTCCACAAAAAGAAGACTGCCCACCCGAAACAGTCTTCCCCTTCGTAAGCGTTGTAGCTACTACCTTACTACAAACTTCTTTTATTTTCAATAGTCTTTATAACGATAAATCCCCGTTTTTTTGTATCTTTTTACTCCACCATACGGCTCTCATCTGCAATATATTCAAAGTAGTCAAAGTCCGCACATTTTTTTGTGGAGAACGCGGTCTGCACAGGTGATCCCCACCATGGTTCCTGTAAATTCTCCGTACTTACAGTACTCATCAGAAAATCTTGTGGTGTCAAAGATACGTCCGATCTTTTCATAAGTTTCTCCGTCATAGCTCCACTCAAACCAGGATTTTCTTCCCTCTATATAAAGTCTCAAATAAACCGGTTTATCTTCTACCGGAATTCTGGTATTCAGGAACTCTGTTTTTTCTCCGTTTTCCAGATGGATGATGGACAGCGCACTCTGTCCCAGGGTTTCACTGTAATATTTCCGGAGATTGATATAATTCATATTGTCGTAATACAGAATCAGGCCTGCGCTGTGCTGATGTACTTCCGGTGTGAATTCCATCTTTGTGGTGATCCGCGCATATACACTTGTAAGCTTTCTGGCCAGGATACTTACTTTGTTGAGAGATGTTCTGGATTCCTGTCCACGAAGACGCACATAGCCTTTTCTTGCTTTCATATCTGCAAAACGCTGAGGCATAATCCTTGGAGAATAATAAAAGTTTCCAAGTTCATCCCCATCAAAATCATCAAAATCCGGAGTTTTTTCCACCAGATATTCCGGAAGAGATGTTTCCGGCACCTCAATCTTCGCCAGATTGCTTCCATCTGCATGCGAAGCCAGTTATCCTCAGTCCACATCATTTTCTGAATTGCAGTTTCTCTTCCAAGTGTACAGCGGAGCTCCGGTACAAACGGTCTTGCACAGAGATGTACCAGATACACTTCTCCGGTAGGAAGCTCCACATAGCTTCCGTGTCCGGATTTCTGAAGAACAGAGTCCGGGTTATAGTACTTTGGTTTCAGATGATCCGGATCCTGGCGCTCATAGGATTCTCCCGGAACGCTGGTAACAATCGGGTTCTTTGGATCTTTTTTCATATGGTCCCCATACATTTTTGGACCGTCCCATTGTCACGCAGTGATTATAACCTGTACCGCCTTCTGCACACATAATGTAATAATATTCCCCACGTTTTGTAAGATGCGGTGCCTCAATGCATCCCCGGTCTGTACCACCTCGCCAGATTCTCTTCGGATAACCGATGATCTCTTTTTTCTCAGGAGAATATTCTACCATACAGATAGCGCCTGGCTTCTCATAGCCTTCTCTTGTCTCCCACTCCAGAGATACCACATATTTTTTTCCGTTGGTATCGTGAAACAGAGAAGCATCAAAGCCGGAAGAATGAAGATAAACCGGCTCACTCCACGGTCCGCGGATATCTTTTGCACAGATCAGGAAATTGTCCACATCAAAATATCTGGCGTTCATGGAATTCATTACTCCGTAAACAACATAGAACATATCCTCTTCCTCACAGTAGGTCAGGCACGGAGCCAGATTCCCTTTGCGCTTGGAAGTTTCTTGAGATCTACTTTTTCGTCATCTGTAATAACATGTGTATACAGTTCCCAGTTTTTCAGATCTTTTGAATGATAAACCGGAATTCCCGGAAACCATTCAAAAGTAGAAACTGCCATATAGTAATCATCGCCTTTCCGGCAGATGCACGGATCCGGATTGAAACCCGGAAGTATTGGATTTATAATCATATTATTTTTCTCCTTTTCCGGCCGGAAACCAGCCAAAATCAACGCACCGTCCCAGATCCCAGCTGTCCCAGCCGATCCAGCCCGGAGTATTCACGGTATCTGTAAGCAGTTTATAGCTCCAGTAAAAATATCCGCTGCATTTATCCCAAAGCTCCAGCTGTGCCTTCGCCAAAGTCGCATAGATTTCTTTTTTCTCTTCTGTGGAAAGACTTTCCGTTCGCTTCCTTCCACTCCGTTGAGCACACTCTGTCCGCCTTTTGTATCACAGCCGCATGCAAGGGAATTGAAGAGACACCATTCACCGCAGATCACCGGGAAATATTTTTCCATCTCCGTAATCTGTGGTTCCAGCTCCTCACGCACATATTTCAGATATCCCTCGATCGTCTGACTGCAGCCTCTTGCCTCTGCCACCATCAGATACTGATGAGTATCCAGAATCACATTGGAATATTTTTCTTCCTGCATAAAGTCCTTCCACGCCATCAGCTCAAAGCCGTCGTGGAGCACAACGTATTTTTCCTTTGGCATGTAAGTACTGATCCGATCGTATGCTTCCAGATAAAATTTTCTTAAGAATTCCATGGTGATCGGGGCTGAGCCTTTTGCCAGCTCCGGATCTGCCGGTGCATAACGGTTCTGCACATCCATAGTCTCCCACATATTCTCAGTTACAGGTTCATTCAACGGCTGTATGCCAAACAGACCTTTTCTATGACCGTATCGTTTTGCCAGACGTTCCAGAACTCCAAGAACAAATTCTACCTCATCCGGATTCTGTGCCCATTTACACACGCCGCTGATTCCACCGTTATCAAAACCATTCTGGCTTAACGGTACAGTGTGAAGATCGATCAGAATGGTAAGTCCGTACCTTTCCGCCCAGTTAAATGCTTTATCCAGTTCTTCAATGCAGCCGATAAATGGCTTTCTGTCCCCAAATATAAAATATGGTACCGGAATACGGACAGAATCCATTCCCATTCTTTTTATGGTTACAAAATCTCTTTCTGTGATGTACTCCGAACGATGGATTTTTATCCTTGCTTCATATACCTTCGGTGAAAGCTGCGTTGGAAGATAATACTCATCTTCCGCTGTTGTTCCCTCAAACAGGGCCGGGTTCATCCATTTCTCCAGAACCAGCCAATTTCCAAGATTTACGCCTTTTATATTCATATCCGGTACTCTCCTTTTACTTCTGTGTACGCTTTTTCAGATCTTCGATGATTCCGGCAAATTCCTTGTCCAGATGATAAAATTTCATGATCACAAGTCCGCATACATAAACTGCGATCGGAATCCATACAAAGCAGATTTTAATAGAAGTCAGTGCAGATTCTGTCTGTACAGCTGCAGTTCCCACATAGCCGCCGATTTCCAGAATCAGTCCGAGAAGTGCAGATCCTATTCCATTTCCGATCTTATATCCAAAGCTGCAGGCACTGTTTACAAGGCCCTCTGTACGGCAGCCTGTTTTCCACTCACCATAATCGATCGTGTCGGAAACCATTGCCCACATAGTTGCACCGCCACAGGCATTACCAACACCACGGATCACACTGGAAATCACAATGATCGCCATGGAACCACCGGAAAAATTCAGTACCAGCATTCCAATGATATCCAGGATAAGACCAATAGAAAATACATTTCTCTTTCCAAGTTTCTTAACCATCATGGCAATAAAGAACATTCCGCAGATCTGTACAATATTAAAAATACCGTTGATCGTACCTACCAGATTTTTGTCGCCGAGAATATCTTTTGCATAATATACAGTCGCACCACCGTTAACAGAATACATAAGGAAGAAAAGGGCAAGCATACCTGTCATCATGATCCAGTATTTGTTTTTGAAAAGTGCTTTGATACCTGTTACAAAAGGCACATCCTCTGCCTTTGTCTCTCCGCTGTTCTCAGATGCACGTACACGTTCCTTTGTTCCAAAGAAAGTAAATAAAAATGCTACGATTGCCACAAAGCCAAATACTACAAATGTTTTAGTCCATGCTGCTGCATTGTTTCCGAAGTGCTCCACCAGCGGAAGTGTAAATGTATTGATCGTAAGTGTTCCGGCTGTTGCCAGAAGATTTCGGAAAATACTTAAAACAGAACGCTCATACGGATCCTGTGTCATCAGTGCGTTCAGTGCAGAATACGGTACATTGATTGCTGTATAAATCACTGTAGATACCAGATTATATGTGATAAATACATACACCAGCTTCGGTGTTGATGCCCAGGAAGCCGGAACGGAAAACAGAAGGATTCCGGATATTGCAAACGGAATACACATACGAAGAATCCATGGCCTTGCTTTTCCATACTTGGATTTTGTACGGTCAACGATCACACCCATGATAATATCACTGATTCCATCAAAAATACGCGAAACCATCATAATGGTTCCCACTGCTATCGCACTGACATTGGCATAGTCCGTATAATAGAACAGCAGAAACGCTGACATTGCTGTATAAATAATGTTACATCCGAAATCACCACAACCATAAGAAAAACGTTCCACAATTTTTCCAAAGGTCAATTTACTCTTTTGATTCATATTTTTTTACTTCTCCCTTTGTTTTATTTCGCATTTCCATGACCATGAAGCTTTGTTTTATGGTATTATACTATCATAACGATTCTGTATCTATTAGGTCAAAAAAGCTCCAATATATAGGTCAATATTCTCTTTTTGCAGGAGGGTTTTATGGATAAAAAAGAAATTTCCTATGAGATCATAGATTATTCGGGTGTCACCAACGTTAAATTTTACACTTCTACAGACAACGGAAGCTACATTCCGTCGCACTGGCACAGGGCTGTTGAGATCCTTTATATGCAGGAAGGCGCTCTTGATGTCACCATAGAAAATACCAGCTTTACCATCCACCCGGGAGACTGCATCCTGATCAATGCCAATGTAATTCATTCCACCAAATGCACAGTTCCAAATAAAGCGATCGTTCTCCAGGTTCCTGTGGATTTCATGGAAAAATATATTCCGAATGTTCAGCGGTTTATGTTTATCTGGGATCATCATACAAAAGATCCCGTAAAAAGAACAAAACTGGAAATGCTGAAAACGACTCTGGAGCAGCTTCAGATCATTGACGATATCCGGCCAGATGGTTTTATCCTGCGTTTTAACAGTCTGATCTTTGAGCTTCTTTTTCAGCTGTATCACAATTTCCGCGTCCGGATCTTTCACAGTGATCTAAGCCAGCAGAAAAAAGATCTTGACCGGCTGAACTTTGTTCTGAATTACATTGCCGAAAATTATCAGCGTCCCATATCTCTGGACGAGATTGCCGGTGTCGCTTACCTGCAGACCGGCTATTTCTGCAGATTTTTCAAGAAAAAAATGGGAGTTACTTTTCTGGAATATCAGAACGAATACCGGCTTTCTTTTATTTACAAGGATCTTATAAACACCAAAGACCCTGTTCACATAATACTGGAACGGCATGGTTTCACCAACTACAAGCTGTTTCGACGAATGTTTCAGGAACATTTCGGATGTACGCCTACCAAGGTACGGAAAAACACTCAGAACGCCAAGGACTGACAGGCCAGCGTTCTTATTTTCGTTTAACAAAAATCTTCCGGGAGCGTATCTCACAGACTCCCGGAAGATTTTTTATCTTAAATATTCTAAATTTCTCAGTATCTTATAATTCCCGTCCATTGGTCTCAATAACCTTTTTATACCAATGAAAGCTCTTTTTCTTATAACGCTTCAATGTTCCGCTTCCGTCATCATTACGGTCTACATAGATGAATCCGTAACGCTTGCGAAGCTCTGCTGTCGATGCACTGACAAGATCGATACATCCCCATGTGGTATATCCCATCAGATCTACACCATCCATAACAGCTTCTTCCATCTGGCGGATATGATCACGGAGATATTCAATACGATAATCGTCCTCTACAGTCATCTCACCATCTTCACCCTGCACCAGCTTGTCCATAGCACCAAGACCATTTTCCACGATGAAAGCGGCTTCTGATAACGATCCCACAGAGTGTTCAGTACATAGCGCAGTCCCTTCGGTCGATCTGCCATATCCTCTGTTGTATTTTCATTTAAAACTGCATCCATGATCTGTGCAATGTCCATCACTTCCGAAAACTGAAATCTTTTCAGGATTTTCTCTTTATCTGTGTGTATCCCGTAACGCTTATAATATTTATGCAGTTCCACCTTGTTCAGCACGCCCAGGCTGAACGGACCTGCAAAATAATACCGTTCCTCTGATCTTACACAGATAAAATAAATACTGTCTTCCTCTTTCATTAATCCTTCTCTCAGTTGGCTGTTCCTGAAATCGGATTCAGTTCTGAATTTCTCTGATAGCTTGACAACGTTCGTCTGCCTGACAAAAAATATCAACGCCTGTCAGTTCAGCCAATCTGTTTAATATGTATTTTTTTATGATCACCCATAAGCAATTTCCCCAACTCTCCTATAGCAATTCACAAAATCAGTGATGCTGTAAAATCCATGTATCGTGTCTATCTGCTATTCATCATAACACAGACTCTTTGCAAATTGTATAGGATTTTGCCGGGTACGGAATACTCCGTAATTACAGTTTCATCGCTCCGCGGATACAGGTTTCGATATAATCTTCGCCAAGATCAGTGTTCAAGCTGAGATCAAAATTGCCTGCTGCTCCCCACATTCTTCTTGTGTAATAACGGTAGTTGTCTGCACGGAGCTTTTCATTTTTCTGTACGACTGTCTTTGCCTCTTTTTCAGAGATATTCTGTCTTTTGGAAACTCTTTTGATTCTGCTCTCAAGAGGTGCTGAGAAGAATACCTTCAGACAGTTTTCTGAATTTCGAAGAACATAATCTGCACACCGTCCCACGATCACGCAGTTTCCTTTTTCTGCAAGCTCACGTACTACCTTTGACTCCGCCGCAAAAATCTTATCCTTCGGTGCCTCATCCTGAGAATTACTGTTTAAATACATCTGATTGACAAGATCATAGAGGAGGCTGTTTGTCATGATCTCCTCATTCTTTTTAATAAATTCCGGTGTATAGCCTGTTGTTCCTGCTGCCATCTGAATGATCTCTGCATCATAGAAATCATAGCCAAGCTTCTCTGCAAGTGCCTTGCCGATATCGTGGCCGCCACTTCCAAACTGTCTTCCTATAGCGATGACATTTTTTACCTGAATGCCATGCTGTGTCTGAGCACCTGTTCTCTCTGCTGTTCTTCCTGAACAGTCTCCGGAAACAGCATTGTTTTTACAAAAGCAAACTTCTTTCCGAAAAGTCTCGCGATAAATCCAACCAGCAGTGCGGCAATTACAGTACCTTCACGCACACCGTCCAGTCTGCCTGCAAAAACAAATGACAGTACTGCGGCGATCACAGCCATGGAAACATCAAAGCAGATCTTGGTAGTTCCGAAATTTGTTTTCCAGGTAAGGACGATCGCGCGGACAAAAGATTCTCCCGGAAGCATAACTACATCGGCCAGAACCTCCATGTACACACCAAAACCGAGGATCAGGCATCCGATGAGAAGATAAACGATCTTCATCACATACATCTCCGGGTTTACCCAGTAAAAAAGAAGCATGGTAAGATCGATAAAATATCCGAATACAATGGATACCGGAATCTGTAAAATATGCTCCAGTTTAAAATTCTTTCTCAGGATTATCAGCTGCAGTACGATCAGAAAAATGCTGAAAAAGATGGTAAAGTTTCCGAGCGTAAACGGGAAGTTAAGGCTTAATACATACGGGATCGATGAGATTGGCGACGTTCCCAGGTTCGCCTTGGTGATAAGACTGACTCCCAGCGAGTTCACAAACAGTCCTACCAGAAAAATCAGATATCGTTTCAGTTTGTCCATTATTTATTCCCCTCTCTTTTTGTTTCATTTATTTAGCATTAAGATTTTTATAAATCTTTTCAAATGTCTGCATAAATCTTTTCTGTTCTTCTTCTGAAATACCGGAAAATGCTGTTTCTTCTATTTTTTCAAAAGCAGCTTCCACAAGCTTCTGATTTTTCTTACCGGATTCTGTCATAAAAATATGAAAAGTCCGACGGTTTCCGTTGAGCATTTTTCTCTCGATCAGGCCTTTCTCCTCCATACGGTTCAGTATGGAGGTCAGTGATCCTGCTTCGATCAGGCATCCTGCCGCAATTTCCTTCTGGCTGGCACCGTCATGATCCTTCAGATAATCCAGAACTTTCGGCTGTCCCAGCGTAAGACCTGTGGTTTTCAGCTGCTCCATGAGCTTTTTCTGGATCATCATCTGATTTACCATGGCCAGATAGTGAAATGAATCCTGCATTTGTATGTTCACTTCCTCTCCTTTATCTAATCAAACGGATAAAAGCATTCGATTTAATTATGTTAATAGTTATAATTCAAATGTTTAGAATTATAACTATTTTATTTTGCTGTGTCAATATGTTTTTTATATTTTGTCTGGAATATTGCACAATTTATCTTTCTTATTTTTATGAAAAGCACACAATATATGTGTGTTACAGCGTATTAGTGTAAAAAAATAACAGCTATTCTTACTTTCACATCTGTAAAATGTTCGTAAGAATAACTGTTGAAAACTGTTATTTATATACTTCTTTATGAATTTGGATTTGGACAAAGCACTCTGCTTATTGCTCTCCACAACCACGCTGAAAACTTACTTATAGCAATTCAATAAATTATGCTGTCTGTTCTTTTTTCTTAGTAACTGTGAGCAGATGACTCTTGATCAGTACCGGACGAACCGCATTATAGATGATTGCTACCAGGATCACTGATACAACCGCATTGACAAAGGTTGCCGCCGCGCTCATTTTTGCCAGTGCCTCTGCAAGCTTCTGTGGCTGCCCTAAAATATACTGCTTGTAAAAATATCCCACGATCGGATCAGCGATTACATTAAATGCAAGTCCTGCGATGGATGCGATCACACTCCATTTAAAAACATATTTCTTATCTGTGCTCTCATTGATCTTCGCGATCTTATGTGCCACAAGACCTACGATCAGACCGATACAGAATTTCAGGATAAAAGTTTTCGGCGCACCTGTAATATAAACCGGATCCATCACATCCGCGATTCCCATTCCGATCGCACCTGCAAGTCCTCCATATACGCCGCCAAGAAGTAATGCCGCCAGCACGCAGAAAGCATTTCCGATATGGATCGATGTTGCATCTCCACCCGGCACTGGGATCTTGATCTGCAAAAATGTAAAGGATACGTAGCATAACGCTGCAAGTAATGCAGTTTCTGCAAGCTTGACTACTGTGTTGTTCTGTGTGTTCATAATAATGTCCCCTCTCGTTCTGTTATTACTTTTGTGTATGATTGTTTTAGCGTGTCAGTGTAATAACACAGATGTTATGATACTTTATGAGTGGATATATGACAAGTGACAATTTTTATTCTTTTTTAGGGTACAGTTTTGTAAGTTAGTAAAATATCACTCAAATCGCAAACAGTGCAAAATAAAGATATAAATATCGAAATTAATATATATGTAACACGGATTTGTTGCTAAAATATAGTTGTCATAATTCGTTTAACATGATTTGAAATTTTTTATAAAAAAATGTGCTAAAAACAATCAAAGGAGATAAAAATATGATTCAGAACAAAATGTTTGAACTGGTTTTCCAGGGTGAAAAACCAGACGGCTCAGAAACACTTGCCGATATCAAAGCTGTATTCACAAACGGCAATTCCTCTCAGTCGGTTAAAGGATTTTATGATGGAAACGGAACCTATAAAGTACGTTTTCTTCCGCGCGAAGCCGGAGTCTACTCCTGGAAAGTCACAGGTGCCGTAGAAGCAGAAGGACAGGAAGAATGTACTGCATCCACGCAGCACGGAATGGTACACACACAGGGCTGCCATTTTGTCTACGAAAACGGAGACTCCTACATTCCTTTTGGAACTACCGTATATGCGCTGATTCATCAGGATGACGCCCTGGAAAAAGAAACTCTGCAGACACTGCATACGTCTCCTTTTAATAAGATTCGTTTCTGTGTTTTCCCAAAATCCTATGAATTAACGAAAATGGACCTCGGGAATTCGCATTTTGCAAAGATACAGAAGGAAACTGGGATGTAGATCATCCAAACTACAAATTCTGGAATCATCTGGAAGAAGTGATCTCCCACCTTCAGGAAATGGATATTGAATCAGATCTTATCTTATTCCATCCTTACGACAGATGGGGCTTCTCAAAATTAGCACCAGAACAGAATGAAACTTATCTTCGCTACCTTGTCCGCCGTTTATCTGCATTCCCGGGTATCTGATGGAGCATGGCAAACGAATATGACTTATGTTTTTCCAAATCAAAAGAGGAATGGTACAAAATCGAAGAAATCATAAAAGAGGAAGATGTTTACGACCATCTTCTCAGCAATCGGTGAAACCTATCTTTCCGATGACGATGTCCTCTGGTGGGCAAAAGACGGAAAACTGAAAGGCAAAAGCCCGGAAAGAATCGCTTTTCTCCGCGAACTCATGGAAAGCCTTCCTTCTGCCATTGAACCTTGGTACGAGCCGGAATCTGTAACATTCGGAGATGAATTTCTCGGATATAAAGCCGGCCCGGATCATCCGATCATCTCTCTCGTTACCAGCCTTACTGAACCAGAAGATGATGCAGGTGCGCTGAAAGATAAAATCTTTTCCGAAAGATGCGGTGATCAGGTTTACATCAAATACCTTGGAAAACACTGCTCAAGAAAACCTTTCTTCATCCTTCCAGAAGACCATAAATACAAAATTGATGTCATTGACACCTGGAACATGACAAGAAAAACCATCATGACTGGCGCCAGCGGAATCACATGGCTTGATCTTGGCGAAGCAAAAGAGGGTATTGCACTTCTTGCTGTGGAAGAATAATATCGTGATAAAATAAAAGACGGAAAGTTCTTCTCTGTTTATTTTGAGAAATGAACTTTCGTTTTTATTTTTTAATTGCCATGCATAATATTTGTTTTTAATTACATCAAAAAAAAGCAATATCTAAACCAAACAGTTTAAATATTGCTTAATTTTTATACTCTCAAAACTACATACATGCTTTGTTGATGGTTAATCACTTGAATCAATTGCGACCTGCTTTTTGGTCAAGCCCTCACCCGATTAGTAACAGTCAGCTCCATGTGTTACCACACTTCCACCTCTGCCCTATCTACCTCGTCGTCTTCAAGGGGGTTTACTTCACTAAGAATGGGATATCTCATCTTGAG